>ERZ1023633.1-NODE-1-length-141972-cov-12.868768_pt1 | contig 141972 bp, 115 predicted proteins | sample MGYA00380333_ERZ1023633 | MGnify/ENA primary metagenome ERZ1023633 (study PRJEB33179, sample SAMN07448972) | human gut metagenome | biome: Human-gut; feature: Human associated habitat; material: Faeces | host: Homo sapiens | place: India: Bhopal | collected...
GGAATGCCGAGGTACCAATAGAACGCCCTGCAACAAGGTCAGCGTCTCTCAGGTGTGCTAATATGATCGCACCTGGAAGGGTAACCCGCTAACTATCAAGCCTATGGCATTCTAGGTGCGAATGGTTTCGCGCACCTGGAATGCCGAGGTACCAATAGAACGCCCTGCAACAAGGTCAGCGTCTCTCAGGTGCGCGAATATGATCGCACCCAGAAGTGTAACTCAATAATTATCAAGACGATGCCGTTCTAGGTGCGCTTAGTTTCTCACACCCAGAAAAGTGGGATGCCAACTGATATAACAGGACAGAAAAACGTACGGCTGAAGGCCTTTCTGTGTAGCGAATGGACTAAGGCACACCATCGGTACAGGAGACACCTTTCTGGTGTACCAACCAAGCTATATCTGGCGTTTGGTACAGGGGACGGCCTTCTGGTGTACCAACCAAGTTGTATCTGGCGTTTGGTACAGGAAACACTCTTCTGGTGTACCAACCAAGTTATATCTGGCGTTTGGTACAGGAAACACTCTTCTGGTGTACCAACCAAGTTATATCTGGCGTTTGGTACAGGGGATGGCCTTCCGGGGTACCAACGGAGGGTGGGACAATAGTTGGTGCAGAAAAGCCGCCTCAAGAGTACAATGATTAAACTGGCATACCTTACTCATCCCCAGCCTGTCAGTTTCAGCAATGCCTCTCCTGTGTTACTTTATGAAAATCAGCTTCTTGTTCTTGTAGGACAGAATCGTCTTCTGTCTTGACAGGACTTCGTAACCGATGAGGCCGTCGATTCTTTCGTCCTTGTTCCTGTTGAAGTGGCTGACATCATTGAACACGGTTTGAGTGTGCCGGAAGGTTTTGCCACCAATCATGAGACTCTTTAATTCCCCAACGTGGACCTCCGCACCCTCGTCATTGCTGATGCCTTTCAGCTTTGTCGTCTTCACTCTCCTCAGCATACTCTCGAACTCATCCCATCGCTTGGAGTCAATAAGATTATTTCCTGCTCCGCAGTCAATTCCTAATGTGAGGCTGACCGTATCTATCTGAGCCTTGATGAGAGGAATATGACGCATAGTCTTGCTCATCTCAAAAGGCACCTCCTCATATTCATACCTACACTCTTTCAAGAAAGTCTCCGTATAATCCGGATCAATGAGAGTCAGCGTCTTTTTCTTGTAGTCGAACATCAGATCATAGTCCTTGTAGACATCATATCCGATCAGTCCATAAACATCAGTTCCTTTCTCCAGATGAGACAAGTCAGATGCCATCACCTTTATCCCGTTTGCCCGTATTCCGTTGAAATCAAAGGAGCCAGCAGTAATGACATCCTGACCGCCGCTAATTTTTCCATTGACGTCCTCAGATGAACTCATGCGCGCTCCCTCTTCGTCATCATTTCCTCTGAAATACTTGCTGTTCAGATAAAGTATAGGGCAGCCGCTGTCAATGATGAAATTATGTTTCTCTCCATTGATTGCAGCCTGAGTGACAATCATATTGTTCTTTGTCAATGTTATCGGAACCGTGATCACCTTTGACTGAGGTTTCTCAAACTTGAACCCCTTGTCAGCCTGCTTGACCGTCGCCTTCAGCAACTCAAGACTTTTGATCTTATTCTCGTCGTTGAATACAAAGGTCGTGGTCCTTTCACCAAGTTTTGAATATGTGAACGAATATACCAGCGTCAGCGTATTGCCGCCATGACGCTCGGACACCTTTTTATATTCAGCGATGCTGTCATTCGACTGTTCCAACTTCCCGAAGATGGCATTCAGCACAAGACTGGCGACATCGCCTTTCTGACCGGAGCACTCAAAATCCGAGGCCAAGTATGGCTGAAGAGCCTCCGAAGAATAACTGTTTACGGCATTAACCGTCTCTTTGACAACATTCTCGCAATCAGTCAACGACTGAGCCTTCAAGCAAACGGCGCCGAACAAAAGAAGCACCGCAATACAAACCTTTTTCATTTCTTTATGAATATACAAACTCACTAACAGCCTATGCCTTATGATCACTTCGTCACGACCTTGATGACCGCGACATCTTTCCTGCCGGAAAGTTCCACGGCTTCCTTGCAGCCGGGCTTATAGACGGTCATCGAGGCGATGGATTCTGGCTTGATTTTGGTCAGGGCCTCCTTGTCGCATTTCTTGCCGTTGATGATATAAATCGCAGCCTTAGACGAGATTATCGTGGAATTCGCATTGGTGTAAGTCTTACCATCGATAGTGACGACTGTCTCAACGTTTCCAACGCCCCCTTCTTCACCGTCAGTGGAGGACTTTTCCTCAATCTCTTTCGCCTTCCGGCCATCGGTCAGGATCACGTGCAGCCTTAGAATCCCGCTCTCAGATTTGCCTTTGGTGAGAAAGATTTTGTAGTAGCTTATCGTCTTGCCGACAAGCTGACTGCCGTCAAACTTTCCAACTGTCTGATTGTTGATAATATACCTGTCAAGAGTGTCCACACTCGCCGTCATCGCGGAGGCATTGATATTCAACGCACATATCGCACTCAAAAATATTCCTAACATGATTTATTGATTTTTAGTAAGCGTTAAAAAATAAGTTGAACTAAATTTTGTGTCAGATTTATGAGGATAGATTTCTTTTGGAAGAAGGAGTGTGCCGGTGGCACATGACTGATGAGAAAAGAAATATAGCCCATTGGCAGAGCAACTTATTTCATCGCCGTGATAGAGACCGCACTGGCGCCGTCTTCCCTGCGCATCACGTAAGAACACTCGCTTCCGTCTTTCATCAATGCTGTTAGAATGACACGGTTACCTTCGGGAGTTGCGGTGACCGACCTGACGTTGTCAGTGTCGAGGTTCATTATCTGCTGGATTCCTTCCGCTATCTCGATTCCGTTGAACCCGCACTTGTTGTCGCGTAAGTTCAATGTAAGGATCAATGCCAATGAGGCCGCTGCCGCAAGCATTGTCCCCCAGACTATCGGTCTGCGTCCGCGGGATTCCGACTTCCGCACGATTCTGTCGAACTCGGCTGCGGAATCGTCTGAAAGATAAGCCTTTTCGAGTTCCGCCAATGTCCTGTTGTCCTGTTTCATAATCATCGCTCCTTTAAAATTTCCTTCATCTTGCGCCTAGCCTTTGAGAGCAGGGCCTTTATCACGGACTTGTCCTTGCCGGTGCTTGCGGACATTTCGTCCAAAGTACAGTTCCCGGCCTCCTTCATCCGCATATATTCCCGTTCAGACGGGGTCAAACTGCCGTAGAATTCTTTTCTAAGTATGGCCGCGTCCTCCCGCTCGACTTCGACGGCGGCGGATGTTCCGCCCGGAAAGACATCGCCCGCAATCGGTTCAGTCTCAAGGTGCCGTTTCCGGTAATGCGAGACGCAGATATTCTTCGTTATCTTGACCAGAAGCGCTTCGGCGTTCCGCACCGGGTAGCCTTTCTCGGAGAGGTTCCAGAAAGCGAGCAGCGCCTCCTGAACAATGTCCTCCTCGTCAATGGCCATATCGGTCGCCCGGCTGAAGCACCTTGCCAGCGCTTTCAACCTACCGTTATGCTCCCGTGCGATATTTCCGAATTCCTGTTCTGTCATATTCCTTCAAAGCGGCTTTCAGACCGCCTTCATCTGCAAGTCGCAAAATCAGGACGAAAGTTAACAAGATTCCGCTAAAGTTTTTCGCAATTGTCAAAAGCGGTGTCGTCAATTGTTGGTGTGGACTGGAAAATCACCTTTCCCAAAGAGGAGCAGTTCGCGAATGACCTGTAACCTATTTTTCTCAATGATGCTGGAAATTGAAGTTCCGTGAGGTTTACGCAACGCGCGAACGCAAAATCAGAAATTTCCTCCAGACCGTCGGGGAACTCGATCTTTTCAATATTCTTGCAGCCAGAAAACGTCCTGTCATTGATGACTCTCATCCTATTAAGAAACGTCAGTGTCCTGATGCCCTCACAACAGGTAAAAGCCAGCCGTCCTATGACTTGTACCGACTCCGGGATCACAGAAATCGCCACTTTAGTGCAATCCCAGAAAGCCCACTCTCCTATAGATACGAGGCTGTCGGGCAACGCTTTCAATTCAAGTTTCCTATCCATATTGAAAGCACTGTTCCCGATTTCCTTTACAGACGACGGCATCTCCACTGTAACCAGATTCTCGCAGGTGTTGAACGCCCGCTTGCGGATTATGGTCAGACCTTCCGGCAATAAGACCTTGCGAATATGGTTGTTCATTTCAAAGGCCATCTCTCCGATCACCTTTACCGAGCGCAGCGCCGGAGAACGGTTGAAATCAACAACGGATTCTTTTCCAATCCATTTCACAAGGCAAGGTCCGTCCGGGCTGTCTTGAATGACATAGCTCTCCTTGGCCGTCATTATTGCGGGCAGCATCAGGGCCAACGAAATGATAATCGCACGTAACATATTCATAAGTAATTTATAACATATCATATAGTCAAAACCGCAGCGAAGACGACCTCGCGGCCGCGCAGGGCATATTCGTAGGTGAAAGTGTTGATTGAGTCGTAGAGGGTGTAGCTGTAACTCCGTTGGTCTAGGGCGTTGCGCAGGTCGAGGGACAACTTCCAGGCCTTGTGCTTCCAGACAAGGCCGAAATCGAGCAGCGTCATCGTCTTGAACACATCGTCCGTGAGTTGTTTTCTGGTGATCTCGGTCGCCGCGCTGAGAATCAGGGATTGCGCCGGAGACACACGGATGGACATCTCGTGACTTCTTGAGTCATAACTTTTTGCCACGCCCTCGTATCTTGACGATGTACGGCTGAAGTCGCCGGAATAATTAAGTTCCAGCCAACCTACAGGATGTGAGGATACTGACGGCGAAATTACCTGACTGTTTCCTGTAAAATCCATCACCTGCCCGTTCTGCATTGTCCGGCCCTCATTGTGCAGATATGATCCTTTCAGGGACACCTTGGTCCTGATCGGCGCGATCTGTTTGGTCACACCGATCTGGGCGATTATATTGTCCGACACATTGGGGACAAGCGCGCGGTCATTCAATATGCTGCCGCCGCTCACCGTGACGGACGGAAGCAGGTTCCTCCAGTTCCTGACATAGGCAAGGTCGGCATTGACAAACCATTGGCTCAAAGGAATCTTGAAATCGTAATGAGCGTTGGCTGTCAGATATTTGCTGTCCGAGGCCATCCCCGGTACCATCCGCAAAGTAGTTCTGTCGATTTGAACCGGTCGTGTCAGGAAATCCAGGACATCACCGATGTTTCTGGAATATGACACTTTAGTCCTGACAGTGGAACGTGCGGAGAGCCGCCAGTTGAGATACAGCTCAGGACATACGGAAAAATATTCAGTCATATCACCTCCTCGCCAGATCGCGTCGCCACGGACCGGCACTTCCGCGCGCAGCACAAAATCCCGCAGACTGTACTCGTACTGAGGGGAGAAGGATAGCGCCGCCTTGGTCACGTGCAAATCGTTGTCCTCGTTCGTCAAGCCATCGCCAGTTCTGTCCGTTTTCAGCCAGTCAGTTTGAGTATTGAATATCAATGGTATATATATCCTGTTATGGAGCTTTTCCCACACTGCGGAGACTGTGTTCTCCGAAGAAAACACCTCACCTGAAACCGACTGCAATATGCCGCCATCACCTGACGATATATTCAATGAATATGACGGTGAAGCGGAATATGCCATATCGGAAGATACGCTCCACAGCAGCTTGTCCTTACGCCATCTGGCACTGAAGTCGCTTCCGAAATCCATACTGTTGAGGGATTGGGACTGGGATGACATCTCGCCGTTAAGTTCAACCGGCACGGCGGAGCGGGTAAAATCCATATTCCCGTGCAACTTCTCTCTGATGAAGCATTTGTCGGAGTTCTTCTGGTACTCAAGGGAAAGCCAAGGGCGCTGCGTCTTCGTTCTCGGAGAGGTAGTCTGCGACATCACAATCTCGTTGCCCTCATCATAATATTGCCCTTTGAATGAATATGAATAGTCACTCCTCGCCGAACTGTAACCTGCGTTGCCTTTGATCGTCGAGTATTTGCCGACCTTATGGATCGCATTGACTGTCACGGCCATATCTGACGGGCTGATGTACCTGTCGGCTTTCATTGGAGGGTGCGATGCAGACAAGCCTCCGGCCAGTCTTTTGACGGCGGTCACGTCACTCTCCGATTTAAGGAAGTCCGTGCCTTCATCCAAGGCGAACCCTTTGATGTTCCCGACATCCAACGACGCTATCACCTGTGTCTTCGCGCGGAACAGCATCGCCGAGCCCTTGGCTGAATACAGCCAACGGTCTCCATAACCGGCGGAGGCCTCGTATGAGCCGACCGGCTTTATCTTGGCCTTGTCATTGAGCTTTACATTGATCGCCACGTCATCGGAGAAGGTGTTCCTGTCAATGGCCGCCTCCTTGTGGTTGCTCAGAACCTGGACGTAGTTCACATACGCAGCCGGGATTCCAGAAGTGGCGATGTTGTACTTGCCGCCAAGCAGGTTCATTCCCTCGATGTAAAATCCGGATATGTCCTTGCCGAGGTACTTTATCCGTCCGGACTCCTCGACATCGATTCCCGGAAGCCTTTTCAGGGCATCCTTCAGGGTGTAGTCCGACCGTGTGGTGTAAGCAGAGACGGCATAGGAAAGAGTGTCGCCGAGCTGCCGGATCGCCGGAGCCCTGACAACGGCCTCCTTAAGGCCTATCCTCTTCTCTTTCAAGGAGAAGTCGCACGTCCCGGACGTGTCTTTGTGTAAGATCACGGAAGACGATTCATAGCCAAGGCAATCCACGGAAACGACGACATCTCCTTTCCTCTCAACGGAAAGCGAATACCCGCCTTTGTCGTCCGATGTCGTGTAGCCAAGAATCGTCGAGGAGGATGTCGCCTTTATTATCGCGCCGGGCACGGGATTCCCGTCTGAGTCCTTCACGCAACCTTTTATCGCATCCTGTTGCGCCAAGGCCATCACAGAGACGAGGATGAATATGACACAAGTGACTATGCGTCTCATATTCAGACATTCAATGGCAGTCGCTATTTCAGTTCAAGCGGAACATACCCGTTGGTACGCAGGCGCAGCTGGACACCGTTGATGTGAATAGATCTGCTGCCGTCGTCATATTTATGGATGGACATCTCGCTGATTGATTCCGGAGGCAGGTTCCCCATCGGGTCGGACTCGAACATATTCTTCGCTTTCACGAACTTTTCTCTTGTCGTGGTGGTAATATTCTTGTCGGAAACCGGGGTTATGGCCGATGCCCCGTTGCGCAGGATGATGGCCTCGAACTTATTGGCTCCATCTGAATCTTCCGCCGCCAGAATCAACCCCGGCAGCCCGCACAATTTCCACGGGCCATACGACACGGGAATATCCTGGCTGTACCACGCCGTCCACTTCCTTCCGCCATATTCACACTCGGCCTTGTGACACTGGTAGCCGCAGATAGTTTTCTCGTCATCCGCCAAAGTCCATTTCATCGCCTTGGAATCTTCCGTGTATGAATATCTGTCCGAAATTATCGTCCCGTAAACCGTCATATTCCCCGCCGGCTCGTTCTGGAAGATAGCATAGTCGAAATATTGCGCCTTCTTCTCCTCCCGCAGACGGAACGCCTCCACCTGATCTTCCGAGGCACCGGACGTTCTTGCCGAGTCAAGCTGGAACGTGGAATAGTCAACGAACTTCGCCGACCGCTTCCCGACCTGAAGGATTGTGGAATATACATCCTCCCGTCCCTTGTCATCAGATGTGCGGTACTCATACACGCACTCAATGTCCGCCGTCCGTTCCTCCGACGGCCCGCCGATGCCCTGCACCGCTGCAACAACTGCAGAAATAATCATTGCGATCATTATCACCGTTTTCTGTTATAGTCGCAGAAAACGGAGAAAGGTTAACAGGAGATAACTGATATATTCATCTAAGAAATTGTTTGGCATACCAACAAAGTTACGGCAGACGTTTGGTACAGGGAAAAGCCTTCTGCCGTTCATTTTCTGTCCTATAAGAAACAATCGGAGACCGCTCTTCCAGGTGCGAAAAACCATACACACCTAAAACACCATCGGCTTGACTGCCGGCAAGTAGGTATTCCAGGTGTGAATATATTTGCATAAATAATCTTTTTATTATGGGACAAGCAGCGGTTACTATCAGGATGGATGCCGATATAAAAAGGCAGTTCGATGCCCTTTGTCAGGATTTTGGGATGAGTGCCAACACAGCATTCAATATCTTCGCGCGCTCGGTTGTCCGCAGTCGAAGCATCCCGTTTGAGATTCATGCGGACTCAAAGGAGACTATTGCAGCCAAGACAGCGATCCCGCAATAATGACTATCTTTGCGGTATGGAGAAACTGGTGATTATCGACTCCTGTATGAGACCGGAGTCCAGAACGAGAAGAATACTTGACGCGGCGAAAGAGGCGCTTTCGTCAAGGTACGACATTGAGAGCATTGATGTTAACGAGGTGGCTTTGCTACCGCTGACACCACAGAGCCTTGCCGAGAGGTCTTCGGGGATTGTCCCGAAAGCCACAGTCGCGCTCGCCCGAAAGATCGCGGCGGCCGACAGGATCATTATTGCAGCGCCTTTCTGGGATATGAGCTTCCCTGCCGCCCTGAAAGCCTTTTTCGAGAATATGTCCCTCTACGGAGTGACCTTCACGGACAACGGCCAGACCTGCACGGGACTGTGCCGATGCAAGAAAGTGATGTACATAACCACAAGAGGAATGAATATCCCGACGGGCAGCACCAGAGAGCAAGGCAGCACCTATCTGCAGGCCTTGTCTTCGCTCTGGGGTCTGGGCGAGATCACCACCGTGGCCGCTTGGAATCTGGATTACCTCTCACCCGAAGAAGTGGATGAGAAACTGGCCGATGCCTCATCCCTCGCCAAGGCCATTGCGGTTTCGTTCTGATTCTTACGGGGAATCATTCCTGAGGACTTGAAAGATTCGCGCTTAGTTGATTTGGATCAATCATAGGAAGCGGAAACTTTGACAAATTGGTTCCAGCAGTCTTTACAACCAAGATTCCACGCATAGTACCGATAGCCACACTTATAAGGTGAGGCATAATGTGCGATATCGTGATATTATTGTTGTCATCTGTATTTATGAACCGAGCAAGGTCTTTTACTTCAAATTCAAATCGATAAACACTCTCAAGGATAACTTCTCCTTCCAACTCGTATTTTGTACCAAAAATAAGAGTCATCTTATTATTCTCCACATCTGGTTGAATCTGGTTGGAGAATCCAAGTTGTATGGCTTCCGAATTCGCATCATCGGCAATCTTGCCTGGAGACATCATAAAACTTTCTTCACTAATGGAAGTAAGTCTCATTTGAATATTGACATCTGGTTTATGCTTCACTTCCACAATCGGTTCATTAAGAACCGCCGAAATCTTCGCGATGGAAGTAGTTGTGAATCCGTGACTTCCAGTCAGCCATCTTGAGATCTCCGATTCGCTCTTCCCCATCAATGCAGCGAATTCACGCTGTGTCATATTCTTTTCCTGAAGAATATCATAGATACGATTTGCAATATCCATATTAAGGCGAACCTCGGACCGTATCTCCGGGGCCACATCAGCGAGGCAATCTTTAAACAGAGGATCGATTTTCATAAGGTATCTATATTGTAATGGTCTCAACAATTCGTTTGAGTGCATCAAAGTCTTCAAAATCCGTATCCGCTTGTCTAACGATTGCCTTGATTTGGCACTCAATATCCCGCAAATCTCCAACAATCGCCAATAGGACAGGATCTTCTTCATATGATTGCGAAGTCGTAACCGCACCTCCTCCTAAAATCAAGATTCTGTCAGATAGTCGAAGGCAATAAAGTCTCATCTTTCCTATCTTTCTGTTCATTCGAGGAATATCAACATATGTCGGAAGAGCCTTAACATTTCCGCCTTAGGGACGAAAATATCGCTGAAGAGCACCGGTCTCTCCCATTTTCTCGATGACAGAAAGTATTGCACCGAAGAATTTTTTCAACTGCGGATGCCCGTGAGACCGATTGGCAAGAAGAAACTTCCTAAACTCATTTTGTTCTTCACCGTCATACTTAGGCGAATACATACAGACCTTATCAGTCTCCAACACAAGTTCCAACTTCCCCATACCATTTGTTATTTATGTGGCAAAGGTATTCTATTTTCCTCACACCGCCAAATAAACTTCTCTTTTTTGTTAAGTTTCGCCAAATTAAAAGAATTCAAGCATAATCCTGTTCTAACGTTTCATTATTTCATGCAGCACAGCAGAAATGGACAACTTATTAGAATTTTCTTATCTTCGTAGACATATCATCAGATGATATGTTTAATTAAAATGAAAAAGACAATCAACACACAGACGTATCATTCTCTGTGCGGCGACCTGCTGCTCGGGTCGTTCGAGGGCAGGCTCTGCCTTTGCGACTGGATGACGGAAGAGCATAAGCCACTGGCGGACAGACGATTGGAACGGAGCCTGAATGCGGTGATGACGGACATTCCCTCGGAGATCACCGCAAAGGCCGCACAAGAGCTCGATGAATATTTTGCCGGGGGACGCAAGACATTCGATCTGCCGCTTCTGTTCGTCGGCACCGAATTTCAGGAAAAAGTCTGGAACACCCTGCTGGAAGTCCCTTACGGGGAGACCCGGAGCTATGGCTGGATGGCCGAGATGATTGGTAACCCGAAGGCAGTAAGGGCGGTAGGCACAGCCAACGGCTCGAACTCCATTTCGATCTTCGCTCCCTGCCACCGCATCATAGGTAGCAACGGAAGCCTTACAGGCTATGGCGGCGGCCTTCCTGCAAAGAAGTTTCTCCTCGAACTTGAAGGCGTGAAGCTTTAGTGAATACAGTCCGTGAGCAGTCAAGCCCATCCACGCACAAACGTGCTTAAACACGTCTTCCGTGCGTAGAACCAAGGTTCTAACGCAAGGTGTCAGCCAATCAAAGCGTCTTGATCCAGGCGATCATCTCGGAAAGGACTTCCGGGGAGAAGGTCTCCTCGATGCTTTTATATTCAGAGACCTCGCCGGTGACGCAGTGCTGGAAGAGGTGGTTCAGGCCATCCTCCGCACGGATGACGCTCCTGCTGTTGGAAGGCAGGCCGGCCTCCAGAGCCGCAATATTCCTATCACATTGAACCTGAGTGTCTTTTGTACCATTCAGTGCCATGACAGGGCAGGTTATGCCGGAAAGGCTGGCGGACAGATCCAGACCTAAGAAAAACTCCATGTACGGGGTACGGAACGAAGGCAGGGCGGCGGCATAGTTCTTCCTCAGCGCGTCTGTGATGTCATAGTTGTCGGCGGAAGGCAGAGGAGCCCTCGTCCTGATCGCCGTGAAAGTGTCGGAAAGCAGACGGGCAAAGGCCTCGACCTCGCTCTCGGGCAGGGCGGCGGACTCAAACGCACGCCGGTTCTGCGCCAGCAGCGTCTCCGCTCCTGAGACAATCATTCCCGCCAGACTGACGGCAAAGTCAACCTGCCTCTCGCCCGCAAGCATCAACGCGATGGTCCCACCCTCGCTGTGGCCGATCACACCGACACGTTCAAACCTATCCCTCAGCAACTTGACTCCCGCCAGAGCATCGTTCTTCAGATCCTCGGTCGTGCAGAGAACCACATCGCCGGTCGATTCTCCGAACCCCCTGTCATCGTACCGCAGCGTGGCGATCCCCGCCCTCGCGAAAGCATCCGCGATGACTGCGAACGGCTTGTGACCGAACAATTCCTCGTCCCTGTTCTGGAGACCGCTGCCCGTGACCATAATCAGCACAGGAGTCTTCCGGTCACAGTTATCAGGAAGCGTCAGCGTTCCTTTCAGCACAGCGTCCCCGTTCGTGAACGACACTTCCTCGGTAGCATAAGGGAATGGCCCCACTGGTGTCTGAGGCCGTCTGACGACCGGCGCACCAGGCGTAAGCGTCATCGGAAACGACATCCCACGCTGGGTGAAAGTCCCGACAATCGTCTTCCCGAGATAAATCCCCTTGAATGAAGCGCTTATCATCGGAATATTCAACTCAATGCCGCCGACCGCATCCCGTGAGACCTCAACCGCGATTCCTTTCGCCCCCTGATCCGGCACATCAAGTGTAGCCCCCTCATCACTCAGATTAAACACGAGTGCCAGTTCAGTTCCGGAAACCTCCAGTTTTCCCGTCCAGACCCCTTCCTGCCCCCTCAGCGGCAGCGCGGCGCAGACCATCACCAGCACGGCAAACAAAATCCTTCTCATATTCAAACATTTAATTCACGAATATACTCATTCTGGCGAAAAATTCAAACAGCCCTCCTCCCCGAACCGCCATATACCGCCATCAAATCAAGTCTCATCAATGGGTCCTGCTCCGGAACCTTACAAAACACGCTCACGGCAAAAGGCCGATTTGGCTCACCAGCAAATATCCGTGTCTGATATGATAAAAAAATCCAGCCGTTAAGGTAGATCCCGTGAAAGGAAGTACATTTGTAGTCACGGATAAGGATACTACACAAGCAAAGCTCTACGAGCACTACCTCAGCTTCTTTCTTCCCGAGGGGATGTTGGACTTCTTCGAACTGGTGTGGATGGAGACGGAGCCCCTCACGTCCAGGGAGAGCCAAAAGGACATAGCATATACCGGCGTGCTGCACATCCACCTGGATGAGCGAGACAGCCGCACGGAAGCCCAGCAGGACCTGCGTCCCAACGGCTTTACGGAACCTGCCACCATGTCGGATTTCCCGGTGCGGGACCGTAGGGTGGAACTGCACATCCGCAGGCGGCGGTGGCTTACCCCGGATGGCGGGAGCGTGATACTGAACATCTATCCGCTTGTCGCAGAAGGGACCCGGTACTCCGTAGCGTTTGCCGAGTTCCTCACAAGGTGACAAGACCTGACGAGATCACCGCCGGACAGGCTCTCGGCCAGAAGAACTCAGGCTTCCTGATCTGGCTGGGCTATTCCTACATGACCCCCGTGACCTCCGTCGCCGGCGGCCTCTACAGCATCTGGCAGAACATCATCAACTCCCTCGAACTCTACGAGCAAAGTCACCGGACGGGGAAAAGAATAAATAAACATTAGAAAGTTTCCCTATACTGCGACAGTTAAGTTTTTATGAATATTTAGTCGATAATTATTCACAAAAACGTTATATTCAAAATTATCCTTTGTTTAAAGAAGTTTATTGGCTATCTTCACGGCGGTTTGAGTAAAATGCCGCCTTGAAGGTGCCTGAGGACATATTCCCCCAATAATTGATGTCCTTGACGCGACAGAGGAACGGCACACGAACATTAACAAATGGATGAGCCTGTCCTGAGACAGGATAGGACGCATCCGAATTATTAACTTATCAAATTTTTACATGAAGCACTTCTTATGCTTGATGATCGCCTGCATCGCGGCAGGCTTTGGGTGTTTGTTCGCACAAGACACCCGAACGGTAAAAGGCGTGGTCATTTCTTCCGAAGACAATCTGCCCGTCATCGGGGCGGCTGTCATGGAGAAAGGGACCAAGAACGCCACGATGACAGACATCGACGGTAAATTCACCTTGAAAGTCGGACTGTCAGCGAAAACTCTGGAAATCAGCTGCCTTGGCATGAAGGCCAAGGATGTGGGCATCACTGACGGGGAGATGAGGATCTCCCTTGAGGCTGACACCGAGGTTCTCGAAGGCGTGGTCGTGACAGGTATGCAGAAGATGGACAAGCGCCTGTTCACAGGAGCCACCAGCAAGCTGAGCGCCGAGGATGTCAAACTGGACGGTGTGGCTGAGATCAGCCGAGCCCTTGAGGGAAGAGCCGCCGGCGTGTCCGTACAGAACGTGTCCGGAACATTCGGTACATCTCCTAAGATCAGGGTCCGCGGAGCGACCTCCATCTATGGCAGCTCCAAGCCTCTGTGGGTTGTGGACGGCGTGATCATGGAGGATGTGGCCGAAGTGGACGCCGACAACCTCTCCAGCGGAGACGCGGTGACATTGATCAGTTCCGCCATCGCAGGTCTTAACGCCGACGACATCGAAAGTTTCCAGATCCTCAAGGACGGATCAGCGACATCGATCTACGGAGCCAGAGCCATGGCCGGAGTGATCGTCGTGACCACGAAGAAAGGACATGCGGGAAGCAACAAGATAGCCTACACGGGAGAGTACAGCGTACGTCTGAAACCAAGTTACAACAGGTTCAACATCCTTAACTCCCAGGAGCAGATGGGTGTCTACAAAGAGATGGAGCAGGCCGGCTACCTCAACCTGGCCGATGTCTACCGCGCGTCCAACAGCGGTGTGTACGGCAAGATGTACCATCTGATCAACCAGTATGACGCCACCGGCGACTCGTTCGGACTGATGAACACCGAGGAGGCGCGGAACGCCTACCTCCGCGAGGCCGAGTACCGCAACACCGACTGGTTCGACATACTGTTCAACGACAACATCTCCCGCAACCATGCGGTCAGCATGTCAAGCGGAACCGACAAGGCGTCATACTACACATCCTTGAGCGTGATGAACGACCCGGGATGGACAAGACAGAGTTCGGTCAAGCGCTACACCGCCAACCTGAACGCACTCTACCACATCTCGGAGACCTTGTCCCTGAACCTCATCGGCAACGCCTCCTACAGAAAGCAGAGAGCGCCGGGAACATTGAGCTCATCGGTGGATCCGCTCAGCGGAGAGGTGAGGAGGGATTTCGACATCAACCCTTACTCCTACGCCCTCAACACATCCAGAACACTGGATCCTAATGAATATTATGTCCGCAACTACGCGCCATTCAACATCCTGCACGAGCTTGACAACAACTACATTGACCTGAAGGTCACCGACCTCAAGTTCCAGGGAGAGCTGAAATGGCATCCGGTCAAGCCATTGGAGCTGTCGGTGCTGGGAGCCTACAAGGCATCCTCAACGGTACAGAGCCACACTATCACGGACTATTCGAACCAGGCCTGGGCATTCCGGGCTATGGATGACGCCACGATGCGCAGCGCGAATCCTTGGCTCTACACCGATCCGGACAAGGCGAACTCCCTGCCGGTTTCCGTGCTGCCGGTGGGAGGCTTCTACCGTGAGACTAAATATTCGATGGAAAGCTACGACTTCAGAGCTACGGCAAGCTACAACAACGTGTTCGGCGAGGATCACATCGTCAATCTGTTCGGAGGTATGGAGACCAACGCCGTGAACAGGGAGAAGACCTGGTTCAACGGTGTCGGCATGCAGTACGAGATGGGCATGCTGCCATCCTATGACTATCTCTACTTCAAACAGGGCAACGAGGAGAACGCCGGCTACTATTCCGTTGACAGGACAAGGCAGCGTGAAGTCTCCTTCTTCGGGACGGGAACATATTCCTATAAAGGAAGATACACCTTGAACGGAACAGTCCGCTACGAAGGGTCCAACAAGCTCGGCAAGAGCCGCAAGGCCAGATGGCTGCCGACCTGGAACGTCTCCGCCGCATGGAACGCCCACGAGGAGGAGTTCTGGCAGTCCTTCAGGGACGTGGTCTCCAACATGACGCTGAAGGCATCTTATTCACTGACTGCTGACAGGGGTCCTGCGAGCGTCAGCAACTCCAAGGCCATCATCAACAGCTACAACACTTGGCGGCCTTTCACATCAATGAAGGAGTCCGGACTCATCCTGTCCAGCGTCGAGAACAGCGAGCTGACCTACGAGAAGAAGCATGAGCTCAACATCGGGGCCGAGATCGGGTTCATCGACAACAGGATCAACATCGAGGCCGACTGGTACACGAGAAACAACTTTGACCTTATCGGACTGATCTACACGAAGGGAACGGGCGGACAACTGGCGAAGTTCGCCAATGTGGCCAGCATGAAGTCAAGCGGCGTGGAGTTCACGGTCTCCACACGCAACATCAAGACAAAGGATTTCAGCTGGAACACGGACTTCATCTTCTCGCACACGAAGAACGAGGTCACCGACCTCCAGTCAAACGCATCCGTGATGGACATGATCAGCGGCAACGGTTTCGCCATGGAAGGCTATCCGGTAAGAGCGCTCTTCTCGATGGATTTCCAGGGACTTAACGAAAACGGTTACCCGACATTCATAAACGAGAAAGGACAGCTTACCGTCAGCGACATCAACTTCCAGGAACAGCTCAAGAAAGACCATCTGGTTTACGAAGGACCGACAGATCCGACGATGACCGGAAGCCTCGGCAACATATTCCGCTACAAAGGTTTCACGCTGAACGCGTTCATCACCTACTCATTCGGCAACGTCATCAGGCTCGACCCTGTGTTCCACAATGTCTACAGCGACCTGGACGCGATGCCGCGCGAGTTCATCAACAGGTGGACGACGGGAGGCGACGAGAAGGTCACCAACGTGCCTGTGATCGCGGACAAACGCGCGAACCAGCAGGATCCGTACCTGAGCTACGCCTACAACGCCTACAACTACTCCACGGAGAGAATAGCCAAAGGCGACTTCATCAGAATGAAGGAGCTCTCGCTGTCCTACAATTTCCCGAAGAAGATGATCTCCAGGCTGAAGGTCAATGATCTGTCACTCAAGATCCAGGCCACCAACCTGTTCCTGATCTACTCGGACAAGAAACTGAACGGCCAGGATCCTGAGTTCTTCAACACCGGAGGCGTGGCCTCCCCTGTCCCGAGACAGTTCACCCTGACATTAAGACTTGGAATCTAAACATTTACTCATCAAGATACTATGAACAAAGCATTACTATACTTATCGATGATTCCGCTGGCGGCGGCATCCTGCGACGGATTTCTGGACACGGTTCCGGACGACCGCATCGAGCTTGACTCTAAGGACAAGGTGACGAAGATGCTCGTCTCCGCCTACCCTACCGTCTCAACCATACTGATCTCCGAGCTTTCGTCCGACAATGTGACCGACAACGGCTCGCAGTACGACACCTACGGACAGGTGTGCGGGGACGCATACCAGTGGAAAGACATCACCACCGACGACACCGACGCGCCGAAAAGCGTCTGGGACGCACACTACAACGCCATCGCAGCCGCCAACCAGGCGCTTAAGGCCATCGAAGAACTCGGTGGCGGAGCGGACTATGACGCGCAAAGAGGCGAGGCTCTCATCTGCCGAGCCTTCGCCCATTTCCAGCTCGCCAATCTGTTCTGCATGCCATACGATGCCTCAACAGCGGAAAGCACCCTCGGCATCCCCTACACCACCGAACCGGAGACAACCGTGCTGCCGGACGGAATCGAGCGCGGAACCCTGGCCCACACCTACGAGATGATCGACAGCGACATCGAGGAAGCCCTGCCGCTGATCGACGACAACATCTACTCTGTGCCGAAGTACCACTTCAACCAGAAGGCCGCCTACGCCTTCGCGGCAAGGTTCAACCTCTACTATCACAAATTCGACAAGGTGATTGAATATGCCGGCAAGACCCTGGGGCAGGATCCTTCGGCGACCGTAAGGAACTGGAAGGCTTTCAGCGAGCTGGCGACAGACTTCGAGCTGCGCTGCAACTCCTACGTTTCCGGCAACGAGGCCTGCAACCTGATGCTCCTCACCGCCAATTCCTCCTGGCCATACGTCCAGGGGCCTTACGCCATCGGTCTTCGCTACGGCAGCGCCTACGACATCATGCTTAACGAGATCCTTCCCGGACCATGGGGCGGCTACAACAAGCTGAACATGGCTAACGGCATCTGGGGATTCGAGCAGAAATATTCATTGCCGAAACTTCTCGGCTATTTTGAATATACCGACAAGACCGCCGGCATCGGCTACCTCCACCTCGTGAACGTGGCTTTCTCGACTGACGAACTGCTGCTCTGCAGGGCCGAGGCCAAACTGCTGAAGACTCCGCAGGACATCGACGGAGCCGTGGCGGACATCAACATCCTCCTCAACTCCATGGCAGGAATAAACCTGACGAAGGATCAGATTGTCAACTACTTCTCATCCAAGCCTTACATGCCTCTGCACTTGAAGAAGAACAGCCAGCGATCGATCAAGAAGGAGCTTCACCCTCAGGGATTCTCCATCCCGGACCACACCACGGAGAATCTGATCCAATGCGTACTACATCTCAGGAGGGTAACCACCGTGCATGAAGGCCTGAGATGGAACGACATCAAGAGGTACGGCATCGAGTACTCACATGCAAGAAGCGGAAAAGCCGACGACGAGCTGCTCGTCAACGACCCGAGAAGGGCCGTGCAGATCCCTCAGGAGGTGATCGCGGCGGGACTTGAGGCCAATCCGAGAAACAACTAAAAGGAAAGACGAGATGAGAAAGTTAATATATTCATTTTTTATCATGACGGCGGTCCTTGCGTCCTGCTCAAAGGAAAAGCTTGACCAAAAGAGCATCTTCGACACAGACTCGCCGGAGAGAGGGGCGTTTGACACCTGGTTGCTGCTCAACTACGTGGAGCCCTATAATATTCAGTTCAACTACAAGTACATCGACCGTGAGTCCGACAACAACTACAATCTGGTCCCGGCTGAATATGACAAGGCCGTGGCGATGGCCAAGCTGACGAAGTACCTGTGGATCGACTCCTACAACGAGCTGCTCGGCGACACCTTCATAAAGACATACTGCCCGAGGATGATCCAGCTCATCGGCTCCAAGGCCTTCAACAACCAGGGATCCGTCGTGCTTGGAACCGCAGAGGGCGGACTGAAGATCACACTCTACAACATCAACGGTCTGAATCCGTCCAGCCCGAGCATAGATTTCCTCAATGAGTGGTTCTTCAAGACGATGCATCATGAGTTCGCCCACATCCTGCATCAGACAAAGAACTACTCCACGGACTTCAACCTGATCTCGACCGACTACCAGGGACCGAGCTGGCTGAATCTGGAAAGCGACGCCGTGGCCAACAAGATGGGCTATGTCACATGCTATGCCAGCTACAGCCCGGACGAGGACTTCGTGGAGATCATCTCCAACTACGTCACCCATGCGAAAGGCTACTGGGAAAGCGTACTCGCCACCGCCGGGGAGGAAGGCGGGGACAAGCTCGCGAGAAAGTTCGAGATTGTCAGGAACTACCTTCAGGAAAGCTGGGGCATCGACATCGACAAACTCCGCGACATCGTGCAGAAACGCTCCGCCAACATCTCACAACTTGATTTGAAAACACTTTAGGGATTGACACCATGACAAAGCATTTTATTGAATATCTACTGACAGCGGCCATGGCCGTCATGACGGCGCAGTCATGCGTCTCGAAGATTGATCCGATCTTCGACGAGTCTTCCGCCAACCGTGTCGAGGCCCTGGCCGAAAGGCTGAACGAGACCCTGACCGGCGCGCCGAACGGCTGGCTGCTTGAGTACTACCCTTCCTCCGGGCAATACTACGGGGGATTCAACGTGTTCCTCTCCTTCAGCGAGGGCAACAAGGTGAAGGTCGGCAGCGAGGTTGCCGGCAAGGGGAAAACCGCGACAAGCACCTATTCCATCTACCAGAGCGCGGGCTGCGTGCTGACACTGGACACCTACAACGAAGTGATGCACTACTTCGCTGATCCGGAGACCACCGGCGGACAGGGAGCCGGCTTCGGATTCGAGGGCGACTTCGAGTTCAACGTGCTGGATCTTCAGGACGAGAAGATCACACTCAAGGGCAGAAAGACAGGCTCCACGATGACAATGACCCCGATGCCCGTCTCGATGTCCTGGGATGACTACATCGTCGCCTTGAAGGAAGAGGAGAGCGCGATCTCCAAACACACCCGCATAAGGTACCAGACAGCTGACAACAAATACGACGGCCGCATCAACGGCAGGACTCTGGAAATCTTCAGCGAGGTTGACGGCGAACAGGTCACGACATCCTACCCATTCATATTCAATCTGATGGGAGTGACTTTCTACAAGCCTCTCGAACTAGGAGACGAGAGGATCGACGGACTTGTCTACAACCCGGACATGGCGGACGGCGGAGCGTTCATCCCGGTCAACGACGGGGCGGAAGGCTACTTCGTGCCGACATACCCGACGATCACCGACTACCTGATGGACAAAAACTGGTTCTTCTCCTACAAGGGGTTGAGCGACTATTGCAAGAAGCTCTGGGACAAGGCGGCGGAATCCCTCAAGGCTGCCGGGGACAACATCACCTACTGCTACCTCGGCAACATCAGCAACTACTACGGAGACTTCTACGCCTTCAACTTCTACTGCACCAACTCCGGTGGCCGCGGCTACCTGGCTTTTGACTACGAGATAAAAGGTGAGGACAGGATCTCTCTGAAATTCAGCCAGGAAGGCAGTCAGATCGGCAAGGACTACTACACCGGTCACTACTTCAACTACATCATCACCCCGCTGGGCAACGACAAACGCCGCACCTTCACCCTGACGGTCGATGACATCAAGAACCCTCAATGGATAAAATTCTCGGACGAGGACGACAAGGCCAACTACTTCACGGTCTACCGGGCCACGCAGTACTATCCGTTGAACAACTAAAGACACTTATCTTCAACAAATTAAACAAAAAAACGAATGAAAACAAGTAGATTCCACGCACTGAGTTGCGCATGCGCGCTTTTCTGCGCCGCTTTCTCTTCCTGCAGCGAAGAGAAGCTGATCATCAACGGGAGCATCACGCTCTCCGAACCCCAGGCCGCCGAGGGAGCCTCCGTCAACGGTGGCGATGTGACTTTTGAATATGCCGGCGGAGAGATCGCCCTGCCGCTTACCATGACGACAAACGCTCCTGAAGCCGATGTTGTCTACACCTATTCCGTGAAATCAAACGCCGACTGGTGCGCCGCCGGCATCGAGAACAACGTCCTTAAGCTCTCCGTGAAGCCTACCGCCGAAAAGGCGGAGAAGACCGGTACGGTCGATCTCACAGTGGCGTGCAGCGACGAGACCGCCGAGCTCACCCCGTTGACACTGAACGTGAAGCAGAATGCGTTCGCTTCCGTTTTCGACATGGTGATCGTCAATCCTGGCACATTCAAGTTCGGTGAAGGAAAGAACAAGACCGACGGTTCCACGTACGCGCAGAGCTACGCCCACGAGGTAACTCTCACCAAAGGCTACTACATCGCCACGACTGTCGTGACGCAGAAGATCTATGAGGAGGTCATGGGCAAGAATCCTTCCTATTCAAAATTCGTCGGGGACAACTACCCGGTCAACAAGATGACCTGGTCCGAGGCCTGCGAGTTCTGCAACAAACTCAGCGAGAAAGAGGGTCTCACTCCTGTCTACACCCCTGGAGAGATCATCACCGTGTCCGACGGATGGAGCTACATGAAGATGCAGGACTACAAATACGATCATGCCACTGCCGGCAACGGCTACAGGCTTCCTACCGAGGCCGAATGGGAGTTCGCTGCCAAAGGCGGTGAGGAGGGATGCAAGAATCCGACAATCTTCTCCGGCTCCGATGTGGCCGACGAGATCGGCTGGTTCGAGAACAACTCCAAAGTAGGCGGCTCCCCGGCTCTTCACGAGGTAGCGCAGAAAAAGCCGAACGGACTTGGATTGTACGACATGAGCGGCAACGTCTCCGAGTGGTGCTTTGACTGGGCCTACAAGTACAAGGATGAACTCCAGACCACCGATCCTGAGACAGACCCCGTCGGGGCTCCTGAAAGCAGGAACGGAGGCAAGATCATCAGAGGAGGCTACTACTCCGGATCGGATTACAAAGGCAAGCTCTGGGATTCCAACTATCAGGCCGGAGCCGAGACCAGAAGCACTACCGGATTCCGTGTCGTAAGAAGCATTAAGTAACAGTAAGTGAAAAGATTATGAAATTAGGAAAGATAGCATGTTTTTTGTCGGCTCTCACCGTCGCCTTCTCCTTCGCCTCATGCGAAGGAAGCGGCGATGATCCGGTGGCCAAAGTAGAGCTCTCCACGACGATCTCACAGATCCCCGAGGGCATCATCTCCTTTGATCAGGAGAACGGCATCCTCACGGTTGACAAGTCCGGAGTCATGACCAGCGCCATCTCATTTGTCGACGACAAAGGCGGCGACCTGGGTGACTACAAGTTCAAGACGAATGTCCCGGCAGCGGACAAGATGTGGTGCCTGGCGTCATGCAGCAAGGCACGCCTGTCCCTCTCCGTGGCGAAGAACACTACAGCGAATCCTCGCCAGACCACAATCGATGTGACAGCCTACCTTAACGACACCGAGGTGGACACCTACACGATCACCGTCATGCAGAACGGAGAGAGCGGCGGAGGTACCGTGGATCCTACGCCAGGCACCGAAACCGGTGCGGCCATCACGCAGTTCCTCATCCCAGGACAGATCTCAAGTGTGATCAACTACCCGACAATCACCATCACGATGCCCGAAGGCACGGATGTCACCGCTCTGAAGCCGGTGATCGTCGTCACGGAAGGCTCGACGGTGACCCCTGGCAGCGGTGTCGCGGCAGACTTCACGGACGCTGTCCGCTACCAGGTCGTCAACGAGAAGGCGAATGACAGCAAGACCTACTTCGCCGTCGTGACCACCAACTCCACAGGCGGTGGCGGCACTACACCTGGAACCGGAAAGGAGACCAACCCTAACTTCAAGCCGTTTGACATGGTGACCGTCGGAGCCGGCTCGTTCATCCTCGGCAAGCAGCCAAGCGAGTACTATTCGACCGTCAAGAACATCAAAGACGAGAAAAACTCCCACAAGGTCAACATCTCGGCTTTCGAGATCGGACGTTACGAGGTCACGCAGAGGGAGTTCCTCCAGGTGATGGGCTACAACCCGTCCAACGACAAGAGCAACGATCTCTACCCTGTCTCAAAAGTGACACTTTACGAGGCGATGAACTACTGCAACAAGCTTAGCGAACAGAAAGGCTACACTCTGGTCTACACGTTCTCCGACACGAAGTGGGACAGGGAGACCGGCAAGGAATTGCTTGAAGCCACGGTCACAAGGAACAAGGAGGCCAACGGCTACCGCCTTCCTACCAACGCCGAGTACGAGTACGCGGCCAAAGGCGGGCCTGAAAACGAGAAGTATCCTTTCTACTATGCGGGAAGCGACGATCTTGACGAGGTTGGATGGTTCGAGGATAATTCAAAGATAGGAGAGGAGAAGCATGTCCATGTGGTCGGCCTCAAGAAACCTAACGCCCTTGGCCTGTATGACCTCAGCGGCAACATCGAGGAGATGACCGGCGAATGGTACATCTCATTGGACTACGCGAGCGACGCCGAGGAGACCGATCCTTGGGGACCGGAGACCCCTCGCGACATGACCGGACAACTTGTCATCACAAGAGGCGGATGCTACAGTACCTACACCCACAACTGCTCGGTCAAGACCTGGCGTATACAGAACGGAAACTGCAAGACCAACCAGAGCATTGGCAGCGGCCCTGTCGTGTACGACATCATGGGATTCCGCGTGGTGCGGTCTCTCAAATAAGAAGGCACATAACGATGAAGAGAGGATGTCAGACCGGCATCCTCTCTTTATTTATAAGCGTGGGACTCATAGCACAAAAAATGCGCAGACTGTCCTATCCGGACAAAAAGGTCGCGCCAAGACAGCGATCCCGCAAGAATAATTATCTTTGCGGTATGGAGAAACCGGAGTACGCCTTGTCCCTCGCCAAGGCCGCCCAAGAGCTTGATGAGTATTTTGCCGGCAGAAGGGAGACCGGTCGTCCGCGCTTCTATACTTCTATATTCCTAACGGGAGTATTCTCTTTTGAACCAAGTGGAGAAAACAGGGTCAGAGGCAAATATCAGCTTGCCTCTCTTCTCTACCAACTCCCTTTCAATCAGAGCCTTCTGTATTCTTGCGACATTTGATTTCGCTCCCAATGAATATCTTGCAAGAACGTCCGATGATGTGAAACCGGAATGCACCCCATCAACGACCGCCTTGAGAAAATTCATCTGATAAGAAGTAAGGGACCCGATCTGTTCCATAAACAGAGATGACGTCTGATGAAGCAATTCTTCGAACCCTGCGTCTATATCAGCGTCAGACACAACCTTATCCGCCTCAATCATAACGTTCCAGGACAGTTGCTGAACATACGATGAGTAGTTTTCCACAAGCATACATATCTTTTCGGCCTGGCTTCTCGTTATCGTCATCGAACGGCTCTCGAATCTGGAACATATATAATCAATCCAGTCGCCTGTGGAGATCTTGTCAAGAAAGATCATATCGCCGAATTGATAAAACGGCATACTCTTTCTCTGGAAGATCTTTTCCATCAAATGTTTCTTACTTCCAAAAAGACAGTAAGAAACATTTTCCTGATGTTGCCAGACTCCGCGCAACCTTTTCTGGACAGTCAACGAATCCGGAAATTCCCCGATCTGCTGGAACTCATCAATACATACCACAATATGTACTCCCCTCTTTGATGCTATCCGCTGAGGAAGATTCAAGATCTCATCGGCATCCGTGTCCTTGGGTGAAATTCCAAAGGAAAGGGAATAATCCAGCGAAGGATCCGGACTTACCGAAACCTTGGCAGAGAAGCGTCCAAGAAATTCCCGGACATATGCGATCATATTCTCTACCTTGCCGGCCACACCTTTTATTATGGAAGCCGCGAACCGCTCGTAAAAATCAGATTCACTTCTGCAATCGTATATGTCCATCATAACAACTTTGATCTTTGGATCAGTCATAGAAGACATAACCTTGCCGACAATAGAGGTCTTGCCCATACGCCGGGGCGAAATCAGAATGGTGTTGACGCCTGACTCGAAATTCATTTTCAGGCGTTTAGTCTCCTTTTTCCTGTCCGTGAAATTATCTCCGGACACCGCAACTCCGTAAACAAAAGGCTTATCCATAAACTTGATATTTACGCAAATATAAACAAATAAACTCAAAGTTCACAACTTTGTGGACCACAAGGTTGTGAACTTTAGGAAAATATTTACCTGATCAAAATAGAAATCAAGGTAATGCCCATTTCAACGCATCAAGCCGGACCTTGGCGGGGCCTTTTCAGTCAAAGCAAAGAAATGACGTGCCACGGAATATGATTGACACCATAAAAACAAAACTTCTACTGAATATCTTAGCGATTCTTCCGTGCGAAGGGTCAACGGATTTTTTTTGGTCGGGGGCTTTCACTATCTTTGTCGCCACAAACCGTGGCGTGGGGAACCGCACCGAAAACGAAAGTTTGCGAGCACAGTCTGGGATTATGGCGAAAATAGTGAAATTCATCAAGGATTGGATGTTGCCGCTGGCAATCATCATCGGGATCTTTTCGTACCTGATCCTGTTCTTTGTCAATCCTTTGGCCCGGAACTTTGAGCCGGGATTCTCGAAGTTCGCCAAGGACATCCAGCCGATCCTTGTGGCCACGATGCTGTTCCTGCAGTTCAACACAATCTCCCCGCACGACCTCAAGTTCAGGAAATGGCATTTCATCGCGCTTGCGTTCCAGATCGTGATGTTCATCGCACTGACCGGTCTCGCCACGATGTTGCCAAGCGGAGGCGACCTCCGGATACTTGTCGAATGCGCGATGCTCTGCTTCATCTGCCCGACGGCCGCCGCCGCGGGAGTCATCACCGGCAAGCTTGGCGGAAGCCTTTCGGACACAGTTTCTTACGTAGTGCTGATCAACATCGCCGCGGCTGTGATCCTCCCGCTTGTGATCCCGTTTGTCAATCCGAATGCGGGCACATCGTTCCTTGACGGGTTCATAGCGATATGTATGAGGGTGTTCCCACTGCTGGTCCTGCCGTTACTCCTCGCCTGGGCGATACGCTACACCCTTAAAAGGCTCCAACGCTGGCTTATGCGCTACACAGACTGGGCGTTCTATTTCTGGGGAATGTCGCTGGCGTTCTCGATCTATCTTGCTACCAGAGCCTTGATGAACAGCGGAATATCTGCCTGGACGGCAATTCTGATCGGAATCCTGTCCCTTGTCTGCACGATAATCCAGTTCGCAGTCGGAAGGGTGGCCGGAAGAATGTCAAGCGGCAGCAAGGGCCACCGTATCACACGGCCGGACGAAATCACCGCCGGCCAGGCGCTCGGCCAGAAGAACTCCGGCTTCCTGATCTGGCTGGGATATTCCTATATGACGCCAGTGACCTCCGTCGCCGGAGGCCTGTACAGCATCTGGCAGAACATCATCAATTCCCTTGAGCTCTACGAGCAGAGCCACCGGACCGGCCAGCGAAAGAAATAGCCTGATACTTAGGTAGCGTACACGCAGACAAAACCAAACACCAGTTTTTCCAAACTTGTCCGGCAGAACCTTATTATTCCGGACAAAACCTCAAAAACGGTCAATTTGTCCGGCCAAACCGGCTTATCCCGGACAAAGCCAAAGACGCGCAGAAATTTACTTCAACGCATTCAATCGGGCCTGGGCGGAAGCCTTTTCGGTCTCGTCGGGGGTGACACGGACGAGCATCGGAAGGTACTTCTTCTCCAGTTTGATGTTCTTGTCGCTGCGGGCAAGCAGGACGCAGTTCTTGATGGCGGTGTAGTCGTCCGGGCTCTTCTTCAGGACCTTGTTATACATCTTGAGGGCGGCCTTGCTGTCATGCTTATAGACAAGATAATACGAACCGATGTTGGTCATATAGACAGTGTTGTCAGGATAATAACCCAACATCTTCTCAGACAGTTCCTTGAAAGCCTCGAAGCAATGCGGAGTACCGATCTTGAAGAACGCGTAGCAATATTCCTGCATCACGGAAGGGAAAAGATCATCGCCAGCCTCGATGCCAGGGTATTTCCAAGCGGGGTGGCTGTGGCCGTTGTAATCGATCAGTGCCTTCAAGCCGGCGAGAGCCATGTCGGGACTGTCCTTCTCGTAGTTAATCAGGGACGAGATCTTGAACAAGCGCAGATCCAAGCGATCAGGATTCAACTCAATAGCCTTCTCTATAGCCTGGGTCGCCTTTCCGAAAAGCTCATCATCGTATGACATAACCTGAAAATAGTTCACGTCCTTGCCAAGCGAATCTTTCAACGTCAAAGCCGGAGCGTTACCAAGATATTTGGCGGCATCCTTAACCTCGATCGAAGAGGACTGACTCTTGGTCAGATAGTACGAGAATTTGCCCAAAAGCATGTCCGTGTCATCTGGATAATCCTTTCCCCAACGCTGAAGAAGAGTCTCGATGCCCACGCCATCGGTTCCAAGTTTGGAGACCAGCAACTGGTAGCGGTCAAGATATTCCTTCTGAGTAGGCTTTGGCTGAGCCGAAAGAGGAAGAAAGGCCATAACAGCCAGAATTGTCAATAATATTTTTTTCATATTCAATGATTTACACATCCATTTTGATTTTCCGTCCCTGAGGGTGCAGATTGTTGCAACGGGAGCCAAGATTTTTCACAAAACCAAGCGGATGCCCTTCAAAGCGCACCAGCACGAACCCTTTCGGGGCATCTTTCAGGAATATGCTGTCACGGTGCAGGAACCTCAGGGCAGTCTCACGATCCAAATCGGCCACCGGATAAGCCCCATCAGGAAGAGCGAGACTTAAAGCCCAGTCCGCCGACGGCACCAGATCACGCCCCTTCAACTCACCTTTTGCCACCCCGGTCTGAATCGGGCGCAACGGCTCAAGCGCCGCGACCTCACGGACAATGGACTCAGGAATATGAATGAGCAGATTACCTTTCCGCTTTTCGGCAGCGCCAACGGCAGGTTTGCCGGAAAGCCTGAAGCCATCAACTCCTGTATCTTTTATCAGGGCAGAGACAAACTGCCCTTCACCCTTCACGAATCCAGGGACAAGCAGACCGCCGGTCTTTGTAGGAATCACCCCTTCGAGGGATGAATAATCATATTCATGAACAGTCCCGCCAAGTTCGTCCGCGGTCCATTCCATCACCGCATCATTCTCGGCGTCCTCAAAGGTGCATGTTGAATATATCAGGCTTCCGCCACGACGGAGAGCAGGCCAGACATCCGCCAGGATTCTTTTCTGTCTCGCCGAGCACAGGGTCACTACATTTTCCGACCAATCCTCGACAGCCTTGGCATCCTTGCGGAACATTCCTTCGCCGGAGCAAGGAACATCTGTGACAATGATGTCGAAAAAGCCCTCCAGCCTTGCGAACGCCTTAGGATCCACGCTTGTGACAACCACGTTCGGATCGCCCCACAACGCAATGTTGTCAGCCAAGACAGACACCCTTGAGCGCATGACCTCATTCGAGACAAGCAGGAAGTCATCCCCGAACGCTTGGCGAAGCGATGCGGCCAAATCGGTACTTTTTCCACCTGGCGCGGCGCACAAATCCAGGACTCTGGCCGGTCTGAAACAATCCCCGGTTTTTGGGAGCATATCTCTGAATATACTCCCGATGACCATAGCTGAAGAGTCCTGGACGTAGTAGCACCCGCAGTGAAACAGCGGATCCAGCGTGAATTTAGGTCTTTCCCCCAACATAAACCCATAAGGACTCCAAGGAATCCTCTGGACATCATGTCCGAAATGCTCCACGGCAAAAGCCTCTGGCTCATCCACTTTTGAAGGATTGATCCGGACTGACACCGAAGCCGACTGGTGGAAAGCCTCCAAAGCGACTCCGGCTCTATCCGACCCGATCGCCCTGGTCAGGATGTCCCGAAGCTGAATGTCGTCCAAACCTTGCATCTACTGGTTTCCGCCGAGTTTCTCCTTCATCTTTCGGATAGTCTCCTCATCGATTCCGTCAGGCATCCTGCCTTCGGACATCGCCACGAGACTGTCCACCATCTTGTTCATAGCCTCACGGATCTTCCCGCCGAGCATCATCTTCATCATCAGATTCAACTCAGCGTGGAAATCAATGTAGAAATCTGTCTTGGATGGGTCGCTCGGCACAGCGTCGAAATGCAACGTGCCTCCGAACTGGAACGGAGCCCCGTTGTCGATGAACTCGATGCTCGAATACGGAGTACGGTTCTTGACCATCACACCGATCTTGAAGCCCTGCACCGTAGTGGAGATCGTGTCATAATCCGCCTCCACATCCGCTTTCTTGTCCTCCGGAAGAAACTGAAGGAAATTGCGCATGTCCACAAAGGCCATGTATAGTTCGAATGGTTGCCTTGAGACCAATCCGTGTTTGCTCTTTATCTCTGTCATATTATATTCTTAAAATTACTTGTTCCACTCCGACGGGTTATTCCGCCACTGACGCAGAACCTCGACATCCGACTCCTTGATATAGCCCGTCGCCGTAGCCTCCTCGATCAGAGCGTCATAGCAGGATAGAGTCTTCAACCTCACCCCTTCCTCCTCAAAACGACGGGCGGCAAGGTCGAATCCGTATGTGAATATGGCGACCATTCCCAACACCTCGGCTCCAGCGTCACGGAGAGCCTTGACAGCAGCCAGGCTGCTCATCCCTGTCGAGATAAGATCCTCAATCACAACGACTTTTGATCCTTTTGGCAAAACTCCTTCAATCTGGGAGCCGGTCCCGTGATCCTTTGGCTTCGGGCGCACATAGACGAACGGTTTCTTCATTCTGTCCGCGGCCAGAACCCCGTGAGCGATCGCCCCGGTGGCCACACCGGCCACTATATCAGCCTCGGGACACTCCCTGACGGCGGTCTCGGCAAGCCAGCCGGCGACCTTGGAGCGCAGCTCCGGATCGGAAAGTATCCTGCGGTTGTCGCAATAAATAGGTGAATGCCAGCCAGAGGCCCAAGTGAAAGGCTCGTCAGGTCTGAGCAGAACGGCTTTTATGCGAAGAAGCTCGGAAGCGAGTTTTCTGTCGATGTTTTCCATATTCATTGAAAAATGATTGTTAACTTTGCACGTAGCATACAAATATAATAGTTTTACGCAAATATCTCACTCATCGGATGCATAAGATTTACCTTGAAAAGAGATGCATGATCATCTGCGCCCCTCAGGAGCAGGCACTGTCCGACCCGAATTCCATCGAGCTGCACCTCGGAGAAGATCCGGAGGACATCACCTCGCTGGTGACAATGTTCGAGACATCGGACACGCTGGCCAGAATCTACATCCCTACAGATAACGTGGAGATGACCTACAGGGAATTCTGCTCCAGATTCAAGGAGGTCAACGCCGCCGGCGGGCTGGTGTCAAACAGGCGGGATGATGTTCTGCTCATAAGCCGCAACGGTCTTTGGGATCTGCCGAAAGGGCATCAGGAGGCTGGGGAGGACATCAAGGTGACAGCATTGCGCGAGGTTCAGGAGGAGACCGGAGTGGGTGACCTGGAGATCCGAGGGCTCATCTGCGTCACGGACCACTGCTACCGGCGTGACGGAATATGGCATCTGAAGCACACATGGTGGTACGACATGCTGTACACAGATCCCGTGAACCTCACGCCGCAGCGGGACGAGGACATCACGAAGGCCGCATGGGTGGCCCGGTCCGGCCTTTCCCCATATTTGAAAAAAACCTATCCATCAATCGTGGAAGTGTTCCGGGAGGCCAAAATATAGGATATTCAAAGATTGTGAAACTTTCCGCGCGTCGATGCCGTATATTAAAGGATTGACTATAACGATTGTTATCGAATATGAAACTTTCACAATTCCAATTCCTTCTTCCGAAGGAGCGTGTGGCTCAGGAGCCGACAAGGTGGCGCGACGAGTGCCGGCTGATGGTTGTCCACAAGGACACCGGAGAGATCGAGCACAGGATATTCAAAGACATCATAGACTATTTCGGCAAAGGCGACACTTTCGTGTTCAACGACACAAAGGTTTTCCCGGCCCGTCTTTACGGCAAAAAGGAGAAGACAGGGGCCGACATCATGGTCTTTCTTCTGAGGGAGCTCAACCGTGAGCAGCACCTGTGGGATGTGATTGTGGATCCGGCAAGGAAAATCAGGATTGGCAACAAGTTGTATTTCGGTGACGATCAGAGCCTTGTGGCCGAAGTCATCGACAACACAACCTCCAGGGGGCGCACCCTGCGCTTCCTTTACGACGGCCCTTACGAGGAATTCAAGAAATCCCTGTTCAGCCTCGGTGAGATTCCTGTCCCGAAATGGGTCAAGTCCAAGATCTCTCCTGAGGACAACGAGAACTACCAGACAATCTTCGCCAAGAACGAAGGCGCGGTGGCCGTTCCGGCGGCCGGCACACATTTCAGCCGCGAGTTGTTCAACATGATGATCCTCAAGGATATTGACAAAGCTTTCATCACCGAGCACATGGGCATCGGTCAGTTCCGCAGGGTTGATGTGGAGGATCTGTCCAAACACAGGATGGATTCCGAGAGGCTGATCATCACCCCCGAGGCCTGCGAGATCATCAACAAGGCCAAGAACAGCGGCAAGAAGGTTCTCGCCGTCGGCACGACCGTGCTCAGAGGGCTTGAGACCTACGTCACGACGACCCACGAGGTAAAGCCTTACGATGGATGGACCAACAAGTTCATCTTCCCGCCTTACGAGTTCTCGGTACCTGACGCTGTAGTCTCGAACTTCCACCTTCCGGAATCCACGATGCTGATGGCCGTGGCGGCCTTCGGAGGCTTTGATCACGTCATGAACGCCTACCAGGTGGCTCTTGACGAGGGCTACCGCTTCGGCCCTTACGGAGACGCCATGCTGGTCGTATAGACGACTGGCATAGCATCCTGGTTACGCCGACTTTAACTATAATAGTTCTGTATGACATAGAGCCGTTTTCTTTATTCGGGAGACGGCTTTTTTGTGCGGGCCCAACAGTGCTGGAGCAGGTCCACGGAGATGAATCCATCGCATTCCAGCGTGGTGACAAGCCGGCTGACATGGCTGTAGGTCCATTTCAGCTTCGCGCAGAGTTCGTCAACCGAGATGCCACGATGTGCCTTCACCGCAAGGGCGACACGGACAACATTCTCATAATCAGAGTCTGACATACGGTCTTTATAATACACCTCGACTTCCGTCCTGAAATCCTCTTTCAGACTCATGTCCGCCTTGCCGAGTCCGAGTTTCGCTATCAATTCGCCCAAATCTCCGATCTGTTCGGCGACATTCTCCCTTATGAGCAGATTGCAGCCTTGAGAGACCGGATCGTCTATCCTGCCCGGCAACGCATAGACATCCCGGCCGTACGACGCCGCAAGCCGCGCCGTCATCATACCTCCGCCACGGATCTTGGACTCGACAAGGATCGTCGCCCTGCATATTCCGGCGATGATCCTGTTGCGCCGCAGGAAATTGATTCTTACCGCCGCCGTGCCTGGAGGATAGTCCGTGACCAAGGCACAGCCCGGGGTCGATGCGATAGACTCTCCGACATCCTTGTTCCGGGACGGATACAAATCGTCTATTCCAGTGGCCATTACAGCCACGGTAGGAAGGCCGGCATCAAGTGCGGCCTTATGGGCAGTGACATCCACACCTAAAGCCAAACCACTGACAATCAAAGGTTTTATCGCAGCGCGAGACATAGCCTGGACAATCCGGCCACACCAGTCCTTACCATAGTATGTCAATCCCCTTGTACCGACAACCGCGACCTGCGGAAGCCCCTCGAACACATCCCGTGGCGGGGATACTCCTTTATAATAAAGTCCCAACGGAGGATCCTCACACTCCATGAGCAGGGCGGGATAGCCTTCCTCGCCTATTCCCAGGAAAGTTCCGCCGTCCCTTTCCAAGCACTCCAGCTCGATCGCCGCCGACTCAAAGGCGCTGCCCGTAATCAGCGGAGCGTACCTGTTCCTTGAGCACACACCCAAAGCTCTCGCCACTTCGCCAGGTTCTTTGAACACGGCCGTGGCGCTTCCCAAAGTCTCGACGAGCCTAAGGCCTATCTTCGGCTCGAATCCAAAAATCCTGTTGAGGGCGCATAGCGCGACCTTCTCCTCAAATGGCGCTCCTTCAATCTTCGACATATTCTGTTCTGATATATTCATAATATCGCCGCGCTTCCGGACACTGCGGGAAGCATCATCGCAATTTGCGGTCTTTCAAGGGAACCGAGGGGGTATGAACCGGAATTATTTACGTTTCTTATGAATATTTTTGTTTTTTATCATCACGGGCTGTCTTCGACCGCCGAAGCCAGCCGAATATTTTCATTCTTCGGGTGGATTTCACTATCTTTGGCGCCATGATATTCATAGACACACATTGCCACCTGAGTGACAGGGCCTATTCCGGAGAGGAGGCAGACTACATCCGCAGGGCGAAGGCCGCCGGGGTCAACCTCCTGCTTCAACCTGACATCGACAGTTCGGAAAGGGAGGCCATGTTCGCCCTTGTGGACAGGTTCCCGGACACGCTGCGACCGATGATCGGACTCTACCCAGGCTCCGTGAACAAGGAGTGGCGCTCGGAAGTTGACGCCATGATCCGTTTCCTTGACGAATGGGAAGCGAGTACCGGTCGTAAGGTCGTGGCTGTCGGAGAGATAGGCCTTGACTACCATGAGGGGAAGGATTACGCCGCGGAACAGAAAGAAGCGTTGGAATGGCAGATGGATTTCGCCTCGGAAAGAGATCTGCCGCTCAACATCCACCTGCGCGACGCAATGGGAGACTTTCTGGAGATTCTCCGGAGACACAAAGGATTGAGAGGGAATATGCACGCCTACAGCGGCAGCCTGGAATCATTTCAGGAAATCCAGAGGTTGGGAGACTGGCGCATCGGGGTCGGAGGCGTGGTGACGTTCAAGAATGCCGGACTCGCGGAGGTTGTCAGGAATGTTCCCCTTGACAGAATCGTACTGGAGACCGACGCTCCTTATCTGACCCCAGTCCCGCACAGAGGCACACGTAACGAAAGTTCCTACATTACGCTGATCGCCGCGAAGATCGCCGGACTGAAAGGTGTCTCGGTCGAGGAGGTCGCGGAAACCACAACCAACAACGCCAAAACACTTTTCGGAATATGAGAAGATCCTCCATCCTGATGATTTACACGGGAGGCACGATCGGCATGAAGCAGGATCCGCAAGACATGACCCTCAAGCCTTTCGACTTCCACCAGATTCTCGATGAGGTGCCGGAACTGAAGAAGTTCGCCCTGCGCATCGACTCTTACACGTTCGACCCGCTGATCGACTCCTCTGATGTAGAGCCGTCCTTCTGGCAGTCGCTCGCGTCGTTGATCCAAGAGCGCTATGATGAATATGACGGATTCGTGGTCCTGCACGGAACCGACACGATGGCGTACTCGGCGTCGGCCCTGAGCTTCATGTTGGAGAATCTGGCCAAGCCCGTCGTGTTCACCGGAAGCCAGCTTCCAATCGGGGTGCCACGCACCGACGGCAAGGAAAACCTGATCTCCGCCGTGGAGATCGCCTCGGCCAAGGATCCCGAAGGTCATCCCCGGGTTCCGGAAGTAAGCATATTATTCAATTCCAAATTGTTGAGAGGCAACCGCAGCATCAAGATCAGTTCTGAGGATTTCAGCGCCTTCAAGTCTCCGAACTGCCCGCCGCTGGCCGAGGCCGGAATCAGCATAAAATACAACGACAGCGTCATACGAAGGCCATTGGACTGGGATGAACATCTGAGGATCAGCACCAACCTGGACACCAGGGTCTCGATTCTGAAAGTTCATCCGGGCATCACCCCGCAGGTCATGAAGTATTTTTTATGCGGGCCGGACATCCGCGCCGCCATCATCGAGACCTATGGTTCCGGTAACGCGCCTTCGCGTCAATGGTTTCTGGACATTGTAAAGGAAGCCTCCGGGATGGGGAAGGTGTTGATGAACGTAACTCAGTGTCTGTCAGGGACTGTAAACATGGACATCTATGCCACGGGCAAGGCCCTCGAGAAAGCCGGAGTGGTCTCGGGAGCTGACATCACGACCGAAAGCGCGCTCGCGAAATTGTTCTACCTGATGGGGAAAACCACTGACAACGAATCGGTGAAATCCAAGCTTGGCGACAATCTGCAAGGAGAAATTTCCTTATAAACATTGCCAATTGGAAATAATTTAGTAAATTGCAACGGTTTTTTAGAAGGTTTTACGCTTTCGGGAAGCCACAGGAAAAGATAACTATTTAATACATTATCAATTAAAATTAAACACACAAAAACAGTTATGAAAAAGTTTTTCATGTTTTTGGCAGTAGCCGGTGTTCTCACCTTCACTGCAAACATCGCATCCGCTCAGGATCAGCCAGCCGCTGACAACGCAGCCGCAACAGAGCAAGTTGAGACTGCCGCTCCAGCCCAGCCAATGTCCGCTGAGGATCTTCTCAAGGGTACCGGAGAGGACGTTCCTATGCACCAGCAGATCAAGACCTACTTCATCCAGGGAGGTCCGGGCTTCATGTCCATGATCCTCATCTGCCTTATCATCGGTCTTGCCCTCGCGATCGAGAGAATCCTTTATCTCTCATTCTCAAAGACAAACACCAAGAAGCTTATCAAGAATGTCGAGGCAGCTCTCGCACAGGGCGGCGTTGAGAAGGCAAAGGAAGTTTGCCGCAACACCAAGGGTCCTGTCGCCAGCATCTTCTACGATGGTCTCAACCACTACAATGAGGGTATCGATGTTGTCGAGAAGAGAATCACCTCTGCAGGTGGTGTTCAGATGAGCCTTATGGAGAACAACCTCTCTTGGATCGCCCTGTTCATCGCCCTTGCTCCTTCACTCGGATTCTTGGGAACAGTTATCGGTATGGTACAGGCCTTCGACGCCATCGAGGCTGCCGGTGACATCTCTCCTAACATCGTTGCCGGAGGTATGAAGGTCGCCCTTATCACTACCGTAGGTGGTCTTATCGTCGCCATGATTCTCCAGGTGTTCTACAACTATATTCTTTCCAGAATCGACGCTCTCTCAATCGACATGGAGAACGCTTCCATCGATCTCGTTGACGTTCTTGCAAAGAACGAGAAGAAATAATTTGTAGAGACAATTTTTAGAATCTGATTATAATGAATAAGATATTCAAAATAACCGGATGGGTATTGGGTCTCCTCGGAATCGTCTTCGGAATCCTGGCCTTCGTCAATGAGGGCTCTTCCGTTGACCTCCTCCTCAGATACACCTACTTCCTCTTCTTCGCGGCGGTAGTCATCTGGATCGGACTCGCGATATTCATCGCCGGAAGGAACAACCCTAAGAACCTGCTCAAGGCCGCCGGCGTGGTGGTCGGAGTCGCCGCTCTGGTTGTTCTGGCCTACGTGCTCTCAGCTGGAGCACCGGCTCTTAATGTCAAGACACAGCCTACTCCACAGTGGCTTAAACTGACTGACACAATGCTTCTTCTGACCTACGTCCTCGGTGGTGCCGCCATCATCGCCATTATCGTAGGCGCTGTCAGAGACGCGATCAACAACAAATAACATCTAAGTAAGCTATGGCAAGAAAAACACCGGGACTGAACACACAATCGACAGCCGATATCGCGTTCCTTCTGCTCTGCTACTTCCTGATGACCTCCACTATGGACCAGCAGTCAGGTTTGCAGCGCCGTCTCCCTCCTATGCCTGACCAGAATCAGAAAACGGAAGACACGAAGGTCAACAAGCGTAACATCATCATCGTGAAGATCAACTCTTCCGACAGACTGTTTGCCGGTGACCAGCTTTTGGATGTTAGCCAGCTCAAGGACAAGATCAAGGAGTTCATCACAAACCCTAACAACGACCCGAACCTTCCTGAAAGGGAGATGAAGAACATCGAGGGCTACGGTGAATATCCCGTATCAAAAGGAGTCATCTCTCTTCAGAATGACCGTGGAACCAGCTACAGGGCCTACATCGCTGTTCAGAACGAACTCGTGAAGGCAATCAATGAAGTCCGTGACGACTTCTGCAAGCAAAACTATGGAAAGGCCTACACCTTCCTCACAGAAGATCAGCAGAAGATTGTCAGGGAAGCGATTCCACAGAACATTTCCGAGGCAGAGCCTAAGGACGTCACCAAAAAGTAAAACAGGAGGATCAAACAATGCCTAATTTTAAAAGAAGCGGTAAAAAAGAAATGCCGGAGTTGGGAACCAGCTCAGACATCGTGTTCATGTTCCTGTTCTTCTTCATGGTAACCTCTCAGCTCCGTTCAACGGAGGTGAAGGTCAGGGTAAGACTCCCTGAAGCGACGGAGGTCGCCAAGCTTGAGAGAAAGGATTTGGCCTCATACATCTACATCGGTTCCCCTACCGCTCAGTATCAGAGCCAGTACGGTACCGAGGCACGTATCCAGCTGAATGACTCTTTCAAGACAACGAACGACATCCGTGACTTCATCGCCGCCGAGCGCGACGCGATGAGCGAGGCTGACCGCCAGTTGATGCAGGTCTCTATCAAGGCAGACGAAGACGCAAGAATGGGTATCGTGACGGACGTGAAGCAGGAGCTCAGGCGCTGCTCCGCCCTCAAGATCATGTACGCTGCCAGGAAGACAGAAGAGAAATAAACATTCTTGAATATATCGAGAGAGGGACTGCCCCAAGGGTCGGTCCCTTTCTTTTTTTTGTTTTTTATACTATCTTTGTGAGATTGAATCAAATGTCATAAAAATATGGTAACGAGGAGTAAAGTTAAGGACCTACTCAAGGCGGCGCCGGGACAGGAAGTCCTTGCCAAAGGTTGGGTCAGGACCAAAAGAGGAAACAAGCAGATCAAGTTCATCGCCCTCAACGATGGCTCGACCGTAAATAACATTCAGGTTGTGGTGGATATGGCCAACTTTGACGAGGCCCTCATCGCCAAGATCACAACCGGAGCAAGCATCAGCGTGACCGGCGACCTGATCGAATCAGTAGGAAGCGGACAGGCAGTCGAGATCCAAGCAAAGCAGATCGAGGTGCTCGGAGAATGCGACCCTGTCAGGTACCCTCTCCAGAAGAAGAACACTTCTCTTGAATATCTTCGCACAGTCGCGCACCTCCGTCCGAGGACAAACACGTTCGGAGCAGTGCTGAGAATCCGTCACGCAATGGCTTTCGCGATTCACAAGTTCTTCAACGACAAGGGATTCGTTTACCTCAACACACCTCTTATCACAGAATCTGACGCAGAGGGAGCGGGAGACATGTTCCAGGTCACGACCCTCAATCTTGAGAACGTTCCTAAGAAAGAGAACGGAAAGGTTGATTTCAGCAAGGACTTCTTCGGAAAGAAGACGTGCCTTACCGTGAGCGGCCAGCTTGAGGGTGAGCTTGGAGCGACGGCCGTCGGCGAGATCTACACTTTCGGTCCTACTTTCAGGGCTGAGAACTCCAACACTCCAAGACACCTTGCGGAGTTCTGGATGATCGAGCCGGAGATGGCCTTCTACGACATCAACGACAACATGGTGCTAGCCGAGGAGTTCGTGAAATACCTTGTGCAGTACGCTCTTGACAACTGTGCGGACGACCTCAAGTTCCTCAACGACAAGTACGATGACGGACTTATCGAAAGGCTTAAGAGCGTCCTGGGCATCGAGTTCCAGAGAGTGACCTACACGGAGGCCGTGGAGATCCTTGAAGAGGCTGTCAGGAACGGCCAGCAGTTCGAGTACCCGGTTCACTGGGGAACTGATTTCCAGAGCGAGCACGAGCGCTACCTCGTGGAGAAGCACTTCGGCAAGCCTGTGATCCTCACGGACTTCCCTAAGGACATCAAGGCTTTCTATATGAAGCAGAACGAGGACGGAAAGACCGTGCGCGGAATGGACGTGCTCTTCCCGAAGATCGGCGAGATCATCGGCGGTTCCGAGAGAGAGGCATCCCTTGAGAAACTGGAGCAGAGGATCGACGAGCTCAAGATGAGCCGCAAGAACCTCGAATGGTACATCGACACCCGCAGGTACGGAACCGTACCTCACAGCGGATTCGGTCTCGGATTCGAGAGACTGCTGCTCTTCGTCACCGGCATGGCCAACATCCGTGACGTGATTCCGTTCCCAAGGACTCCAAAGAACGCCGAATTCTAAAAATCAACGAATATGTTAGTGATAGGAATAGCCGGAGGCTCCGGTTCAGGAAAAACCACGGTGGTCAACGCGATAACCGAGAAGTTGAAGGAAAGAGTGGTTGTGATCCCTCAGGACTCCTACTACAAGGACTCCAGCCACCTTCCGATGGAGGTCAGGCAGCAGATCAACTTTGACCATCCGGACGCGATCGACTTCAAGCTCCTCTGCGATCAACTCAAGGATCTCAAGAACGGGAAGGCTATCGAACAGCCGGTATATTCCTACATCACTTGCTCAAGATCAAAGACGGAGACAGTCACGGTCGAGCCTGCGGAGGTTATCATCATCGAGGGGATTCTTGTGTTCACCTGTAAGGAATTACGGGACCAGATGGACATCAAGATATTCGTTGACGCCGATGACGACGACAGATTGATGAGAGTCATGGCAAGGGATATTCTCGAAAGGGGAAAGACGGTGGAGACCGTGATCGAGAGGTACACCAAGACCGTCAAGCCGATGTATCTCCAGTTCATCGAGCCGAGCAAGCGCTATGCTGACATCATCATCCCGCAGGGAGGACATAACAAAGTCGCCATAGACATCATCTCCGCAACGATCGAGAAATCACTGAGAGAACAGGAGGAGGCGAAATAACTTCCGGAAACGCACCGCACACAGGTCAGAATATTCATTGAATCCATGAAGAGCGACGACAAGGCAGGACTTTACATCACCGTCATATTCCATTTGATGGTGATTATTGTGTTGCTGGTCAGTCAGATATCCTCCGCGCTGAAGAGGGAGAACACTTTTGTGCTGGATTTCTCCAAACAGGAGAGGGTTGAGAAAGAGCAGGCGGAGCGCAACCTCAAGGAAGAGGTAAGTGAGAGGCTCGACAGGATGCTCGCGGCGGCTTCCGGCGTTCCGGTGAGGAATGTGGCCGTGGACAGGGGCGCGCTCAAGGACGACCGCAACACCAATGCGGAGGAACTCTACAAGGAGGCCGAGAAACTGGCGCAGGAACTCAAGAACGGTCCTAAGCTTGATGAGCCGGACGAGGACTACGCCGCGGTCAGCAAGCCAAGCCAGCCAAAGGAGGAATCTAAAAAGTCATCTTACAAAGGGCCATCGGTTGTCTCTTATGAACTCGATGGAAGGAAAGCCAGCAAACTGTCAATTCCGGCATACAGATGTCTGGGAGCTGGTCATGTCACGGTCATCATCACCGTGGACCCTTCCGGCAAGGTTCTGAACGCGAAAGTCCAGGACGAGGTGTCCTCGGATGACAAATGCTTGAGGGACTTTGCGATAAGGGCGGCAAGGCTTTCACGGTTCTCCGCATCCGGAACGGCTCCGGCAAGACAGACCGGAAATATCGTATATTTGTTCGTTGCTCAATAATATTGCGTATATTTGCCAATTTAGCTGATGAACAGAAAGACACTGACCATACTGATCGCCACGGCGGTGATTCTAATCGGAGGAATCACCTTCGCTGTCATGAAGTTATATTCGGATTCAAGGAACGATGCCGGAAATGCCGCGGACTCACGTTTTCTTGAGACGCACAAACTGGTCAAGGCAGTGCCATCCGATGCGGCCATCATCTTATGTTTCAAGAATTTCGGACGAGCATGCGAGATTCTTGGCGACTCTTTGGCCGTATTCGGGGAACTGGCGTCAAACAAATTTGACAGAATCACGTCCTTGCGGTCAGGCAGCCTGAAAAAATCTCCGGCCATCATGTCTGTGCACTACAGCAAAGACATGCCTCCTCTCATGATCATAGAAGCGGGCAAGGCAATAGCCGATACGACACAGGATCTAAGGACGCTTATCGCGGCCGCTGACTCATCCGGGCTGCTGACCAGAATCAACGGCGACTTGCTGCTGATCTCCACCTCGGAGACCGTCATCAACTCATCCGTGAGACATCTTGAAGAGGGACACAGCATACTGGAAGCCAAAGGGTTTGCGGAGATAGCCTCGACAGGTACGGCAAACGGAGATGATGTCATCTTCCTTTCCAACGCCTACATGGACAACTTTCTCGGAACCTACTTTGCGAAAAAACATCGCAAATCAAGAAACTTCCTCAAGGAACTGGCTGAATGGACGGCGCTTACCATCACAAAACGGTCGGATGCCGGTGTGTCCATGCATGGTACCCTCCTCTACGGAAGCGAGCCATCGTACTACCTCAACGTGCTCAGCCACGCAGGCTCCTCTGAAATGAAGATAGCCGAGGTTGTACCATCAAGCACCGACTTCATCATTGACATCACAATCGGCAACATCACTTCCTACATAAAGGCATACAGGAATTACCTTGACTCCAAAAGCAGCCTTGACAGATACGAGGCTATCCTCAAGGCTCAGAAAAAAGAATTCGGACAGAACGCCGAGGAATGGGCTGAATCCTTGGGCATAAATGAGGTCGCCGTCCTCAATCTGAAGATGAACGGGAAACTCCGTCAAATCCTGACACTTCGTCCTGGGAAAAAACTAAAGGCGGAGAATGTCAGCGGAATGAAATGCGCCGGGTTCGCATCCTCTGTGTTCGGGAATATATTCACAGCCGAGGATGAAAGCACATGCGCGTTGGCACATGGTTGGATCGTCATTGGTGCGGCTGATTGCGTGGCGGAATATTCAAAGACAAATTTTTTGAGAGAGACACTCGCCTCCCGCCTTGACGCAGAAGGTCTCGACAGGGTGCCGCAGAAGAACGGAGGGGCCTGGGTATATTACTCGCTTGGCAACGATCCGGAACTGTTGGACGCGACTTTCAGTCCAATGATGGCAAGAGGTTGCAGGAATATTCTTAAAGGGGCATCGTATGTTCCGGTTGTCATCTCAGCCATCGCGGAAGGCGGCGGAATAGGTCTTGAGATCAACCTCGACAGGATCGAGGTCGGCAAAGGCAGTGTTCCCGCGGCAGGCAAAGACACGACTGTCACCGTACCGGAAGGACCTTTCAAGGTACGGAACTGCGCGACAGGCAAGATCAACACATTTTATCAGAACAGCCATCTTTCAATATGTCTGCGGGACGAGAACGGCAAGGATGTCTGGGGTGTGCCGTTCAAGTCGAAGATCCGCGGCTACGTCCAGGAAGTCGATTACTACAACAACGGAAAGATCCAGTACCTGTTCGCGGCCGGATCACAGATGTATCTGATTGACAGGCTCGGACGCTTCGTCTCTGGATTTCCAGCCGAGACAGGCAAGAAAATTGCGGCAGGGCCTGCCGTGTACGATTTCACGGGAGCCAAAGGCTACACAGCGATGCTCCTTCACACAGACAACACCGTAGGCTATTATGACCTGCACGGGAAGCAGGTTCCTTCCTGGAAAGGGATAACGGCCGATGAGACTATAAAGAGCCTTCCGGAACTTCTGGAAGGGAATGGTAAAAGATACTGGGTGGTCAGGACATCAGCCCAAAGCATGGTTTTCCCGTTCAGCGGCGGAGAGCCTTTGATAAAGGGCGAGGGCAACAAGATGATCCGGCCGGACAGCAAGATCGAGATTACGGACAAAGGGTTCAGCGCGGTTTGTTACGATGGCAAGGAAAGAACCTTCAAGCCCGGCAAATAAAAACGAACATTATGAACGAATTCAGATTCGAATCTGTGAACAAGCTCCTTGAAGAGAGCTTCAGAAAAAATTGGGACAGGCTTGCGCTTTCCAACTATCAGGGAGTGAGCCTATGCTACAGGGACGTGGCAAGACGCATCGAGAAACTGCACATCGCATTCGAGAAATGCTTTCTGCACAAAGGCGACAAGGTGGCCATCTGCGCCCGCAACCAGGTCAACTGGGCGGTCAGTTTCCTGGCCACGATGACCTACGGAGCTGTGCCTGTGCCGATCCTTCACGAGTTCAAGCCCGGGAATATTCATTACTTGGTCAACCATTCGGAGGCAAAGGTTCTCTTTGTGGACGATGTCATCTGGGAGGGGCTTAGCGCCGATGAGATGCCGGGACTGTTCGCGGTAGTGAGAATCAACACATTCCAGCTTCTGTATTCCAAGGTGCCTCGCATCACCGAGGCGCGGGAGCACATGAATGAATATTTCGGGAAACGCCATCCTAACAGCTTCGAGCCGGAGGACCTCAACTACTACAAGGACTCCCCCAACGAGCTGGCGATGATCAACTACACCTCCGGAACCTCCGGTTTCTCCAAGGGTGTGATGATCCCTTACAGGGCGCTTTGCTCCAACATTCAGTTCGCGCAGCACGTGCTTCCGGAGCTGAACAACCAGACGAACGTGGTGGCCATGCTTCCGTCCGCCCACATGTACGGAATGATGTTCGAGTTCCTCTTCGAGATGACGATCGGGGCCCACGTGCATTTCCTGACAAGGGTGCCGAGTCCGAAGATCATCATGCAGGCTTTGGCCGAGGTCAAGCCGAACATCATCATCGCTGTGCCTCTGATCATCGAGAAGGTCTATAAGTCCAAGATCCAGAAGATTGTGGAAAAGGGTAGCGTGAAGACCTTGCTCAAGGTGCCGGTGATCGACAAGATGATCCAGAAGAAGATCTGCGGAGAACTCGTGAGCGCGTTCGGAGGCAACTTTGTGGAAGTCATTATGGGCGGCGCGGCGTTCAACAAGGAAATCGAGAAATTCTTCTGGGACATAGCGTTCCCTTACACTGTCGGCTACGGCATGACGGAATGCGCCCCGATCATCACCTACGCGCACTACGATGACAAGAGGCTCTACTCCTGCGGAAAGGCGGCTTTGAACATGTCCATCCGCATCGACTCCCCTGACCCTGAGAACATCGAGGGTGAGATCCAGACCTACGGCCCTAACATCGCTCTGGGTTACTACAAGAACGAGGAGGCCACCAAAGACCTCTTCACGGAGGACGGATGGCTCAGGACCGGAGACATGGGCATCATCGACAAGGACGGATATCTCTACATCAGAGGACGTTACAAGTGTATGTTCCTCGGTCCGAACGGCCAGAACATCTATCCTGAGGAGCTTGAGTCTGTGATCAACTCGTTCGCCTACGTCGTTGACTCGCTTGTCATCGAAGACAACGGCGGCCTTACAGCCCTCGTTTACCCTGACTACCATCAGGGCGAGCTGGACGGGATGAACCGTGAGGATCTGGAAAAGACGCTGACATCACAGCTTCCGGAGATCAACAGGGAGATCCCTAATTACGCACAGATCAAGAAGATCGAGTTTATGCCGGAAGATTTCGAGAGAACTCCTAAGAAGAGCATCAAGAGATACCTCTACCAGAGAAACAAATAATGGAAAAGTTTGACCAGCGATACCTTGAGATGGCCGAGATCTGGGCCAGGAACTCCTATTGCAAGAGACGGCAGGTCGGAGCGATCCTGGTCAAGGACAGGATGATCATCTCCGACGGCTACAACGGGACGCCGTCCGGATTCGAGAACGTCTGCGAGGACGAGAACGGGGCCACAAAACCCTACGTTCTCCACGCCGAGGCCAACGCCATCACCAAGGTCGCGAAGTCAGGCAACAGCAGCCTCGGGGCGACCCTCTACGTGACTGCCTCCCCGTGCATCGAATGCTCGAAACTGATCATCCAGGCCGGCATAAAAAGAGTCGTCTATAAGGATGAATATCGCCTCACGGACGGAGTTGACCTGCTCCGCAAGGCTGGAATCAAAGTTGAAAAGATAGATTAGGATGAAACGAATATCTTCCATCTGGATCGCATTTCTGGGAATAGTCGTGGGCGCGATCATTGTGCTGGCCTACAACGCCTACAACCAGAAAAGGAATATGCTCCGTGTGCAGTACGGGGACTGGCGGAAACTGAATCTGATCCTTGACCAGATCGACAAGAACTATGTTGACACTATCAATGTCGGGAAAGTCACCGATGCGGCCATAACCGCCGCGTTGGCTGAGCTGGATCCTCATTCAGTCTATATGCCACCTGTCGAGCTGACCGAGGCGGAGACCGATCTGGCCGGCAATTTCGATGGAATCGGCATCCAGTTCAACGTTCCTAACGACACGGCCATCGTGCTGGAGGTCATCCCGGGAGGCCCGTCCGAGAAAGTCGGACTTCAGAAGGGCGACAGGATCCTCAAGGTCGGGGACAAGGACATCGCCGGTGTGAAATTTCCTCAGGACAGTATGGTCCGCAGGATGAAGGGTCCGGCCGGGACAAAGGTCACGGTCACTGTCGGCAGAGGCAACGAGACGATTCCGTTCGAGATCACCAGAGGGAAGATTCCGATGCACTGCGTGGACGCTTCGTTTATGATCAACGACACCACCGGTTACATCAAGCTCTCCAAGTTCTCCAGAACGACATTCTCGGAGTTCTCACAGGCCAGCGCCACACTGCTCGGGGAAGGGATGAAGAAGCTGATCTTCGACCTGCGTGACAACACAGGAGGGTATTTCGACCAGGCACTGCTGCTTTGCGACATGTTCCTCAAGAAAGGTGACGAGATCGTCTATATGCAGGGACTACACCGCAAGAAGGACGACTACAAGGCCGACGGCAAGGGCCTCCTTCAGGACATTGACCTGACCGTGCTGATCAACGAGTCCACGGCTTCGTCCAGCGAGATATTCGCGGGAGCCATCCAGGACAACGACAGAGGCCTCATCATAGGAAGACGCTCATTCGGCAAGGGTCTCGTGCAGGAGCCAGTCTATTTCAGCGATGGGTCCGGAGTGCGTCTGACGGTCGCAAGATTCTACACGCCATCCGGCCGTTGCATCCAGAAGCCATATTCAGAAGACTACCAATACGACATCTACAAGCGCTACGCCGACGGAGAGATGTACGACGCTGACAGCATCAAGGTTGACTCCACGGCCGCCTACAAGACAGTGGCCGGAAGGACGGTCTATGGCGGTGGCGGCATCATCCCGGACGTGTTCGTGCCGGTGGACACCACCAGGGCCACTAAGTTCTTCATCGCCTGCAACAAGAAAGCGACGCAGATGAGGTTCGCCTCGGCGATGTTCGACAAATACAAATCGCGGCTCTCCGAAATCGACAATGACGCCGAACTTGGAATATTCCTGGACAGAATGAATATCCCGTCCGCATTCCGTGAATATGCCTCCTCGAAGGACGGCATCACCTGCACGCAAAAAGAATGGGAAGAGACTTCCGAATATCTCCTCCCACAACTCCGCGCCCTTGTCGGGCGGTATTCCAAACTCGGTGAGAACGCCTTCTACAAGATGTACCTCAACGTGGATGTCACGCTGAAGAAGGCTATTGAATCGGACTCACGTAATCTTTTACATCCTGCCCGCTGACGGGATTCCCTCCAAGTATCATCAGGCGCTCCACGACATTGCGGAGTTCCCTGATGTTACCAGTCCATGATTTCTCCTGGAGCAGCCTGACCGCTTCGGGAGAAAATGTTTTCACCGGCATCCCGGACTCCGTGCTGATCTGATTTACAAAATAGTCAATAAGCAGAGGGATGTCATCTTTCCTTTCGTCCAGCGACGGCACCTTGATGACGATGACGCTGAGGCGGTGGTACAGGTCTTCCCTGAAATTGCCCTTGGCTATCTCATCCTGAAGATTCTTGTTCGTGGCCGCCACCACCCTCACGTCAACAGTTATGTCCTTGTCACTGCCGACCCTGGAGAGCTTGCGCTCCTGCAGCACACGCAGCACCTTGGCCTGAGCGGCAAGGCTCATGTCCCCGATCTCGTCCAGGAAAAGAGTCCCGCCGTCAGCCTGCTCAAATTTTCCTTTGTGCTGCTTGATGGCCGAGGTGAAAGCGCCTTTCTCGTGGCCGAACAATTCACTTTCAATCAGTTCCGACGGGATGGCCGCACAGTTCACCTCGATGTACGGCATCGCGCTGCGGGCACTCTGCTCGTGGAGACTCCGCGCAACCAGCTCCTTGCCCGAACCGTTGGGGCCGACGATCAGCACACGGGCGTCAGTCGGGGCGACCTTCGCAATGATGTCGCGCTCATGCCGGATAGGCTCTGACTCCCCTATCATCCGTTGGCCGTAAACCTTCTTTTTCAGAGTCTTGTTCTCGGAGATTATCGTAGCCTTCTCGGAGGCGTTCTTGATGGTGATCAGGATCCGGTTCAGATCCAGAGGCTTCTGGATGAAGTCGAAAGCGCCTTTCTTGATGCACTCCACCGCCGTGTCGATGTCTCCATGGCCGGAGATCATCACGATCGCCGAATCTATGCCCTCGGCGACCATCTTGTCCAGCACCTCGGTTCCGTCCATTCCCGGCATCTTGATGTCGCAGAAAATCACATTGTACCTTTCCTTGTCCACCATCGCAAGGGCGGTCGCACCGTCCTCGGCCACATCCACATCGTAGCCCTCGTCACTCAGAATCTCCTTAAGGGAATTCCTGATTGACCTCTCGTCATCAACAATCAATATCTTCATAGAAATTCGTCTTTGTTCTTACCTATAAATCGCACATCCCGTTTCCGCGGAACCCACTCCTCCGGATAACGGTAATATTACTTGTTCTGGAATGATATTCCGTAATACAAATATCGGACAAATTTCTTTCTTTGGGAAATGAAAAGGATAACTTTATTCTTTACATAAAAATTGATAATTTTGCCGTATGAAATTACCTGACATCATCATAGCCATCGACGGCTACTCATCGACAGGCAAGAGCACGCTTGCCAGACTGATAGCGGAACACTTCGGATTCCTTTATCTGGACTCCGGGGCTCTCTACCGCGGAGTTACCTTGTACGCCCTTGAGAAAGGGTTCATCGGGAAGGACGGAGCCATTGACGAAGCCGCCCTCAAGGCTGCACTACCGGATTTGGGGCTGGATTTCAAGGCCAAGGGAACATTCATCGGAGACAGATGCATAGAAAAGGAGATCCGCACGCTGGAGGTGTCCGGCCACGTCAGTCCGATCTCGGCGATCCCGTTTGTCAGGGAATATGTCGATGAGCGTCTGCACGCTTTCGGACAGAGGAAAAGAATCGTGATGGACGGCAGGGACATCGGCACGACGGTGTTCCCGGACGCCGAGGTCAAGATATTCATGACAGCCAGCGATGAGGTCAGGGCACAAAGGCGTTTCGACGAGATGAAGGCCAAGGGACAGGACCCGAAACTGGAGGACGTGATGAAAAACCTTCGGGAGAGGGACTATATCGACTCCCATCGTGAGGTTTCCCCTCTTTCCAGGGCCGCCGACGCTTTCGTGCTGGACAATTCGGACATGAACCTGCACGAGGAACTGGTTTGGTTCCAAGGACTTGCGCAAGGCCGTTTCGGAATCCTTGAATAGAGGGTCATGGCTATTCAGGTTGAGATCGAGAAGCATTCCGGCTTCTGCGGAGGAGTGATCAGGGCGATCGGCCGAGCCGAGAAGTTCCTTGAGGAGTCTCCCGGCAGGATACTATACTCCCTCGGGGACATTGTCCACAACGAGGCGGAACTCCGGAGGCTCGGAGAGAAAGGACTGATCACAGTCGACAAAGACGGACTTATGAATATTCCCGATCCTTCTTCGGAGACGCTTCTCATAAGGGCGCACGGCGAGCCGCCGCAGACATATTCATTGGCTCAAAAACTTGGTTTGACGGTCATAGACTGCACCTGTCCGGTGGTGCTGAAACTGCAAAAGAGCATCAGGGAGGCCTACGAGAGGGTCAAGCCCGCCGGAGGACAGATCGTCATATTCGGGAAAATCGGGCACGCCGAGGTGCTTGGTCTGCTTGGGCAAGTCAGCGGCGACGCGGTGGTGATTGAGAATATGCCGATGCTGCTTTCCGCCCTTGAGGACGGTTCTATCCGGACTGACAAGCCGTTGGAGATATTCTCTCAGACAACAAAGAGTCCGGTGGAATATTCCGAGATCTGCAAGGTGCTGGAGTCATGTCCGGGTGCAGGTCTTCAGGTTCACAACACGATCTGCTCACAGGTGGCGTCACGACACGAGGAACTGGCCGACTTCGCTCTTCGACACGATGTCATCGTCTTTGTGTCAGGGGTTTCCAGTTCCAACGGAAAGGTGCTTTTCGATCTTTGCAAGTCCAGGAATCAGCGAACCTATCATATTTCCGATCCTTCGGAATTGGAACCGGAATGGTTCTCGGACGGAGACAAGGTAGGAGTCTGCGGCGCGACATCAACGCCGGGATGGCTTCTGGAACAGGTCGCTGAAAGAATTTTTTGCAAGAATATCCGCAAATAGTTAACTTTGCGGTCGAAATGATTGCGCATCAATCTTTTGAAATCTAAATTCATTACATATTTTTATGGCAACAACAGCAGATTTTAAGAACGGCCTTTATATCAGCTACAACGGCAAGCCTTGCCAGGTAGTCTATTTCCAGCACGTTAAGCCAGGAAAGGGTCCGGCATTCGTAAAGACAAAGCTTCGTAACCTTGAGAACGGAAGGATTCTTGAGAACACCTTCACCGCGGGTATGAAGATCGATGTCATCAACGTCGAGAGACGTCCTTACCAGTTCCTTTACTCTGACGAGGACGGATTCAACTTCATGCACGAGGAGACCTACGAGCAGATCCACCTGCCTCACGACGTAGTTGAGAACTCCGACCTGATGAAGGAAGGCCAGCACGTCGAGATGATGTTCGTCGTCGAGCCTGAGGAAAAGTGCCTCACCTGCGAGCTCCCTACATACGTTACCCTTGAGGTGACCTACACAGAGCCTGCCGTGAAGGGCAACACCGCCTCCACCAGCGCTTTGAAGGAGTGCACCCTTGAGACCGGCGCCAAGATTATGGTTCCGCTCTTCATCAACCAGGGCGACAAGATCACCGTCAACACCACCGACCGTTCCTACGGCCAGAGAGTGTAAGCGATCATCTCATAATCAAAAAGACAACCGGACGGCTCCGCAAAGCCGCCCGGTCTTTTTTTATCCCTTGTTCAATTTCAGGTCACGGCTATTTGATTCCGTATTTCCTGAGGATTTTCTTGATCGGCTTTTCAATGGATCTTGCCCAAAGGGTGTAACCGTAGTCAGAAGGGTGGATCCCATCGACCGTTGCCTCGTGATCCTTTGACGTGGCACAGGTTGTCTTCACATAATAGACATCCTTGTACTTCTTGACGGCGATATTCATAAGGCTGTCAGCCATCGCTATCTTGGCGCTTTCGTTCCTGTCTCTGTCAGTGTTGTAGTTGCGGTACTCGCGGTAGATTGTGCGCTGGAAGATGAGCGGAACGCCAGGATGAGCCTTCTGCAGTTTCTCAATGAACGGGAAGAGCCTTTCCTTGATCATCGGAGCCTCAGGGTTTGAGAACCCGTCGAACACCAATGCGTCCACGTCAGCCGCACAGAGCACATCAGCAAAGTAAGTCTGCAACTTGCTGTTGCCGGAGCATCCAAGACTGAGGAACTGGAGTCCTGTCATACGGCTCAACTGGTCCGGGTAGGACATACCCGCCCTGGAAGTGCTGGTTCCGTGCGTGAAACTTGAACCGAATATTCCGATTCTATGTCTGAACGGATTGTCGATGGCCTCGATGCTGGCGTTTTTCTCCGTACCGATCTTTATGGAAGACTCCTCACTGAATACAGGCAGGTAAAGAAGGCACTCATGCATCGTTCCATCCATGTCCTTGATCAGAGTGACATTCTCGTCAGGCTTGTTGTCCTTTGCCACCGCGGACGCGGCCCAAAGCCATTCCCCGTTGTTCCTGATATACAAATCATAACCACGGGCAGACAGTCCACCGGTGTTCACAGGAAAACTCCGATCCTCATATTTTGTCTTGATTGTGATGATTTTCGAGTCGGTCCTGAAAGCCACCGCAAGGCCGGCGGACATCCTTACCTGTCTGTTCTCGCTTTTTGTGAAACCTTTGAATTTCACCGTGTCAACCCTATGGTAAGGGTTAGGTGTGTCCGGCATGAGTTTGCCCACCATTGTGAGGTCAGAGGCCTCCGTGAACGTATAGTCCACCTTTTTGTTTTGCGCCGAGGCGGTCAGAACAGTCAGAGACAACGCCAACGCTAATGTAATCCTATTCATATATTCAAAATATAAAACTTATTTTTTCTTGTCGAATTTCATGCTCTTGATCTTGGCGCCGGTCTCATCGAAGAAGTCCAGACGGATGCCGTCCTTGTCCACCACCGCGTCGATGCGCTGCCTGTTGGCGTTGCAAAGCACAGGGAAGTCCGCTCCGATGGTGTTCGCATCGTTGAAGCGGTATTTATGAATATGAGCGCACAACATCAGGTCCAGGCCTGTACCGTTCAACGTCGGCACAAAATATTTGCTGACCATCACATTGCCATGCCATCCCTTGTCTGACGGAGGAATATGGCAGAACGCGATCCTCATCTCGGCGTTCTTATATTCATCGCTCGCCACAACGCCTTTCAGCCACTCGGCCTCCTCTTTCAGGTAGTCTTCGGTGATCATGATGTTCAGATTCCTGATGTCACTGTCAACCTTGTCCTCTCCAGAGTCGAGGAACAGGAAGAAAAACTTCCCGTAAGAGGCCGTGTAGTACGTCCTTCCTGTTGAAGTCTGGTAGTAGTCAAGGTACTTGATGGCATCGTTGCCTCTGTACTCATGGTTGCCGCGGCAGAGGTAGAGCGGAGTGTCCGAAGCGAAAAGTTTGGACGCGGTGTTCATGTAGTGCATGCGGATCTCGGCCACGCTGTCGATAGCCGAGGTCATGTCGCCGTTGAAGCAGACGAAATCGTACTTGTCCTTGGCGTCCTTGAAAAGTACCTGCATCACGGAATCATGCTCGTGCATGTCATTCACCACGGCGAACTTGACCTTGTCATATTCAAGAGCCTTTGTGGTAACTTTGGTAGGCCTTTTCTTCAGATCCAGCCCGTAACCCTCGTCGTAGAGGATTCTGGCTCTGTTCTCCTGCGAGAGAACGCCCTGGCACATCACGCGGTACCTGTATGTGGTGCCTGGCTTCAGGCCGGAGACCGTGACTTTGTGGAGCGTACCGATCGGCTTCCTGCCCATTCCTCTGAGGTCGAAATATTTAGGTCTCTCCACGTTGTAGAAATTCGTACCGTCGTTCGGAGCCAGTTCAATCCAACCTACAGCCGGCCCGTTCGTGGTCCAGACCACCGTGAAACTGTCCTCCGTGACATTCTGCAGATAAGGGCCGCAGTTTACCTTCACCTGTGCACCTGACGCCACAGCGATGCCGACCAGCAGCAAGAATGATAATATGCGTTTCATGTGATTTGAATATTCACGCAAAAAGCAGCCGATTATATTCTTTCTACTTCCTTGTAGGCATTGACGATCTCAGCGACCATCGGGTCCCCGGCATTGATTCCGGTGATCTCGGAAACCGCCGCCTCAAGTCCCTTTGATTTGATCAGGCCGAGCATCTGGACGCTCTGCGGATCCTCTGGATTGTCGAAATGCAAGGCGGCTCCGACACCGAGCAGAATCTTGTCGTAAGGAAGACCGAAACTCTTGGCGGTCATGGCCGGCTTCACAAGTCTGTCATCCGGGGAGAGCTTGCGCATAGGTTCGCGTCCCACGCGGTTCACGTCATCCTGAAGATAAGGGTTGCGGAAACGTCCGATGATCTTCTCGATGTACTTGAAGTGAGCCTCATGATCGAAACCGAACTGCTTCACGAGAGCCTCGCCGCTCTGCTGCATGGCGGCATGAACGGTCTCATAAACCTCAGGAACAGCGATGCTGTCTGTGATTGTCGTGCAGCCCTTCATCTTGCCGAGGTATGCGGTGATGGCATGACCGGTGTTCAGAGTGAAAAGTTTCCTCTCGATGTAGGCCAGAAGGTTATCGGCCATATTCATTCCCTCAACCTTTGGAGCCGGACCGACGAAAGCCTTCTCTTCCACATTCCATTCGTAGAATCTCTCCACGGCGACATCGATAGGATTCTCGCTCCTCACCGGAGGGACAATGCGGTCAACCGAGCAGTCCGGGAAACCGACGTGCTCCACGCACCAAGTCTTCTGGGCCTCGTCCAGATGGGAATATACAGCCTCCTTGAGACGTGAGGACGCCATGAGCCCGTTCTCGCACGCGATGATGTTGAGCGGAGCCTCTATTCCGGAATCCTTGCGGGCGATGATTCCCTTGGCGATAGCCGGAGCGATGAACTGGAGGATCCTGAGACCTACGGCTGTCGTGATCAACTCCGCCTCCTTGATCTTCTCCACCACGGCGTCCGTTGACGAATCCACGGCAGAGACTCCAGAGATGAGGATATCCTCGCTCTCAACATCCTTGATGTGCACGGTATATTGCCCGTCCGCATTGATCCTGTCAACTATTTCCTTGTTGACATCCGCAAACACTACCTGATAGCCTGATTTTGAAAGCACGGCACCGATAAATCCACGGCCGATGTTTCCCGCTCCGAACTGAATTGCTGTTTTCATTGTATTTCTTGACTTTATCCGCCGGCGTATTCAGCATCAGGCAAAATGCGTCGGCACGTTACTGTAGTTAATTCACCGACATTGGTCGGTCATCATGCAAAGTTACGAAAAATGGCGGAATAATTGTCTCATAGCGATATTTTGGCTAATTTTGAGGGAAAATAACACTGACGAAAAATGACAAGAAAATCATTCTCTATTATTGCCGGAGCGTTAGCGGCGGTTTTGATGCCGTTGACCTCTACGACGGCTTATGCCCAGGGAATGCTGACAGAGCAGAACGCAAAGACAATCAAGGATGTGGAATTGAGCGCGGACATCGTTGTCGCCGGCGGCGGACTGTCCGGAGTGTGCGCCGCCGTGTCCGCGGCAAGGCACGGAGCGACCGTGATTCTCGTGCAGGACAGGCCTGTTCTCGGCGGAAACGCCTCCAGCGAAGTCAGGATGGGAATAGTCGGAGCCAAGGGCGACCAGAACGCCGAGGCCGGTCTGCTTGAGGAAATGCAGATGAGGAACTTCCGCTTCAACCCGCTCCTCCGCTACACCCTTTGGGATGACGCCATCTACTCCACAGTGGTGATGGAGCCGAACATCAAGCTTCTCCTCAACACGTCAGTCGAGGATGTCGTGATGGACGGTGACAGGATCGCCGCCGTGAAGGCATGGAACATCAACGCCTACACCAGATACCTTATAAAAGGTACAATCTTCGCCGACTGCACCGGTGATGGAATATTACGTCTCTCCGGAGCGAAATACCGCCACGGACGCGAGCTGCCAAGCGAGTTTGACGAGACCTTCCTTGACGAGGGCGGGGACGCGAAGACAATGGGCAACTCCATCCTGCTCCAGCTCCGCAAGACAGACGAGGATCATCCGTTCACCGCTCCCGAATGGGCCTACCATTTCACGGACGATGACTTCAACTACGACAAGCCTAAGTCCACAATCCCGGGAGTGAAGTTCAACTACAAGAAGCCTTACCCGAAAGACAACAACTTCTGGTGGATCGAGTTCGGCGGCAACCTGAACACGATCTTCGACGCCAACGACATCCAGTACGAGCTCAAGCGCATCGCCTACGGTGTCTGGGAATACATGAAAAACAACCCTGACGGCCGTTGCAAGAACTACGACCTCGACTGGATCGGCTCGCTTCCGGGCAAGCGTGAGTCCACCCGCTACATCGGCCCTCACATCCTGACCCAGAACGACGTGATGTCCGGAGGACATTTCCCGGACGTTATCGCCTACGGAGGATGGACATTGGACAACCACCATCCGGACGCTTTCCACAGAAAAGGAATATTCTCGGTCGAGCACACGACTCCGGAACGTTTCGGTATCCCGTTCGACTGCCTCTATTCAGTCAACGTGCCGAACCTGATGTTCGCCGGACGTGACATCTCCGCCACACACATGGGACTGTCCTCAACCAGAGTGATGTCCACCTGCGCCCTTCTCGGACAGGCTGCCGGAACCGGAGCCGCACTCGCGATCAAATACGGCACAACCCCGGCCGGAGTCCGCAAGGATCACATCGCCGAGCTTCAGGACATGCTTGAGGACGATGACAGCATGCTGCCTTACAGGTGGAGAAAGCCATCAGAGCTCACGATGTCCGCAACCACAGCCGACTCGAACCTGCCTCTTCGCAACGGAATCGACCGCAAATGGGACGGAGAGGACAACGGCGTGTGGGTGGCCCCGGGCGACGAGAGCATCGTTTACAGCTGGAAAAAGCCTGTGGAACTGACCGGTGTCCGCATCATCTTCGACTCCGACTTCAAGTACAGGAGCAAGAGGATGCGCAAGCTTGAAGCCACCACAGAGCGCGTGGAGATGCCTAAGATGATGGCGAAAGGTTTCAAGGTCGAAGCCAAGGTGAAGAACGAGTGGATCACCCTCTACGAGGACACCGACAACTACCTCCGCCTCAGGCACATCAAATTCGACGAGCCTGTCAAGGCCAAGGAACTGCGTCTCGTGGTGACATCCACATGGGGAGCCGAACAGGCGCACATCTTCGCGTTCGACGCGAAATAGGGAGATATTCATTGAATATAAAAACCGCCGTGAAGGATCACAACTTCGCGGCGGTAGTTTTTTTATGAATATTCAGAAGTAACCTCTTACTCCTGGTTTTCAGCGTAGCCGTCAGTCTTCTTGTTCCAGAGGGTCAGCAAGGTGACAAGACCGAGAGCGGCGACAAATATCATGATCTTGAACACCCCTTCCCAACCGAACTTAGGGTTGTCGGCGATGTGGCCGAACACGAATCCGGAGATGATAGGGCTGAGATAAGTCACGAAACCGATGATTCCGTTGGCTGAGGAAGCTCCACGACGGGTCACCTGATTGGACGCCACGACACCGATGAGAGCCTGAGGGCCATAGAGGAAGAAACCGATGCAGGCAAGCACCAGCATAAGGACAACAGGGTTTGTGGATGCCGGGAGAAGGCAGAACACGATGAGGAACGCCATAACGCCAACCATACACAACGCGCAGGTTCTCTGTGCCTTGCTGTGGAACAACTTGTCGGAGACCACTCCGGCCACAAGCATTCCGACAACGCCGAAGGCCTCAAATATGGCGACCGTCCATGCTGAAAGCGCCGGAGACAGTCCACGGCTTTCCTGAAGGAAGGATGGTCCCCAGTCAAGCACAGCCATACGCACGATGTACACAAAGAAGTCAGCCAGCGTCAGAATCCACACGATAGGGTTTTTGATGACTTTGTTGATGATGAACTGCCTGAACTCTTTCTTCTCTGCCTCATCATGTTTGTCCGCCACCTTCGTGCCCTCAAGCTCAGGAAGCCCCACCGACTTAGGAGTATCCCTCAAGGTCACGATGATGAAGATCACACCGAGTACAGCGATAGCGGCCGGAATCCAGAAGGCCCACTGCCAGGACCCGATGTGCTGCAGAGCGGAATCGACATAGGCCTGGGCCGCGGCCGGATCCATCGACGCGGTGATGTTCGCCGTGTTCTCGGCGACACGTGCGCGGACCTCAGCGTCAGCGCTCATGTCCACTCCGGTGTGCCCCATGATGTAGCCGCAAAGCACGGCGACGAGGAAAGCTCCGACAGAATGCGAGGTGTTCCAGATGGACATCTTGGTAGCGAGCTCGTGAGGTGGTACCCAGTGGGTTATCAGACGGTTGCAAGGAGGGAATCCGCATCCTTGGAACACATTGTTGACAACGTAAAGCACAGCGAACAGGATGACAAGGTAATTGACAAACTTCGGCCCGTAGTCCGCCCCGACAAAGTAGGCGCAGATCATCGCGCCCGCTCCGAACAGGATGTTCACGAACGCGCTGACGGACAATCCGGTGACAAGATGCCAGCGGCCGTTGAGACGGTCGGCCAGAAAGCCGTTTATCAACTTGGACACGCCATACATGAAACTTGCGATGGCGAGGATAGCTCCGAACGTGGCCTTGGTGATGCCATATTCAGCGGTCAGACCAGGAATGGCGAAAGAAAAGTTCTTACGTACAAGATAGAAAATAGAGTAGCCGATCATCGTTCCGATGATTGTGCGCCACTGCCAATACTGGAAACGTTTTTTTTGTTCTTGTGTCATCATATTACAGAATCCCGCCTATTACGAAATTCCGACAAAGATAGCCTTTTTCGGCCAATTATTGAATATCTCCGAAAAATCCCTACCTTTGCCGCCATATCGCATAACACCGGCGCCGCCTTCTCCAGCCCCCAGGCAACAGTGACGCGTGCCGGACAGGGATCACATATTAATGAACGAATATTATGGACAAGCAGACAGAAAAGAAGTATAACTACTGGCAGTGGCGCACTCTGATCACATTGATGATAGGGTATGCGCTATATTACTTTGTCAGGAAGCATTTCAGCGTGGTCATGCCGGCGCTTGAGGCGGAATTGGGAATATCCAAGGTCCAGTTGGGTATATTCCTGACCCTGAATGGCATCATCTATGGAATATCCCGCTTCGTCAACGGTTTTCTGGCCGACAGGTTCAGCCGCAGGAAGCTCATGTCCCTCGGCCTCGTGTTGTCAGCCGTGACCAATCTTGTAATATGCTTCAGCCCGTCCATGAACTCGTTCATGAATGTGCTGGACACCGAGGGCAAGGCCACGATGACGCTGGTCTATATCATAGGTACATTATGGGTTCTCAACGGCTATTTCCAGGGCATGGGAGTGCCACCGTGCATCAGTCTCATGTGCCACTGGATCAGGCCTTCCGAGCTTGCCACCAAGCAGTCCATCTGGAACGCTTCCCACTCCATCGGAGCCGGACTCATCAGCGTGATCTGCGGATTCCTCCTGAAGCACTACGGCTACAGCGCATGGCAGCTTTGCTTCGCTGTTCCCGCCGCCATCGCCCTCGTGGGCGCCGTCGCGTTGTTCTTCACATTGAAGGACACCCCATCGTCCGTAGGACTTCCTGAAATCGAGGACATGAATAAGGACGAGAAATCTGAAGATAAAACCTCCGACGCTTCATTGGCCGACAATATGTCCGGAAAGTCATTCAAGTCTTTCGTCAACCGTATGGTGTTCGCCAACCCTCTGATCTGGATCCTTGCAGTGTCCAACTTCTGCATATATGTGGTCCGTTTCACGATCCTTGACTGGGGCGCGACCTTCCTGACACAGTACAAGGGCATGGAGATCTCCACCGCAGGCACTGTCGTGGCCGCGTCCGAGCTGGTCGGAGGCATCGCCGGAATGCTGCTGGCCGGATGGTTAACGGACAAGTTCATGAAGAGCCGCGCGCACAGGACCTGCTTCATCTGCACGGTCGGCGCCACCCTGTCGTTCTTCCTGTTCTGGAAGTCCCCTGCCGGAATGCCGTGGCTCTCCGCCATATTCATCTGCCTTTCCAGCTTCTTCATCTACGGTCCACAGGCTCTTCTCGGCACCTCCGCCTCCCAGCAGGCCACCAAGCACGCCTGCGCCACCGCAAACGGCATCTTGGGAATATTCGGGTACGCCAGCACAGCCATCTCCGGTGTGACATTCGGCTACCTCGCCGAGCATTTCGGCTGGGACTCCGTATTCCTCGTCTCCGTGATCATAGGCCTCGTGGGAGCCGCCGTTGTGGCCTTTATGTGGAAGGCCCCCGCTGATGGTTACGCCAAAGCCGAAAAGGTCATGGCCGAAATCACCGAGACGGAGAAATAATAACCAATCAATGAGGACGGCCTTTGACGATATACACGAGGCCTTCACATCTCACGACGGCAGCATTTTCTCCTTATAATGCTGCCGTCGTAGGTGTTTTTGCCCTCAACTGGAGCACTATCACATGTTTATGATCCTCTGACCGTACACTTAATCTGGCCTTGTCCTTAATAACGTTTCTCGGTTTTGTGCGTTTCGTTTTTTTTCGTAACTTGCGGAGGCATGCCGGGAAAGCATACCTGCCTGGATACTGACGAAAACAGAACCACAAAATATGACGCCAAAACTGATCCTCAAATCTCTCAAAGCCATTCAGTTCCGGCCATCTCTTGCGTTCGCGATTGCCTTTGCATTGCCGTTTAACGCGAAGGCGGATGGCGACAACCCTCCCGAATATGCCCACGGCACCCCGATTCCGGAGGCGCAGTTCTGTCCGACGGCTCCGGATGTCCAGGCCATGATCCGCTACGGTGGCGGGTCATACGTGAATATGTACACCGGCGCGGCGTCATACGCCATAAACCTTTACACGTACAAGGACAGGGATTTCACCATCCCGATCTCGATCTCCTACAACGGTGACGGCTTCATGCCGGGACGCAACCCGGGATGCGTCGGCACGGGCTGGTTCCTCAACGTGGGCGGCGTGATCACCCGTGAGGTTCGCGGTCTGCCTGACGAGTCCACCTCCCATACCTATGCAGCCAAGACCAAGGGTGACGGCTCGGTGGACAACGTGTTCGCCCTGGCATCGGCCTCCGGTTACGGACACGGAGTCCTGAAGCAGATGCTGCGCGACTACAACAGGATGACGAGCGTGGACGTGTACGGTTTCGGGGCAAGAAAAGTCTCGTCCGGCCAGATGAGGCCCGTCGATTACGCCTATTCCGGAGAGATAGGCAGGGAGTACGTCCTGTTCCAGGAGGAGGTCACCTCGTCCTCACCAAGGAATTTTGAGACCGAGTCCGACCTATATCACTTCAGTTTTATGGGGATAAACGGCTCATTCATCCTCGGTGACAACGGGGAATGCATCGTGCTGAACTCAGACTCCCCGGCCGGAGAACTTCAGATAACCTACAACTACAACAGTGTGTCACCGCTGCGCACCACATTCACGATAACGACCGGCGACGGGTACAGCTACACATTCGGCCACATCGACACCTGCACAAGTTCGGGATCGTGGGGAGCGGAAGACGAGACGCCGGAAAGCGAGGCCAGCGTCTCGTGCTGGAAACTGACAGGGATAGAATCCCATCTCGGCATGAAAGCGGAGTTCGTCTATCAGGATGCCGGCGGCGTGGAGACAATCTCCAACGCCGTCTGCCTTGACAACCTGATGCTCACGGACGCGGGAGGAAACCGAAGCGAGACGTGGGCGGGGAACGGACTGCACCGCAGAGGCACGGTCACCAACAGGGTTGACCTGAGCCTGCTGACAATGATAAGGGTCCAGGGACGCGCGAACATATTCTTCACCTACGACGAATCCCACAGGCTGGTGTCATTTCTTGTGAACAACATGTTCGACAGGCGCGTCCGGTCCTGCGACATGACATATACCCCCATAGGGAATCAGAGCCTGCTGAAGAGCGTATGGCTGTCGGGAGAGGGAAGGTACACATTTGAATACTATGACGAAGAGAGAAACACTGGCTGGTTCCCTCAACAGCCGACATGGAAGGAGGACTGGTATGGTTATTATTCCAGGGAGGTCCAGGATCCGGATGGAAACGAGAAGAGCCTTCCGATCTTTTCGATGAGACTCAAGGAGAGCCGCCACAAGTTTGATTTCGAGGGCACACGCGCCCTTATGCTGAAACGCATGACCTACCCTACCGGCGGACACTCTGAATACCATTACGAACAGAACAGCTATACCAGCAAGCCTGGAAGAAAGGAATCTATTCCGGAGACCGTGACCGGCGGGGTGCGCGTGGCACGCATAGACACGTACACTTCTGGAGACTGCCTCCGTCTCTCACGCCGTTTCCGCTACTTGAGCGCTACCGGCAAATGCTCCGGGATACTTTACGAGGAGCCTCACGTGTATTACAAGTACCGGCTGGAGGCTCCGGCCCTTACGATCGAGCGCGAGGTCGTGTCATACCTGGCCGGCCAATCTCAAGGCGGACACATCGGCTATTCCAGGTTTTTGGAGGAGGTTTCGGACGAGATCGGGGGTGAGGCCAAGTCCGTGACCGAGCACAGGTTCCTCTTGCGGTCGGACGGGCCATACGAGGAGACATACCACAGTTCCACGTCGGATATCATAACGCGGGACGGCTGGAATTTCATATTCTACGACTTGGGCTCAGACTTTCCTGAGAGCCTGATGCGGAACGGGTCTCTCTGCGCAGGACGGGAGACCGGTACTACTATCTACACCGGTACTGTGGAGAACGGCGGCAAGGTGTCAGATACGGAAAACAAATTGTTTTATTGGACTCCAGGTGAGTCCGAGATGACTACAACCGTACCCTCCATATTACAGGGACGTGTCTTCAACAGAATCCTGAGCCGGAGGTCTGCCTATGTCGGCAGACAGTCAACGACATCTTTTGGGAGTGATCACACGCCTATGAGGACCACACACGTTGAAATCACCGAGACCTCCAACACCGGCCGGCCGGCATCTTTCTCCACCACCGACAGCCGGGACCGTGCGGTGGTCACGAGTATCGAGTACAGAAACGACTATCCATCATACATGAGCGGCAGGACGGTCACCGTCGGAGGCAAGACCGCATCGGACGAGCGGTTTGACTATGGCCTCTTCACGGTGAACGGGAAAAGCAGACTTCTCCCCTCTTCAATAAGGCACGGCCTGATCGCCACCAATGGAAGCGTCACCAGCTACGAGACAGTCCTTGCCGTCAAGTCATATGACGGCTACGGCAACCCCACGGAGGTCGAGGATGCCCTCGGCAACACCGCCACATACCAGTGGGGCTACTCCGGACTGCATATGACCATGAAGACCGTGAAGGCCAGCGGCCATCGTCTCGCCTGGTTCTGGACGTGGAATCCCCTTGTCGGGATGACGTCCGCAAAAGAACCGGATCTGACGGAGACGATCTACGGGCTTGATGAGTTCGGCCGCCTGACATCCGTGATAGAGTCCGGAGACATCATCGGGAAATACGGGTACAACATGACAAACCAATAATTTCACAGACCTATGAGACGATACATCATATCAATTATATGTGCCCTCACCGCGTTCGCGCTCAATTCGGTCGCTCAGGTACACGTGTGGGACGACGCCCTCGGCGTTCCCGTGTCTGGAAGTTATCAGGTGAACGCCTCCGCCGGTGAGCTGCGGGTGCCGCATGAGGTACCATATTCACCCGACACCGACTGGTCCATCATCGCCGACAACCTTGACATGGGATTCCACGGCTCCGGACAGACCTGGATCAGGGTCCTTGACATCGAGGTGGTCGATGCGAGAAATGTCAACATTGTCATATCCTACTCTGAGAACACGTCAGCGCAATATTCCAGGAAAGCCTATCTCGGGGACGAGGCGACATTTGTGGAGATTATCCAGATGCCACGCGATGCAGCCACTCCAGACCCACCGCAGGACGAAGATCCCGGTGATGACTATCCGACTCCCAAGCCGAATCCGGAATCGCCCGATGTCCCCGACATGGACGCTCCAAGTGCCGGATTGTCTGTTGACAGCAGCCGGAACTGGATAATATCCGAGCTTCCGTCACGTAGCGGGAACGCCAAGGAAGTCATGTACTATGACGGCCTGGGATATCCGGAGCAGAGGATCAATGTCGGCGGCGGCGCCTGTCCTTTCGACATGGTCTCCCTTTTCGGCCACGACATCTTCGGGAACGAGACCAGGCGGTATCTGCCGTACGCCGGCGGCGCGGCCGACGGGGCCTATAGGACTGATGCCCTGTCCGGACAGCAGTCATATTACGCGACGGCGTTCGGGATTGATGACGGGTCAATTGCCTACGGCAAGACAGTGTACGAGGACTGCCCGGGCGGACGGCCTTTGCGGTCGTTCCTTCCCGGAGCGACATTGTCGGCGCATCCATCGAACACTGAATACATCACGAACAAGGCTGACGAGATCGAGATTCTGGATGTGGATGCCGTCACGGGCGATGCCACTGTGGTCGGATATTATCCGGCAGGCAGCCTGTACGGTGAGAGGGTGACTGACGGTGACGGCAGGGTGGCCACCAAATGGAAAGACTTTGACGGGAGGACAATCCGCGTCGACGCCGGGACAGGCGCTGGCGCGGCCAGGACGCTCTTCGGGTATGATTTCCGTGGGAACTTGTGCTGGGCGGTCAGCCCGGAGGGCTATGTACGGCTTCCGGTCACAGGGGTGAGCATTCCTGTCGACGGGGATCTGGCGAGAAGATATTGCTGGAGGTACAGGTATGACTCGCGAGGCAATCTGACCGCCACGTATCGTCCAGGAGCAGGTCTTCAATTGACACTGCACGATGCCGCCGGACATCTCATCATGTCGCAGGACCAGAACATGAGGGACAAGGGCATCTGGATCTACTATACTTATGATGAAGTAGGCAGAGTCCTGACTGAAAGCGTCATCAGGGACGCCACCACTACAGACTGGACAGCGATGTTGCCGGAACTCGACCGCGAGGGACTTGCAACCCTCAGCGGGACTCTTAACCGCGACACTCTCCGGGCATATTCCTACGACAGGATCCCGTCTGATCTTGGAGAGGATATGTACTTCGATGAGATCACGGATCTCGTCACGCCGGACATGGTCAATCTGGACTGGAGAGGCCGGCTGGCCTATGAGAAGGTGTCCACGACCAATGGTGAGCCATATGCCGAAAGGGTCTATTATTACGACAACCGTGGCAATGTCATCCAACTTGTCGAGCGGCGGCCGTCAGGGACACTGAAGTCAAGCTTCAGGTACGACACCCAGAGGCGGCTCTTAGCGTCCCAGAGCGAATATTCAGAGCCGGGAAACGAGAACAATGATGTCTACGCACGTGCGTTCACATACGACAAGGACGGACGGATACTCACGGAGTCGGCAGACCTGAACGGCCACACCGCGAACGTTGAGTACAGGTATGATAATCTTGGAAGGCTGGTCACGAAGGTGCATTCCGACGGAACGGCCACGGGAGCCCGGCTGCGCGAGCGGTTCACCTATAATCTGCAGGGTTGGGAGGATGAGAGGTCCGCCACTTTGGGAGAGGATGGGATTTACGCTTCAAGGCTCGGCTATTATGATGCGTCCCCAGGTGTGGAGCCGAGTTTCACCGGAGGCATATCCTCCTGGTCATGGAGCAGAGGGACATCCCCGAAACGGGAGTACCGATTCATGTACGACGGACTCAACCGCCTCACGGACGCCATGGAATATGTCGGTGACACGTTGAAAAACACGCACACCGAGCGGGACATCAGGTACGACCGCAACGGCAACATCCTCTCCATGACAAGGACCAACGGCGCGGATCCTGACAGCCTCTTGTTCACCTACGATGGTAACAGACGCGCGAATGACGGATTCTCCTATGACGCCAACGGAAACCTCACCTCTGACGGGGTATCCTTGATCACCGCCGAATACGACATCCTGAACATGCCAAGCATCATTCACGGTGACGGTGATTACCAGACATGGTTCACCTATCTTGCCGACGGCACGAAGATAAGTTCGGTGATGGACGAGACCTACAGCGGCTATTATTACGCCGGACCGTTCCTGTACAGTCAGGCCAGCGAGCATACCCTTATTGGAGTGTCCTATGGTGGAGGCATGATTCTGACAGGGTACGACGGACGGTACTCCACAGTGGTGTATCTCCGGGACCACCTCGGCAGCACGAGGGCCAAGGTAAAGGACGGCTGGACCGCCATCGGGGAGTACGACTACCTCCCGTACGGTGAGCTTGCCTCGTACAGCACCGTGGAATACGCCAACGACTTCCTTTACGGCGGCAAGGAATACGAGATAAGCCATGACACCAAATGGTACGACAGCGGCGCCCGCTACCAGACCACCCACGGCATCTTCACCTCCCAAGATCCCCTCGCCGAGAAGTACTACTCCGTCTCCCCGTACGCCTACTGCGCCGGGAATCCGGTGAACAATATAGATTCAGATGGTAAAGAAGTGAAATTAAGTAAAATGACTAATGTCAATCAACAAATAGCTTTCGAGAGATTTATTTCCACAAAAGCAGGAGAACGATTTATAAGGCGTTTTATGTCAAAGGGAGAAACAATTAGCATTGGAAAATCGACTATTACTGCTACTGAAAACGGAGATCGATACAAGGATGCTTTTTGGATTTATTCTGAACATTACAACGACAATTCTATCAGGGGACAATCATTTATCTTTGTTCGTAACTCAAAAGGGCGAATAATGCAAATCTCTAATAATACGAATCTTGCAAATGACATTATGCCGATTGAAGATGGTGTCATGCAAGTAATGTATCTTAACGAAGATATGGATGTAAATGAAGCTACAGCAGTAATGGGACATGAGTCTTTTGTTCATATGAACAAAGATTCTGACGATCTAAGTAGATGGGAGAAAGAAAATAATAGAGGAGAATCATTATATGCTTTCTTGATTCGTTTGGCCACAGATGCCAATAGCGACCATGAATCTCTCGCAAATGGAGAATGTGTACTTTATAAAAGTTACCTTTACGAACTATACAACTTATTGTCTGACAATTATTTTATAAAATATTATAATAATGATATTAAAAATCATAATTAATAGTATAGAGGCCATATTGTTAGTATTAATTTTTTCATCGTGTTCACAGGCAAGGTATTATGATGTCGTGAATCAAGGCTTTTTAATTGACACAAACTTACATCCCAATGGAAGCCTAAAGTCGATCGTCCCTAGGTGCAAAGGAACACCATTTGGGCCAATGATAGAAATTAACGACAGTTTGGATATTCTGACATCATGTGTTTATGGTATTAATGATGTTAATATATGTTGTGCCTTTTCATGTAACACATTGTTGTCTATCAACTTTAACTACGATTACAGTTATTCCATTGCAATGGGCTTTCATGGCACGGATGGACGAATGTCATCTTATGAGTCTACAATGAAAGGAGATAACATTGTATATAACTATGACATGGCTGACTCTGGTGAACTTCTCTCTATTGCGAAGGTAACACAAGATACAACTATTGTTATGATTGACAGAGGTGATGATTGGCTTCACATGAATATCGCAGCCCAGACTATCAACCGGATGGAAGGAAAAAATGATACATCAGAGGCACATATGAAGAAAATGAAACCGATATCGTCCATTGATGATTATTGCAGAGTTGACACCACATACTATCGTAGTGGTGGGATCAAGACATTGTCACAAATGGCTGGTAAAAGGAGGAATGGTGCATTCGTTAAAAAAAATGACAAGGGCGCGACTATTAACATTTCTACATATCTTGACGGAGTATTGGAGGGTCCACAGTTTATCTTTGACAAAAAGGGGAATATAAAAATAGTGGGGTACAGATCTGGAAATGCTTGGATAGGAACCATAGTCAAATTTTACAAAAACGGCATACCAAAGCAGGTTGTCCGAAGAGTGGATGACTATACAACTAAAGTATGGGAATATGACGAGAATGGTGAACTGTCCAACGAGATCAAAGCCTTGTCTTCTTCAAGTCAGCGATATGCCAATCTTAAATCAGTCAAATCTTACATGGGTAGTAGATTTGGCAAATGAATATGCGTAGAATAAAGACTTTTTGGTTACTCATTTTAATAACATGCCAAGAACAGTACTTAAGACAAAGGAAGATTGGAGTATTAACGCCATTGGCTTTTTAGTTGGTATAGTACTTATATATACATTACCTCCCATACTTGACCATTTTTTAGTCAAGAACGGGATTATTATTGAGGCCGTGGTTACAGAAAAGCACAACTACGGGTTTAACCCAAATTTCCATTATGCTTACAAAGTTGACAAGATGGAATACAATGGCAAAACTGTTTTAAGAAAAAACATTTTTATTAATGATACGATATTGATAATAAGGAGTGCCAAAAATATGAATAAAAGTTGTGTTGTTTGTCTGCAACGAAATCAAGCGACATTATCAGCTAGTGCCAAGCAGCACATCGTTGTCGTCAATAACCTGTCCTCTGATGAAAAAAAAGCGCTTGCCGAGAGATTAATGGCAGAACTGAAGAAACGATATTGGGTGAAATAGAAAAGAATCTCTATTGTGTCAAATGTGGACATCACCCACCAGGAAACTCAATATTTAGATAATAACAAAATTGTTTAGTCTATATGGACATAGGATTATCAATATCATTAGACTCGAATTCGGAACATAAAACCGAATGCATACTTGATGTGTCAAATTTGTTGGAGAGTGGGTTGAAAGATAGAAATTATAATGTCATCAACCATTATTGGATATTGTGCAAAATAGTAAAGACTATACCGGGATTAGAGCATATTACTAAAATTCCTAGGCCAAGATTTGTCGAACACCGACGACTACGCAACGTTGACAATACCTTCACCGACTTCTACGGGGTTTATACGTGTGGCTTCAAGATTGACTTCGAGGAGTATGACGCATTCGTTGCAGCCACTGACGAGGAGGCCAAACGTACCATAGCAAGAAAGGTTGTGGAGTCCCTCTCCAACCTTGACCGTCTCTCGAAGAAAGCTGCCGATTTTGACAAAGAGCGCTTCAAGGCCGATGTCATCCGACTCTTTCAGGCACACGATCTGTTATGACATTCTTAGCATATTTGAAGAATCGTGAGAGCATTTCTCCCAAGATGACATCAAGTTTATGGACAATAAGACTTTTTACACCTTTTCGAGCAAAGGATATCTTAATACGATATGGGCGTGGCCAAAAGTTTTTATAGAGGCTCAACATAATAGAGATAAGCATTTCGATAAGGTGGAAAACCTTCCTTTGGCACTTCAATTTAGAGAGTCCTTACAAGACATTGAGTTTCCAATTGAGTTTATCGTCCAAGGAGGTACAAAACTTAGAGATGTAATCGATATGAGATATCCTGGGTTAATGCTTATTTCGGACCATATCCGAAATATATTTGAAGAAAATGGATTGACTGGATGGAAGTCTTATGATGTGGTAGTAAAGAAGAAAAACGAGGAAGTAATTAAGGGATTCAGCGGATTCTCCGTAATAGGGCATCTACCTGAGGGCTGGGAATGTAACGATGAGGGGATACCTGACTTTTTTCGTGTGAAACCGGCCTTTTCAATCTGTAATCAGAAGGTTTTTAACATATTAAAAGAACATAAATACAGTGTTTTAAACTTGAAAAGATCGGCAAGGAATATTGTGAACGGATTTTTTCTATAGAAAAGGGATATTCACCATATAGAAATGATCGAGCAGCTTTTTTCGAAAAAATTTATGAACAACTGACTGCAACAGAACAGCATACCTCAAAATAGTGAAGATGAATTTAATATGGATATTCTAAAGGCATCTTCCACCAGGAAATTCTATTTTTAGATAAATTAAACAGGATTCAGCGCTTTAGGCTTTTGCCTAATAATAGTTACCTATCTATTACATTGGCGAGTAAGTATAAGTAGATAATTTCTAATTAAAATAGTATGGACATAGGATTATCACTGGCATTAGATTTAAATTCGGAAAAAAAGTCTCAATGCATTCACTGTGTATCAAATTTATTAAAGGATGGTCTAATGACTCAAAATTACAATGTCATCAACCATTATTGGATTTTGTGCCAAATAGAAAAGACTATGCCTGGATTAGAGCATTTTACCAAAATTCCAAGGCATAGATTTGTCGAACACTTACACTTGCGTAGGCTGGACAATACCTTCGCCGACTATTATGGGGTTTACACCTGTGGCTTCAAGATTGATTTCGAGGAGTATGACGCATTCATCGCAGCCACTGACGAAGAAGCGAAGCGTACCATAGCGAGGAAGGTGGTGGAGTCACTCTCCAACCTCGACCGTCTCTCGAAGAAGGCTGCCGGTTTTGACAAAGAGCGCTTCAAGGCCGATGTGATCCGACTCTTTCAGGAGCATGACCTGTTGTTATGATTGCCTATATGTCGGGTACATCCTTCTGTACCTGTGATAAGCGGAAGATTTCGAGCTTATGCTTCGGGTGAAAAAGTGGCTTTCCGCACCCGATGCCAATCAAGAATGTTGCCTCTGCCTCTTAGTTCATTTGGTACACCAGTATTGGTGCTCCGGACTTCAGGTGCTAGAAATTATGCGCACCTAAAGCATCACCCATCTAATAGTAAGCGAGTTAGCATTCCAGGTGCGGGGATATTCTCACACCTAAGAGTCAGCGGCCGTGGTACATAGTGTTCTATTGGTGCTTCGGACTTCCAGGTACGAGAAACCACGCGCACCTGAAACTCCATCAACTTGACAGCCAGCGAGTTGCTCTTCCAGGTGTGTGAACATATTCACACACCTGAGTGTTATGGGGTTTGCACTTGTGGATTCACTCTCCAACCTCGACCGTCTCTCGAAGAAGGCGGCCTGGTTCGACAAAGAGCGCTTCAAGGACGATGTGTTCAGGGTCTTTCAAGCAAGGCCTGTTGGGATAAAGCGTATGAATATTACCCCTCAGCCGAGTCTGCGGCTGAGGCTGCCTTGGCGGCTCGGGCGACCTCAAGGGCAGCATGTTCGGCTTTGGCGCGCTCTACGGAGACGGACTTCTTCAGGACGAAGCCGGAACCGAGGTATTTGGTGCGGACGTCCTCGTCGGCGGCGAGGGCTTCCGGAGTGCCCTGCTGGAGGATTGTGCCCTCGTAAAGCAGGTAGGCGCGGTCCGTGATCGCCAAAGTCTCACCCACATTGTGGTCGGTGATGATGACACCGATGTCCTTGTACTTCAGTTTCGCGATGATGAACTGGATGTCCTCCACGGCTATAGGATCCACACCGGCGAACGGTTCATCCAACAGGATGAACTTCGGGTCGATGGCAAGGGCGCGGGCGATCTCGCAGCGTCGTCTCTCACCTCCGGACAACTGGATTCCAAGGCTCTTGCGCACCTTCGAGAGATTGAACTCATTGATCAGATCCTCAAGTCTCTCCTGTCTCTCAGCCTTGGACATATCCGACATCTCCATCACGGACATTATGTTGTCCTCCACAGACATCTTGCGGAACACGGAAGCCTCCTGCGGCAGATAGCCGACTCCTTTCTGAGCTCTTTTGTACATAGGAAGCTCGGTGATGTCCTCATCATCAAGGAACACACGTCCTCCGTTCGGGACAATCTGTCCGGTGATCATATAGAAACTGGTGGTCTTCCCTGCTCCGTTAGGACCGAGGAAGCCAACAATCTCTCCCTGGTTAATCTCCATCGAAACGCCTTTCACGACAGTTCTGATGCCATATTTCTTGACGAGGTTCTCGCAATGAAGTTTCATCTTATCTCAAATCTAATTGTCAATCATTATCTTGTCTCAAGGCCGAAATCCTTGACCAGGTTCTGCACCTCCCCGTTCTGTCCCATCAGGACGGTGGCCTTTTCCTGATCGGTATAGGGCTGTACACCTTTGTCCTCAATCGGCAGCACACCCACTTCAAGACGGATTCTTGAAGATCCAACCTTCTTCCGCAAATTTCCTTCCAGAACCATGAGCCGGTTCTCCCGGATCCATTTTTCCTGTCCGGCGTTGCTGACCTTGAATGTCAACATCTTGTAGCACTCCTTCGTCTCGATGCCGACCTCCGCGTTCTGAAGGGTGTTGGCGAGTCTCGGGCTTGAAGCGTTCTCGGCCGGGATTGTCTTCCAGGCCTCCAGCACCGCATCGTCATCCGGGATCACGTCAGCGACCGGTGCGGCCTCCTTGACGACTTTCTTGTTCTCTTCCTCCTCGATCATCGAATTGAGTGACAAGGACACCCCGGTCTTCACCGGCTTCCTTCTCGTCCTCGGGGCGGGATTCTCCTCAGCAATGACCTGCGAACCAACATTCTCTACAGACACATCATTTCCGGCCGCCGAGTCAGCGGTTTCGGTCACCGAGCTTGTCGAAGTGACCGCACTTTCAATAGGCCTATCCGAAGCCGCTTCGATGGTTGGTGAGTTTTGTCGAACCACAGGCTCAGCGACCGCGCCTACCGCTCCCGGTTTTCGTGCGGCGTCCGCCGACTGCGGTTCAGTCAGGCCGTGGCCGCCCGTGGCCTCGTGAACGGGTGTCACCTGCGGCGCAGGTGACGGGATGGAGCGCGAAGCGCGGAAGTCTGATGAGCCACTGTCGGCGGATGCCTTCTCAACAGCAACCTTAACTGTCCCAGCCTCCGGCGCCTTTATCAAGAAACTGAGCTTCATCAAAGCGAACTCTATGTGCAACCTTGGGTTCACAGCCTGTTTATACCCAGCCTCGCAAGCGGAAGTGACACTCAACGCATCGTACAAAAACTTCAGCGAACACCTGGAGGCCTGCTCCTCATACCTCTTCTTCAGCGAATCCGGCAATTCCAGCAAAGCCTCAAGCCCGCCGTTCTTCGTCACCATCAAGTCCCGGAAATGCGAACTCAAAGCAGCGCAGAAATGCAATGCGTTGAACCCTTTGGAAAGAATCTCATCGAACTTCAGCAACGCGGAGCCGTAGTCCCCCGCCAGAAAAGCGTCCACGAGATTGAAACTATAGTCATAATCAAGCACATTGAGGTTCTTCAAAACCTCCTCGTACTTCACATCGGTCCCGCAGAACGCCACCGTCTGGTCAAAGATCGTAAGCGCGTCACGCATAGCCCCGTCGGCTTTCTGCGCTATCACATGCAAGGACTCATCATCAATATTCACACCCTCCTTCCCCGCTATCATCCTAAGGTTGCTGACGATGTCCGGCACCGAGATCCTGTTGAAATCGTAGGTCTGGCAACGCGAAAGGATCGTCGGCAGAATCTTATGCTTCTCGGTCGTGGCAAGAATGAATATGGCGTGTGCCGGCGGCTCCTCCAACGTCTTGAGAAACGCGTTGAAAGCCGCGGTAGAAAGCATGTGGACCTCGTCTATGATGTAAACGCTGTACTTTCCCACCTGCGGAGGAATCTGCACCTGGTCCATCAGGTTCTTGATGTCATCAACACCGTTGTTGGACGCGGCGTCCAATTCGTGAATACAATAGGACCGCCCTTCCTGGAAGGACCGGCAGGACTCACACTCGCCGCAAGGCTCCATATCCGGCGAAGGGTTGGAGCAATTGATGGCCTTTGCGAATATCCTGGCCGTGGTTGTCTTCCCCACTCCGCGCGGCCCGCAGAACAGGTAGGCGTGCGCCAGTTTCCCCCTGATGATGGAGTTCTTCAGGGTCTGGGCTATGTTGTCCTGACCGATAAGGGACTCGAACGAGTCAGGACGATATTTTCTTGCCGATACGATGTATTCAGACATAACAGCGTTCAAATCTTAGGGAGTGGTTGTCCGCACCAAGTTTTGTAAGGCAAATTTACGCAATATTTCGTACATTTGTGTCGTGAGGCATGAAGTATGGAGTTTTTTGTCGGCGCGAGCAACGGCAAAGCCCGTACCCTCCAATGCAATATTGAATAAACAAACTGAAAAACAAACAGCTGCAAGACATGAGACGATTCATTCAAATACTTGCCTTGGCCATCGCCGGGCTGCTTCTGACCACCGATGCCTTAGGTCAGGCACAGATCACGACAAGAAGGGAGAAACTGAAGGATTTCACATCCAAGACAACAAAGGTTGTCCTCACCGGTGACGAATTTCTGGACGAAGCCGTCAAGGAAAGCGTGGCCGCGACATGGACGGTCTCCCCTTACGAATTCTGCTCTAACGAGGAATTCCAGAACCTCAAGGGAAACGCGGACTTCTATTTTCTAATGGTCGTCAAAGGGCAGTTCCGCAGGGAATCCGAGCCGGGAATCGACATGCTGACCCTCGTCAAGGGTGGAGAAGGAGCCGACAAGTCCATCAATGACATGTTCGAGGTCGTAAGCTTCCCGCTCCGGTCGACCGAGGATCCGTCCGGACGCGAGTTCGTGCTCCTTCCGGCCTTCCTGAAGATAATCCAGGAGCACACCACCAGCCTCACCGACACTGAGATGAAGGCTTATTCCAACATCGGAGCGAAAGACTCAAAAAGACTGAGAATCAAAAGAATATTCTTCTGGTCCGAGGATTTCGCCCCTCAGGTTGACGAGCAGACCAAACGTTCTCTTGACGAGGACATCCTCATCAAGGAAGATGAGGACGAGGTGGATGAGATCTTCTCGGAAGGGACCTTCAACACTGTCGTAAGTTATGTCGTGGCCCCTTCCGAGCCCGTGAACGGATCCATCTGCTACAAGATGCTCATCGGCTCCGACAACCACGAGCTTTACTATTTCAAAAAGCATAAGATAACCGCCAAAAGCGGCAAGGGATTCCTCTCCAGCGACATCAAATCTATCAAACTTCTAAGGAAATAATGATTGTAGGGACGGCGGACTGCGGACTGAGATATGCGGTCAAGAGAAGCGGCAATGCGGTGGGATACTGCTCACTGACAATCAAATGCGGGACAAGGGACGAGGGAGATTTCCACAGCGGAATCGCCCATTTCACCGAACATACCCTGTTCAAGGGAACCGAGCGCAAAAGTGCCAAAGTCATAAGCGGCTACCTTGACAGACTCGGCGGCGAATTGAACGCGTTCACCACCAAAGAAGAGATTGTGATCCATTCCACGGTTCTCAAGGAGGATCTCGGCAAGGCCGCGTCCCTGCTACTTGAGCTGGCGACCTGCCCTACATTCCCGGAAGAAGAGATAGCCGTCGAAAAAGGTGTGGTGATCGATGAGATCAACTCCTACAAAGACTCCCCCGCAGATGATGTCTATGACAAGTTCGAGGAGGCCTCGTTCGCAGGGCATCCTCTCGGGCGTTCGATTCTCGGAACGGCTGCCAGTGTGAAAAAGATCACAAGCAAGGAGCTTAGGCAATTCACAAAAGAGCATTTCGTGCCAATGAATATGGCTCTTGCGATAGTGGCCGACATTGACGAGAAAAAGTTGGAGGAGAGCGTGCTCAAGCTGGTAGGCAAGGTGTTCAAAAATGAACCCGCGACTGGTGGCGAACGCATTGTCACCCCGATTCCGGTCAAGCCCGCCTTCAACAAGCAGGTAGAGAAAAGGAACCATGAGGTCAACGCCGTCATCGGGAACTTCGCTCCTTCGCTTGACAACACAGAGGAGCGTTTCGCGGCCATCCTGATGAGCAACATCATCGGCGGGCCGGCATCCAATTCCCTGCTGAACAGCCTATTACGGGAGAAAAACGGATGGGTTTACGGTGTCGAGTCGTCATATTCACAGTACACAGAATCAGGCATAATGACAATCAGTCTCGGGTGCGAGCGAGGCAACTTGGAAAAATGTCTGGATGCGATCTGGAAGGTTATCCGGAAGATGCAGGACGAGGAATATTCCTCCGTCAAGCTGAAGGCCGCGAAAAAGCAGTTCCTCGGCCAGCTCGCCATCAGCTCCGACAACGGTGAGTCCCAGTGCCTCTCGATGGGGAAAAGCCTCGTGTCGTTGGGAACCATATTCACGGACAGGCAGAACATTGAGGCGATCGAGGCGGTGACCTCCGAAGGCATAAGGAACGCAGCTTTGAGAATATTCAACCCCGAAAGCACCTCTTCCCTGATTTTCCTGTAGGCAAGGTGCGGCCACAAATCTTATGAATATGGAATCTCCGGCAGACAAATATCTTAGAGAACATTCCTCACGCCAGAGCGAGGCCCTGGACTGGATCGAGAAACAGACCAACATCCACACGAACTACCCTCGGATGCTGTCGGGGGCGGTCCAGGGTCGCCTGCTGACAATGCTGGTGGAGATCTCGAAGGCGAAACGCATCCTTGAGATCGGCGCGTTCACCGGCTATTCCGCTACCTGCATGGCCTACGGACTTCCGGAGGGCGGCCACATCGACACCCTTGAGATCAACGACGAGCTTGAGGATCTGATGCGCGAAGGCTGGTCAAGGGCCGGCGTGGCCGACAAGATCACCCTGCACATCGGGGACGCCCGCGAGACCCTTTCCACACTGGAAGGCCCATACGACATTGTTTACATGGATGCCAACAAACGTGAATATGTCACCTACTACAATCTGGCCTTCGATCTTGTGAGGCCAGGCGGCCTGATCCTGGCCGACGATGTCCTCTGGGACGGCAAACTCTGGCAGGATCCCGTCCCGCAAGACAAGCAGACCCAAGGCATCATCGCCTTCAATGACCTCATAGTCAACGACCCCCGTGTAGAGTCCGTTCTCCTCCCCCTCCGCGACGGCCTCAATGTCATCCGCAAGCTTTAAAGTTTCATCCCTCAGCAAAGGGCATCCATCTTTCAATACTACTTACGGCTCAGCAAGTAGCAAAAAACGTCCTGAATGTTGCCCTAAAGGGTTATGTTTCCGCAGAATATAAAAGTATCCATTAATATTGTTAATAAGGAAAAAACGTATTATCTTTGCTAAAATCAACATAACCTACACATTATGAAGATAAACGCTATTATTTGCATCGGGATTCTATTCATGATTTTCCCTTCTTGTCAGAAGAATGACAGACAACTTATCACACAACCGCAGAAACAAACCGTAGAATTACGACAGATACCTGTCGAAGAAGCCTTGGCGACACTGACTGAATTTCTTCAGGAAAACAAAGGCGACCTGCGGGATACAAGATCTGGAAGGCCAAGGGAAATCGTTTCGGTGTCCACATACTATGGGAGTCATAAAGGAACCCAAACGGAAACACGAGCCGCAAATGAGCACGAGGACAGCATTCCTAACGCATATTTGGTTAATTTTGGAAACGGAGAAGGTTTCGCGGTTCTTGGAGCCAATACGGCCGTGCCTGAAATTGTCGCAGTAACCGAAAACGGACAAATAGAAGAAGACCTGACTGTGATCTTTAGCGAAATTCAAGACAGTCACAAGGATAACGACCCCGATGATCAGCAAATTGACACAGTTGGCTATTATTGCGTTGAAGATGATGACTTCTACTCAGCAGCGGCCACAAATGCTGAGTTCGTCTCAGAATGTATCCGATCAGCGGTTGACTGTCGCTTCGAAATGGGTTACGATGAAGGAGGTCTCAACAGCCCGCCTCTTACCACAAAGGAGCCATTACTTAACATCTCATGGGGACAGGAGGAGCCTTATAACAAGTACTGCAATCGCAGAAATCTTGCAGGCAAACAAAAACCCGCCTTGACAGGTTGTTCGGCAACGGCCATGGCGATGATTGTTGCGCACAACGAATACCCGCAAACACTAGTCATAAACGGAGAAAACATTAATTGGGCTGAAATGAAAAAAGACACTCTTGCCGGTAATTTGACCAGCAAAGGCAAAGATGATGTCGCACGGTTAATCGGCAGCATCTATAATTTTGTGAATAAGATTGCACAACCAGGATTCACACTGATAACCCCCGAACAGATCAAAAAACGGATGCAGGGATTCGGTTATACTAATGTTGAGAAGCACTGCGCGTCAGATTTCACTTATTCAATGAAAAGAGCCACAAGTGCTATGCTTGCGGACAACAAGCCTGTGTTTATCTCCGCGATTCCTAAGAATTGGACAAAAGGACATTCATGGGTTATAGATGGCGCAAAATATTCCTCCACACAATCCAATACCTACTTACTTCACTTCAATTTCGGATGGGAAGGATTGTCAAACGGTTACTTCTCAACGTCCTGCCTTAATCCGGCAGAGGCTGAAGAATACGATAACCCCTCTAAGAAATCTTCTTCAAGCTACGCTTACAGCTGGCATTTCAGGTTGATCACATACGATGTGCCATCTGAGCCATGCACGGGAACGATTGATTACATGTACTAATTCTTAATGCCATGAAACGATATTTTCTTTTTACCGTCTTCTGCTTTATGCTTACATCTTGCTATGTCGAGAGTCCGATAACACTGGAAAAGCACTTTATAGAAGTGGACTACAACGCTCAAGAGATTATACTTAATGCTGATGAAGAAATTCTTAATATTAATTATGTGAACACCGAGTCGGATATCGACTCGGATAATGCGAAAAAATATGGATCACAAACAGCACAAATCATAGAAAATGATTGGTTTAAACTCATCCTCAATCGTAATAGTCCTTATTGCGTTTGTGTGTCGTTAAAGGAGAATTTGTCCGATAAGGACAGAAAACTAACCGTAAGTGTAAGCCGTACAATCAGAAAAGATAAGGCTTTGATTGTTCAAAAAAAGAATCCGGATCCTCGGAAATAATTGATAGAGAAGAGCCTGAACGACATCTGGAGGATTTATTGACGAGATTTCGTGGAAGGTATAGGCCATGGCGGCCTACGCGCTTCGCGCGCCCTATCCGGATAAATGGCCACCATGGCGTCATCATTGCAGGCTACCATCAAACAGGATCGGAATACCATATCCCTTCTATTATTCCATTCTTTACCGACAGGAAAACAAGGCCATCAAGATAATCACAAAAAAGGACATACTGCACAGAACCATCTGTCGGTTTCATCCAGTCGGCGACTTTCGGTTTGCCATACTTGAAGTTGTCGAGTTTAGAGAGCTTGTCTCCCACACGTATGCCTCCAGGAACCCATAGAGTAAGAGCCGAAAACCTTGAGTCAGACAGATAAAAGCCGAAAAAACGTCCGCCATCACAGAACGAGAAACCATTCCTTCCTATCTTATAATTTTCCTCATTCTCATACACCCCTCCAGTAATGTAAGTGTCCTTCCTTTCATATTCGTCTGGATTGCCGAACTTCGCCACAAATTGACCATAATTGATTTTTTGATCAATCATAATCCCCTCCACATCAAGGTTTTTCGTTTTAAATGCCTCCCAAAAATCCTGAGCGTTGTCCTGCAAACAATAGAAGGCCGCTCTTCCAGGTATGAAAAACTATACGCACCTAAAACAGCATCAGCCTGATAGCTAACGGATTGACATTTCAGGTGTGAGTATATTCTCACACCTAAGAGTCAGCGCCCCCGATACAGAGCGTTCTATTGGTGTTCCGGACTTCCAGGTGCGAGAAACCATGTGCACCTGAAACCACATCATTCTGACAGCCAACGAGTTGCTCTTCGAAGTGTGAATGTGTTCGCACACCTGAGTGTTATGGGCATATTATAGAACAGTTGCGGAGTCTTAGATCCACACAATAACATTGTCTCTGCTTCCCGAGACTGCGGCGTAGGTCTCCGTACGGATCTCGCATATAATTACCAAACATATTCTCATTTATGAAAAAACCTCTCCGCTGTGTTCCACTTATCAGAAACACAACGGAGAGGCTTCTATTATTCCGCTAACTATCTGACGCTGAACGCGAAGACGCAGTGACTGGTGTAGGTCTCACCCGGACGGAGGACGGCTGACGGCCACTCTGGCTTGTTCGGGGTGTCAGGGTACTTCTGGGACTCAAGGCAGATGGCGGTACGGTGGCCATAGACAACGCCCTTCTTGCCGGTGACGGTTCCGTTAAGGAAGTTGCCGGCATAAACCTGCACGCCTGGCTCGTTGGTATATTCCTTAAGGACGATGCCGGTCTCAGGGCAATAGACCTCGGCGGCGAGAACGGTGTCGTCGCCCTTGGTGTCAAGGACCCAGTTGTGGTCGAAGCCGTGGCCGTTGCGGACCTGCTCATTGTCAGAGTCGATGTCATCCCCGATAAGCTTCATCTTCCTGAAATCAAACGGAGTGCCCTCCACGGAAGCGATCTCGCCTGTGGTCATGAACGTCGAATCCACAGGAGTATAGTTGGACGCGTTGATGTACAATGAATCAGCGGTGACCTGATGGTTCGCCGGATCACCTGACAGATTGAAGTACGAATGATTGGTCATGTTGATGATCGTCGGAGCGTCCGTCGTGGCGGAGTACCTGATGTCGATGGAATTATCCTCAGTGAGGGTGAAAGTCACATCGGCGGTCACCTTGCCAGGGAAGTTCGCGTCCCCGTCAGGAGAGACAATCTCCAGTTTCAGGTGCGAGGCATCGGCCTCAAGAACATTGTAAACCTTGTACTGCCACCCGTCAGGACCACCATGCAGACAATGCCCGTAGTTGTTCTGAGGCAACTGATACTCAATTCCATCCAAAGTGAATCTACCGCCGTTGATGCGGTTGGCGTAACGACCGATGGTGGCACCGAAATCAGTCTGGTTGTTCTCCGGGAAATAGTCGGAAACCTTGTCGAAGCCAAGGACAACATCCTTGTAGTCCCCGTTCCTGTCCGGAGCCATCACTGACACAATCCTTCCACCGAAATTGGTGATGCAGACTTCCATTCCTGACTTGTTTGTCAGAGTGTAGAGAGCGGTCTGCGCACCGTCACGATCTCCCCTGAAATTCTCCGGATTCAATCCTGACTTTGTGAGGGTCGGACTCTGGGCGCACCCCATAACGAGAGCGGCCGCGGCAAATGAAGTGAAAATTTTTCTCATGATGTTTTGCGAATATATTAACCTACTATAGCTCCGTTGCCAAGCGCCTCCGCAGGAGTGATGAACCGCATCTTGCCGTCGCCCTGCTTCGCCATAAGGATCATTCCTCTGGACTCAATGCCACGGATTGTCCTCGGCTGAAGGTTGGCGAGAATGCAGATCTGCTTGCCGACCATCTCCTCAGGGGAATAATATTCAGCGATTCCAGAGACAATCGTCCTCTTGTCGATTCCTGTGTCAATGCTGAGTTTCAGCAGCTTGTCCGTCTTAGGCACACGCTCGGCGGCAAGCACGGTGGCCGTACGGATGTCCATCTTCTCGAAATCATCGAAACAGCACTCCGGTTTCTGAGGCGCGACCTGCTTTGCCGCCTCAGCCTTAGCCGCCGCCTCTCTCGCGGCACGGATGGCCTCAAGACGCGCCAACTGAGCATTGATGGCCTCATCCTCGATCTTGGCGAACAACAACTCCGCGGCACCGATCTCGTGGCCCACCGGAAGGATATTCTCATTGCCAAGAATATCCCAACCAAGGCATACGCCCGAACACTCCTGCTCCGCGGCGGCAGACACAGTGTGAAGAGCCACACCCTCACCATCCTTGTAGGTGTTGACGGTCTCCTGCTCGCCCTTCCTGTGGTCAATTCCGGCGCAAAGGCTGACACCCAGCATCTTGCGAAGTTTCTCCGCGGCAAACGGTGTGAACGGCTCGAAAGCGATCGCAAGGTCAGCGCAAATCTGGAGGCTGACATTCAGTATCGTGGCGCAACGCTCCATGTCTGTCTTGGCCACCTTCCAAGGCTCAGTGTCGGAAATATACTTGTTCCCCACACGGGCGATCGACATAGCATCTTTCAATGCCTCACGGAAATGATAACCCTCGATGTCCCTCTCAAGCGAAGCCTTGAGCGCAGGAATCTCCGCAAGAGCGGCCTTGTCCACTTCCTGAAGTTCTCCCGCGGCCGGAACCTTCCCCTCGAAATACTTGTGGGTCAGCACGATAGCGCGATTGACAAAATTGCCGAAGATGGCCACCAACTCACTGTTGTTGCGTGTCTGGAAATCCTTCCAGCTGAAATCATTGTCCTTGGTCTCCGGAGCGTTGGCCGTGAGGACATATCTGATGACATCCTGTTTGCCAGGGAAATCGCGGAGATACTCGTGAGCCCAGACCGCCCAGTTCTTAGATGTGGAGATCTTGTCTCCCTCAAGGTTGAGGAACTCGTTGGCCGGCACGTTGTCCGGCAGGATGTAGCCGTCGCCGTAGGCCTTGAGCATCGACGGGAACACGATGCAGTGGAACACAATGTTGTCCTTGCCGATGAAATGAACGAGACGGGTGTCCTCGCTCTTCCACCACTTCTCCCAAGACTGCGGCAGAAGTTCCTGAGTGTTGGAAATATACCCGATCGGAGCGTCAAACCAGACATAGAGCACCTTGCCCTCGGCACCCTCCACAGGGACAGGCACGCCCCAGTCAAGGTCACGGCTCACGGCGCGAGGCTGAAGACCGCCGTCAATCCAGCTCTTGCACTGGCCATAGACAGTGCTTCGCCACTCTTTGTGCTGTTCGAGAATCCAATCACGAAGCCAAGGTTCGTACTGGTCCAGAGGTAGATACCAATGGGTTGTCTTCTTCTTTATCGGCTCGGCCCCGCTGAGTTTGGACTTAGGGTTGATGAGTTCCTCCGGGCTCAACGTGCTTCCGCACTTCTCGCACTGGTCACCATAGGCATCAGGATTACCGCACTTAGGGCATGTACCCATAATGTAGCGGTCTGCAAGAAACTGTTTGGCCTCCGGATCATAGTACTGCTCGGACTCCTTTGTGATGAACTTTCCTTCATCGTACAACTTGCGGAAAAATTCGGAAGCGTTCCTCTCGTGAACCGCAGAGGATGTACGGCCATAGATGTCGAAGTTGATTCCCAGACCCGTGAACGAATCCTTGATGATCTTGTGGTAGCGGTCCACGATATCCTGAGGGGTACAGCCCTCCATGCGGGCCTTGATCGTGATCGGGACTCCGTGCTCATCGCTTCCGCAGACATAAAGCACATCCTCTCCCCTCATCCTGAGGTACCTGACGTAGATGTCCGCCGGCACGTATACCCCGGCCAAATGACCGATGTGGACCGGCCCGTTGGCATAAGGCAACGCACAGGTCACAAGTGTTCTCTTGAATTTCTTTTCCATATTCATGAATATTATTTTTCTCTTCCCAATCTGACTTTCACCATTTTAAGTGCCTTCTGCACTTTAAGCATCTCTTGCATTATCTCAAGCACCCGGTCATCGTCGGAAGCGGCCTGCGCCTCTCCGAGTCTTTCCTTCAGTTCGTTTTCCTTGTCCTCCAAACGGCTTTGCTGATAGACCAGGATCGCTTTCGGGACATAGATCGTCAGCCATGACCCTTTCGACATCATTGACTGCCGCAGATTCTTCACAGACAAGTCATACCGTTCGTCCGTTGACAGTTGGGCGGCCACATAGGCCATGTCCCTATCCTCCCCGTCCATCAGACGCTTGACAATCTCATCCTGCGAATATCCCTCATAGTAGTCTTTGGAATAAGCCTCGTACACTTTTCTGAAAACGGAGTTGGCGAACTGTGAGTTGTCTCCCTCCAAAGCCTGGCCTATGAAATCAAACACGGTCAACGCATCCTCGTCCGATCCGGAATAAAAAGCCGAATCACTTTGGAACTCCAGTTTCGTGGTACCGTATGTGAGGATGAAGTTCAGAAGATCGCGCTCGGCTGTAGCCATGATGCGGTTGTCAATAAGGGCATCGAGGCCGGTGCTTTGACGGGTGGCTTCGACAGGCTCAGCCACCGGCGCTCCTCCGTAGGCCAAACCATCCGTAGAAGAGCCAGAAACTCCGAATGTTCCGGCAATCGAACCATTTCCGGAGCCGGTGGCATAACCATTCCCAGGCAATATGGTGGCTGAGCCTGCCGAGGCTCCGGACCGCGAGGTCTGGTTACGAAGCCTTTCCCTGTCACGGTCAGCGGCTTTCTTCTGTTCAATAAGCCTTTTGGAGCGTGTCGCGCTGATCCTCTCGTCCAGAATATCCCTGCGGATCTCGAACTTGTCACTCAGGAAATCCACATAGACAGAACGTTTCACGGCATCCGGGATGTCGGCTATCGTGTCCGCTATGTCATTGATCACCTCGGCACGCTTGAGCGGATCCCTCGCTGTGTCCTTCAAAAGCAGCGAGGACTTGAAATCCACAAAATCCATCTCAGCAGCGGCGAGAAACTCCTCTACCTCCGCAAGCGAGTGCTTTCTTGAATATGAGTCCGGATCATCTCCGTCCGGGATCAGGACGACCTTAACGTTCATCCCCTCGCGCAGAAACATGTCGATTCCCCTAAGAGCCGCATGGATGCCGGCGGAATCCCCGTCGTACATGATCGTGACATTCTGCGTGAATCTCTTGATGAGACCTATCTGCCCTTCGGTCAATGCCGTGCCGCTGGAAGCCACCACGTTCGTGATACCGAGCTGATGCATCGAGAGCACATCCAGATAGCCCTCGACCAAATAGCATTTGTCCTTGCGGGCCATCTCGTTCTTCGCGAACCAGATGCCGTAAAGAGACTTGTTCTTTACGTAGATGTCCGACTCCTTGGAGTTCACATACTTGGCGTATGGCTTTCCCTCTTCCTTCGACTTCAATGTCCTGGCCCCGAACGCGATAACCCTTCCACTCATCGAATGGATCGGGAACACCACGCGGTCATAGAACCTGTCGTGCAGCCTGTTGTCAGAATCGTATGCGGCACACAGACCTGTCTCAAGGAGATATTCATCCTTGTACCCGGCCGCTTTCGCCGCGTCTGTCAAGGCATGCCGGCTCGACGGGGCCCAGCCGAGACCATATTTCTCGATTGTAGCGTCCTCCAGCCCTCTGGAGTGGAAATATTCAAGGCCGACGGACCGTCCCTCATCGGTATGGAGCTGCTCCTTGAAGAACTTGCCGGCATATTCAGAGACAAGCAGGAGACTCTCGTTCCGCTGACGGTTCGCTATGTCCTCCGCGGTCTCCTCTTTCTCGACTATCTCGATGTTGTATTTCCTGGCAAGGTACCGCAGAGCCTCAACGTAGGACAGATGCTCGTAGTCCATGATGAACCCGACAGCGGAACCGCCCTTGTGGCAGCCGAAGCAATAATATTGCCCTTTGGCAGGAATGACATGAAAAGACGGTGTCTTCTCACCGTGGAACGGACAGCAGGCCCAAAGGTCGGCCCCACGCCTTCTCAGAGTCACGAAGTCGCCGATCACCTCTTCCACACGGGCGGTGTCAAGGATTTTCTGTACCGTTTCCTGAGGAATCATCCTACTCGTCCACCTTTGTGTAGTCCACCTCCTTGGCATCATCAAGACCAGAGGTCTCGATCACATCCTGGTCAGACTGAGGCTCGTCCGGTGTGTTGAAACGAATCTCATAGGCCTCCTTGGCCTTGCGGATCCGCCACGACGAGATCAGTTCGGACACACCGTACAGAAGCAGAAAACTTCCGGCGCAGACACTCATGATCCTCTCACCGAACGGGTTGAAAAGCAGGAACGCGCCCCCCGCCACCGCGCAGATCGAAAGGATCAATGTGGAGAATCCGGCCCCCAGCAGAGACATGGCTCCGGCCAAAGCTAACAGCTGGATGCCGCCGAAAAGAATCAGAACGATTCCTATCAGCGTAACAATGAAGCCGGCCACCCAGACAGGATTGAGGAACAATAGAATGCCAAGTATCAAATCCACGACAGCGTTCACCGCCATCAATGGAAGCACCCCGTCCCTTTTGTTACGGATGAAACCATAAACCAACGACACGATTCCCGAAGCGAGCAAGAACGCCGCCACGACCTTCACTACAGTCACGGAAGCCGCGTTGTCGAAAATCATGACCAGACCTATACCGATGGTAGCCAGCGCTCTGAGAATGCTGCTGAACGAAGTTTTGTAGCCAAATGTGAACATAATTCCATTCCTTAATATTACAACTTACAAATTTAAGTAAAAAATGCTATATTCGTGCCTATGTTTTTCGATACACACAATCATAGCCAATTCTCTTTCGACGGAGAGGGAACAACTGTTGAAAAGAGCGCCCTGGCGGCGGTGGAAAAAGGGTTCGGAGGAATATGTTTCACCGACCATTGTGATTTCTATGTCCCGAAGATGAAAGAAGAGTTCGAACCGATCGTCTGCGAGGTTTTCGATGTGGATGCCCAGCAGGCGGAGATAGACAGGGTGAACGGACTGGCCACCGACGGGGCTTTCGGGAAATCGGCATCAAAGAAATTCAAGATATTCAAAGGAATAGAGCTTGGTCTCGGAGAGAAGAACCACGAACAGACCAGAGCGTTACTTTCAAAGTACAGGTTCGACCAGATCATCGCCTCGGTCCACTACCTTGAGGACACGGATCCGTATTTCGGCCCGTACTACAAAGGCAAGAACTGGAAAGAGGCTTACGGCCGCTACCTTGAGACCCTACTGAGGGAGATGAAATGGCTCGGCGACTTCGACATCATGGGGCATTTCGACTATGTTGCCCGCTATGCGCCATATCCCAAGGAGAGTGTGCTGTACAGGGATTTTCCGGGATTGTTCGACGAGATATTCAAGTACCTGATAGAGAATGGCAAAGGTCTGGAAATCAACACAAAAAGTTACAAGACTTACGGTCTCCGCACCCCACAGCTTGACAGGGACATTCTGATAAGGTACATGGAACTCGGAGGCGAGATCATCTGCATGGGATCAGATTCCCACACGCCCAGGCAGGTGGGTGACAGGTTCGACTATTTCGCACAGTATGTCAAGATGTTCGGATTCCGACGGCTCGGACATTTTGAAGGCCGGAAACTCAAGATGGTGACCATCTAAGAGGCTATCTCGCAAAGGAACTTTATCCGGACAAGGCGGATCTCCATCTCCTCATAATCAGCGCCCAGCACCTTGATGGCCTCCTCCACTGAGTCAGAGGTCGCCTCGCTTTTGAAATATTCATAAATTTCATCAACAACCTCATCATCAATGGTCTGGCTGATGTAGTAATTCAGATTCAGATTGGTGCCGGAAGACACGATGCCTTCGATCTCCCCGACAAGTTCATCCATCTCCCAGCCTTTCGCGTCAGCTATATCCTCCAAAGACATCCGCCGGTCAACGCTCTGGATGATGAATATCTTGTCGGAACTCTTGGTCGGAGCCGATTTGACCACAAAGTCCTCAGGTCTTGTGATGTCGTTCTCATCCACATACCTTCGGATCAAGTCGATGAACTCCTTGCCATACTTTCTTGCCTTCCCCTCGCCTACACCCTGACAGTTATGGAGCTCATCGTAAGTGATCGGATAGAGGATGGACATGTCCTCAAGAGCCGGGTCTCCGAATATGATCCACGGCTGAAGATTCAACTTCCGGGAAATGTCCTTCCTCAAGTTCTTGAGCATGGACAGGAGCGCCGCGTCTCCACCCCCTCCCTTCATGCCGGCAGCCGGTGCGTCCTCATCATCCTCATCGCCCGTACCTTTCCCCTTGAAATTCTTGTCCTCCACAAGACGGATCTCATAAGGGTTGCTGAAAAAATCCTCACCTTTCCTGGTCACATAGATCAGACCGTATGTCTCGATCTCCTTCTCAAGAAGATGCAGCAGAAGCCCTTGGTTGATGACCGAGCACCAGAACTTCAGACTGTGGCCAGCACCCGAGCCGAAAAGCGGGAATGTGTCGTGACGGTAGGATTTGATCATCGCCGTCGACTGCCCGGCCAGGACCGATGCCAGATGTTCGATCTTGAAATGTTCCGGAAGGGACCTTACAAGTCTTATCACCAGACACATCTCCTTGCGCCCGTCGAATGTGGCCTTCGGATTGAGACAGTTGTCGCACAATCCGCAGTTGTCCTTAGGATAATCCTCTCCGAAATAGTTCAGCAGCATCCTGCGGCGGCACATACTGGATTCGGCGTACGCCACGGTGTCCATAAGCAACTGACGGCCTATCTCTTGCTCCGAAACCGGCTTGCCCTGCATGAACTTTTCCAATTTGCGGATGTCCTTATAGCTGTAGAACGTGATGCATTCAGCGTTCTCCCCGTCCCTGCCGGCACGTCCGGTCTCCTGATAATAGCCCTCGATGCTTTTAGGAATATCATAGTGTATGACAAAGCGCACATCCGGCTTGTCGATTCCCATGCCGAAGGCTATGGTCGCCACAATGACCTCCACGTCCTCCATCAAGAACCTGTCCTGGTTCTCCGCCCTGGTCTTCGCATCCAGTCCCGCATGATAAGGAAGCGCGCGGATTCCGTTGATCTCCAGCAGCCTGGCGATTTCCTCAACTTTCTTGCGGCTCAAGCAGTATATGATTCCTGATTTCCCTGGATGCTGCTTGATGTACCTTATTATGTCTTTGTCAGGATCTACTTTGTCACGAACCTCGTAGTACAGGTTAGGTCTGTTGAACGACGACTTGAAGACGGTAGCGTCCATGATTCCGAGATTCTTCTGAATGTCGTTCTGGACCTTCGGGGTGGCTGTCGCCGTCAAGGCCATGATAGGAGCCCGGCCTATCATCTGGACCATGTCCCTGATCCGGCGGTACTCCGGCCTGAAGTCATGTCCCCATTCGGAAATGCAATGGGCCTCATCCACGGCGTAGAAAGAGATCTTCACCTCCCGAAGCAGATCCACATTCTCCTCTTTTGTAAGCGACTCCGGAGCCACGTAAAGCAATTTGGTCACACCGGAAAGAACATCCGCCCTGACCTCCTGGATCTGGGCTCTGTTCAAGGACGAGTTCAGGAAATGAGCGACTCCGTTCTGTTCCTCCACAAACCCGCGGATCACATCCACCTGATTTTTCATCAAGGCGATCAGCGGAGAGATCACGATGGCGGTGCCAGGCATAACCAAGGCCGGCAGCTGGAAACATAAAGACTTTCCGCCGCCCGTCGGCATGAGGACAAAAGTGTCCTTGCCATCCAGAAGGTTCCGGATGATTCTCTCCTGATCCCCCTTGAAGGAATCAAAACCAAAGAATTCTTTCAACTTGGAATTCAGCGATGACGAGTCGATTTCCATAGAATTACCTAATTATTTCTAAAAATAGTGATTGTTTTCGGGATAAACAAGCATTTTGAAATTTAATGGACAATAAAGTCAATATTTTTTGCGATATTTGCGGAACTTTCGGGGTTCTTTACCCTGGAAGCGATAAATCGGCAACTTTTAAAATTTTTAATAGTGTTATGAAGACATTCAAAATGCTTGCGGCGACAGCGATGGTTCTTTCAATCGCGGCCTGCAACTCAAACAAGGTTGACGGCAAGGCGGATGGTGCGGACAGCACAGCCGTTGCCGAGGTTCCTCAGAAACCGACCAGCGCAAAGGATCTCCTTCCTTCAAAAGCGACCGTTGATTCAGTAAGTTATCTTCTTGGTATCCAGCTTGGTTCCATGATCAAGAACTACAACATGGGCGACCTCAACTTCAACATGATCAAGAAGGGAGCCGCTGATTTCGTGGCCTCCAAGGGCAACCCGCGCGACGAGGAGTTCACAAAGCAGTTCAAGGTCAACCCTGAGGAGATGAACCGCATCATGAACGAGTTCGTTCAGAAGAGGGCTGAATATGTAGGCGCGATCAACAAGGAGAAAGAGCAGAAGTTCCTTGAGGCCAACCGCAAGAAGGCCGGTGTTCAGGAGACCGAGTCCGGACTCCAGTACATCATCGCCGAGGCCGGAAGCGAGGTAAAGCCTACTTCCAACAAGGACACCGTCTATGTTCACTACAAGCTTTCCCTCACCGACGGCACCGTCATCGAGGAGGTCAAGGAGGAGCAGGACGCTGTCATGCTTACACTCAACAGGGTCATCCCTGCATGGACAGAAGGTCTCCAGCTTCTTGGTGAGGGTGGAAAGGCTACTCTTTATGTCCCTTCAGAGCTTGGCTACGGCGAGCGCGGATCTAACGGCATCGACCCTAACACGACTCTCGTGTTCGACATCCAGCTCGACTCTGTAAAGCACTTCGTTGAGCCGGTTGTAGAGGACAAAAAATAATCTCTGCCTTCAGGCAGCGTATGACAAGCCTGCTTCGCGCCCGTGCGCCGAGCAGGTTTAATTTTTACAAGACAAAGAATATCATGGCATTGGAAATAGAAGGCAGGATCAAGCAGAAGCTTGCCAAGCAGAGCGGACAGGGAGCCAAGGGCTCCTGGACAAAACAAGATTTTGTCCTTGAATATCAAGACGGCAACTATCCGGCGGACGTGTGTCTGACGGCTTTCGGCAACGACAAGGTCGCGGATCTGGACAAGTACCAGGTCGGAGACTCGGTTAAGGTGGCTTTCAATCTAAGGGCACGGGAATACAACGGACGTTGGTACAACGATGTGCGTGTCTGGAGAATCGCTCCGGCGGGACAGTCGGCATCAGCCCCGGCGCAGCAGCAGGCATACCAGGCTCCACAGAATTACTCTCCGGCTCCTCAGCCGAATTACGGCGCACAGCCTCAGCAGCAGGCTCCCGCACCGACCATCGATGACCTTCCTGCGGATGATCCAAGCAATGATCTTCCGTTCTAGAGATCAACCCAACGGATGGAAGGGTCACGGCGCCACCAGGTAAGCTGCTTTTTGGCGTAATGACGAGTGTTCCTCTGGATGAGGCGGACAGCTTCCTCCAGAGGAATCTTTTTATCAAGATATTCAAAGATCTCCTTGTAGCCGACGGTCTGAAGCGCCTGGCAATCCCGGTACGGCAGCAGCGACCGGACCTCCTCCACAAGCCCCTCGTCAATCATATTCAGAACCCTCTGATTAATCCGTGAATATAGTTCCTCACGCGGCCGCGTAAGTCCTATTTTTTCTATCTCGAAGGAACGCCCGCGCCTCTCCCCCGTCTTGAACGACGAGAACGGCCTCCCAGAGACCAGGCAGACCTCCAAGGCCCGTATGACCCTCTGGCTGTTGCGGGTGTCAATCTGTGAATATGTCAGCGGATCCTTCAGCCTAAGTTCCTCGGCGAGAGTCCCAACGCCTTCTTTTCCAAGCCTTTCCCACAGCTCGGCCCGCAAAGCCGAATCCCCGTCCGGAAGATTGTCAAGCCCGTTGCAGACCGCGTCTATGTAGAACATCGAGCCGCCGGTCATCACCAAGGTCTCGTGTCCCTCATCGAAAAGTCTCTCGACCAGAGCCACAGCCTCCAGCTCGTAATCCCCCGCCGTGTAGGCCTGCGTGACCGGAACGGACTGAATGAAATAATGCTTCACAGCGGCAAGCTGCGAAGCACTCGGGACAGCGGTCCCGATCGACATATTCCTGAAGATTTGGCGGGAGTCGCAGGAAATCACCGGCGAGCCATATTCCAAAGCCTTCGAGACGCTGAAGTCAGTCTTGCCGACAGCGGTAGGTCCAAGGATTATGAGAAGCCGCCGGGACATATTCGAAGCAGAGGAACTGATTCTTAGATGTCCAGATCTTCGGTCCCGTCGAAGACTATCTTTCCGTCCTCGTCGTCATCGTCCTCCTCATCGTCCCTGTCTTCATCCAAGGAAAGGGACGAGCCACCTTCATCGTCATCATCATCATCCGAACCCCAGTCTGGCTTCTGGCCAGGCAGATGTCTTTGAGAATCAGGAAGATCCTCAAAAGCCACATAACCGTTCTCGAACTCGATAGGATTCGGGCCCTTCACCTCGACGATCGTAGGAGAGCATTCCGGCTTCTCCTCCACGCCCTCGAACGTGACGATCACGCTCTTGCGGTTAGGCACATCGTAGAAGTACAGGAACGAGGCGACCCCGTTCTTGACAGTCTGCGCCACGGTTACATTGTCCACTGTGCCGCTGCCAAGGTCGAACAGTCCGTAGCGGGCGAGAACTCCGCCGCCGGCATCCATAGCCTTGAACATAATCAGCTGATCCTGCGGAAATTCCATGTCCGCACGCATCTGTTTGTGGAATTCGTAAAGGGTCGTTTCGCCCCTCATCTCATAAACCCGGTAGAATCCTTTGATCCCGGCCAAAGTCACCCTGTATTTATAAACCATAAATATTTTTGATTCAAAACCATTTCAAAATTACAAAATTTATCGTTCGGTTGCAAAATTATGTGAAAAACGCTAATTTCGTGTCTTAGGAATGGAAAGACCAGAAAACATCATCCGAGACTCCTACAAGAGCATTCCCGGACCGGCTGAAGGGCTGTTCAAAGACAACGGCAGCCGCTTCATCTCATTCGCTTTTCCTGTCGAGACAGAAGAAGAGGTCAAGAGCATTGTCGGTGACTTGAAAAAGAAGTACCACGATGCCCGCCACCATTGCTACGCCTACCGCCTCGGCTATCTCGGGGACAAGTTCAGGGCCAACGATGACGGAGAACCCTCCTCCTCGGCCGGCAGACCGATCCTGGGCCAGATCGATTCCAGAGGGTTGAGCGATGTGCTGGTGGTGGTAGTGCGCTATTTCGGAGGAATCAAGCTCGGGATCCCGGGACTTATCAGAGCCTACAAAACCTCCACGGCAGAAGCCCTTGACAAGGCCGGCAGCGTTGAGAAGATCGCCGGGAAATGGTTCAGCGTCCGTTTCGGCTACGAGGCGATGAACAGCGTCATGAAGATTCTCAAAGACATGGACCTCAAGCAGAAAGGGCAGGCTTTCGGAGCGGAGTGCACACTTCAGGTCTGGATCCGGCTCTCCGCCGAGGATGACTTCCGTACCAGAATCGGGAAAATCGAAAACTGTACGATAAACGAACTTTAAATCATAAACATCATGCCTAAAAGTCTAATTTCAATCCAGGATTTTTCAAAGGATGAGATACTCCACATCCTTGAGACAGCAAAGGAATTCGAAGCGAACCGTGAACAGAGTTTTCTCGCCGGAAAGGTGGTGGCCTGCCTGTTCTTCGAACCCTCGACCAGAACGAGGCTCTCGTTCGAGGCCGCGGTCAACAGGCTGGGAGCCAGAGTCATCGGCTTCCCTGACAACCGCAACACCAGCCAGACCAAGGGAGAGACCCTGGAGGACACCATAAAGATTGTGTCCAACTATGTGGATATGATTGTGATGAGGCACCCTCAAGCGGGAGCGGCGGACATCGCCGCGTCAGTGGCGTCGGTGCCTGTCATCAACGCCGGCGACGGAGCGAACCAACACCCTACGCAGACCCTGCTCGACCTCTACGCCATCCAGAAGACCCAAGGCAAACTCAATGGATTGACAGTGAATATGGTCGGAGACCTCAAGTACGGCCGTGCCGTCCACTCCCTTGTGGAAGCGCTGCGCTGGTTCGACCCACACTTCATATTCACCTCTCCTGAAGAATTGAATATGCCAAAGAAATATCTTGAGATCCTTGACCGTGAGGGAGTTGACTACCGGCAGACCGACAGGATAGAGGATGGTCTCAACATCTGCGACGTGCTCTACATGACAAGAGTCCAGCAGGAAAGGTTCCCTGACATGGATGAATATAATAAGGTAAAGGATGTCTATCGACTCTCCGCCTCGATGCTTGGCTCCGTCAAGCCGAATATGAAGATAATGCACCCGCTCCCAAGGGTCAACGAGATCGCCACGGACATCGACGACACCCCATACGCCTATTACTTCCAGCAGGCCGGCGGCGGAATGTACGTCAGGATGGCCATCATCTCGTACCTCCTCGGCTACAGATAATTTATAATTTCGCGGTAAATGTTGGGCAAATCCTTTTAATTGCCTATCTTTACCGCGAAATCAGTTTTGATTTTAAACCGTATATTTTAATAATACTTTGAAACTAAAATAGAAATGAAAAAAGTACACGTATTCAACGCCGGCCCTTGCCTGCTTCCGCAGGTGGCCATCGACAATGCCATTGAGGCCCTCAAGGATTTCAAAGGCACAGGTGTCTCTGTTCTCAGCATCTCCCACCGCACAAAGGAGTGGGACGCGACTATGGACGAGTGCCGCGCACTCTGGAGAGAGCTTCTGAATATTCCCGAGACACACGAGATCGTGTTCCTCGGAGGCGGTGCGTCTTTGCAGTTCCTCTATGTGGCTATGAACTACCTTGAGAAGAAGGCCGCCTATCTTGAGACAGGTGTCTGGGCGAAGAAAGCCCTCAAGGAGGCCAAGGGAATCGGCGAGGCTTACGCTCTCGCAAGCTCGGCCGACAAGAACTACTCTTACATTCCTAAGGGATACGAGATTCCTACGGACATCGACTATTTCCACATCACCACGAACAACACCATCTACGGCACCGAGATCAAGGAGGACATCGACTGCCCTGTTCCGCTCATCGCCGACATGTCATCCGACATTATGAGCCGTCCTGTGGACGTGAGCAAGTACGATCTCATCTACGGCGGCGCGCAGAAGAACGTAGGTCCTGCCGGCGTGATCTTCGCGATCATCAGGAAGGACTCTCTCGGAAGGGTTTCAAGGTACCTCCCTGCGATGCTTGACTACCGCAACCACATCGAGAAGCTGTCTATGTACAACACCCCTCCTGTATTCTCCATCTTTATGATGAACGAGACCCTCAAGTGGCTCAAGAGCATCGGTGGAGTTCCTGCCATCCAGAAGATCAACCAGCGGAAGGCTGACCTTTTATATTCAGAGATAGACCGCAACCCTCTGTTTGTCGGCACCGCCGCGAAGGAGGACCGCTCGCTGATGAATGTCTGCTTCGTTATGGCCCCTGGCTACGAGGCTCTTCAGGACGAGTTCCTGGCGTTCGCCAAAGAGCGCGGAATGATCGGCATCAAGGGTCACCGCTCGGTCGGAGGCTTCAGGGCTTCCCTCTACAACGCCTGCACCGTCGAGGACGTTCAGGCCCTTGTTGATTGTATGAAGGAATTCGAGGAACTTAAGAAATAGCTCATTATGAAGATATTAGTCGCAACACAGAAGCCTTTCTCAGCGGCGGCTGTCGCCGGGATCAAGGAGATTGTCACCGCGGCAGGACACGAGTTCGCCGCTCTTGAGAAATACGCCGACGCTTCGGAGCTCATCGCCGCCGTCGCTGACGTGGACGCTCTTATCATCCGTTCCGACAAAGTCACAGCCGAAGTGCTTGACGCCGCGAAACAGTTGAAGATCGTTGTCCGTGCCGGAGCCGGTTATGACAACGTTGACCTCGCCGCGGCGACCGCGCACAACGTGGTCGTTATGAACACTCCGGGACAGAACTCCAACGCTGTCGCCGAGCTTGCCATCGCGATGATGATCTATATGTCCCGCAACCAGTTCACTCCTGCCACGGGATCCGAGATCCAGGGCAAGAAGGTCGGCATCCAGGCTTTCGGCAACGTCGGCCGTCTGGTCGGCAAGAAGGCCGAGGCTCTTGGAATGAGTGTTATGGCCATCGACCCGTTCATTCCTGCGGAGAAGATCCGTGAGGCCGGAGCGGAGCCAGCCGATTCGCTTGAGCATATGTACGCATCCTGCGACTTCATCTCCGTGCATATTCCTGCCACTCCTCAGACCATCGGTTCGATCGGTTATGACCTGATCACCAAGATGCCTAAGGGTGCCTGTCTGGTGAACACCGCCCGCAAGGAGGTCATCGACGAGGCTGGACTGGAGAAGGCTCTTGAGGAAAGGACTGATCTGAAATACATCACCGACGTGGCTCCGGACAACTACGCCGCGTTGAAGGAGAAGTTCGGTGTGCGCATCTTCGCCACCCCTAAGAAGATGGGAGCGCAGACCGCCGAGGCGAATATGAACGCCGGCCTTGCTGCAGCACGCCAGATCGTGGACTTCTTCGCCACGGGCAACACCCGTTTCCAGGTCAACAAGTAATTCATGAATATTCAGATGGCACCACTGCCTTTGCTCTGGTGCCATCTATTCCAAAAGCCGTTCAGGCTGCCTGAAAGAGATTCTTCTAGGCACATTGGCATATTCATTCAACATTTTTCCAAGAATATTATGGTAAGAGTAAAACCGTTCGCGGCGATCAGGCCGCCGAAAGATATTGTGACAGAGGTGGCAGCACCACCTTATGACGTGCTGAACTCGGAAGAGGCAAAGGAGATGGCCGGAGAGAAATCCCTCCTCCACATCACCAAGCCGGAGATCGACTTCAACCCTATCCTTGAGGATCACGACCCTAAGGTCTATGACGAGGCCGTGAAGAATTTCAAGGAGTGGCAGAAGAAGGGTTGGCTCAAGCGTGATCCTAAGGAGTGCTACTACGTCTATGCACAGACTATGGAGGGCCGCACACAGTACGGACTCGTTCTCTGCGCCCACACGGACGACTACGCTTCAGGCAAGATCAAGAAGCACGAATTGACCCGCAAGGACAAGGAGGACGACAGAATGGTTCACGTCCGCATCCAGAACGCCAACATCGAGCCGGTGTTCTTCGCCTACAAGGACAACCACGTTCTGAACGAGATTGTCGCCCAGACCGTCAAGAAGGCTCCGGAGTACGATTTCATCGACGAGAACAAGTTCGGCCACAAGTTCTGGGTGATCGATGACGACAAGACCATCGACCAGATCACAAGGCTGTTCCAGAACGATGTTGACGCCTTCTATGTTGCTGACGGTCATCATCGTACAGCGGCCGCCGCGCGTGTCGGCGCCGAGAAGAGGGCGCAGAACCCGAACCACACCGGAGACGAGGAGTACAACTTCTTTATGGCCGTGTGCTTCCCTGAGAGCCAGCTGAAGATCCTGGACTACAACCGTGTCGTAAAGGATCTGAACGGTCTTTCCAAGGAACAGTTCATCGCCGCTCTTGAGGAGAACTTCACGGTCCGCGAGATGGGTAAGGAAATCTACCACCCTGACCATCTGCACAACTTCTCGATGTACCTTGACGGGAAGTGGTACTCTATGGAGGCTCTTCCTGGCCGGTACGACGACAAGGATCCGATTGGAGTCCTGGATGTCACGATCCTCTCGAACCTCGTACTTGACAAAGTGCTTGGAATCAAGGATCTGCGCACGGACAAGAGAATTGATTTCGTAGGTGGAATCAGAGGTCTCGGCGAGCTCAGGCGCAGGGTTGACAGCGGTGAGATGAAGGTCGCCTTCGCCCTCTACCCTGTCTCGATGCAGCAGCTCATCGACATCGCCGACACCGGCAACATCATGCCTCCGAAGACCACGTGGTTCGAGCCGAAACTCCGTTCCGGCCTCGCCATCCACACTCTCGACTAGATGTTTCACGGCCTTCGGAGAGCCGAACGGTCACTGAGCCTGCTTTGCAACCGGTCACTGAACCCGTCAAAGTGACCGCCGCAAGGCCAAGGGAAGTCACGGCCACTGACCAAATTTACTTTCCGGTCAATGAGCCTGTCGAAGTGACAGACGTCGGAATCCTAGACACGACCAGCAATCGGCCACCAAAGCCAAACAGCATGGAACAGGCCTCGGCTCACATGAAGGTCAACTAATTATGAATATCAAACTATGCGTTATCCTTCCGTCCTTTCCGGCGGAAGGATAATCGTTTTTCGCAGGTGCCTGATGAGTGAACCGCCTCATCTGGTATAAGAGTCCGTTATTGATAACGCACTCATATTCAGAAAAAAAGCCGATTCCCTTTGGTTGATTCCAGCCAAAGACTCAACGTTATTAGATTCATTTTCAGCATATTAATCGCCACCGATTGATTATCAATCAGTGCCACGTAAAGCATTGGTCAGATGCAATTTAACACTTCGTCTTAAGTGAGTCAACACTAAAGGCAACATCTTAAGGTATTTGTTTCCAAAGTATTACACGTCACTCCTTGACAATCAACCAGTGCGGATTAAAGCATTGAATGTCAGATAACCAACGACATGCCTTTGGTTCTAACATACCGAAGACAAGTAACTTTATCAATAATAGTCAGGGCATTACATCCCATGCAGAGACGAAAGAGTGAGGAACGGGGGTACCTCGTCTGAAAGATACAACTGATACTCCTGCCAAGACACAGTCTCAAACACAGCCCCTGATACATCTGATGAAATTCTTCCGGACTTATGTACTTTAGTAATGTCGAAATATTAGTGATGCGCTAACTTTCGCATCTATGTTCGTAACTTATTAAGAAGCTGTTTAGAATTGTTTGTTTGAAGGTTTGAGAGTGAAAAACTTCAGTTTCGACCGCTTCTTCCAAGGAAGATAGCGGTGCTATCTGACTGAAGAAGCGGGAAGAAAATGAAGATTTTTCACCTCAAAGAACATTTCAAACAATTCAAAACAGCTTCTTAGGCCTTTCGACATAATAAAAGATTCATCTATATGTTAAGCGCAAGCCTAAAATGCCTGGTCCGAATTCTTTTGGAGTTCTACGGATAAATGCCTATCTTGTCACAAACATATTGACCAACTTAAATTATTGAATTATGGCTCGTTTGAGGCGAATGATTTATCAGAAGGGTGCGGTCGGGCATATCTTCCAGAGAGCACGGTCCGGATTCGTGGTGTTCTACAGCGTGAAGGACTCGCTGGTTTTCTTTACGATATTCTCTTTGACTGCGGCCAAGCATAGGATCCGTGTGCTGGGGCTTTGCTTGATGTACAATCATATTCATGTACTGGTCGAGGCTGAGGATCACAAAACTATCGCGAGGTTCATGCAGGAACTATGCTCAAAATTCTCAAAGACTTACAACATCAGACACGGATTAAAGGGGAGTTTGCTTTCCACTTACGGGCTGTCCAACAAACGAGGCGGCAAGCAGGCCAGAACCTCACTCGCCTACCTCTACAACAACCCGGTTGAGGACCGTATCTGCAAGCGGGCGGAAGACTGGCGTTGGAATTTCCTGGTCTATGCGGAATCTGACCATCCATATTCAGACAAGCTCATCCCTCGTGAAGCATCTGTAAGTATGAGAAAATCACTTTCGAGAGTAAGGATGCTACATGCACACGGCAGACCGCTTTCGTACGAAGTGCTTGATGACTTGTTCCTTTCGCTGAATGTGAGCGAGAAGAAACAGCTTATTGATTTCATTGTAAGGGAATATTCAGTCATCGATTTCAAACGTGCGATCAGTTACTATGGAAGTTATAGGAATATGCTGACCGCTTTCAGCAGCAACACAGGCAGTGAATATGACATCAGGGAGCCACACGATCCTTATTCTGGTGCCGACTACAAGAAGATGACACACCATCTGGCGGCAGACGGGCGGTTTTCAGGCATCGAGGATGTGCTGAGACTCCAAGCAGAGGAGCGCATCGCCTACCTCAACGAGCTCATCAGCCGCTGTGGAGTCAGCATTGAGCACGCGCGGAAATTCCTGCGGATTGAGGCGGTGGAGGATAAAACACTGAAACACAGAAGATAAGCAGATAACCTTCGGTGCTTACAAGCAGAAGGCCATGCCCTAAAGTTCTGAAAGTCAAGGTTATACACGTCACCAGTTGGCTATCAGCAAGTGATGCGTAAAACATTCTGAACAACGCAAATAGATTCTTATCTTTAGTGCAAGTCCACTAAAGGTCACCGCTTAAGCTATTAACAAACAAGACGTTAATCTTCACAAAGTCAGCGGCAGGAGTAACATATTGCGTCTTAGAAGCTGTGCTGGATTGCTTGTTTGAAGGTTATGGACAAGCTTTTTCCCTGCTGCTCACCTCGGCGATCCGAACAAGTTCGTTCCTTCCACGGAACTTGCCCTGAGGCTCTCAGCATTTTTCGGGAAGACGGTCAACGAGTTGTTCTCGTTGTGAGGAACAGAGACGATGCCGGCATATTCTTGTTGGATAAGGCAGAGTTTACGAGGAATATTTATTAATTTTGCACTGCGTCTCTTCGGCAGGTATGGAATCATATCGAAAAGATTTGATGATCTTTGCAACAAGAGGTAGCGAGAAGACTGAACAAAACACACAAAGGATATGCACATCGCGATAGCAGGCAACATAGGCAGTGGCAAGACCACCCTGACAAAGATGCTGGCGGCCCATTACGGCTGGACTCCGAAGTTCGAATCGGTTGACTTCAACCCCTATCTTTCTGATTTCTACGCCGATATGGAACGCTGGTCATTCAACCTCCAGATCTATTTCCTGAACAAAAGGTTCAAGGATGTCGTGGACATCTCAAGATGCAGCGATGTCATCATCCAGGACAGGACAATCTACGAGGACGCGCGCATATTCGCCCCGAACCTTCACGATATGGGATTGATGAGCACCCGCGATTTCGAAAACTACTCGGATCTCTTCGACCTTATGATGTCGCTGGTCAGCAAGCCGGACCTTCTGATCTACCTGAAATCCACCATTCCTAATCTGGTGGCGCAGATTCAGAAGAGAGGCAGGGAATATGAAAGCAGCATCCGCATCGACTATCTTACGGGCCTCAACAAGCGCTACGACGACTGGATCTCCAAATATGACGGGCATCTTCTGGTCATCGATGTGGACAACATCAAGTTTGAGAACCGTCCGGAGGACTTCCAGACCGTCACCGACAAGATAGACGCCGAACTCTTCGGCCTCTTCCCGGAGGTCAGACAGATTGATGAATAATGACTTAGTAAGCGTTAAAAAATAAGTTGAACTAAATTTTGTGTCAGATTTATGAGGATAGATTTCTTTTGGAAGAAGGAGTGTGCCGGTGGCACATGACTGATGAGAAAAGAAATATAGACCATAAAGATATACAAATTGTTCAAGTTATTTTTTAATGATTACTTAACGGCAAGGAATAAACTGCCGCTGTTTTGGCAAAGATAATTTTAACGATTACATAGTATGTCAGCTACAAGACCGACAATCATCGAGTTCGTGGAGAAATATACCCACGAATACTCTACGCACGTGTTCCTCCGCGAGAAGGTGGATGAAAAGTGGACCGAGACATCATTCGAGCAGACCCGCAAGGAAGGCTACCGCATCGCGGCCGGCCTGATGGCCATGGGACTCAACAAGGGCGAGAGGGTCTCTCTCCTTTCAGAGGGAAGGAACATGTGGATCCTTTCCGAGTTGGGAATCCTCTACGCCGGCGGCGTGAGCGTCCCGCTCTCCATCAAGCTCGAGGAAAGCAACGACCTGACTTTCAGGGTCCAGCATTCCGAGTCCAGGTTCGTGATCGTTTCCGGACAGCAACTCCCGAAGATCCGCAGGATAATCTCACAGCTGGACTGCGTGGAGAAGGTCATCGTGCTGGATAACATTCCGGCGGCCAACGCCAAGGAGGTCTCGATGGAATGGGTTCAGGCTCTCGGCGACAGCTACCTGTTCGGTCACAAGGCCGAGTTCGAGGAGCGTTACAAGTCTGTGGAGCCAGACGATTACGCCACGATCAGCTATACTTCCGGAACAACAGCCGACCCTAAGGGCGTTCTTCTTACGCATCGCAACTACACTGCCAACGTTGAGCAGGCTCATTCCGTGATCGGAGTCAAGCCTGATTCCACGATGCTCATCATCCTGCCTCTTGACCACTGCTTCGCGCACGTGGCCGGATTCTACACGATGATGTCCTATTGCAGCAGCATCGCCACCGTGCCTGTCGGAGCCAACCCGCTCGCCACGCTCAGGAATATTCCTATAGCTATCAAGGAGGTCCGTCCGCACGTGATGCTGTCAGTGCCGGCGCTTGCCCGCAACTTCAAGAAAAACGTTGAGACCACCATCCACAAGCAGGGACCGAAGGTCGAGAAACTCTACAACTACGCCCTCAACCTCGCAATCTCCTACAACAAGGAATATTACAACCGTGGCGGCATCCTTCAGCTTTGGAAGAAGCCGTTGATGGCCTTGTTCGACAAGATCATATTCAAGAAGGTCCGTGAGGGATTCGGCGGCAGGATGGAGTTCTTTGTGGGAGGCGGCGCGCTTCTGGACATCGAGCTTCAGAGATATTTCTGCGCCATCGGCATTCCTATGTTCCAAGGCTACGGCGTGTCCGAGGCGACCCCTATCATCTCCGCCAACTCGACCGGCCATGCGATGTTCGGCTCTTCGGGCCGTGTCGTGAAGCCGCTTGACATCAAGATCTGCGACGACAACGGCAAGGAGGTTCCGCTCCGCACCAAGGGTGAGATCGTCGTGCGCGGCGAGAATGTGATGGCCGGCTACTGGAAGAATCCACAAGGCACTGCCGAGGCTCTCCGCGACGGTTGGCTGCACACTGGAGATATGGGCTATATGTATGATAGTGAATATCTTTACGTTGTCGGCCGCTTCAAGTCTCTGCTGATCTCATCCGACGGAGAGAAATACAGTCCGGAAGGCTTCGAGGACTCGCTCACCGACGGCTCGAAGTACATCGAGCAGGTCATCCTGCACAACAACCAGGATCCTTACACGATCGTCCTGATCGTTCCGGCGAAGGATGCCCTCAAGGAATATGTCTCCTCGAAGGGTCTGGATCCAGCCACACGTGAGGGCAAGGAGGCGATGCTGAAGAAGATCCAGGAAGAGATTGATTCCTACAAGAAGGGCGGCTCACACGAGGGTATGTTCCCGGAGAGGTGGCTGCCGGCCGCCGTGGCTGTGCTTCCAGAGCCTTTCACCGAGCAGAATGGATTGGTTAACAGCACGATGAAGATTGTCCGTGGCAAGGTCGAGAAGCATTATGCTGACCGCATCGAGTACGCCTACACTGCCGAGGGCAAGAATCTACTCAACGAGAAGAACATCGAAAGCCTTTAGTGGCCGTCCCGGTCACCGGATCTTTTGAAAGACGTTACGCTGCATGAGTACATTATATTCACGTCTTGCTACATTGTCCGCATTGGCATTTGCGGTTTCCTCCCTGTTTGTCGGCTGCGGTGGATCCGGAGGCAATCAGAAAGACGAACCGGATGCGCCTTCTGTGGACGAAGTGGCGTTCGCACGGGGTGCGGATGCCAGCTGGGCTTCGGAGATGGAATATGATATGGAGCATAATCCGGCCAGAATCAATGGCTCGGCCTTCAAGGATTCCAAAGGGAACACCGGGCTTTATCCTGTCTTGAAGGCCGCCGGGATCAACGCCATACGCCTTCGTGTCTGGGTGAAGCCTGAGGATCCGAACGGATGGAGCGGCAAGGATGATGTCGTGAGGATGGCGAAACGGGCCGCCGAGGCGGGGATGTCGGTGATGATAGATTTCCATTACAGTGACTTCTTCGCTGATCCGAGCCGTCAGAATATTCCCGCCGAGTGGGCTGGCCTGGATCTGAAAGGCCTTTCCGCCAAGGTCGCCGAGCACACCAAGGATGTTCTGACCGCCTTGAAGTCCGCAGGAGTCACTCCGCATTGGGTGCAGGTCGGCAACGAGACCCGACCGGGAATGCTTTGGGAGACCGGACGTCTCTATAACGACAAAGGGGATATTCCGGGAGGTTGGTCAAACTATGCCGCCCTCACCACGGCAGGCTATGACGCTGTCAAATCCGTGTTCCCTGACACTCAGGTGATTGTCCACATCGACAATGCCTATCAGGACAACACCTGGTTCTTCGACAAACTCAAGGCCAACGGTGGAAAGTTCGATATGATCGGACTGTCGCATTATCCGATGACCAACTCCCAAATGACCTGGAAGGCGATGAACTCTGTCGCCATATTGAATATTAAGACTTTAGCCTCGAAGTATGGCTGCAAGGTGATGGTCTGTGAGGTTGGTGTCAAGGCCTCCGCGTCAGAGATCGCCACATCCACCCAATGCCTGACCGATTTTATGAACTCGGTCAAGTCCCTGTCCGTCTGCGCCGGTGTGTTCTACTGGGAGCCGCAGGTTGACGGAAAATGGAGACCTGCCATTTATGAGAAACAGGGGCGCAACTGGGGTGCCTACGATATGGGTGCATTTACATCCGATGGTTCAGCTATCACCCCGACATCAATTCTCTCGGCTTTCGGAGAATGAGGTGCGACGTTCGGTCACTTCGACAAGCTCAGTGACCGGGGATAGGGTTTTGTGGCCAGGGAGAAGGGGCAATGTGTCTGACTACTTCTCCAGAGGGAAGAGGCCGTAGAGTTCGGCATCGATGCGGTCGGTGATGGAGGCGAAGTCCTCGGGGCGGTTCTCGAAGTCGAGATCATCGGTCTCGATGGTCAGGACCTTGCCGTCATATTCATTGATCCACTTGTCATAACGGTCGTTCAGGCCGCTGAGATATTCAAGGCTCATCGTCTGCTCGTAGTCGCGGCCGCGCTTCTGGATCTGCGCCACGAGGTGAGGCACCGATGATTTGAGGTAGATCAGCAGATCCGGCTTGCGCACCGTCGCCGCCATCACGTTGTAGAGGTCCATATAGGTCTCGTAGTCGCGCTTGGTGAGGTTGCCCATCGCATAGTTGTTGGCTACGAAGATGTGCACGCCCTCGAAGAGCGTCCTGTCCTGGATGATCACGTCCTTGCTCTTGGCTATCTCCAGCACGTCCTTGAACCTCTGGGCGAGGAAATATGTCTCCAGATTGTACGACCAGCGGGGGATGTCCTTGTAGTAGTCCTCCAGATATGGATTGTATGTCACCGACTCGTACTTCGGTGTCCATCCGTAATGCGCGGCCAGCATCCTTGTAAGGGTGGTCTTGCCGCTGCCTATGTTGCCTGCTATTCCTATGTGCATTATTTTTCTCCTTCTATCTCTATTCCTTCCCCGTCCCAGTCAAGATCCTCCTCCGGCTCGTTGAACGGTTGGAGGAACGGGTTGTGGGTCCTTTCGTCTGCAATCGTGGTCTTGCGTCCGTGCCCCGGAAGCACATCCACATCACCCGGCAGTCCCATCAACTTATCCATTATACTGATTATCAGATGGTCATAATCCCCTCCTATAAGGTCCGAACGCCCGATCGCCCCGGCGAAAAGAGTGTCGCCTGTCAGCAGGACCTTGTCCGTCTCGTCGTAGTAGCAAACCCCACCTGGAGTGTGTCCTGGAGTGGTTATCACCCTGAAAGGTGACCCCTCAAGCGTGTCCAGAACCTCCCCGTCACGGATGTCCACCGTCTTGATCTCAGAGGAATCATGCGCTACCAGCCCGAACTCCCTCACGGCCGCCGGATTGTTGTCCAGAATCATCTTGTCCTCCGGCGACATCAGCACCGGCACTGAATATTCCTGGACGATCCTCAGCACCCCGTGCACGTGGTCGAAATGCCCGTGCGTCAGCCAGATGGCCTTCGGTGTCAGCCGTTCCGTCTTCACCAGCTCCTTAAGCTTAGCGAACTCTTCCGGCCAATAGCACCCCGGATCCACAAAAACGCAATTCCCCCTTCCGTCCCAAAGTACATAGCAATTCTCCCGGAACGAATTGAAATTAAATGTCTTGATGTTCAGTTGATGATCCATATTCATTATCCCCAAATTCATAACCTTGATCATATGCGCTTATTACGGTCAGGGTCGAACAAAGCCAATTGAACCTCATGTCGCGACCAATAATCCTCATATGATATATGCTTATCATTTTTCGACGAAGATAAATCTTCCTTATACTGAACATACTCATTGATGGCTTGAGCCACAAAACGAGCAAGATTCACCGGAACCGCATTTCCTATCATCTGTTCCCGGTCCGTCTTATTTCCAAGAAACACAAAACCTTCCGGAAATGTTTGCACCCGACTGCGTTCCTCGGTGGTCAACGGGCGTATGCCTTCAAGCGACTTCACAGGATCACCGGCATGGAGTTTATAACCCTTTGGCATAGGCCGGTTCACACCTCTTATAGTCGGACTCGGCTCATGGACACTAAAGACACCTCGGCGGACATAACTTCTCGGATGACGGTAATAATATTCAAAACCAAGACTGTCCCCGAAATATTCCGCCAACGTCAATGGCTCTTTGGCAAGGTTTTTTTCGATAAAGGGCAGCATGAATCCATCTTCCTCTCCTAGCCTCCCAATCATAAAGAAACGCTTCCGCACTTGAGGAACACCGCATAGACTTGCATCCAAGACGTACTGGGTCAAGCCATAACCGGCATCCTTGAACACTCGCTTGGCTTCCGTAAGCTTATTAGTCTTTACTATACGAGCGACATTCTCCATCACAAACCACTCCGGACGGATCTCTGCGATAATACCCGCATAACTGACTGTCAAATTGCCGCGTCCATTATCCTCATCCCTTTTTCCAGCCGAAGAGAAATCCTGACAAGGGGGGCCGCCGATTATCATTTCCGGGCCAAACCGGGATATCTCACCTACAGATTCCTCAACATCGTTCAAATCCGCCTTTATCGCCGGATGAGAGAAATTCGCACGGTAGACATCGAGAGCCTTATCCCAGTTGTCCATTCCGGCCACCACACAATGCCCGGCCAACTCAAAGCCCTTACTCATTCCGCCACAACCACAAAACAGATCTACAACTCTCATAACTTCTACCTAATCAAACAAATCCGGACTATTCACTATCACTGCGTCAAAACGTCGTTCCGGACTCAGAAGATTCTGTCCTCCTCCAAGGATAATATTCCGGATCTCATTTTTACCTATGCGCGGATGCGTAAGTTCCGGAGAGTTCAAGAGCCTCCACGATGACTTGCCCGGAATCGCAAACGCCTTGTCATTGGCATTGCCGTATGAATGATCCTTGACTATCCTTATGTAATCAAATGTGTCATAGTCAACATAATCCTTCAGCATGAGGTAAATCCAGACCAAAGATCTTTGGAAACGTGAGATTTCAGAATCGCTGATCGCTCCCCCCGTATAACACATGTGAAGAACCGCAAGATTAGACCACACGAACACATCCAGACAGTCATCTGCCAGTTTTCCATCCTTCATCTTCCATACCGGCTGGACAATGAGAGGTGACTGTCTGGCACTTATCTGTTTCGCGACTTCGGCTATCGCGGATTCAATTTTCATATAATGCGGCAGCACCTCGCTTACTTCTCCCCAATGATTAATCTTTGGTACCGTGTTAAGTATTCTACGCAGAAAATTCTTGTCTTCGTCTGACTGGAATTGTTCGCAGATACTACAAGCAAGGAAACAAATGGTCGGAGGTCTTACCACAAGCTCACAACTATAATTCTCCTCGGAAAGTTTCTTGGTTGTGTTGTCCGGCAGAGCTGTCAGCTTAACCTCAAGCCCGATAAGGCTTTCATTGGACGCACGGTTCATCATCACTAAATCAATCTTCTCGCGGTCGCCCGTATAGTACTTTTCAAACGCTGAAAAGCCGGATTCAAAATTATAGAACGCATCCTCAGACAGCGGATCTATCCTGAACAACTCCGCTCCTGAGATTTTTCCGTGAACCAGATTATTACTCTCGTCAACGAAAAGGTAAACAGGCTTGACACCCTTACAAGACATATATGCTACAAGAGAGGCCGGGAAAGAACTATTAAAAATGTTCTTTCCCCAATTAGCTTCTTTAGTGTAGTCCCTGCTGGAATGCTTTTGTCCGAACAGGCCTGGTTTAACATCCTTCTTCATACAGCACAAATTCAACAAATGAAGTTTAAACTATGTTTAGAAACAAAGATACATATTTTCGTTAAATTTGCGGAATAAAGCGGAAATGATGAGCAAGAAAGAATATATCGAGATCCGGGGAGCGGAGGCGCATAACCTTAAGGGTGTGAACGTTGACATTCCAAGAGGAGAACTTGTGGTGGTGACGGGGCTAAGCGGCAGCGGGAAGTCCTCGCTGGCGTTCGACACGATCTACGCAGAAGGGCAGAGACGGTACCTGGACACTCTTTCGCCTTACGCCAAGCACTTTATGGGTGTACTGGAAAAGCCTGAGGTCGAGAGCATAACGGGACTGAGTCCGATCATCGCCATCGAGCAGAAGACCACGGGCAACAACCCACGCTCCACCGTCGGAACCATCACCGAAATATTCGACTTCCTCCGGCTTCTGTACGCGAGGGCTTCGAGGGCATATTCACCGGTCACGGGGAAGGAGATGGCCCGCTACACGGACGCGCAGATCGTGGACCTCATAATGGATGAATATAAGGGCAAGAAGTGCTACCTGCTCGCTCCGCTGGTCGTGGGGCGCAAGGGACATTACCGCGAGCTGTTCGACCAGCTCCGCAAACGAGGCTACACCGATGTCAGAGTGGACGGGAATATACTCCCGCTGAACGAGGTTGATGCTCTGGACCGCTACAAAAGCCACTTCATAGAACTGGTCGTGGACAAGCTCAAGCCGTCTGAGGGCGATGAGAAACGGGTCCGGGACTCCGTGATGTCGGCTCTGAATCTTGGCAAAGGCTCGGTCGCCCTGCTGGAGTTCGGCTCCGACAAACTGAGGCATTTCTCCAAGCACCTTGTCGATCCTGATTCGGGAATATCCTTGCAGGAACCAGCGCCACACTCTTTCTCATTCAACTCCCCAGAAGGTTACTGTCCTCACTGCAAAGGACTTGGAATGATAGTGAATGTGGATATGAATTCCATCATCCCTGACAGATCAGTGTCAATCGCAGACGGGGGAATAGTCCCGCTGGGTAAAATGCGTGAGACCAAGAAATATGATGTGATCCGCTCCATCGCCCGGAAATACAACTTCTCTCTGTACGATCCTATCGACTCGATTCCGGACGAGGCCATCTCGCACATCATATTCGGAAGTGATGAATTGTTCCGTGTAGGCGAAGGTAGTCTGTCCGAAATGGTTACGTTTGACGGAATCGTGGACGACATCGACGAGAAGATCGTGTGTCCTGTCTGCCACGGCACCAGGCTGAACGAGAACGCCCGCTGCTTCAAGATTGACGGCAAGACTATCTCAGAGGTGGCGGCGATGGAGATGACCGAACTCAAGGAATGGTTCGCGTCGTTGCCAGGGAAACTAAACACAAGAGAGAACAATATAGCGCGGGACATTCTCAAGGAACTCAACGAAAGGGTTCAGTTTATGCTGGACGTAGGTCTTGACTATCTGTCACTTAACCGCCCGACGGCCTCGCTTTCCGGCGGAGAGGGCCAGAGGATCAGGCTCGCCACGCAAATCGGTTCAAAACTCGTCAACGTGCTGTACATCCTGGACGAGCCGTCAATCGGACTGCACCAGAGGGACAACCGCAAGCTGATCAACTCGTTGAAGGAACTCCGGGACGAGGGCAACTCCGTGATGGTCGTGGAGCACGACTACGAGACGATGATGAGTGCCGACTGGCTTGTGGATGTGGGTCCAGGGGCCGGCGACAAAGGCGGGAAAATATGCCTGAACGCACCTCTGAAAGCTCTGATGGAATATTCCTCGGACAACGGAAAGATTCCTTCCTCATTGGACAAGGAGACCGCCGGACACTGCATATTCGGGAAGTCAAAGACGCTGGATTACCTTCAAGGGAAAGATTCGATCGAGATTCCGTCCGAGCGCCGGGCAGGAAGCGGCAAGTTCCTGAGCATCAAGGGAGCGAGGGGCAACAACCTGAAGAATGTCAGTGTAGATTTTCCGCTGGGATGCTTCATCGGGATCAGCGGAGTGAGCGGGAGTGGCAAGTCCACGCTCATCAACGAGACTCTGATGCCGATTCTCAAGAACAAGTTCTACAGGGCTAAGCTGCATCCTTTGGCTTACGATTCACTGGAGGGTGTCGAGAACATCGACAAGCTGATAGAGATCGACCAGAGCCCGATCGGACGTTCGCCGAGATCAAACCCGGCCACGTTCACGGGTGTGTTCAACGACATCCGCAACCTGTTCGCCGACACACCGGACGCAAAGGTACGCGGGTTCAAGGCCGGCCGGTTCTCGTTCAACGTTGCCGGTGGCCGCTGCGAGGCCTGCAAAGGAGCCGGAATCAAGGTTATTGAGATGAACTTCCTGCCATCCGTGAATGTGGTCTGCGATGAGTGCAGGGGCAAGAGGTACAAGGAGGACACGCTGGCCGTGCATTACAAGGGCAAGAGCATCAACGATGTGCTTGAGATGCCTATCAGCGAGGCCTATGAGTTCTTCAAGCCGATTCCGGCCATCGCCCAGAAACTGAAAGCGTTGGTCGATGTAGGTCTCGGTTACGTTCATCTCGGCCAGTCAGCCGTGACACTTTCCGGCGGCGAGAGTCAGCGAATGAAACTGGCGGCGGAGCTGTTCAGAAAGGCGACCGGCAACACCCTGTACATCCTCGACGAGCCGACGACCGGCCTTCACTTCGAAGACATCAAGGTATTGCTCAACGTTCTGCAACAACTTGTCGATCAAGGCAACACGGTGATCATCATCGAGCACAATCTGGATGTTCTCAAGAGTGTGGACTACCTCTTCGACCTCGGTCCCGACGGTGGTCGCCGCGGCGGCCTCATCGTCGCCCAAGGCACTCCCGAGCAACTCGCCCAGAACCCCGCCTCCGTCACCGGCCCGTTCCTAAAAGAGATTCTTGCCAATGCTGCCGTTAACCGTCCATAACGCTCCTTCACAGGCGTTAATTTGTACAAATCACGCTTTTGAGGGACAATGATCTCTTCACGAGCGTCTTTCTGTCATATTCCCGCTTTTAGAGGACGTGGGTTAAATTTAGGGATCGACTAACTTTCGGTGTATCGCACTAATATCAAGACAATTATAAGCAATGTGTCATTAAATAAATAATATGTTGACAATTAACGATTTGCAATATTTTGTAGTCAACTCGTATATATTTTTAAGCTTCATCTTCTATATTTTCGTGCCGTTATTTTAAATATGATATAGTACAGTATAGCAAGGTTAATGACAAAATTCCCATTCCAAAAGAAATCCATACGCCACTGTTTAATCGCATCGAACTGATCATACGGCACTAATAACTGAAACACGTTCCTAAGTATGAATAATTACCAGATCCGTGGAAAAACTCTATGTAATTACCATAACCAGTACCATTTACAAATGTTAAACTTGTTTTCCCACTCATTAATGGCCCTTTCAACATTTGATTGTAAAGAAAAATCTTGTGCGAATGTATAATACACCGTATTACCTGGCCAATATTTTATAACATCTGTTATTGCTCCAGATCTTGTCATAATAGTTTCAGTCTGCTCTTTTGAAAGGAGAATATCTCCTTCAATAATGGCAACAGAATCAGAAAAATGTCTTGAACCATTTTGAAAAGATTCGGCATTCGACATACATTATAATGGAGTATTTGTCAAAAGCGGGACATCAGAGTCTTTTAATATTTTTGACACAACAGAGAGAAGCGTATATTCACAGGAAGACGCATCCTGAGGAGGATCAAGTATTTCTTGCGCATTAACAAGCAGTTCGTACTCGTAGCCACTTTCATAGTTGAAGCCATCTATCTGGCTATGACTAATTTGCCAGACAGGGTTGTTGTCAACCTTTATCCAATAGCATGTCTCAGGCCCATTGGCTCCTGTAGCGGTGATTGTCTTTGATGCAACAATCCATTTTTCTTTCCAGCTTTTGCCATAGATAGTAGATTCTCCATCAGATTTATTACAACTGACAGAGAGAACGGCGAGAAAAGACAAAACACAAAAAAGAAGTTGTTTGTTCATAAAAAGTCTTTGTCCAAAGTTTTACAAAAAAAAGAATTGATTCCCAATCGTTAAGAATAATCATAGGCAATACTGCTTCTACGATTTCAGAGGTCAGTCTCCTATGTTGAGTCAATCGCTAGTCACGCCTACAGTACTGTCCGGCCACTAGGTCATAGGATCATATACAATACTATATCACAAATTTATAATACATTACACGGAAAAGCAAGAGTAATTTATAAAAGAGCAAATAAGTTTGCAGAGTGGCACTTGAGCCAGTTCTCGCAAGCCATTAATAAGAGCAAAAGAATCTTCGCGCAACTCATGTTGCGAATTTGCAAGTGTGTCGGCCCGTTCCACGAGGAGATTCTTGACAGAAAAGTGTAGAATACCGCATTCTTCCGCCGAAAGGCCGCACGGTATTTCCGTGGAGACCAAGCAACTGAAGATCAACAAAATGACGCACCCTCCTCAGCCCTATGTCAGGCACAAGGAGGGTGCGTCAGTATATTCATTTACAAGAGCTTGCGCTCCACGGTTGAAGGGAGGCTCGCTCTTTCAACGGCACCAAGCAAGGCTTCAAGGCTAGGCCGGATGCCGCATCGGAGAGCCTATCGTTCCCAGGCGAGGGCGGAGGCGCCGAGGATGGCGGCGTCGGACTCCTTGAGCTGGGAATATACGAGCTGGACCTTGTTCTTCCAAAGAGGGAGGACGTTGTCGTTCATCGAACGGAGGATCGGCTCGGTGAGGAACTCCTTGCTTCTGGCGAGACCGCCGAAGAGAACGATGGCCTCAGGAGAGGAGAACGCGATGAAGTCGGCGAAAGCCTGGCCGAGGAGGGTTCCGGTGTATTCAAAGATCTTGATGGCAAGGGCATCGCCTTCCTTGGCGGCCTCATAGACATCCTTTGAGGAGATGCTGTCAAGGCTGCGGAGGGCCGATGGCTGATCGCTCATATCCAGCCACTCGCGGGCGGTTTTGGCCACCCCGATCGCGGAGCAGTAGGTCTCAAGGCAACCACTCTTTCCGCAGTTGCAGCGACGGCCGTTGTGGCGGACGATCGTGGTGTGGCCGAGCTCTCCGGCGAATCCGTCGTGGCCATAGACCATCTCACCGTTGATGACGATTCCGCTGCCGACACCGGTTCCGAGGGTGATCATGATGAAATTCTTCATACCTCTCGCGGCACCGTAGGTCATCTCACCCATCGCGGCGGCGTTGGCGTCGTTGGTTAGGGTCACAGGGATGCCGCCCATCGCTTCGGTAAGCATCTTGGCGAAAGGAATCGAACCAGCTCTTCCCCAAGAAAGGTTAACGGCATTCTCGACTTCACCGGTGTAGTAGTTGGCGTTAGGAGCGCCCACACCGATTCCACGGATCTGCCCTTCGGCACCGGCATCGGTGATGATCTTCTTCAACGCCGCGGCAAGTTCCTCGATGTAAGGCTCGACAGTAGTGTAGGAGTCTGAACGGATGACTGTCTGGGCGAGCACGGTTCCGCGCGCGTCAACAACCCCGCATTTGGTGGTCTGTCCACCGACATCTATTCCTATTACTAGATTCTGTTCCATAATATTTGGCTATGATAAGTCCCGGTGGAGAACCCCACCGGGACGGGATTTCAAATTAAGCGGTTTTCTTTACTTTAGAGCCGAAGAGGGCGTACCAAAGGATATAGGCGACACCGATGATGATAACGATGTAGCTCATCAGGTAGTTGGTGGCGTCAGCGACGGCACCCTGGATGAGAGGGAGGATACCTCCACCGCAAACCATCACCATGAACAGGCCGGAAGCGATAGATGTGTACTTGCCGAGACCCTCGACGGCAAGGTTGAAGATGGCGCCCCACATCACGGATGTGCAGAGACCGCAAAGGATGAAGAACATCACTCCGATCGGAATCTCGGCGAGGGAGAATGACAGCTGGGAGGTGATGGCCGGGAACTTGACTGTTGTCGTGTCACCAAGGAACATTCCAAGAAGAAGGAATATGATGGCGACAGTGCCCACGAAGCTGACCATGGCGCGGCTGGAGACCTTCCCTCCGACGGAAGCTCCCACGAGACGACCACAAAGCATGAGGAACCAGTACATCCCGACAATTGTTCCAGCCACAGCGGCGCTGATGCCGATCTCGGCGGATGTCATGTATAGGTTCACGAAGTTAGGAATACCTACCTCGACACCCACATAGACGAATATGGCGATGATACCAAGCACGAAATGCTTGAAGGAGAGGGCTCCCTTGACGCTCTCGCCGATGGTGAGCTGCTGCGTCTTTCCGGAAGCAGCAGCCGCCTCAAGCTCAGGTTCAGGAATATGCGAGGCCGCGATGATGATAAACGCCAGAGCGAAAATGCCCATCGCGATGAAGAGCGCCGGATTGGCATCGGCGATCTGGGTGTCCTTCGTAACGTCACCGATGAGATAGCCCACGAGCACAGGCACGATCGTGGCGCTCAAGGAGTTGCAGGAACCGCCCCACTGGATGAGCTGGTTACCCTTGTTTCCACCACCACCGAGAGTGTTGAGCATAGGGTTCACAACCGTGTTGAGCATACACATTGAGAAACCGGAGATGAACGCGCCGAGAAGATAGACGGCGAAGCTGCCGGCGATTCCTGAAAGGAATGTGATGCCGACTCCGACAAATCCTACGGTCACGGCCGCGAGGGCGGTGAACTTGTAGCCCTTCTTGGACAGGATCATACCGGCAGGCAGGCCCATAAACGCATAAGCGATGAAGTTGGCGGCGTTGCCCAGCTGGGACATAAAGTTCGAAGCGGCGAACTGCTGCTTCACGATGACTCCGAACGGATTCTGGAATCCCGTCACGAATGAGATCATCGCGAACAGGAAGAACATGATCACAATAGCGAAAATGTTACCTTGTTGTTTCTTTTCCATTTGTAAGATGTTTTATGTTATCGAAAATATTTCGTGGCATATTCCACAAATTTAGCAAATTAATTTCAAATTTGACCGAACGGCTTCAAAAATCCGCATTGCAGAATGACCTTTATAAGATTATTACTAACTTTGAGCAAAGAATATTCATGAATATGAAAACGATAATCGACGTTAACGCCCATCTGCACACACCGTACTCCTTCAGCGCCTTCAAAGACGTGAGACAAGCCCTTGATATGGCCGCCGCCGAAGGTGTCGAAGTTGTGGGGATCAATGACTTCTACAGCCTCGACGGCTACAGGGAGTGGAATGACGAATGCGCCGCAAGGCATCTCTACCCGATGTTCAACATCGAGTTCATCTCTCTGAACAGCGAGGACCAGGCCGCCGGATTAAGAGTGAACGACCCGAACAACCCGGGACGCACCTACCTGAGCGGAAAGGGACTGGCCTATCCGGTGATACTCAGCGGCAAAGAGGCTCAGATGCTCGCCGATGTACGGGCTGAGTCCAACGCCCAGGTTGAAAGGATGTGCGCCAAACTGAACGCCCATCTGGATGAGGTCAAGGCCGGATTCAACGTTGATTTCAAATATATTGTCAAGGAACTGACCAGAGGATCGGTGCGTGAGCGTCACCTTGCGAAGGCTCTCAGGATGGCGGTTGACGCCAAAGCCGACAAAATCCAGGACAGGCTCGCCCTCTACGAGAGGATCTTCGGCGGGCAGCCACTGAAATCCGCACCGGACAACGAGGCGGCTGTGGAAAACGAGATCAGAAGCAAACTGCTCAAGGCCGGAGGCGCGGCGTTCGTGCCTGAGGATCCTAAGGCGTTCCTGCCGATGGAGACAGTCTGCCAAATCATCAAGGCCGCCGGCGGAATCCCTACCTACCCGTTCCTCGCGGACGACGCGAAAGGCAACTTCACCGACTTCGAGGGCGACCTGCAAAAAGCCGCCGACACGCTGAAAAAGCGCGGGATCAAGTCCGTGGAATTCATCACGACCCGCAACACGACGGCCGTGCTTGAGGAATATTCCGGTTACCTTCAGGACGAGGGCTTCATCGTCACTTTCGGCTCGGAGCACAACACTCCAGCGCTGGAGCCGATCCGTCTGCGCACCCGCGACAACGCCGAAGGACTCAGCGAAAAACTGCGCGAGACCAACTACAGAGGAGCTTGCACGGTGGCCGCCCATCAGGCGGGACTGAACTCCATCGAAGCGGGAGACGAGCTGATCCGCAAGACATTAGCCATTTAGGAATATGTCAGCTCAGCGAACAGAACACATAATTGACACACAAATATGAAACAGATTGAAGACCTTATCGCGATTTCCCGGAAGTTCGGACAGGACTCCAGGTTCGTGATCGCCGGAGGTGGCAACACTTCCTACAAGGATGAGAACAGACTTTGGGTGAAGGCCAGCGGCCACGCCCTCGCTACTATAACGGAGGACGGGTTTGCCGTCCTTGACAGAGCCCTTCTGAACGAGATGGGCGAAAAGGCTTACAATGAGGACACGGCGATACGTGAGGAACAGGTCAAGAACGACCTCTCCGTGGCCTGTATAACAAAGGACAGAAGGCCTTCAGTGGAGACATCCCTGCACAACTGCATGGGATTCGCCTTCGTGGTTCACCTCCACCCTACCCTTGTCAACGGCCTGATGTGCTCGGTGAACGCCGAGGCCGCGTGCAAGGAGATATTCCCAGATGCCCTTTACATTGAATATACCGACCCGGGCTACACGCTTTTCAAGAAGGTCTATGACCGGATAAAGGCCTACAAGGCTGAGAAAGGCAAGGAACCCCAGGTGATATTCCTTCAGAATCACGGAATATTCGTGGGTGGGGACACCACCGCTGAGATTGAGGGAATATATTCAGAAGTCCTTGGAAAACTTGAGGCCAAGGTCGCCGCTCTTCCGGAGGGTGACACGGCTGTCTCGGAGACTGTTACGGATGTCGTTCCGGCGATCAGGCAGATGCTCTCGCGCTCCGGAAGGGGCTTCAAGACCTTGAAAGTCACCAAAAACGCCCTCGTGGATTATTTCATTGAAGGAAACTTCAAGATGATCGCCAAGCCGTTCACCCCGGACATCATCGTGTACTGCAAGAGCTCGTACATATTCATTGAAGCCGAGTCAGATGAAGAGATTTTAAAGCAGGCCGAGGAGGAAATCGAGGCTTTCGTAAGCGGGAAAGGCTACACGCCTAAGGTATTGCTCATCAAAGGAATCGGACTCATCGCCGTGGGAGACAGCTCCAGGAACGCACAGATCATCACCGATGTGTTCACGGACGCGATGAAGATAGCGTTCTATGCGCAGAGCTTCGGCGGAGAGCATCCGATGGAGCGGGCTTGGATCGACTTCATCGACAACTGGGAGGTGGAGAATTACCGCCGCAAGGTGGCCTCCAGTGCATCCAAAGGCCGTGTGGAAGGCCGCACGATCATCGTGACCGGAGCCGCCCAGGGATTCGGAGAGGGCATCGCCCGTGAGCTGATGGCCCAGGGAGCCAACATTGTGGTGGCCGACCTCAACGAGGCGACCGGCGAGAAGACCGCCGCCAGCTTCAATGAGAAAGCGGGAGCCAACAAGGCCATATTCGTAAAGACAAATGTCGCGGACATGGCGAGCCTCCGGAACCTGATGAAGGAGACAATTCTGAACTTCGGCGCGCTTGACGCTTTTGTCAGCAACGCCGGGGTTGTACGCGCCGGCGGATTGGACGTGATGACCCCTGAGAACTTCGAGTTCGTCACCAAGATCAACTACGAAGCCTATTTCTTCTGCGCCAAGGTCGCCTCGCACATAATGAAGATCGAGACGAAATATGATCCTGAATATTTCGCCGACATCATCCAGGTCAACAGCAAGAGCGGCCTGCGCGGCAGCAAGGCCAACTTCGCCTACGCCGGCGGCAAGTTCGGTGGAATAGGCCTGACCCAGTCCTTCGCGCTTGAGCTCGCCCCTTACAGGGTGAAAGTCAACAGCATCTGCCCTGGCAACTACTACGATGGTCCTCTGTGGAGCAATCCGGAGAACGGACTGTTCATCCAATACCTCAACGCCGGCAAGGTTCCGGGAGCGAAGACCGTGCAGGATGTCAAAGACTACTATCTCGCCCAGGTGCCTATGCGCAAGGGCTGCAACCCAGTGGATGTCTGCAAGGCCATCCTCTACGCCATCGACCAGACCGGAGAGACCGGACAGGCCATCCCTGTGACGGGAGGGCAGGTCATGCTGGCATAATTGTAAATCCGGGAAGCGACCTTGACTTCAGGCAAAGTAAAGCGGCTTCCAATGTAATTCATTAATATCATGAAACAACTTGACGTAAATCTGATGCATCCGGCCGAGCAGATCGCTATCATCATCGGCAGGATTTATCGCAGCGAGATGACCACCACCTCCGGCGGAAACCTGTCCATCATGGACGAGAACGGAGATATGTGGATCACCCCGGCGGCGATTGACAAAGGTTCGCTGACTCCGGCGGACATCATGTGCGTGAAGGCTGACGGAACCATCATCGGACCTCACAGACCTTCATCCGAGTACCCTTTCCACAAGGCCATCTACAAGATGAACCCGCATATTCATTCAGTGATCCACGCCCACCCTCCTGGACTGGTCACCTTCAGTATGGTTCACCAGGTTCCGGACACGAGCATCATCCCTCAGGCGCGCGCGACCTGCGGCCCTGTCGGATTCGCTGAATATGCCCTTCCGGGAAGCGAGCTTCTGGGAAAGAAAATTGTGGCCGAATTCAAGAAGAACCCGGACTACAAGGCCGTCATCATGGAGAACCACGGTGTCGTGGTTGCCGGTGAGGACATCGCTGATGCTTACCAGAGGTTTGAGACCCTGGAGCTCTGCGCTCGCACAATCCTGAACGCCAAGACTTTGGGAGAGCCTAAATACCTCAGCGAGGATCAGATCCTCCAGCACGAGAAAGCCGTGAACGTTCCGTTCCAACACTTTATGAACGTAACGCACCCTTCAGATGAGAGGGCGATCCGCGCGGAGATCTGCAAAATTGTCCGCAGAGCCTGCTCACAAGGGCTTATGTGCAGTTCCTACGGTACGGCATCCGTGCGCTGGAGAGGCAATGATTTCCTCATCACTCCGTCCAGCATGCAGCGTTGGGATCTTGAGCCGGAAGACATCGTGCAGATCAAAGACGGAATGGTAGAGGCCGGGAAGAACGCAAGCCGCTCTGTGGCACTTCATTACGAGATCTACCGCCGCAACCCGAAGGTCAACTCAATCATCCTGACCCAGTCCCCTGCCCTGATGGGATTCTGCACGACCGGAGTGAAATTCGACGTGCGAACAATCCCGGAGAGCTGGATATTCCTTCAGGACATCCCGACATTCCCGTTCGGGAGCCAGTACAACGAGCATCTGACAGAACTCGCCGATGAGTTCAAACAGAGACCGTTCGTGATGCTGGAAAACGATTCCGTCGTCGTGACCGGTGACCAGCTCATCAACACGTTCGACCGTCTTGAGGTGGCAGATTTCAGCGCCCGCTCGCTGATCCTCGCCGCTCCTTTGGGCAAGCTGAACCCGATCACCGACGAGGAGATCGAGGAACTCCGCGTGGCGTTCCACGTAGGGGAATAATAAAAGCAGACATATAACTGCAGAACGACTGCCACTTCGGTAGGTTCAGCAACCGGTAAAGAGAAAACTCCCTCCCGAATTTTGGTAACGTGCAAAATTCGGGAGGGAGTTTTCTCTTTACCGGATCACATCCTATTCACCGGCGATGATCTTAGCGTCCTCGGCGCTGTCGATGCCCACACGCTTGGCGAGCCGCTCACTTCTCTGACGGATCTGCTCCTTGTGACGCAGTACCCAGTTCTCGGCATAGACAGCCACGCATGCAAGGAAGAAATAGATGACCGTCTGGATGATCATGGCCTTCATCTGCACGTCAGCCGCTCCCATCTCGCCACCGGCAGTGCTGAGGTTGATGAAACCCTGCGCGCCGAAAGTGGACGGGAATATGTAGGAGAACACCTTCCAGAAGCCCGGGAACGCGAATGTCGGCCATGAGCAACCGGTCAGGAACAAAGCCACAGGCGACATCGCCAGGAAGAGGATGAACACGGATTCCCTTCTCGTGATCAGCGTGCTCCAGACCATGCTGAAGAACACACAGTCAGTGATGAAGAAGACCAGCATCGCAAGGACATCCTTGAACTCACCTCTTTGAGGGATTCCGAATATTGCGGGGACGATGAAGGCTATGTACATACCCACGGCAATGTACAGCAGCCAGTAGGCGCCTCCACGTCCCATGACCACACGCCCGACACCGTGACCTTCAAGTCTGTCAGGAAGCGATGCGAAACTGCGGTTCCTCTCCCTTGCGGTTCCTACCAGCAGTGACATTCCGTAGAAAAGCGTCTGCTGGATGATGATCATCAGGATGGCCGAGATCAGGAAGAAACTGTAGTTGAAGGCCCTGTTGTAGGGATTATTGTCCTCGTAGCCGAGCGGCTTGACAGTCTGGGACGCGGCCTGTTCCGTCATCCCAAGGGACGAGAACCTCTGCATCTGGATCTGACCGATCTCATGAAGCATCACGAAGTTGGTGGCCATGAGAGCGTTCTTGTAGTAGAGGAAGCTGCTCATGTCCGCATAGACGGAGAATGTGGAGGTTTCGTTTCGAGCCAGTTTCTCCGTGAAGTCGGAAGGGAAATAGATGATACCGTTAACCTTGCGTTCCTGCATCATTTTTTCCGCCTCGGCCATATTCATACATTTCGCCGCAACCTCGACCTCTCGGGTGGCGTCGATCTCCCTGATGAAGCGGTGGCTGTCCGGACTGTCGCAATTGTCAACAATGGCAACGGGAGTCTCAGAAAGAATACCGTTCAGGTAAACGACATTGTAAAGCAGCGGATAGACAAGTCCGGCGACAAGGAAGATCAGCAGCACGCCGCTGTCTGAGAAAATCTGTCGAAGCTCATGACATAATATGCCCCAGAAGTCCTTGATCCATGTTTTTGCGTATGTATTTTTCATGTCACTTAGTCTTTAGGGAAGTTCTGATGAATGTAGGCCTTCTTGAGTCGCACAAGACCTATGAGCGGCAACAGAATGAAGATCAGCAAGTAGATCACCTGCTTCCACCATCCGGCGAATCCGGCTCCGAATATGGCCTCCTGGACATAGAACAGATAATAATGACGCAACGGGAACGCCGCCGCAAGTCCCTGGATGTAAGGCGGCATGGCCTCTATCGGAAGCGTGAAGCCCGAGAGGGAGAATCCAAGCACGCTGTAAAGAGCGCCGATACTCAACGCCAACCTCGGCACAGGAAGCATCTCAAGGATGAATATGGCGATCGCCTCACTGGCGAAGATCATAAGGAATATGCCCAAAAACATGTTCCAGATGGATCCCGCCAACGGAAAATGCAGCCTATGGAAGAGCAGCAGGATCAGTATCAGCCCGATCGCCGAGAATGTCAGCGTCCACACCAGAAGCTTGCCGGCGAGGGCGGTCACGATCGAGTTGCCGGAGGTCTGCAGCAGATGCCTGGAGGTACCATACTTAAGCTCCGCTCCCAATGAATATATCAGGACGATTATCACGATCATCTCCAGCACACCTGGCAGCAGGACGCTGCTGAGGTAGTAGTTGTAGTTGGTGCCGACGTTGCCGATCTGATGGACATCCACGTCCACAGGACGGATCATACCCATGATCTGGCTGTCGTTGTAACCTCTTGCCCTGAAGGCCTGCCTCTGCACGGCTCCGTTGGTCAGATTGACCATCTGAAGAAGATCCTTCCACGCAAGCGCCCCGCTGACGAAGTACAAGCCGTTGACGTAGAACGTGATCTTCGGCTGACGGTTCGCCTGGATGTCATCGTTCATTCCCACAGGAACGACACAGACAGCCGCGATCTTGCCTCTGTTCATGTCTTCTCTGGCAGCCGCGAACGAATCGTAGTGGACAACCTTTCCCAACTGGGTGGCATCCAGCTGCTGGCAGAAATTCCTTGAGGTGGACGAGTAGTCGTAGTCCACAAGACCGATCGGAACATCACTCGGCAGACCGTCCTTCAGAAATGTCAGGAAGAATATGGCGCAGAAGGCTATCACGCCTACCGAACCCAGAAGATAGATCGGACGCTGCCTGATGATCCTGAGCTCGCGGCGGGCCACCGCAATTATTCTCTGCCAATTAGTCATGATGATAGTCCTTACTTAACGATTGCGGACATACCTGGACGAATGCCGTCCACCGTCACATCCGGAACGGCCCTGACCTCAAAGGTCTTGGCATCGTACATACCAGTTTCCTTGGTGGCCTTCCACGTGGCGTAGGACTCACGGACAGCCACATAGTTGATGGTGGCCGGAACCTCCTTGCCGTCAAGGGCCGGGATGATCACCGTGATCTTGTCGCCCTGCTTCATGCCGTGGAGGTAGTCCTCACGCACATTGAAAGTGAACCATACATCATTCAGGTCAGTAACGCTGGCGACAGGCGCTCCCTGACCGACAAGCTCGCCGACCTTAGGGAAAAGAGCCGAGATGATTCCGTCAGCAGGAGCCGTAAGGTACAGCTCGCTCAGATAAGACTCCACCTCCATCAACGCGCCGTTAGCCTGATCGACGAGAGCCTTGGCCGCAGCCTTGTCCTCCTCGCGCGCTCCGTTGACAGCCATGTCATACTGACTCTTGGCAGCCTTAGTCTGAGCGACGGAGGCATCGTACTTGGCCTTTACCTCGTCGTATTTCTGAGCCGCGATGACTTTCTGGTCATAGAGCTTCTGGATCCTGTCGAAAGACTTCTTCATCACGTCTTCCTGCACAAGAGCCTGCTGATAAAGCTCATAGGCTCCGGCGATCTGCTCCTTGCGGGCTCCGTTCTGAGCCTTTCTGCTCTGTGAGCTGGCAACCGCCTTGATGGCGTTGGCCTGCGCCAGCTTGGCACGTACCTCAGGAGAGTCGATGAGGGCGACGGTGTCTCCCTTGTGGACCATCTGGCCTTCCTTGACGTAAAGTTCCTCGATCCTGCCCGGAACCTTGCCGGACACACGATACTCACTGGCCTCTGCCTCGCCCTGAATCATCAGAGGCTTAGGTTTAGAGACGAAATAGCCGATGACGGCGATCAGAAGGATGATTACGATCAGCGCCACAATGCCAATCACAAGATTGTAGCTTTTCTTTTCCTTTTCCATAATATTCTTAAATTTTTATCATTATCCGTTGATTATCTTGCCTGAGCGTGGTTGTTGCCCTCCGCCTTGTTGAGGTTGGCGGCGAGCATCTGAAGCTCGATTCCAGCGTCGATATATTCAGAATGAGCCTTCAGCCAAGCGGTCTGGGCGGCGAGAGCGGTGTTGGTCTCGATCACGCCTTCCTCGAAGCCGACAGTCGCGGTGCGGAGATTCTCCTCAGCGCTGGACAGGTTGTTCTGAGCCATCGTGAGCTTCTCGAAAGCCTCGCCTTCCTGCTTGCGTAACTGGGTGACCTGCAGGTTGATGAGGTTCTTGGCATCTTCAAGTTGAGTTCTGTAGAGAGTGGCCTCGGCCTTTGCCTTGCGGGTCTTGCTCAAAGCCTCAAAGCCGTGGAATATAGGAATATTCACCATCACGCCGGCATTGAAGAATCCACCCCAGTCCTTCTGGAATCCATTCTTAATATTAGGATTGGTCACCGAATACGAAGCCATCAAAGCTATTTTCGGCATCATGTCGGCTCTTGCCACCCTGACTTTTCCGTCATAGATCTGAGACGCGAGTTCAAGGCTCTTTGTCTCCGGCCTGTCGGCATAGATCTGTTCGAGATCCTTGGCGGCACCCATCTGAGGGACAGGAATGTCGGAGAGGGTTTCGTCAGCAAGTACGATCTCAGTGCTGAGATCAAGACCTATCTGCTTGCAGAGAAGCATTTTGGCAAGAGTCAAGCCATTGTCTGACTTGGTTTTGAGCATGTCCGCCTCGTTGGCTTTCACCTTTATCTGGAGAGCGTCAGACTCCGTGGCCACGCCTTCCTTGACTGAAAGATCCACGTCATGCTCCATCTTGTGAAGAAGGTCGGCGTAGGCGTCGGCAAGCTTCTTCTTGTTCGCGATGGAAACAATCTGCCAATATGCCTGGTCAACATCAACTATAACCTGCTGGTACTGCTGGTCGTACTGGGTCTTTGACAGCTCTTCCGCCAATTTGGCAATCTTGTTGGCAGCTATGATCTTGCCTCCCACGAACACCGGTTGCTGAACTGTCACGGCACCTGCGAAAATATTCTGCATATCCGGATGGAAAGCGTCATCGATCTCCTTGCCAAGGGCGTTGATTGTCTGTGACATATCCGTCTGCGAAAGCGCTCCGAGAACCGTCTGCCACATAGGGCTGTTGGCATATTCAAGAGCGGCCGCCGGATTGGATTTTATAGCGGTCATCAGTTCCTGGGCGAAACCCTGTACCTGAGAATGGATAAGGGTTCCCATATTCTGCAGCTTCTGGGAAGTCACGTCGCTGACAAGGGCGATGTCATTGGCGTTATAGATGTACGCCCCTGTCGCCGAGATATTCGGAAGATAATTCGCGAACGCTATCTTACGGTCATAGCCTGCCATTTCAATCTTGGTCTCGGCCTGTTTCAAGGTCTTGTTGTTCTCGATTGCCATTTCGCGGCACTGCTCCAGCGTCAACGTCTGCTGGGCATTCATCGCAACTGGCACAAGAGCCATAGCGACCAATGTTGAGATTTTGACAAAGTACTTGTTCATATTCATAAATTTTTTGTTCTTCTTACAAGCGATAGGCTTCACTACAAATTGACTGCCAAATTATACCATTAGAATGAACGATTGGACTCTATAATTGTCAAAAGGTAGAATATTGCGAAATTTTGCAATGACAAGAATATTTCCTAATTTTGCCGCCAGACGCTAAAAACATTTTATGGAATGCCAGATTCGTTATTGAACATAGGTCTTAAACAGATCAGGAAACTCGTTCCTGTCCAGAACGAGATCCAGCTTGAAGACGATTTCTTCATCATGGACGTGAAGTATAGCGACAACCTTCAATTTCTGAAATATCCTTGCCGCAGCGATGCGTACATCGCTATTTTCTGCAAATCAGGAGAGCTGAACGTGGAGATCAACCTTCGGTCTTACAAAGTGGTCAAGGGTACGCTGTTCATCGGCACCCCGGGGAACATCATAAAGATAAACAGGCTGGGCAATGAAGGCGACAACGGATTCGAGTTCATTGTCGTGGCGATCTCCAAGGAGTATCTTTCCAGCATAAGTTTCGACTTTAAGAAAATTTTCGACGATCGGCTGAAATTGCTGACGGAACCATGCATTCAGCTTGACGACAGGAACATCGCATTCTGTTCCAAATATTTGGATCTTATAGGGGTAATCCTGTCCTCGGATGTGCCGAACAAAAGGGAGGCGGTCGGTTCTTTGATAGCTTCGCTGTTCTATGTTCTCGGAGGACTAATGGAGAAGAGTGCGGCCAGAACCCCCGAGTTGCCTGGAGCGGCGGTCAACACGAGAGTAAAACTGATTTTCGAGCATTTCATGGCGCTCGTCACTGAGCATCACACCTCAGAAAGGAACATGGCCTTCTATGCGAGCCATCTTGGCCTGACACCCAAATACCTTTCCAAGCTTATCAAGCAGGTAAGCGGACGGTCGGCGCCGGACTGGATCGACTCGTTCGTGATTCTGGAGGCCAAGAATATGCTCAAGTACACCGACGACAGCATTAAGGAGATCGTTTTCAAACTGCATTTCCCGAATCCGTCCGTGTTCTACAAGTTCTTCAAGGCACACACAGGAATGACACCAAGTGAGTACAGGAACGGGTGAAAACCTTTTAAATCTTGCCGCCACCAATGGTGCGGTCGAGACGGAACATCGCCGGATCATCTTGCACAGAATCCCCCTCAGAAGTGTCTCGAAGCGGCATTTTGCATCAATCTGTAAGCAAACAACGGTGCTTTCATGAACAATTGACGCAAAAATCGTTTTAAAAAATTACGAAAAAGTTTTGGATATTCGATAAATCTTGATACCTTTGTCCTTGGACAGACAAAAGTTCTTTTTGTTGTCTATTTGTTAAGTTCGTTTTATATACAACAGGCCGTCGCTTTGGGGAAAGCGGCGGCCTATCAGTTTGTCTTCTGACAAACTGATAGGCCGCCTAAACCTTCAACCCCCAGTCCCTACGGGACAGCCCCAGAGGGGCACGGGGAAAGAATTCCCCGACCCCCTTCGGTCGCTTCGCTCCGATCCTCGTGGCTTTTGAGTCAGCCTCATTACCTTTCACCCCTCAGTTGATTTGCGACAGTTTCCGTAGGAGTGTCATTCTTCATCACCTCTTATGTATCAGCCGGTGGCATACAACATGCTTTTAATCAAGCAGATAACACATCAGCCTTAGCGTAAACCCACCAAAGACAGATAGCTGATCATTTGATAATAAACATAATAAAGTCAACAATTCGGTATACAGGCTGGTCACTTCGACAGGCTCAGTGACCCAAAAAGGTCCCGCAGAAATTTCTGCAGGACCTTTTTTGCGGAGAGAACGAGATTCGAACTCGTGATACGGTTACCCGTATGCAGGTTTAGCAAACCTGTGGATTCAGCCACTCTCCCACCTCTCCGGATGTTCTGGCCGAACGGTTGTCAAACCTTTCGTCGCTATTTGGACTACAAAGATACAAATTTTTCTTGTTTTCCAAGAATCTTGTTGAAAATCTCGACAAAAACAGCACAAAAGGCAACAGGTAGGTAGCAGTCGGGTAGCAGCAGGGCAATAGACGGGTAATATACGGACAGTCGCCGTGCAACAAACAGACAGGCAATAGACGGGTAGCATGCGGGTAGCAGCAGGTCAGCAGGCGGGCTGTCATCGGGAACCTCAACCGGCAAGGGTCAGCGATTCTGAAGCTTGAGAGTCAAGGCTATGAAATCATCCACACTCAGACGCTCGGGACGCCGGTCGAAGACAGGATCGGACAAAAGATCCGGTCTGATCAGCGGCTTGAGGGAATTGCGAAGGGTCTTGCGGCGCTGGCCGAAGGCGGTCTTCACTACCGTGCGGAAAAGCTTTTCGTCACAGCCGAGGGCCGTGCGGGAGTTGCGGGTGAGACGGATCACGGCGGACTGGACCTTAGGCGGAGGATTGAACGCGCCCGAACCCACTGTGAAAAGATATTCAATGTCATACCATGCCTGAAGGAAGACGGACAGGATGCCGTAGGTCTTGGTGCCGGGCTTCTCGGCGATGCGCTCTGCGACCTCCTTCTGGATCATGCAGACCACTTCAGGGATGCGGTCGCGGTGCTCAAGAATCTTGAAGAATATCTGCGAGGAGATGTTGTACGGGAAGTTCCCGATCACTGAATATTCCCCCTCGAAGATGCCGTCAAGATCCATCTTAAGGAAGTCACCCTCAATCAGGTTGTCACCCAATTTCGGGAAATGCTTCTTCAGATAGACAACAGACTCACCGTCAATCTCAATGACTTTCAACGCCAACTCCGGACGTGGCAGCAGGTACTGGGTCAGGACTCCCATTCCAGGGCCGACCTCCAACGCCTGATGCCCCTCAAGAGCCCCGACAATGTTCTTCGCAATACTCTGGTCAGTCAGAAAATGCTGGCCGAGCGCCTTTTTCGCACGTACTTCCATAGGGGCAAAGATACTGAATATTCTTCGATTCTGTAGCCGTGAAGAGTAAATGGTTGCTGATGAATATCTTGACCACTTCCCTTCGGTGAGATCAAGCGGAAGAGTAATAGCTATATTTCTGAAAACCAGCGCATTAAGCACCACCAATTGATACAGAGTGAGTGACAGGTAAGATATTCTTAATGAATCAGATAGTAACTCCTCTTTGGCAGGAACCGACTAAAGGCAACAGCGTTATCCATTATTACCCAATACTTTACACTATCCATAACGGTTACGGCACACATGGAAACAGATCACTTCGACAGGCTCAGTGAACGCCGAGGTGATTGCTCTGCGACCGAAAAGGTTGATCGCTCAGTGAACGCCGAGGTGATTGCTCTGCGACCGCCGAGGTGATTGCTCTGCGACCGAAAAGGTGATTGTATGCGACCGAGATGATCGCTCAGTGTACAAAAAGGAGTTTCTGTGTCAGATGTCAAGATTGTCCACTGATCCGTCAAACATTTTTGGCGGTGGTGCAGCGGTTGACGAGGTAGGCGATGGAGACGTACGGGATGCCGGAGTTGGTGGCAAGGCCGATCTCGCAGGTGCGGCTGTTGGAGTAGCCGACCGGGACGCCTTTGACCTGGGCTTTTAGCTTGCGAAGGGCGTACTTGTTGAGTTCCGGGTGGGTCATTCCTTTGTCGCCGGCGAAACCGCAGCAGCCTACGCCTTCTGGAACAATCACGTTGGTGGAGCACATGCGGGCAAGTTCAAGCATCTTGCCGGTCTTGTGCATCAGACGCATCGAGCAGGTGAGATGAATGGCTACCGGGATGTCGGTCTGGTGGAAGTCCAGCCTGTCGGTCAGGAAACCAAGGATGAATTCGGACGGTTCGTAGAGCCGCATCTTCTTGATCTTGTGCTCCATACGATGAAGGCAGGGGCTTTGGTCGCAAAGGATAGGGTAGCGGCCTTCCTCGCTGGCTTTCCAAAGTGCATCCTCGAGTTCCTTGGTCTTTCTGTCGGCGATTTCGGGCATTCCTTTGCTTTCCCAGATCGTGCCGCAGCAAAGGGACGACATATTCTCCGGGAATATGACCTCGTAGCCTGCTTTGCCCAACAGCGACACCATCTCCTCGACAAGAGGCTTGTCCACGGCGTGGTGATGCTTCGGAAGGCCCATCATCTGGTTGATGCAGCTCGGGAAATAGACTACCTTGCAGACGGTCGGTGTTCCTGTGGCCGCTTCGGATGTTTGCGATTCCGGGCTCATGGACAAGATCCCCAACCTGGCCGGTCCCGTGGCCGCTTCGACAATCGAAGCGCCATCGTGGCCAAAGGCTGCGGAACTTACCAAAGCCCTGAGCGATTTAGGAATATTGTAGGCCTTAGGGGTGGCAGGAGTCCAAAGCGGAATACGTATGGCGTTGTGCAGCCAGCGGCATAGGCCGCTCATGGCAAGGTCACCGAGCACGGTCTCGCCGGCTGTAGCCATCCTCAAAGCACCGCGAAGGCCACTCTTGACTCCGGCGTAATGACCGGCGACGAAGTTCCAGAAACCGTGGCCGAAAGAGCCCGCGGGCATATTCACCCTCCTCAGCTGATGAGTCAGGTCGGCCACATTGATGCCCATCGGACACGAAGTCGAGCAGAGGCCGTCCCCGGCGCAAGTCTGCTCCCCCGTGTAGGAATATTCCTTCTCAAGCGTCCGCAGACGAGTCTGTTCCGAGGCGGTCGGATCCGGCAACTCCCGCAGGGCAGTGATCTCACGTTGCGTGGCGATTCTGGTCCGGGACGAAAGCGTGAAGCCGCAGGAAAGGCAGTTCACCTCGCAGAATCCGCACTCGATGCATTTGTTCAGTTTCTTGTAGATCTCCGCCAACTCAGGCTCGACAGCCTTGCTGTCATCCGCCCACGGTTTCAGCACCGGCAACGCCTTGAAATTCTTCAAGAAGCACTCCGGATCATCGTTGAAGATCACACCAGGATTCAGAAGCCCGTGAGGGTCAAACAATTCCTTCACCCGCTTCATTATCCCGAACGCCTTCTCGCCCCACTCGTACTTCACGAACGGAGCCATATTCCTACCCGTTCCGTGCTCGGCCTTCAGAGAACCGTCATATTTCCCGACCACCATCTCCGCCACGTCGCGGATCATCGCCTCATAGCGCCTCACCTCCGCCTCGGAATCAAACGACTGGTTGATGATGAAATGGAAGTTGCCCTCAAGGGCGTGGCCGTAGATGCAGGAATCGTCGTAGCCATGCCTGTCCAGCAGCGCCGAAAGATCCTCCGTCGCGTCTGGCAGATCCTCGATGTGGAAGGCGATGTCCTCGATAAGGCAGGTCGTCCCCTCGCGGCGCATTCCTCCGACGGACGGGAATATTCCCGAACGGATGGCCCAGTAGTTCCCCGTAATGGCAGGATCGCTACTGAATATGAACGAGTTGCCCTCCGCGTCATTCAGTACGGCAAAACGGCGCAGAACCTCGGAGAGTTTGCCGATGTTGGCATCCAAGTCCGTCTGGTCAGCACCCGTGACGCGAAGCAGGAGAGCGGTCAGATCCTTGTCGGGATATTCATTAAGCATCGGGTCATCTACTGACGCAAGCGACCGTTTGTCAAGCAGTTCAGCGGCATCAAGCACCGCAGGATTGATTTCTTTTCTGAGCGCCACAACGGCCTCGGCAGCCTCCCTTATCGTCCCGAAATAGACCATCGCTGAAGCTTCCTTCGCCGGCAGCGGCAGAGTCTTCATCGTGACCTGGCTCATAAACGCCAGCGTACCCTCGGAGCCGACCAGCAAATGGGCGATTATGTCGAACGGATCTTCAAACCTGATGAAAGGGAATATGTTGAGTCCGGTGACGTTCTTTATTGAGTATTTGTACCTTATGCGTTCGGAGAGTTCCTTGTCGGCAAGGATTCCGTCCCTCAGTTCCTCGATTCCTTTTATGAAATCCGGATGGCTGGCCCTGAAAGCCTCTCTGGAGGTCTCGTCCCCCGTGTCCAGCACCGTTCCGTCAGCAAAGACCATCCGCACGCTCTCCAGTTCCTTGTCGCTGTTGGCGTGGGTTCCGCAGCTCATTCCGGAAGCGTTGTTCATCACGATTCCGCCGACCATACAACTTCCGATCGAGGCCGGATCCGGGCCGAATTTCCGACCATAAGGCTTCAGGATAGCGTTCACCCTCGCCCCTACGATTCCCGGTTCGAGGGTTATCTCGGAAGCGTCCTCCGAAACCATGTATCTTTCCCAGTTCTTTCCCGCCACGATCAGCACGGAATCGCTGGCAGCCTGACCCGAAAGGCTGGTTCCGGCGGCACGAAAAGTCACCGGGACATCAAACTTCGATGCCGCCTCAAGGATCTTCGAGACTTCTTTCTCATTGGACGACCGGATGACAATCTTCGGCACAAGCCTGTAGAAACCAGCGTCGGTGCCCCAGGCGAAGCGCCTTATCTCATCGGTGTAGAGTGCGTTCTTGGGCACGAATTTCCCTACTTCCTCAAGGAAACGTGAATATTTCTCTTCCATATTCAAGTAAGATACACTACTATGTAATACATCATCATTCCGCTGGCAATCAACTTGATGCCGGTTCCGCAAAGGAATCCCATAAAGGCTCCGAGGGCGGATTTGGCGGATTCCCAGCCGTTCTTGTCAGCGAAAACCAACTCGGCGAGAAACGCTCCAAGAAGAGTGCCGAGGATGATTCCGACCGGCGGGACGAAGAGGCCGACAAGCATCCCGGCTATAGCTCCCCGGCCAGCGGCTTTAGTTCCGCCCGTGACCTTGGTGAACCAGGACGGCACAATGTAGTCGATGATCGTCACGGCCGCAGTGATTCCCAGCCAGACGAGCAGAAATGTCAGCGACATCGGGTCGCCGGCCCCGTTCGTGCCTTTGCCCCAGAAATAGAGAATCATCAGCCCGACCCAGCTGACAGGAGGACCGGGCAGGGCGGGAACAACACTCCCGATGATGCCGACCACTCCTGCCAGCACGGCAAGGATGATGACTAAAACGCTCATTGTTTAAATCCGCGAGGTTACCGGCTAAGCCATAGCGGCCTCGACATCGTCCGGCTGGATCGGAAGGCGGTTCGGGCCTGTGCGGCGCGCGCCGTCCTCTGTCACAAGCACATCGTCCTCCAGACGGATTCCGCCGAAATCAAGGTAATCGTGCTCCAGCTTGTAGTAGTTCACGAAGCCCTTGTCGCGCTTCTCGCTCTTCCATTTCTCGATGAGGGCCGGAATGAAGTATATTCCCGGCTCATCTGTGATGACATTGCCCGGAACAAGCCGGCGTGCCATTCTGAGGCTGCCGAGGCCGAGCTGCGTGGAGCGTTTCTGATCCGGATCGTAACCCACGAGATCCTCTCCGAGGTCCTCCATGTCGTGAACGTCAAGCCCCATGTTGTGGCCGAGTCCGTGAGGCTGGAACAGTCCGGCGATGCCTTCGTGAAGCATATTGTCCAGATTGCCGCGCACGATGTCCAGAGATCTGAGATCCTCCAGCATCAGCTTGGCGACGGCCAGATGAACGTCCCTATAGGCGACTCCTGGCTTTGTCAGATTGAACGCCAACTCGTTGCAGTCGCAGACTATCTGATAGATGTCCCTCTGCTTCTGGGTGAACTTGCCGCTGGTCGGCAGGGTGCGGGTGAAATCAGAGGCGTAGTGCATATTATTCTCGGCACCGGCGTCGATCACCATCAGTTTGCCAGGCTCGATGACCTTGTCGTGCAGATGATTGTGCAGAGTCTCACCATGCTGGGTAAGGATTGTCGGGAACGACACGCCCCAACCTTCGCTGAGGGTCACACCCTCCATCTTGCCGACAATCTCCTGCTCGATGATCCCGACCTTGACGCTGTTGCGGGCCACAGTATGCATCCTCTGTCCGAGAGCTCCGGCATCGTCGATCTGCTCGATCTCGCACTGTTCCTTGACAAGCCTCATCGAGATGACAGCCTGCACGAGTTCCTTGGAGGCGTGCTTGCCGCCGTCCTCGTCGATAGGGGCGACACGGGCCACATCCTCATTGGATATTCCCACAAGGGCGGCGAGTTTCATCGTGTTGTAGTAGCGGCTCGGAGGAAGGAAATGAATATTCCTGCCTGTGGCCAAAGCCTTAGTGACGGCGATGTTCAGAGAACCGTAAGATGCTGAATGATTTACGCCAACCTCGGCGGCCTTGGAGGCGACCGATGGCTGAGGTCCCATCCAGATGATGTCTCCGATCTCCACATCGTCGGCGAAGATGGTCTCCTCTCCGCTGTCAAGGTCCAGGATGGCCGCATAGCGTGGCTCGTCGAGTCCGAAATAGTACAGCCAGGATGAGTCCTGACGGAATTTATAGGCGTTGTCCTTGTACTGGGCGGCCGCTTCGACGTTGCCCACGAACAGGGCTATTCCACGCTTCCCCTGCGGAGCGGTCTGCGCCATCTTCTCCAACAGAGCCTTGCGTCTTGCGATGTAGATCTCTTTTGCGAACATATTCTTAGGTCTTTATGTGATTGAACTTCGGTAAGCCCTGTCTGCGGCCACAGAACCTCCGTGACAGCCAAGGCCTCAATTACAAATATACAAAATTGATATGTAAATTGACACTTAGTAATCCTTAAAAAATAATTTGGATTTGTCGCCACTTCTATAGCAGTGGTGTCATATAGATCGGAAGGAACACATATCCGTTTTCTTCTTTATAATCCTGGGTATAAATTACGTAAGGAACATGAAGTTGTTTTTTGAACTTTTCACGGAATTTTGACAAGGATGAGAAGCTGGAATACTTGCCAGATTTCACCTCAACCGGGCAAATGTTATGGGCGTTTGTCAATGTCGGCTTTTCTACAAGAAAGTCAACCTCCATCCTGTCCTCTGAGACCGTTGAATAATTGCTATAGAAACACAAAGAGTGACCGCTTGCAACAAACATCTGGGCGACAATGTTTTCCATGAGCATCCCTTCATTGATTTCCAACTTGCCAAGAAGAAGTTTCTGATACAGCTCCTCGCCTTGGATAGTCTTCTCATCGAACGCGTGAGAAATCAGGAGCCCAGTGTCTCCCATATAACATTTGAAAGTCCGGTCATCTCGTTTCAGTCTCATGCCTACCTGAGGTTCCGTAACACCATTGCAGATATTCACAAAACGAGCGTCCTTCAGCCAAAGGAACGATGACTCATAGCTTCTGTATCTCGCACCTTCACCCAAACTTGCAAGGCGGAACTTCTTCTCATGTTTCTGAAGCTCGCCCGGTATCTGATCCCACACCGCCTTAACCTTTTCCGTGTACCCATTGACGTGCTTGTCAATGCTACGACGGTACAATGCCAGAATATCCCGCTTCACCGTGTCCACTTTACGGAATATCCCCGTTTCAACAAATTCTTTAACCGCCTGCGGCATTCCTCCGACAATCAGATACTGCCGGAACAGGGTCATCGCCTTACGGTGCATCGGGCCAAGCTGACATCGATTCTCAAAACACGTCTTGACGAACGGCATGGTCATCTCATCGCCCAACGCCCATAAAAACTCCTCAAAATCCATAGGGTACATTTGAAGAGGTCTCTCCTCGGAAGGCAAAAGAATATCCTCGGTGTTCTCATTGATGCTTACCAATGACCCGGTCTCTATGTAATCATACCTTCCGTCCGCTACAAGATGCTTGATGGCCTGACGCGCCATTGGATATTTCTGAACCTCATCGAAAATAATCAATGACTCTCTCTCGTACAGCTGGACACCAGCGACATTCTGCAAAAAGATAAGAAATGTGTCAGTTTCATTCAGATACTCATCAAAAACTTCCTTCATCGCTTTACCGATGTGCGCGAAGTCCACAAGAATATATGACTTGTACTCATTCTTGGCGAACTCCTCCACTATGAAGCTCTTTCCCACCCGCCTTGCTCCTTCCACGAGGAGGGCTACCTTGCCTTTCTCCTCGTTTTTCCATCTCAAAAGGGAATCATATATTTTCCTTTTCATAAATCACTGTTTTTCAAAGACAAATATAGCACCTCTGCACCGAACAAACAAATTTAATCACCACATTATGCACCAAAACGAGATTTTTGAGATGGCATTATCGCACCAAACAAACAAATTTAATATTAATCTTTGTACTGCGCGTGACCTTCCCTGAGAATGGTTGACACTTTTGGGGATGAACCGCGCGAGTGTGATAGAAATGAAAGTGTGGCCGAATGACAATCCGGTCACACTTTCATGCTTTGTTTCACGTCGCTTCGACAGACCCGGCGACAGGACGGGAACTACTTCTCCTGCTGCGGACGGAGATCCAGACTGAGCTCGTCGAGCTGGGTCTGGTCGATCTTGGACGGAGCGTCGATCATCACGTCACGGCCCTGGTTGTTCTTCGGGAAGGCGATGAAGTCACGGATGGACTCCTTGCCGGCGAACAGTGTGCAGACACGGTCGAAACCAAATGCCAGACCTCCGTGAGGCGGAGCACCGTACTGGAAGGCGTGGATGATGAATCCGAACTTATATTCAGCCTCCTCAGGACCGATGCCCAGAACCTCGAACATTCTCTTCTGAACCTCCGCATCATGGATTCGGATGGAACCGCCACCGAGTTCTGTGCCGTTCAGCACGAAGTCGTAGGCATTGGCGCAAACCCTTTCGAGATCCTCTTTCTTGTCGCTGTAGAACAGGTTCATGTGCTCAGGCTTCGGTGCGGTGAACGGGTGGTGCATCGCGTAGAATCGTCCGTCCTCTTCGCTCCACTCAAGAAGCGGGAAGTCCACGATCCAAAGCGGGGCGAAGACCTTAGGGTCACGAAGGCCGAGCCTGTTACCCATCTCGATACGCAGAACGCCAAGCATTGTCTGCACCTTGCGGTTGCTGTCACCTGACATCACGAACACGATGTCACCGGTCTTGGCCTCGACGGCCTCGGCGATGGCCTTTAGCTCATCAGGCGTGTAGAACTTGTCGATCGAGGACTTGACGGAGCCGTCGGCGTTGAGCTTGATGTAGATCAAGCCCTTGGCACCGACCTGAGGCCTCTTGACCCACTCGGTCAGCTCGTCGATCTGCTTGCGGGTGTACTCAGCGCCTCCCGGAACCGCGATGGCTCCGACGTAGGCAGCGTCCTCAAGAACGGAGAAGCCTTTGCCTTTCACCTTGTCTGTAATCTCGTGAATGGTCATTCCGAAACGGACATCCGGCTTGTCAGAACCGTACTTGTCCATTGCGTCGTACCAGCTCATACGAGGCATAGGGTTAGGAATATCAACCCCGAGGACATTCTTGAACATCGTCCTCATCATTCCCTCGAACATATTCAGGACATCCTCCTGCTCGACGAAGGACATCTCGCAGTCGATCTGGGTGAACTCTGGCTGACGGTCGGCGCGCAGATCCTCGTCACGGAAGCAGCGGACGATCTGGAAATAGCGGTCGTAGCCGGCCACCATCAGGAGCTGCTTGAAGGTCTGAGGAGACTGCGGCAGGGCGTAGAACTGCCCCTGATTCATCCTTGAAGGGACCACGAAGTCACGGGCGCCCTCCGGGGTGGACTTGATCAAGTACGGAGTCTCAATCTCCATAAATCCCTGGCCATCAAGGTAGTTGCGCACCTCGTGGGCCAGTTTGTGCCTGAGAGCCAATGCCTTCTGGAGCGGATTTCTTCTCAGATCCAGATAACGGTACTTGGCGCGGAGATCCTCGCCGCCGTCGCTCTCGTCCTCGATGGTGAACGGAGGGGTCACGGACTTGTTGAGGATGTTGATCGCCTCAAGTTTGATCTCGATGTCACCTGTGTCCATCCTGGCGTTCCTGCTCTGACGCTCGACTACCTCACCGGTGGCCTGGATGACATATTCACGGCCCAAAGAGGTCGCTGTCTCCACCAAAGCTGCGTCTGCGTCCGCCTCAAGCACGAGCTGCGTGATGCCATAGCGGTCACGCAAGTCAATGAAAGTCATTCCGCCGAGCTTCCTGGACCTCTGCACCCAACCGGCGAGGGTCACCTTCTGCCCGACATTCTCAATGCGGAGTTCCCCGCACGTGTGTGTTCTGTACATATTGATATGTTTTGAATATTCTTCTTTCCGCGGCCCGCGTCTTTCCCCCGGCCCCGCAATCTGCAAAGTTAGCAAATTCTCCCCAAGAATGATTGAATATGCCTGATTTTCATTCAGCCCACATTCTGGCACCATAGACTACCCTCTTTCCTTCGTGAAGGGCAAAGCCTTTGTTATCAAGACAGAACACAGAGTTACTCCACGCCTGATGAGGGAGGAATAGCATCTATTAAATTATTAATATTCAACATGTTGCCCTCCATGGTATTTTCTACAGGCCTCTGAACGGAGGCCTCATTTCATTCCAAGGCACACTTGTAATATTTCAAGGTCAGGAATACTAACAGGAATACTAATAGGTGTGAAGGCTGAAGCCTTGGGCTGAGGGGAGGTAGTTTACGCCCCACCAGCACATCTGGAGGAGAAGGAAGGAGAATATCAGGAGGAAAAGGGTGCGATGGAGAGCTTTGTTGGAGTGTGATGCCACTTCAATGGCTGGCGAGTTCTGTCGAGCTATGGCCTCTGAGCCCGCCGAAGTGACCGAAGATAAAGCAGAGCCTTGGCGGAGATGCATGTACAGAAGATAGCTGAGCCAGGTGGCGGCGGCCCAGGTTTCCTTAGGATCCCAGGTCCAGTAGTCACCCCAGGCCTGTTTGGCCCAGAGGGCGCCCATCACTATACCCATTGTGATGAATCCCCAGCCCATGCGCACCAGGGTGTCGCAGAGGCGCAGGTCGCCTTGAAGGGACGGTGACAGGGGACTTGCGGTCGCATCGACAGTGGCAGGAGTTGTTGACCCAGTGGCCGGAGCGGATCCCGCGGCTGAACGGCGGGTCAGCCAGAGAATACGGATGGCGAGGATGGTGGCGATGCCCATCACGGCGTAGGAAAACATATAGACGATGACGTGCGGGACGAACCACGGGCTGCGGAGAGCCGGCATAAGTTCTTCAGTGTGAATCTCTGGCTTGAATATGTTGATGCTGGCGAACATCACGGCCATCAGGCATCCGAACGGAAGTACCCAGCGGTAACGCCAACGAAGATACACCACGAGCCCGATCAGCGAAAGGAACAGGCTGAACCAAAGGCGGGTCTCCCCCATAGTGCGGAGAGGCGGACGCCCAAGCGAAATCCAGACCCCGACAATGAATGTCATGAATATGGCAGAGCCGCATCCGGTCAGAACGGCGGCCGGGAGCCTACGTTTGGAAATCACGGAGACAATCGCTCCTGAAATCCAGAACAGTGACGCTGCCAAGGCGAACCAGACAAACGAATCCCAACTCATAACCGTTCCTCCTTTTCATTGAAAGTTTCACATCCTAAGGGAGCGGCACAATCTTGTAGTTTTACAGACAATGATCCTTTCTTTCCAAAAGACGGTTTGAAGCCAGCAAAGAACACCATCGCCGCGGCTGAGACAAGCAGCAGCCACAATGCAATGCGGAAAACCTCCGACAAAGGCGAACAGACACACTTGAATATGCTTGCGAACTCTCCTCGTTCCGTGTCCGACAGGTAGTCCGACTGATAAATCCACCACGAACCGACCTTTGCAGGGTGGTTCACAGCGATTTTGATCTCTGATGAGCGGCCGTCAGGAAGGGTCAAGGTGACCTCGGAAGAATATTCATAAACAGAGAAATCCCTGAGTGTCAACTCGAAAGGGAGTTTGACATATTCATAAGTGACTTCGTTCCGCGCTTGATGGTCCGGGACATTCGGCATCGCGATCATAACCGTCCGGACGGTGCCGCCGGAGCCGAAAAGTCCGGCGATCAGAATCACCGACAGGCCCAGATGGGCGCAGGTCACCCCGAGGCGATGCTTGCTGAATCTATGAATATCCTCGATCGTGTTCAGTGTGACGCTTGTCGCCAAAAGAAGCAACGCGAGGATGAAGATCGGCGACCGGCTCATATTCCTGAAACCGAGAACGCCGAAAAAACCGTCCCTACCCCCGTCCTGCGGTACAAGCCCGAAGACGAGCAGCAGGAACAGCACGATTGAGATCGAGGTCAGGCAGGCTTTCCGTCCGGCCAGATGCCTGAACAGCGGCCAGCGGTCACGCAAAACATAGATGACCACCAGAAGACAGACATAGAGAAGGGCCGCCAACAGCCTGAACGTATGACCTGCGACAACCATTAAAGACTATACCATTGATCCGACAGGAGTTTGACGGCTTCCCTCACGGTCTTGGCACGGTCTCCGGCAGTGCCGCACTCGAAACTGACATAGTTCTTGTAGTCCATGTGCTGGAGCGCCCGGAATCCGGACTTGTAGTCGTCCTTCGCGCCGTCCTCTCCAGGCATCAGTCTGCGGCCACGGCTGGCGATGTGGACGTGCTGGAGGTACTCGATGCCGGCTGATGTCAGCGCGCCGTAGTCGGAGGTCTCCTCGGACATGTGCCAGAAATCACCCATCACCTTCACGCCCTTGCTGTCGGAATCGCGGGCGATCGCGGCGGCGTCGGCAACCTGACGGAGATAGAAGGCCTCCCTTCTGTTCAATGGCTCAAGAATCACGGTCGTGCCGTGCTCAAGGGCGAACTCTCCGAGGTCGTGGAGCTGCTCGCAGAGGTAGTTGCGGGTGTCCATGGTGTGGGGTCTGCACGGAGTCTGGCCGTTGAAAGCCGGAACCATTATGACTCCCACCGAGCCGAGTTCACCTGCAGCGGCCACGATCTCGCGCATCGATTTGTCGAACGACGCCTTGACCGCCTGGTCTTCGGCCAGGATGAAGCCGTCGAATCCGGCGCAGATGGCAGAGACCTCGATGTCACGTCCGCTGAGGGCGTTACGGATCTCATTGACGCGGGCAGGAAGGTTCCGTCCGTTCGGCTCGAAACCACGCACCTCCAGGTCTTCCATGAAATCCAGCTGCTCGCCCAGATTCTTTCCCGGGGCGATTCCTTCCTGAAACGAGAGCTTCAGCTCAAGACGTGGCACGCACTTCTTCTTGTCCAATGCAGTGGCACATCCCGGCAGCATGGAGGCCGCGGCCAAGGCAGCTGATCCGATCGCCGCTGACGAGAGAAAATGTCTTCTGTTCATAATCAATTACTTTCCAGTTCCAGGGACAGGGACAGTGTACTTGCTCATATCCATCTTGCCGAGTTCAAGCTTCTCCGGAAGGTAATCCAGAGCGGCGGCGCTGATCTCGTCCCAGGTGATGGTGTTGCCGGTGTAGGCAGACTCACGGCCCATAACGCCGCAGAGAGAAGAGATGCCACACTCTCCGGCCTCCACATGAGCCTCACCCTTACGGATGTGGTTCACCCAATCTACATGCTCAAGCACGTACGGATTGGTCTGCTTGTACTGAGCCTTCTCCGCCTCGAAGTCAAACTGCCAGAGGACATTGCCCTGAAGATCACGGATGGCGAAATCCGCCGAGCTCCAGTAGCCCTTCGTTCCGTGGACACATTCACCGATGTTGGTCGAGCAACCGTCGATCTGACGCGACATACTGTGCAGATGGACGCCGTTCTCATATTCAAAGTCAATACTGAAGTTGTCGTACTGGTCGCCGGTGACGCGGCGCTGGCGGCTGCCGAAACCGGTCGCCTTGATAGGGTGCTTACCGATCATCCAGTTGAACACATCGATGTTGTGGACATGCTGCTCGACGATGTGGTCGCCTGAGAGCCACTTCCAGTTGACCCAGTCACGGATCATCCACTCCATGTCGCTCCAGCCCTGCTGACGCTCCTTGTACCAAAGCATTCCCTGATTCCAATAGACGTTGCCGCCGGTGATCTCGCCGATCATTCCCTCCTGGATCTTCTTGAAAGACTCCACGTAAGGTCTCTGATGGTGGCGCTGGGTTCCTGTCACCACGCTAAGTCCCTTGGCCTCAGCCTGTTTCGCCGTCGCCATGATCAGACGATAGCCCTTGGCGTCCACAGCGATAGGCTTCTCAAGGAAGGAGTGAACGCCCTTCTCGGTGGCGTACTGGAAGTGAGCCGGACGGAAGACCGGCGGAGTGGCGACAATCACCATGTCCACACCGGAATCAATGACCTGCTTGTAGGCATCGAAGCCTGTGAAGCAGTGATCTTCAGGAACTTCCTGATTCCATTTGGTCTTGAGGTTTTCGCGAAGGCCGGTCAGGCGATCAGCAAAGACATCGCCCAAGGCCGTGACCTTGATCCCGTCGGCGGCATTCAGCAGATCCTCAACGGCTCCGCTTCCACGGCCGCCGCAACCGATCACGCCGACCTTAAGTTCCTTTCCGTCGATGGCCTTGTCAGGAAGCTCGGGTACATAGTACTCGCCCGGCTGTCTGAGGGGTGTCATCTTGCCGGATTTGTCACCACTTGCGCAGGCGGACAGCAGGACGCTGCCGCCTACCAGACCTACACCGATCTTGGCGCTCTTGCCAAGAAAGGATCTTCTGTCCATTTTGTCGCTCATTTTATTGATAGTCTTTATGTTATTTAATTATTAACAGGAATTCCTTCGGGCACGTCACACACAACTCTGAAACCGATACCCTTGATGTCAGAGTACCACCAGATGCTCTTCGGATTCTGCGGGTCAGTGCGGAGCCAGTCATCAGTCTTGGTGTGGGCTCTGGCGGCGCAGCGGACAAGCGAGGCGTCATCTGAATATGCCCCGCCGCGGACTACAAATTCCTCGCCGCTCTCCGGACCCTTCGGATCAAGCGCACCGTCGGCGATCCTTGAATATGCATCCGCGGCATAACGGTCGGAGCAATACTCCATGACGTTGCCCAGCATATTCTTAAGCCCGAACGGGTTAGCCCTCACTTCGGAAGGTTCCTGTGTCTTGCCGAAACTGTCCTCCGAATAGACCACATAACTTGCGATCGAGGTGGTGTCAGCCCCGAAAAGCCTGTTCCAGAATGTTTCCTTTGAATATTTTTTCGGACTTCCTTCGAAGAAGTACGGGGTCTGGGTGCCGCCACGGGCCGCATATTCCCATTCCGCCTCGGTCGGAAGACGGTAGTTGCGTCCCGTCTTGAGGGAAAGCCACTGGCAGAAGGTCTCCGCCGCGTAGTGAGTCATCGTGATCGCCGGCCTCTCGCCCATTCCCCAGCCCTGGTCCGGGAATCCGAACGGCGGAGTCGGACCGCTGACGGCATCCACATCAGGCCGGTTGTTGTTGGCGAAGATTTTCTCCGGCGGGGTTCTGCCCTCTGACATTGTTTCGTTGTAAAAAGCCCAGAACTGATGCCAGGTCACCTCGACCTCGCCCATGAAGAACGGAGATATTCTTACTTTTTTCCGAGGCCCTTCGTCCGCCGAGCGGAACGGCTCGTTGTCCGGACTCCCGATCGTGAACTCGCCTCCCGGAACAGCGACCATCCTGATCGCGGCTGTCGTACCGGGAACCGTTTCCGTGAAGTTCGCGAATGAAGCCACCACAGCCACGCTGTCGTACTTTTCACCGCCTCCCGTGTCCATCACCTTGCCTTCCAGCCTCTTATGTTCGTAGCCCGGCATGTCGTGGCCAGTGTTCAGATGGCAGCTGATGCACTGGAGATTCAGTTTCCTGGCGTTCTCCTCATAATAGAGATGAGCAGTGATGCCGTCATCCGTGATTCCGGTCGGGAAAAGATTGACGTGACATTTCTCGCAGGATTCGTTGTAAACGATTTTTGATCCGTGCTCAAGGGTTCTTTTTGAGTCCCAATTGATTTCGTCCTTATCCTTGGTCATCTTGGCCCACAGATCCTTGGCTCCCATCCTGGCCTTGATCATGTAGTACCGAAGGTAGCCGTTCTCTTTCGGAGGAAGATGGCAGGAGGCGCAATCCGTCACCACACCGCTCTCGCTGTTGTAGTGCTCGGACTTCTTCCAGTCCGCGTCAGCCTGCTCGTGGTAGTGGCAACTCATGCAATACTCATTGGTGGAAGTGCGGCTCATCGCCCCTCCGACCGCCAGCATGGCGCACACACCGATCGCCAGCCCACCAAGGCCAGCGAATATGATCACTTTCTTTCCGCCTCTCATAGTCGTTCCGAAACCTGTTAAAAACAAATCTTGTAAATTTACGCAAAACCTTTCAGACTGCAAATTTTTTTGACTTGGGTTCCTCGGGGATTTTCTTAACCACCCGTCAGACAACGTTGCAACCTAACAACAGATGCGGACATTGACTGCCGCATCTTAAGCGTGATCACTTAATTTACACGAATACGCAGAAACACAGGATTAGCATCCTCCGAACGATCCGGGAATAACTTTACAGCCTCACGTGGGAGCAGAGCACAATATAGGATGTTCCCCGACACATCATTCGGCCAGACATACACGGTCACTCCATTCACCTGCACCGGGAAGCCATAATTATCAGACTCTGAGGACAATTCCGACTTAAAGGCCAAACGCCCGCCCGTCAGGTTCCATATTTCCAGGAACATTTTCTTTCCATACCAGAATTTCGCGAAAAGCATGTCGCCGCAAATATAAAACGAGAGGGCGTCTATGTAGTCACTCAGATCATGGGAGGAAATGTTGGAATAATATTCATCCGGAATTTTCTTGTTTCCTTTGTCAAAGACAAGAAATGGAATATCCTTCTCCGCAGTGACATGATAGAGAGTGTCGGAAAATGTCGGAAGAAAATAGGACTGTCCGTTAAAACAATGGAACGACTGGAGATAAAACATTTGAGTGGGTACACCTTTGGATCCGAGCACAGACCTGCGGATAAGATTGTCTTCTGAATCATATATTTCAAAATCCTCATCCGCATTATATGGCTTGACATAGGCATAGCGGCCACCATCCATAGGACAGAATGCCCCTCGGTCTCCAAATGTCTTCTCTTTGACCAAACGGCCATTCTCATCGTACCATATAGCCTTGCCGTCCAAAAGGCTTGTCACAACATACCACTTGTTATCCGGATCGTAGCGGCAATCATTCACACCCAAATACTCACCGGGTCCCCTGCCGGCTCTCGACATGTTCAGAAGAATATTACCTTGCCCGACACCAACTCTCATGATTCTTTCACCATCGTACACTCCGACACTTTCATCATCGATGTCAAAGAAATAAGTCCTGCTCAAGTAGCAACCCTCGGCGGATTCAATTCTGGTGACATCCACGACTTTAAGCACCGCTGGATCCATCTGCTGATTCTCCTTGTCAACCGAAGCGCCCAATGGAATGGTGACAACCTCGTCATTTCTACTGTTTTGAGAACATGACAACAATAAAACACATGTGGCAAGCCACAAAATACAACGGCCAGTATTACTCATGATTTGGATACTTTATTAAATACTTTATTAATCTTCCCTGAATCCTTGTCAGATTAATGGATAAATGTTATCAACATATCTCCATAATAAACATTTGCCGGATCAATATACGCATTTCTTTTGATTAAGTAACCTTCAAAAAATAACCTGCATCATCTTAAGGAATCTTTTCGGTCTATATCTCTTTTCTCATCAGTCATGTGCCACCGGCACACTCCTTCTTCGAAAATAGATCTATCCTCGAAAATATTCTCTTAATCTGAGGCAACTTAATTTTTTCATGTTACTAAATACATCAAATCCTGACATTTTTGTCTTCAATCCCTTAATTGTGCGGATGTCTGTAAAGATAATCAGTTTTAAACTTGCAATCCATAGCAAGTCCATTCAAGCGGCGTCATTACTATGAGAAAGCCTGAAGTGCATGGCCACGAGTATCAATGAATAATAACAAGCCTCCCATCCGCTGGTTCTTGGGCGACAAAAAATGAGGGTGGGTGTTACTCAAAAGAGTAACCGGACACTCTCCGAGAACGAAAAGAGGCGAATATGCTTCCCGAGAGTGCGGAGCAGGTCTCCGTGCGGATGCCGAATGGCCTTTCGGAAGCGTAAAAGGGGAATAATGTCTCCCATGGGTGTGCCCAACAGCACCCTTGGGAGACGATAAGTGGGGTAAACGCTTCCTGAGAGTGCATCCTGCACTCTCGGGAAGCAAAAGAGGCCGAAAGTGTTACCGAACGGGAGACATGATCTCTTCACGGAAGCGATACCGTGAATGGCAAAGAAGCAATAGAAAGTTTTTCGATTCTTATTAAGAAGCTGTTTTGAATTGTTTGAAATGTTCTTTGAGGTGAAAAATCTTC
>ERZ1023633.3-NODE-3-length-101092-cov-18.708889_pt1 | contig 101092 bp, 149 predicted proteins | sample MGYA00380333_ERZ1023633 | MGnify/ENA primary metagenome ERZ1023633 (study PRJEB33179, sample SAMN07448972) | human gut metagenome | biome: Human-gut; feature: Human associated habitat; material: Faeces | host: Homo sapiens | place: India: Bhopal | collected...
CTAGGACCTCCAGATTATGAGTCTGTTGCTCTAACCAACTGAGCTACAAGTCCGAATTGCGTAGATAACTTGTAAGAAAGGTATTTTATCTTACCGCCCAACACCTGCATTTTGGTACCCATATCCAAAACGACTTATCCTCTCTACGCAATTGTGATACATATGGGACTCGAACCCATGACCCATAGATTAAAAATCTATTGCTCTTCCAACTGAGCTAATGTATCAAATGGCAGTTTTTCGTCTTGTTTTTACCCCTTTCTTAGATGCTGCCGAAACTCTCCCCAGGGCGCTATAATGCGTGATTTTATACAGACTTGAACTGTTATGTAGGCCTTTAACCTAATAAATCTCGGGGACAGTATAAACTGCCCCCTTGAAATGCAACTAATTATATCTCTTGTCGTCTATTATATCCATCCATGTAAAATAGAATAATAATAGACCAAAGATCAAAGCAATCACAAGCCATATCAGTACAAGCCCAAGTGTCAATATGCTTATACTATGCTCTACATCGCCACACGAATGTATAATATCGAGCAGCGGATAGAATGAAGCTATCATAATTATCAAGCTTCCACCTAAACTTACTAATTTACCCATGATCAAACAATTGTTGAGTTCTACTAAAATCTGAATCATGCACAAAGTAACTCTCTAGACTATTGCTAAGATATTCTTTTGCAGATCCAATCTCATACTCACTTCGAGACAATATGCATACATCATCATTAAGAGCTTCATCAAACTCTAACAATGCAATGTTATTATCTCTGCATACTTTCTTGAGCTTTCTTACATCGCTGTGAAAACGACGCAACTCAAGTTCAGATTCGGACATTTGTCCGTTCTTTTTTCTTCTTGCCATAATTAAGGACTAATAAAAATTATTCCGTCTTCAATGCAAGATAGTAGTTCTTTATCACCCAGATTCTTTGAATCGCTTACTCTTGGGCAAGAGAAAGGGTTATTAAAGATACACCCCTTGCAGTTGTATTGACGTTTAGCCCTAACAATGACATTATTTATTTTGTATATTCTGCCAGGACTAAGTTTTTTACTCATAGTTCACCAATCAATTGTAGTTTATACATTGGCTTTTTAACTGGAACGATTTGATAACCTTTAATGGTTTCGCCAACTTTTCGTAGTACTCTAGATACTTCTCCAAGATGAAATGTTCTATGTATAGTTTCTCCGTTCTTAGCTAGGATGAAACATACAAATTTTGTAGGATTTGCGTATAATTTATCATACACATAGGATACTTCGTGATAGAACGAACCAACTCCTTTCATAGCGTCAATTTTGTTCATATCACTTTCTCCAACCATAATTTTTGTAGTTTCTATCTTTTCAAGACTGCTTGACTTATATATACAACATTTTCCAGTTGATACATCTCTAACAGCTGTACATTTACCGCCAGCTGTAGTGATGACCACCATCAAACCACCCACCATTGTTCCACTTGGTAGAACTCGACGAACTACATCATTCTTCTGAAATTTCATTTGCGTACAAATTTAATTTTATAGCGAACAATAGACGTAATTACGCCATTTCTCAGTCTAATACCAAGTGTTGGCTCAATAGAGAATTGCTTGCACGTATTGATGTAATCAACAACACTCTTTGAGATTGGAATAACCTCTGAGAATCCTGCTGACTTATCGATATATGCAGCCATGTACTTAACGGTTTTACCGTTAGAACTAGGTTGTTGTACTATTTGCTTAATACATTCAACCTTACAAACCATAGTGTCAATCGCTGCTTTTTGCTGCGCATGGCACTTCGATGTCATGAGTAATAACATTATTACTATGACAATCGCTATCAATGGGCCAGGATTATGTCTATCTGGCTTTTCATATAATCTTACAGCCATATTACATACCGCTAGTAATTCTACAAATACATCCTACAGATTCGAGAGCATTTCTAACATTGTTAATGAAATCAAGATCAACAGATGAAGCCACTAATATATTATGCTTATCATCTACAGCTCTATCCGCAATAGCTTTTGCTTCTTTTAAAGAAATATTCAGCTGTTTTGATAATGTACTCACAGTACTTAACTTGTTACTATCATCTACTTTGTCTAAGTATAGATAATTAGTTGATTGCACCGGAATACCATTAGCATCTTTATTAGCTTTTTCTTCTATTTCCATAGATTGTACTACTCCTAACAATAAGTTAACGTTAAATTTCATCTCTTTTACATCAGAGCATTCTGTCTGAATCTTGATCTTTCCATCGTTCTGGATAGTAACATTCAACATATTAATGAATTGTTAAGAATCTAACACTCGTCTTGCCGGCTCCTGGAACATTTGCATGCTTGTTATTAATATAACTGCTCAAAGTGTTTTCGAGAGACTTAGCATTGACCTTACTTAACCCAGAAGAGAGGATCATTGTAGATCCTCCCTCCTTAGCAACTACCTTGTAGTTAAGATATTCAGCATCAGGTTTCCCTTTTGCTGACTGTGGCTTAACTGCTTGGTTATGCGTCTGCTTGTGTTTCTTCTGACTCATCATCTGCATGAATAAACGGTTTGCAATCCATTCCGATGTTCTTGATAGTCTCAGGCTCACTGAGCTTTTCCTCTGCAATACTGCTGATAGCAGCAGCGATGCGTACAAGGTGATTCAGATGAGTGATACCATTGAACTTACCATCTACTTCAACTGTTACGTTGATAGACTGTTCATCAGTCTCCTGGTTCTTCGTAACTCCAATCTCCTTAAGAATTGGAACGTGCTTCTTGAACTTAGTCTCCACGTAACTTGGAGAGTCAAGATCGACGTGGTTAGGAGACAATATGCAAGATACTGTCACAATTGTTGTAGCACCATCAGCAAAAATAGCTGTTTCAACCTTTGGGTAATCATTACCCACCAATTTCTCTAAAATGTTCATAATTTTGATAATTTAAACATTATTTATTTGTATAGGACTACTTCTCACCTATACTTGAGTTTTGTGTTCCATCTGTAATTCGGTTTCCCTTTGGAGGCTTTGGACTCCCTACGGCTACATTAAACACTTAGGGTTGATGCAACTCAACCCTTATGCTTTTTAATTAATTTAAAATAGCACCAATGTAAGTTATGAAGACAATACTTACACCAGTCTTTTTGTTCATGAAAATTTAAATCGCACATGTAACAATCTGTAAAACTAGATTTGTTTTTCACAATTCTAAATATATTCTTACAAATTGTGATCAATTGTCCTGGTTTATACTTATGAGTACCAGATGTCGTTTGTAATTTCATAATTTACCATACTATTCTATTTTTAAGCCTAATAAAAAAGTTGCTATACAAATTTCTATTAACAAAAGCGTACATATAAATGCTATTAGTACTATACCAACGTAATCTTTTGGCTCATTCATACTATTTTGCAGTTAATTCGTCTACTTTTGATTTTGCGTTCAAATAATCAGCACCATAATCTGTTGCAAGATCTGTATCCATAAGATCAAGATTATGTGTACCATCGAGAGAGTCAAGCAATGTTTCGACACATGTATAGTATCGTTCATATGCTTCTATCTTTTTCTCTGCTTTTTTGCTCTTACCTGTATGGTAATTTGATGCAAAGCAGGCACCCACAATACAACCTAATACAGCTCCTACTAACAGGAGGTTAAGGTTGTCCATAAAACCATGAATTTTGTTTTTGTCCATATATATAGTTATTGATTAATATACATAATAAAAACGTGCCTATCTTCACAGACCAGCACGTCGAGCATCGAATAAAACCTACGTCACTTAATTAAAAGATGATACAAGGAAATCGGTATAATAAAAAACAAATTTGAGTGGTGACTGGACTCGAACCTTGTGACTCACCTAAATGTTCACTAGAATGCCCTCACATTGTGTGATTTTCTTATCAAGATGTGCGCATTAACACCATATGACTTATATGCGCTTCGTCAAATGTTTGTGTCAGCCGATTTTTTACCACATCTTTTCACTCTGTGTGCATTATCACCACTATCCGTCTCTCCAGACTGTCATAGAGATTAGGTCTACATTTGACAGTTTGCACCTTTTGCAAATAGGCTGTAGTTACCATATCTCAGTTTCACATGTAAACCTGTTACCTATAAAGCATGCGACTACCCTCTGTGTTCTACAATCGATATCTTATAGCTTTGCAAGTACTATAAGCACGTGTTGTAGTGCGTGGGCTTGGGACTACGAATGCCACATTACTGCCTACGATTTATCACGTTAGCGTAGGCGCTCCGTCATCCTAGTTTATATACCGCATGAGATAACGGTCAATACAACTATCTTCACAGACCATTGTATTGTGAGATCTATAATTGCGCTTTTTTGAGTAATGAATCAGACTACACTATGATGCAATATGTGTAGTTTCGTCTAGGTCTCATCAGTGACTATGTTAGACTCTCCCTAGCTGAGTTTAAATAAAACATACCACTATCTTCACAGACTGTGGTATGTACAAGACTATCGCTGTTACACTTAACAACTACAACCTACATCCTAACTAAAAAACTTGACATTTACATTTATATGGAACCTTACGTCTTTATTTGTCTTTCCAAATTATAGCGGCCATATTCTCTCTAAAAATTGCTGATTATCGAAGTACTTGTCATATATGCCGAATGACACATCGTACATAGTATGCTTGTACATAGCGTCTGCAAATTCAAACTCAAGAAAATGGGCACGTGGCAAGATATCGCGTTCACAATCAATGTAATTGATTACATCGACAATTGAGTGATTAATTATATCGCGCTGAATGGCGAACAACATAATAGCTACAAAACAGAATTTGTCCATATTAATTACAATATTACGTGTACTATATCAATTTCGCTCTACTTTTCCCAAACACAAAGTCTCCCTAAGGAGACAATGTGTTAATACGGTGGATTTGTAACTGGCGCACCTGGAGCTCCTGGAGCTGGAGGAACTTGAGCTGCTGCCATACCAGGCTGCTGTGGAGCTGGTTGCTGAGCTTGCTGTTGCTGTGCAGCTGGCTGCTGACCACCTCCCATAAGCGATGTTGGGTCGAATGCAGGCTGCTGTGTAGTCGTTCCTTCAACAGGATTGCGGAAGAAGCGCTGTTCCATACGAGCACCCTGTGCATTCTTACTGTATGGCTCAATGTAGTGAGTAATTCCGTTAGCATCGATAAAATCAATCTGTACAAAGACTGAGATACTGCTGCGGATTACCTTCTGATTGTTACCATCCAGTGTTGGACTACCATCAATCTGATTAGCATAGCACGGTCCTTTAGCGAACTCATACTCTTCGAAGCATCCACCAGGGAATTCGAGCAACTGACCCCAAGTATCTGGATCCTGAGCAAATTCTGGTCCAGTTTTGAAGCTTGCAAGATTGACATCGAAACCTCCCTGATGATTAGGATCGTTTGATGGTGTAGCATACTTCTGAAGAACAGCGAATATCTCAGGACTAAGGTCATCGTCAAACAAGATGACGTTCTGCTTTTTGCCCAAGAGAGACTTCTTGTTCTTCATACCGATTACTAAGAACTTACTAATTTTGCCGTCTCTGTTAGCCTTCTTAGCCTGACCAATAGATAAGGAGATTGTCTTAAATGCGCCAATCTGTGCGCCTGGAATAATTGTGTTCATAACTGCAGTTTTTGATGATTACGCTATATATTAATGAGGCATAAACAAAAGAAGATGAGGAAAAGGAGCAATAGTGGGTCTGGTGAGATAATTCCCCTCATCTATACCCATTGCCCTCAATTCTCAACTTAATTTGTTTAATCTCGTCTTTAAGGAGAATTTGTTTATTAGTTGCCAAGCAAGAGTGTGTATTGAGCAAGAGTGTGAAGTTGGGGAGATTGTGCACGTCTCCCCTAACTCACTAACCTTTATTATCTTCCTCGAAGGTCTCGTATCCTACTTCGTCTTTACTGATAATAAAGCCATTGTCTGCCACGATGACTTCTGTCATACCATCGTCATCCAACTCAGCCATTGTCATATTAATCTTTTTCCCATTTCTGTCAAGCGTAATGAGAACTACTGACTCATTACCATCTACAACAACTTTTGCAATTTTAATTTTATTCATTTTCATATGCGCTAATTATTTAATTGTTAATATTGATTATCATTAGTTAGGAGCAGATGTTTATTAGTTGCTAAGGGAGAATGTGGTATGCCCCAGGTACAGCGTGTACAACAATATGCCCTCAGACGCATTTTAAGGTACCTACAGCGCGTTCTAATAACTTGCCTGGACAATTACCAGCGTGTACTGAGATCGTGCCTTAGAGAGCAGATTAGGCACAAAGCCCGCTATTTAGCGAGCAATGTGTCCAATCTAGCTGAAACATAAAGATAAGATGCCATCTGATCTGACCCATCCATATCATACACATTATTGTTAGACATAATAGAATCAGCGAGCTGTCCTTTGAGAATAGCAAGTCTGTAGACGGCACGAGATTGCGATTTGTGCCCATTCCAACCAGCTGACATACCAAGAACAAAGCACAATGCACCAACTACTGTAGAGATAATGATAGTCTTCTTCATAACTGTAAATATTTATTGATTAAACGATAAGAGAGCGGCATTACACCGCTCCCTGACTAGATAAGTTTGGCAACACAGTAATCTCCACCGTCGCGCAATTTGCACAAATCAGCATACTGTCTTGCCTTATCTTCCTCATCAAATGATGCATCAACAACTGGATTCATAACTTTGTAATTCTTGATAACTAAAAACTCTTTCATAATTGTAAATGTTTAAACGTTAATATCATCTGTATGAAGAACTTATTTATTAGATGCTTCGCAGCTAAAGCTATATGCCAAGAGGCTAAAGCCAGGCATTAAGCCTGACCATTAGTCTCTGGGATGATAACTTGCTCCTGGAAGAAGTGAACTGTGCAGTCTTTATTTGCTGCTATCCAAGGCGTCATAACTGCCATCATATCTTCCATACTTGCATACTGTGGGCTTGCTACCCAATAATTTTTACCCTGTCGTACAGAGCATCTGTAAACTGTCTTTGTCTTCATAATTGTAATGTTTAAATTGTTTGTAATTAAATTATCATCTGATTGAAGAATGTGTTTATTAGTTGCTTAGTTAAATGGGAGCAAGGCTTATTCAGCCCTGCAATCCCAAACGCCACACGTCATTCCACCAAGTAACACACTCCATATAATGCAAAGGAGTATGCGATCACTCACAGTGAGGAACATAGTTGATGAATACGATGTTATTAGATACACATCTAAAGTGATAGCAAATGCAATGATAATCACTGCAACGATAAGACAAAGAGTTCTATTCATATTGATTATGTTTTAAGTGTTAATATCGTTTGAAAGGTGTAGATAATTTATTAGGTGCTCAGAGTCTTTGACGGGGGTATCCCGGATCGCGTACTTGGGCGGGGGAGTGCTATTTCACTGTTTCGCGTTTATGTACATTTACAACAATTCGAAAAATCAAAAAAAATATTTTTTACGTCAAGACAATAAAAAAGCCGAGGCGTAAACCCCGGCTATTCTCATGCTTTCTTAAACTTATCTATAAAGTCTGTTATTTCCCTCATGTATATATGGTTGTCACGCTCATATATTATAGCGTCAATCCACTTACCCGTAGAGTCCTTAAACTTCCCTACTCCTACATAATTGTAGACGTTACCTTTATATTCGTACTTCATTTGTTTTCAGCTTTTAATTTTACTATTTTCTAGAAGTATTCGTCAGCGGATTCAGAATTATCTTGTACAGAATCTTCACACTCTACTTCATGTGCAGGTATATGCGTTTTATCAGCTTCTAATCCAGGTACATATCCATGGCCAATAATATCTCCGACATGATCAAGTGTAGTAGATCTATCTGGTTCTGCAAGTTCTATAAACTCAGATGCTTCCATCATTTTGTATACTCCATTTTCTTTATAGAGTATAGCATCTTCCCATCTTCCAGAAGCTAATCGAAATTGACCAGTGCCGATATATATTACTTTTGCATCACTATTTCTATTTAATACAAATCTTTCGTTCTTCATACATATTATTTCTTTAAATTAGCAATCTTTAATCTAATTGACAATAGCTTCTTATTAATGTTTTTATCATCCTTAACCAGCTTCTTTGCCATAGTTATGTATTTAACGACCTTTGCTACAGGGATTGCAAGCTTTATTCCGATAAGTGAAATAGCAGCCCATAGAGGAAGAATTGCAAAGCTTACATACAATAATATTGCCCAAAATGCCAAATTTAGCATACTTACTGTAACACTTTTAGCATTCATAGCCTTACATACATTATCAAATATCTCTTTCTCCTCTTCGGTTAATTCTTTTCTAATCTCAGATATATCTACTAACATATTTTAATCTCCTATTATTTATTTTCCTTCATGATATGGGACTGTAAGGAATGCCCATATAAACTTTAATGCTTTCTTTAGAATCTCCACCATCTTTTAGTCTCCTTCTTTAATTCATTAAGACATGTCTCATATTTGTCTTTCCAATAACTAGTGTGCTCTTCCTGACGCGCTAACTGTCTCTGTAACAGTGTTATCTGAGCATCTCTGGCTTCCAATGCACTCTCGTTGCACTCTGATGGTTTACTATTCTGTACAAGCTTTTCGTAATCTTTTTTGTCTAGAATTACGTAATCTTTTAGCTGCCTTATCAATTGTACTAGCTCTGTCTCCTTCGTCTCCATATATAATATCTAATAATATTTTGTACGTTTCTTTATTTACCACAAATTGTTCTAATATTAGCTAAGCTAAGCTTATTTCTGGTATTTCAAAACCACTTGTATCCAGGTTCTTCTGACCCAAACACTTCCTTGAATTTCCAAAACTCTCCTTTTTCATCAAGCTGCAGTGCTAATTGTAGTATCTGTCTCGTTGGGGCCGCTTCCTCTCCTAGGTTCTCTAATTCCTTCAGTAATATCTGGTACGCATCCCTCTGTTCTGGATCCATCTTTTCCTGTCTCTTCATCTTTTATATCGTTTAAAGCGTTTATAACTTCAGCCTTGGTAGTCTTTGTTTTAGACTGCTCAATAAGCTTTTGTATAAGTTCGTCCTTATGAGGATTACCTTTTTGTTCATACATGTGCATAAGGATTGCTGTGGCATTTGCAAACTCTCTAGAGTTTTTGTCAAGTGTGTCTACAAGCTCCTCAAGTTCTTCAATTGTATACTTTCCTGGCTTGTGTAAGAACTTTCCATCTTTATCGTACAGATTACTGTTTTTGCTAATTTTTCCCATTATTACTTGCTCCTTTAAGTATTACCCAACCAGCTGTAATAGCTATTATTGGGATAAATAAAAATATAGTTATCATATCAAATGGATTCATCGTTATCTGGTTCATAAAATCCTAATCTTCTTCCGTTTTTCTCGGCTCTTTCTATTATTTCCGCAGCTCTTAAAAAGTCTTTATCTTTTGCTATTTTGCTCAGCATGGGCTATGTATTTTGTGCACTCTTCCTCTATAATTTCACCATCGTCGTTACGTGTTAAATGCGTGTATTTCATTTTTGATCTGTTGAATTTAAACGCTCTAAATGCCTTATCTCTCTCCTATTTATCATCATATCTATGGATATATTTCATCATTTGTGTAGCATTTACAGATCCTGCTACTCCAAGATTACATAGGTTTTTAATAAAGCTCATAGCCCCGTCTTCTCCAAACTTATGCTTTAGCATACTATACTCTTTAAGGCTCTTCTAGAACCACTAATTGTCTATATCGTATACTGGATCTTGCTCAACAATGTATGCTATATTTATAGGCACACCGTGCACAAAGAAGTATTTGCACTACTATGTACAAGGTTTGTTCTAGTATTGTAGAGATAAGAAGTCGGCATAATATAGTACGGCGCTCATCTCAAACTAGTTCATACTTTACTTGCTGTTTTGTTTACACACTCTGTAAAGTACCCAATCAAGTACGCGAACACCTCATTTGTATCTTCAGAGAGATTTATATGACATGCTTCTAGTATGTCTACAGCTGCATGAAATGACTCATGAGCAAACGTGTTTACATCATTATAATCATTCCAGAGCTTGTTTATAACTATGATTTCACAATCTTCGTCCGTTGATTTATCATATGCCCCATTTACTGTATAAGCCGTATATTTGGAATATTCTCCATCACATATAGATGATTCGTCTTGTCTAAATGCAAATCTTTTATCTATTACAGACTTATCTGGGTTAAGTATAACGAATAAGTTAAATCCGTATACTGTGTTATATTTATCTATTATGCACTTCTTCTTATCCATACTATTCTTATTAGTCTTACTATTATTGTTAAGCTTATATATAGCTCTACTATAGTTGTATAGTCTTACATACTGTAATAGCTGTACTACTAAAGTAGATCTCCTAAAGAGAATATATAAGAGAAAGGGTTCTTAGTCTGACTAACCCCTACTATCCCCCTAACGTAAAAAAGCCAAAAAAGTTGCATATTGGGTAGAAAAGTGCAATTTATATAAAATTTTTATGCAGTTTGCAACCATTCTTACAAAAGTTTACGTTATGGCGGCGTAAAACAATTAAATTTAATGGATATGACAAAGATTTTAAAGGTTATTAAGCCTTTCTTCGTAATGGAGGTTGGCGATACATTTGAGTACAACGATAAAACAAAGGAGTACAAGAGTGTATATAACGAAGAGCATAATAGTTCGAACGAAGAGAATTCTACAGTTGTTTCCTCATACAATTCAGTTTATACTATTTCTGAAGACTACGCAAAGATGCTGGTTGAAAACGGTTATCTTGAAGAGGTTATGCAAAACACAAGCAATGACAAGCAGTTTGTTAACATATTTGATGAGATCGAACATTTGCTTATTCAGTATAATACTGATTTGAACATTCTCTTAAACTCTGATGATGATACACCTCAGTGTTTGAAGGTCGAGAAAGAGACAGTTCTTCGTAATATGATTAAATTGCTTAAACACCTTAAGTCGTTGAAAAAGTAATATGGAAGAAGAGAAGATGATAGATCAGACTCAGCTGGCAGAGGACTTAAGCTCAAAGATAAAGTATGAGTTTAGACAGATGTTCTTAGTAAAGCCGCTTGAGCCTGTTAAAGTTAAAAAGAAGATCTCCGAACCTGTGGCTAAGGATACTAAGCCAAAGAAGGATAAGGATGGGATCGAGGCAGTTGATTATGATGAAGTAAAGACAGAGATTAAGGAAGTTGATTCAGATTTCTCTAGAGCTGTTGTACTTAAGTTGCCATATGAGTATACACACCCATATGTTGATGAAAAGATTCAGCAGATGCCTATCAAGGTTGGTGATATTGTTATATACAGATCTGCTAGAGGAGCTATGTATTTCGACTTACTTAAAGATTCTCAACTTGTATCTCTTTACGATATTGTAGCAACAGAGACAGTAGAGAAGTGATGAATATAGATAAAGTTTGTAAATAGATCGGACAGAAATTAAATGAAGATCCAGAACTAGTAAAGCAAATAGTAATGCATTAGTTCTAGTTTGTAGTTGATGTTATGAAAGATCCAGATGACACTAGAGACGTGTTACTAAACAAACTATTTAGATTCAAGCTTAAGAATAGATTTAAAGATAATAAGAATAAACCATTAAGTCCATATGAAGAAGATAATAAACATTGATCGTAAGCCGATTGTGGTTGACACAGAGACAGCGTTTGTAACATCGATAGATAGATCTACAAGAGGAATTGATGACGTATACGTTATTCCAGAAGACGCTCATATCGAATGGAGATCAAGAATGTTCCCAGACAAAACAATTGAGGCAGATGTAAAGAAAGATGATATTCTTGTTACATTCTACGATAAGGATCTCGGTACAGATTTTGTAATAATCAAGTCTACCGATTGGTTAAACGCTCTTAATAATGCAGCAGATGCTGATCAGAAGAGAAAGGAAGAGTGGGCGGCTAAACAGAAAAGCTCAAATTCTGAAGCTCTTGATTGTGGAGATAATTGTGGACCATGTTAATATTTAAGTTATGAAGAAAGTTGTAAAAAAGACAGTTAAGGTAGTAAAGCCAAAGTATACAATTTCTATGATTGATGCAGCTAATGTAAGTGATGTTACAGCATACTTTATTGGCCAGAAGATTTTAAATGGCATGAAGCTCACTGATTCAGATATTAGCACAATCGTATCAATTGTTACAGATATTGTACTTGAGGATCTTATGCCAGAGGATTGTACAGCAATTGTAAACGATAATGGCACATACAGAAAGTGCACTGCTATTAGAGTTAAGAACAAGGTTAAGAAGCCTTGGTATAAGAGAGTATGGAATTGGATTACTCGTACTAAGTAATCACCTTTAGAGTCTATTAGTCAAACGGTAAAGACAGCCCGATATAAAGGGAATAGTTAGCAGGTTCGACTCCTGCATAGACTCCAACACATTCATTTTTTAGAATTTTAGATTATTGAAATTATAAGTAAGTGGCATCCCTGTGTGTACACTATAAATAAAAGGCTGCCATGGTAAGCTGATGCAGGGACCCAATACTGGTTCTGCGTAACTCCAGCTAAAGGTTACGTGCTTATCTCGTCATGGTGTAGTGGTAGCACCCCTGTGGTAGGGATCCTAAGCCCACAGAAGGCCGTAGTTCGATTCTATGTGACGAGCCAATAGTTTATCGCGGAGTGGAGCAGCTGGTAGCTCGCCAGGCTCATAACCTGGAGGTCGCGCGTTCGAATCGAGCCTCCGCAACAAACAAAGATTTACCACAATTTATCGTGAGGTCAGTTAAGACTTTAAAACATAGTGGTTGGGCTTGCCACGCCAGACAAACAAAAAGCAAAACAATCTTATGCGTTAGTAAGAGTTTAAAACGCTTCGTAGACATGGCTTCGTAAACCCCATGTATATTGCCCTATGGTGTACCGCCTGTGCACAACTGTCCCTAAAACAGTAGGTCTCCGATGGACACGGAGTGGGGCTACTAATAAATACGTAGGTTAGAGGTGCGTATTAAATATTTGTTATATGGAAACAAAAGTATGCACTAAATGTGGTGTAGAAAAACCACTTGATCAGTTTGCGAAGAATAGTAGCAAACATGATGGCCTATCACCTCAATGCAAGGAATGCAAACATAAATATTATGAGGAATATTACAAAAAGCACAAGAACGAAATATATAAAAAGCATAGATCTCATAAGAAATTTTTAACACAATATATGAGACAATTAAAATCTAATGGATGTATCATATGTGGAGAAAAAGATCAAGCTTGTTTAGATTTTCATCATCTTCATGATAAGTCTTTTAACATAGGAAATCAATGTAGAGATAAAGGTGTTGCTTCTATAAAAAATGAAGCTGACAAATGTGTTGTACTATGTGCAAATTGTCATAGGAAACTTCACTTCTACAATCTTACAATAGATCAGTTAAAAGATTATGTTAGTCTGGGTTCGAATCCTAGTGGGGTAACAATAACAAACAATATTATAAATACTATGGAGTTAAAATTTAAGAGACTTGAGGACGAAGCGGTCCTCCCTATTCGTAGCACAGAAGGTGCTGCAGGAATTGATTTGACATGCATTAAGATTGATACAGCTCTTAATGAAGCAAATCAGCTAATGTTGGTTTACCATACAGGATTGGCAGTTGAGATTCCTGCCGGATATGTTGGTTTACTTATACCACGCTCTAGTATTTGGAAGAAATCATTATGGCTTACTGATAATGTTGGAGTGATTGACGCTGATTATAGAGGAGAGATTATAGCTGTAATGAAAGCCACAACAGATGTGGTTCCTGCTATTTATAAGCAGGGCGAGCGCTTCTGTCAGTTGGTCATAGTTCCGGTGCCAGAATACGAGGTTACAGAAGTGTCTGAGCTTTCTGATACAAAACGAGGCGAGAATGGTTTTGGTTCAACTGGTACCGATAATAAGAAAGTTAGCGCAGCTGCGGGAACTGAGGCACAGGCTAGCGAACAGCCACAGTCCGTACCAGAGCAAGCGGCGGCACAGGATGGTGCTGAGGTAGGTGAGTGACAAGCTTGACGATCCTACATAAAGGGGATTACCGAAAGGTAGTTCCCTTTTACTGTTTATATATAAACAATATAGTATTAAATAATATGAATTTTAAGAAACAACCATTAAAAGGTGTAGAGATACATGGCGCTCCACAAGTTGGTACGCGTACAGTAAATATCTTAATGGGCGAACACGCAAACGAATTTGTCCGTGGTGATATTATGGATGCTAATGCAGTATTGCAGGCATTTGATGAGCTTAAAGGTAATGTTGATACAGATCATGATACTCTTGAAGAGCTTGTTAATGAAATCCATAAAAATGCTAATAATATTAGCAATAATAGCACATAGATACAAAAAGTTGATGCCGCATCAAAGGCTAGAGACGAAAAGGAGAAAAACGATAGAACTGAAGCTGATAACGCTCTCGGTCATAGAATTGATGAAGAGGCAGCTGCTCGTAAGGCAGCAGATGCAGCAGAGTTATCTAGAGCAACATAGGAAGAGGCTAGACTTGATGCAGCAATTAAATCTGAGGCTAATACCAGAAAGCTTAATGACGATACTATCACAAGTGCATTAAATGCAGAGATTGCTCGTGCAAAGGCTGCTGAGAAAGATAACAGCAATTCAATCATAGCTGAGGCCGCTACGAGAAAGTCAGAAGATGATGCTATTAAGGGCCTTCTCTAGAACGAAGTCACTAGAGCTACAACTGCAGAAGCAACACTTCAGAGTAACATAGATAGAGAAGCCGAAGAAAGAAAAGCAAGCGATAGCACTATAACAACTAACCTTGACAATGAAATAGCGAGAGCAAAAGCTGCTGAAAGAGATAATAGTAACTCAATTGCAGCAGAAGCTGCTACAAGAAAATCTGAGGATGATGCTATTAAGAATTCGCTTCACAATGAGGTAACTAGAGCCACTGCTGCAGAAACAACCCTTTAGGGCAATATAGATAAAGAGGCTACAGAAAGAAAGAATAGTGATAACACCATTACAACTAATCTGAATAATGAAATAGCAAGAGCTAAAGCTGCTGAAAAAGATAACAAAAACAGGATTGATGTACTTGATGGAGATTCTAACACAGAAGGATCTTATAGAAAAGCTATCAAAGATCTTATCAACGGTGCTCCAGAAGCATATGATACCCTTAAAGAAATTGCTGACAAGCTTGAAGAAAATGATGATCTTAATCAAGCGATTAATGAAGCTATTGCCACAAAAGCATCTAAGGAAGAGCTTAAAGCAGAGTCTGACAGAGCTAAAGGAGCAGAAGCTGATAATGCTGCTGCAATAACAGCAGAGAAGACCAGAGCTGAACAGGCTGAAAGTGATATTACTTCAAATCTCAACAAAGAAATAGATAGGGCTAAGAAGGCAGAGCAGGCTAACACTACAGCTATTACAAGTGAGGTAACCAGAGCCACTGCTAAAGAGGAAGAGCTGTCTAATTCTATTACTGCAGAATCAAATAGAGCAAAAGCTGCCGAAGCTGCTAATGCTGATGCAATAACAACTGAAAAAAATAGAGCTACATAGGCTGAGACTGATATCACCTCAAATCTTAATAAAGAAATAGATAGAGCAAAGAAAGCAGAATAGGCTAATACTACGGCTATTGCCAATGAGACAACAAGAGCTACTACTAAGGAGACGGAGCTATCTAATTCTATTACCGCTGAAGCTGATACGGCTAGAGCTGCAGAAAAGGCAAATGCAGATAAGATTAATACAGAAATTCAGGACAGAAAGAACGCTGATACAACTCTGAATAACGCAATTAACCAAGAGGTAACAGATAGAACTGCTGCCATCTCTAATGCTACAACAACTCTAAATAACAGCATTAATTAGGTTAGTACAAATCTTACAAACCTTACAACTACCGTAAATAATATTAGCGCAACTGTATCGAATATTACAGCAATTACTACAGATTATATTAACGAATTAAGCTAATAAGATATGGGAGAGAATATTGAAGTAAAAGACGTACAGAAAACCGAATATCTTGACAAAAATGGTCTTGATATGTTGTGGGCAAAGGTTAAGGAAAATACACACAATTAGGTTGAAGTAGAAAGAAATAGAGCTATAACACAAGAGACTAGAATATTTGAGACAAAAGCAGATAAATCTGAGCTTGATAGTTATGTTTCTGACACTGCTCTTAAAGCGCTTGAGTAGAAGGTTACTGCCAATACTGCTAATATTAATAACAAGTAGGATGCTGGTAACTATCTTCATTATGAAACTCTTAATAATGAAGGATATTACGAAATACCGAGTGTTTGTATTCCTGGTAGCGATGGCGATGCTAAAACAAATATAGATTCATAGAATATATCAGTTAATGGAAATGATGGAACCACTGCTTCTATAGCTTCTGATGAAATACGTGTTAGTAATGAAGCATTGGGTTATATGATTATTACTTGTGATAAAGTTAGACATTATTATGATGATGAGGGTAGTCTTGGCTTTGATTTAAACAGTGATGGTATAAAACTACAAGGAGGAGACGATAACCACGTATTAACGTCTAATGGTTCTACTATAGACATAAGAGATTATGCAAAAAAGACGGATGTTAATTCTAAGTAGGATGCTGGTAATTATATTAGTTACGATAATACTGATACATCAGCCTATAATATAGATAGAAGTATAAAAATTAATGATAACGAGTATCACACCAAGTATGGAAAAGATGGTTTAAATATATACTATCCTGATAGTATACTTACTGCAGATCCTTCCATTATTAATGGTCGTAAAGGAAATAAAAATTTTCGAATTGATAATGCTGGTATTAGTTGTTCAAATGAATCAGGATCTTTAACAATTAGTTCTAATAGCATAGATAGTAAAACTAATACGGATTATAATTTTCATATTGATAGAAATAGTATACGCATAGGTGACGAAACAGGAGATTTTGCTTTTGAAATAGATCGACATGGAATTAAACTTTCAGATGGAAGTGATAGCAAAATTCTTAATTCAAATGGTGGCTTTATAAATATTGATAATTATGCATTAAAGTCAGACATTCCAGAAGTTGATACAAGTGATTTTGTAAGTAAAAGTGATACGATTACGCAAACTATTAATTCTGGACTTATAGCGATGGACAAATTATAGGTTTTTAGTAAAGGTTATTATGATTAGACTGCATCACTAAGAGGTGGCATTTACACTGAAGGTGCTGACACAAAGCTTACGCTGAATGATACTACTGCTTCGCATAATTACATGGAGTTAACGGCTTCAAAATTAGTCATGGGACAGGACGTGGGTGGTAATACATTATTAATTACAACTTCGGGTATTGCCAATACTGACAATAACGCTAACCACGTTTATGCTACAGATGGCTCTACTATAGACATAACTCAGTATGTATTGAAGTCTGTATACGATGAAAAAATTGCAGCACTTGAAGCTCGTATTGCAGCACTTGAAGCTAAGCATACAGAAACTGCTTAATGAAAATAAAAAATAACGTTAAGAAAGACTTTAACGTTTAAGCTAGGTCTTAATGAAAGCATGACGGGGTTCACTGCCCCGCCTAGCACAACAGATTCTACCACGCCTCCTTCCAAATGCGTACCAGGGTAGAACTTTTATCATTCCTAGGTGGAACATACTAGGACACGCGTAGTAATACGCTTATATTTAACGGGACTAGGATTAATCCAGTCCTAGTTCCATATTGTTTTACTTTTAAAACTTAAAGACTATGGATACAATCGAGAAAGTTTATTGTACAGGACACGACAATAACGACGCTTTAGTAGCCGCTTTGGCTTCTAAGAATAACTGTGATCCAATGGCTATGGCAGCTATGATGAATCAGAATGATTATATGAATAACCCATTTGCTTACCTTATCTGGATGATCTTCGCTATGCGTATGTGGAACAACCAGGATGGTAATAACTAGGGAAACGCAATTCAGAGTCAGCTCGACGCAATGCGTTCGCAGATCGCTGATAATCAGAATAGTTCGTTAGTAATGGATGCCATAAGAGGAAACGGTAACGCAATTACACAGTTAGCCTCTAATCTGAATTGTGATTTCAACGCATTGAATAATGCTATTTGCTGCGTTAAGTCAGGAATTCAGGAAGTAGCAGGTAATGTAAACTTCTCTGCAGAACGCGTTATTAACGCTATTAATCTCGGAGACGCTAACCTTACATCTGCATTGCAGAACTGCTGCTGCCAGACGCAATAGAACATTATCAAGATGGGCTACGAGAATCAACTTGGGCAGAAGGACATCGTTAACCAGATGCAGACAGGTTTCAGCTATACAAACGCAGGTTTGGAAAGAGCTGCAAGTAACCTTGGTTTCCAGATGAGTTAGATGGCTTGCGATCTTAAGACGAACGCAAATGCAAATACTCAGAGAATTGTAGATGTATTGAATAATCATTGGCAGTCAGATCTGCAGTAGAGATACAATGACGCACGCCTTGAATTATCACAGTAGAAACAGAATGCTACTCTTATAGCAGCACTCAAGACTACTCCAACAGCTGCAGCTTAATTAAGTTTTAAATTATGTGTAAGGGCTCCTTCGGGAGCCTTTGCATGTTAAATATGACATAATATGGCATTTAAAGACGTAAAACAAAATTATTCAATCTACATATTGAATAAACAGGATATATCTATTACCGACGGTAAGGTTATATCAGTTGGTTTTCCGCATATGGATTTAAACAATAAGCCAACTATTGGTTAGTCATAGATGGTTATAGATGTGACTATAGAATCTAATGGCAAAACCGCAACATATACAATTCCTGAAAATCTTTCTGTTACATATGCTGGAGATATTGTACTCTCTACTGATAAGCAGGGCCTTATAGCAGAAGTTGAATCTATGAAGAATACTGCTGAAAAGATTCTCGAGTCTGTTCCAAAATAGAAAGAGGTTGTTGAAAAGGCAACGTCTTTACTGTCTGATCTCAATCCGATATATAAGGAGAAGAAGGAGACTGAGCAGAGATTTGCTAAGATAGAGGAAACTATTAACAGAATGGAATCAACTGTAACTAACTTTATTAATTCGTTTCACAATGGACAAGGTAATAGTAATACGGCACAGTGATGAAGAATTGCCAAATACAAAGTATACTGCTAATGTGAAAAAGAACGAAGATGGCAGCTATACAGCTAGCTTAGATATCTAGAAGTAGAGCGATTATAAAGACTATGTAAATAAGAATGGATTACATTTTACAAAGTCGTTACAAGAATACGCTAGCAAATAGATGGTTAATTCAAATGGGTTAGAACATACATGGACTCCAGAACAGGTTCAAAATGTATGCAATGTTCTCAATCTAAAAATACCAAGTGCATCAACAATATATGATGTTACATATACAGCAAACATGGCTTATGCTGACTTCTATCCAGAATTGCTTACTGAGCACGAGTGTGTTAAGTATGCAATGGCAGTTGCAAACGACGAAGATGGATATGAAGGAATATAGTTTTGTAGATGGGTTGCTGATGTGATGGCAAAGAAGGAAAATATAGATTGGAAGAAATTTAAGTAATCTTTAACTGTGGCGTTTTAGACGTAGTCTTCAATGACACCACAGTACTATAATTAATAATAATTTAAACGAATTAACATGACTGAATTACTATCATAGAATGATTAGGTTATCGAGAAGAAACCAAATCCAATCGAAGAACTTAATACAACGATGGCTTAGTATTATTCTGTATTACACTCGAAGATTTATAATCACGAGAGCAATATTGATATACATGTAACTTCAGATGATAAAAAGATCTGGAACAATAAAGCCAATTAGTCTGATTTAGAATCTGTTAAAGAATATGCTGATAGTTTAAAGTAGTCTTTAGATAAAGTTAAGCCAGATATAATTAAGGAAGTCGAGACTATGATAGATAATAGTAAAGACATTAATTTATCTGACTATGCCACAAAGGTTTATGTGGACGCCCAGATTGCCGCACTTAATATAAGTGATGACATTGCTACAAAAACATGGGTGTCAAATAACTTTGTAAACTCTACAAATTATCAAAGATTTGATTCTACAAAGTATTATACAAAAGATGAAATCGATAATAAAATTGCAGGAGCAAATGTAGATAACTATCAGATAACAGAATTTAGTTTGGCTAATGATTATCTTAACCTTACATAGAACAATGGTATATCTACATAGGTAAAACTGTCTGATGTATCTGGTGGAGCAATAACAAGTGATAATTTGGATAGAAAGTTATAGGACTATTTAAAGATATCTGCTATAGGAAACATTACGTTTACTAGAGGCGGAAGAATAGTTACAACATGGAATCCTGCTACAGAAAATGCTACTGTAGAGCTTTCTGGAGGAAGTGGTGCAGATTCTTAGAGCGGTGGATATTATAAGCCGTACTTTAAGAATTACCCATCAGATGATAATTTACCTACATCACAATTACCAGTAGTTGGATAGGATCCTGCAAATGCTGGTTGGGATGCTGTTAATGTAAATCCAGAACAAGGATATTTTACTTGGGAGATATGGGTATACATTAAAACCGGTGGTGGCTTTGGTGATATCATAGGTCCAGTTTGCATTTCAGGAAAAGATGGAGATAATGGCTCAGATGCTACAGGAAAAGAATATATATATTAGTTAAATAATAATTAGCCTACAAAACCAACAACGAAACCAGCGTGGGGCGATGTTCCTGCTGGATGGACCGATAATCCTACAGGTATAGATTCTACTCATCGTACAGAATGGATGATGTATAGAACATAGGATCCAGATGGAGTTATAAGTGATTGGCTCCCAGCTAAGGGCCCTGTAATTTGGGCTCATTGGGGTAAAGATGGAATGGATGGTGATGGTGTACAATATATATTCTGTGCATTAAAACCTGGTGAAACTACATCTGTATTTACAGGTATAAATGATCCTACGTCGTGGACAAATGATTCTGGCTTTTAGAATGGAAAAGCTGGAGAATACATTAAACCAGGATCTAGATGGACAGACAATCCAATAGATATTAAAACAGCAGTTGGTTATGGTTAGGGATCAAGCTAGTATGTAAGCATAAGAAGATATAGAGGATCTACAGGAAGCGCCGAAGATAATGACGGAAAGTGGCTGGCATATAGCGAGCCTAGCTTGTGGACATACATGGCAAAGGATGGAGAAAGTTCATCACAGACATTAAAAGGATCACCTTTAAGAAATAGAGGTGTATGGCAGACTGGTGTACAATATTTTGATGGTACAACCTAGTCTGATGGAGGATTGTTTTATTAGGACTTTGTATCATACACTCATTCTGTAGTAGCTGATGGAGCATCTAAGAATGTTACAGATTTCTACGTTTGCAAAAAACAGTGTGCAAGTATTGTCCCTACAAATACTGATTATTGGGATAAGCTTAGTGATATGGGTCCAATATACACTGACGTCCTTGTCGCTATGAAAGCATACATAAAAGAGCTTACAGCAGAAGAAGTTATAATCACAGATAACGAGAACATCGTAGCTGGTATGACTTCTGGCAATTCTGACAAAGTTTCATCTCAGGGCAATGTGAGAATATGGGCCGGCACAAATGATAAAAATGCTAGCAATATAGCTGAAGCTCCATTTACTGTTACAGATAAAGGTGTATTAACATGTAGAGGAAACGATGGGAATATTATATTAAAAGACGGTACAATTTATTTCATAGTCGGCGGAGTAGAATATAAGTTAGGTATAACTAATGGCAAGCCAGATTGGATTAATAGTGCTGGAGCTGATTCAGTTGAACAATGGTATACTAAGGTTGAAACAGAGCACAATGTTTCATTTAGCGCTATTGATTCTTTTAGCATTAAAGACAACATTTATTATACAAGTGGTACAATGTCAGATATGGTAAATGGTACATATTATAAACGCGCATCAAAAATAACGTGTTTGTACAATATTAGTGAGGGCGTTGTATTTACATTTAAAGACACATTTGGAATAGATATATATATCAAAGCAACATTTTAGAATGGTATTAAAGCAGTAGAAGGTGCAGTTGCTATCAGTGGATATGCTACTACAATGTCTACACCTACTTAGGACATTCCTGGAAAAATAAATATAGATACAACTAGCAAATAGTGGTGTTCTATAGAGAAAGAAAGCAAGGATAGTTTGCCAAGTATGTATTATACAAAGGATACTCCTGTAGGTAAATTACACGAAGCTAGTTATCGTTCAGTTGATGATAGAAATGTTATATACGGAAGTGGTACAGAAGATGGTATATATGTAATAAAGCCAGCGTCAAAAGAAACTTTGAACACTGATAAAAAAATATCAATATTTGTCGATGAATCTTCTGAGGAGAATGTATTTAAACCAACAGTAACAACAGTATCATTATAATGTTTGACATAGTACAGAATAAGATATAGTTAAGTACAGAAGATCTAGCTATACCACCATTTAAAGACTTCTATAATAATGCAAAAGATAAGCAAGAAGCATTAAAGAAGATCGAATTCATAGTGTGGAGATATAAATGGAATAGTCCATATGAGGCTTATCCAGAGAAAGAACGCACATGGAGAGTAGCTAAAGATGTACTTAATGATGAGAATTATAAACCTGATGACGTTGTAAAAGAATTAGCAAAAAGGTTCCAGGAGTTCCAAGAGACTCCTGCTACCCGTCTGCTTAAATCTTCTAAGAGCGCAGCAGAGGGCATTATGAACACGATGGATAGCTATGCTGAAGAAGAGCTTGATATAGATACAGCTAAGAAGCTTTCTGCTATATTGAAAGATGTTAGTGGTATTATTAAGTCTTTGGACATGGCTACGAAGTAGGCAAAAGCAGAACAAGCAGAAACCGGTAGAGTCAAGGGTGGTGGCGTTATTGGTATGTACGAATAATTATGATAGACTTTAATTAGAAGCTCCATAATACTGATAAGTTCAGATAGGCAGCTATCTTCTTTCAGAAACATGGATGTTATACCTTAGCTCCTAGAGGTACTACTGATTATAATAAATATTGGGAGCAAGAGACGGATAGATGTCTTAATGGTTATACAGCTCCAGATGGAGAAGGCATAACTGGATATAATTACTTCTATCTAAATTATAGTCCGATTATGCGACTTTAGGAAGAAGAGTATACAGATAGAGAGGGTAACCTCAGGAAAAGAAGACAACGTATACTTGAGTTTCCTAGTTTTTGGGACTATGATTACTATTATTTTTGCGCTATAGAACAAGCGGAACTAGAAGGCAAACATATGGCAGTGTTAAAATGCAGACAGAGAGGATACTCATTTAAGGGTGGATCTATGTTGGTTAGAAACTATATGCTTATACCTGGATCAAAGAACTTTGCTATAGCGTCAGAATAGAAATTCCTTATAGGCGATGGTTTGTTAACTAAGGCCTGGTAGATAATGGACTTCCTTGATAAGCATACAGCATGGGCTAAGCAAAGACTTGTGTCTACACGTATGGAGAGAACCTCAGGTTACAAGATTACAGACGAGTTTGGTAAGTAGACTGAGCAAGGATATTTGTCTAGCATAACTGGTATAACACTTAAGAATGACCCAGAGCGCGTGCGTGGTACTCGTGCTAAACTTGTACTATGGGAGGAGGGTGGTAAGTTCCCTAGTCTTCTTGATGCATGGCGTATAGAGCAACCTTCAGTAGAAACCGATGATGGTAAAGCATTCGGATTAATGATAGCATTTGGTACTGGTGGTACAGAAGGAGCTAGCTTCGAAGGATTGAAAGAGCTGTTCTACAAACCTAAGTCTTACAATGTTCTTAGCTTCCCTAATATATGGGACGAAGGAAGAGAGAATACCGAATGTGCATTCTTTGTTCCAGCATACTCCAACCTAGAATCATTCGACGATGATGGCAACTAGGTTTATATGGATAAGGATGGAAATAGCTATAAAGAGAAAGCTATAGAGAACCTTATAGATTAGAGAAACAAAGTAAAAGATGGTGGTGCTAGTTAGCAATCTATAGACCGTTTTATATCAGAACGACCTATAAAGCCAGCAGAAGCAGTATTGGAGCTCGGTAAGAACATATTCCCTAGAAAACTATTAATGGACCAGTTAACCAGAATAAGAACCAATAAGAAGCTTCAAAGTATGAAACATATAGTTGATCTAGAATGGGATGGAAATGGCCAGGTAAAGGCTACAGAAAAGCCTAGTGGGGATATAACTAACTACCCTCTTAAGAAAGGTGATAAACCTCATGGCTCTGTAGTTATATGGGAGTATCCAGTAAAGGATCCTCCACACGGTTTATACATAGGAGGATGCGACCCGTTAACATATCAGCGGGGTATAATCGAGCAAAAACGGTGAAAGTCTAGAACAGAAAACACCGTGCTAATCTTATAGATTGCGAAAGGCTATAAGACAGTGTAACGCATAGGAGATGAATAAATATAATTCTCCCACGAGTGCTCGACGCCAATTTGGTGATGATATATGCTGAACTACATGGGGACATGTAGAAGTTAAGATAAAAAGCTTAGCGATAACAAATTGATGATCATGATGATAGTTTTACAAACTCTCTTGGTTCTACATTTATATTTAAGCGTGTAAGAGCTGGAGAAGCTTGGACGGATGTAATAGTGGCAGAGTATTCTGGAAGACCAGATACAGCAGAAGAGTACTATGAGAATGTACGCAAACTGCTTACGTTTTATAACGCTAGATTATTATTTGAGAATGAAAGAAAAGGAATCTACCCTTACTTTACGAATAAACACTGCGATTACCTCTTGGCTGATTAGCCAGATAAAATCATATCTGAAGTCTTCAAAGACAGTAAAGTACAAAGAAGAAAAGGATGTCACATGACCAAATAGATTAGGGCATATGGCGAAGGATTAATATTAGAGTGGCTATTAGACGAGTTTGAAGAAGGCCACCCTAATGTAGAAAGAGTATACAGCGAACCTCTAATAGAAGAGCTTATAGAGAACGATGGTGTACGAAATGTAGACCGCGTGATAGCTTTGTGTATGGTAATGATATACAGAGAGGAGCTCTATTAGGTAAAGGTGTCGTCTGCAAAAGAACAAAACAAATAGGTTGAACTCTTCGAGATGCCGTTATTTAGCAAACAATGGTTTGAAGAAGATAGCAGCACAAGTGAAGACGGTATGCCGATATTCACATTTTAATACATGGAAGATAACTTATACAATTCAGCTTTCCCCAGACAAAAGCTACCTCTTTCAAAGAAAGGAAAGAAGTGGCAGGAGGATTGCGTTAACTATATTATAGGTGAAGGTAACGTAACATCTGGAGGAAATAGTACATCATATTACGGAGAGCTGTAGACCTATTATAACTTATATAACAGCATCTTCGACGAGAAGGATTTTAAATCAATTACAAACCCATTCAAGGTCGAGGATGGTTTTCCTGCTACTCCTCACGACTTTAATATTATAAGGCCTAAAGTAGATTTACTTATAGGTGAGGAGACAAAAAGACCTCTTAACTTCAGAGTTATCAGAACTTCATAGGAGGCTACATCAGAAATGCAGGAGAAAGAGAAGTAGATGATACTACAATATATAGAAGCGGCTATCACAGCTAGAATGAGCCCAGAAGAAGCTCAGTAGTTCCAGTAGTAGCTACAGTCTGGAGAGATTATGCCACCAGAGCAGATAGCTAAGTATATGGACAAAGACTACAAAGATATTGTAGAGAATACTGCATATCATTCACTTACATATCTGAGAGAAAAGCTTGATCTTGACAACGAGTTTATCAAAGGCTGGAAAGATGGATTGATCTCAGGTAGAGAAATTTATTACGTTGGCGTACTCAACGCAGAGCCATATGCCGAAAGAGTTAATCCTATATGTTTCTCTTACGACAAGAGCCCAGACTTGGAGTTTATTGAGGATGGTTCATGGTGCTGCAGAAAGATGCGTATGCCTATTACAGAAGTATACGATAGATATTACGATAAGCTTGAAGAGAAGGATCTTGATAAGCTTGAAGAGATGATTGGTTCTACTCCTGGTAGAAACCTTGGAGACAGAAGTCCTGTTGATATGGGTATACAATTACGTATATATGATAACCCGATGTTCGAAGGATCTGGCAAATCACTTGTAAATGTATGGCATTGTTGCTGGAAGTCTTTCAAGAAGATCTTCTACGTAACTACTACAGACGAAGCAGGATAGCCTTAGATTAATATAGTTGACGAAACATATCAGCCTGTTGGTAACGAGGTTAGCGTAGAGTCAGATTGGATTATAGAAGTATGGGAAGGATACAGAGCTGGTAGCGACTTATACTTTGGTATACAGCCTATCGAGTATCAGCATGTAAGTATTGATAATCCTAATAGCCAGAAGCTTCCTTATTGCGGTGCTATTTATAGCAATACAAATAGTAAGCCTAGATCATTGGTTAGCATTCTTAAGCCATTACAGTATATGTATATTGTATTGTGGTACAGACTTGAGTTAGCTATTGCTAGAGATAAAGGTAAGGTTGTTAATATGGATATTACATAGATTCCTAAGTCTATGAATATTAGCCCAGCTAAATGGATGCATTACTTATCTAGTGTTGGCGTTAACTTTATTAACCCATATGAAGAAGGCTGGAATATTCCAGGAAGAGAGGGTGGTAAACCTGCTCAGTTTAATCAGATAACAGCATTGGATCTTACAATGTCTAATGTTATAGCTGAATATATTCAGCTTATGGACAAGATAGAAGAACTGGCTGGAACAATATCTGGTATTACGGCGCAGCGTGAAGGAGCTGTAAGCTCATCAGAGATGGTAGGTAATGTAGAGAGATCTGTAGTACAGAGTTCTCATATCACTGAGCCATTGTTCTGGGTACATAATCAGTGTAAGCGAAGAGTGCTTAATATGCTTCTCAATACAGCTAAGGGCGCATGGGAAGAGACTGGTAAGAAGAAACTTCAGTATATCTTTGATAATGGAGAAAGGGCATTCTTGGATATTACCCCTAAGTTCTACTATGAAGATATGGATGTATTCGTAAGTGATACATCTAAGGATCTTGAGAACATACAGAAACTTCAACAGCTTATACAGCCAGCTATGCAGAATGGTGCTAGTTTGCTTGAAGCAGCAGAGGTTCTTACAAACGATAACTTCAATATCATTAAGCAGAAGCTTAAGGATATGCAGACTAGACAGGAGCAGATGCAGCAACAGCAGCAGGAGGCAGAGGCTCAGCAGCAACAGCAGTTGCAGCAGATGCAGAATGAAGCTAAACAGCAGGAGCTTATGTTACAGGAAGCTTAGATGGATCTTCAGAGATATCAGATTGATCAAGATAATCAGACTAAGATAGCTGTAGCACAGATTAACGCTTATCGTGGAACGGAGGAATTAGATCAGGATCAAAACGGAATCCCAGACCCAATCGAAATCGGAAAACAAGCTATCGAGCAGTAGAAGATTAACTAGGAGGCTTACAATAAGCGTTACGAAGCTAAACAGAAGCGTGAGATAGAGGATCAGAAGATCTAGCTTGAGAAGGATAAGATGAAGCATGAAACAGAGCTGTAGAAGGCTAAGGATGATGCTGCTTATGAACGCGAGAAACTTAAGGCAAAGACACAATTAAAAAATCCGGTAAGCGGAGAGCATAAAAAATAATAATTATGAGTGGAGTTTATTAGATTTATAATACCGTAAATGGTAAGCGATATATTGGTAGCTCTATTCATATAGAGCAACGCTTTAAAGAACATCTTAGAAATCTTAGAGCGAATAAACATGCAAACGCACATTTACAAAGCGCATGGAATAAATATGGAGAACATTCTTTTATTTTAGAAGAAATAGAATTATGTGAGCCTGACCAATGTCTAAAAGTAGAATAGGAATATATTGATTATTATCACGCTGCTGATAGAAAATTTGGATACAATATAGATCCATATGCAGATCATGCTGGAAACACATTGTCTGAAGAAACTAGAAAAAAGATAAGTGAAAAAGCTAAAGGCAGAAAGTGGAGTAAAGAGCGACATGAAAATTGGTCTAAAATTATGACTGGTAGGAAAAAGCCAAAACAAGCTAAGACTATGGCTGAAAAATTCGCAAAAGGTGAATGTACTTTTCCAAGAATGAATGAAGTTTCAGAAGAAAAACAAAAGCTTTGGAAAAAGCATTTATCAGAAGGTTTGAGACGCAGATATTCGGCCTATAATAATAGGCCTACAGGTTTTAACATTAAGGCTATATTTTCTGACGATGTTAAATATTATCCATCAAAAAGAGAAGCCGCTAGATAGCTTGGTATTGATAATGGTGCTGTAACGTATTGTATAAGAAATACGTAGGGATACTGCAAGAAGCTTAATTGTACATTTGTTTAGATTTCCAAAGAAGAGTATGAGGAGGCTACGGCATGAAGTTTGATAATAAGACATTTTAGCAGAAGTATGAAGCGTGGAAGAATGGCGCTGATTACTGGAAGGATATTAGAGGAATCAACTTGGGTGGAGACACCCAGGCTGAGGAACCTAGTCCAGAAGAGCAGTAGTAGCTTGATTAGAGTGTATAGTCTATACTTAATGCTTATAATGAAGGTAAAGATGTTAACATAGCTGAAGATATTATTAAACCATTACCTTTTGATACTCCATTAAATGAAGAGCACCCAATACTGCATAAATATAAAGGAGGTAAGAATGATTCTATTAATACTTTTGTTAACAGAATGGGCCCTCTTGTAGGACAATAGCTAAATAGATACGGATATGGCGATGCTGCATTTTACAATGTAATGCGTTAGCTTGCATACGAATCAAACTACGGAAGGTCAAGAGTAGCTAGACAATAGCATAATTATGGCGGAGTAGGATGGAATGGCAAGACTTATACCACATATAAGAGTGACGCAGATTTTGTTAAAGACTATGTAAGACTTATGCATAATAGGTATGGAGCTGCACTTAGAGCTAAATCTACACAGGATTATGCAAGAGCACTTAAGCAGAAGGGCTATTATACAGATTCCCTTGAGAACTATTCTAGGAATCTTAGAGGTATGGACAGCTTGGTAAAGGCGGCTCATTACCACAGGAATGCACATAAAGATGCTTACAATTATAATGTTAAGCTTGACGATCTTGTATAGGATTATGAGGACACAAAGAATACTAGCCCTATAATTATTAATTCTCCTTCTACGAAACAGCCTAAAACTATTAGAACTGATGTTCCAACAACGTTGATTGGTCCTACTTAGGAAGAGATTAAGGCTTAGCAATAGCGCGATCTTGATCTATATAAACAATAGATGTATAATAATATAACTTAGCCTTCACTTCCGAACATACTTAATCTACTCCCCTAGAATAACTTTGGTAAAGATTCTTATGGCTAGAAGTTCTGGTAGAGAAAAGGTAATAATCTTAAACTGATGTAATTATGACACAGATGGAAAGTCCTAAGCGAAAGATGCAGAAGAAGAACGACTATCAGCGTCATAAGCTCTTTCGTAAGATTAAACGTAGAAGAAAAGCATAGGCTGAAGCAGAATAGTAGATAGCTGTAAAATAGCTTAGAAAGAAACTTAAGATTCCTAAGTTTGGAAGTGGTAAAGATATTCATATAAAGAAATCCAAGCGTGGAACATTTACTAAAGCAGCTAAATAGCATGGTATGAGTGTTCAAGGATTTGCTAATAGAGTTTTAAGGAACCCAAGCAAGTATAGCGCAGCTATGAGAAAGAAGGCAAACTTTGCACGCAATGCGTCAAAGTGGAATAAATAATAACATTACACGGGTTCGACTCCCGTGTAACGTACAACAATTAAAAATATTAACTTAGTTATAATTTAAATTATGGCAAGAAAGAAGAAAAATCCATTAGGTGATTTTGAGGACGCTTTGAGCTCTCTCGGGTTCGGTGGCCAGGAAGGTGGCGACAGCGTTACAGACATCGATAACCAGGATGTGGTTAATCAGGTGTTAGACGACCCTAATGATGATGTTGAAAATTTAGACAATCCAGATGACGATAAGTCTTCTGAGGATAATAAAGATAATAAGAATGTAACTGGTGATCCTAATGCTCACGATGATGAGACAGAGATCCCAGATAATATTTTAAATAATAATACGTCCGACACAACTACAGTTGACAACGAATAGGATAATGACAACGATGATAATGATCAGTAGACTGACACTGATGTCGTAGATCCTGGAGAGGCAGAACAGATTGGTGCCTTCTTTGACGCATTCGCCGAAGCTAATGGTTGGAGTGTTGATGAAGACGAGAAACCTAAGACAATTGAAGGTATCGTAGAGTACATCAAAGATGTCGTAGATGAGAATTCAACCCCACAGTACGCCGATGATCGTATTGCTAAACTTGATCAGTACGTAAAGAACGGTGGTAGATTTGAAGACTTCTATCAGACACAACAGAAATCTATGTCTTATGATAGTATAGATTTGGAGGACGAATCTAATCAGAAAGCAGCTGTTCGTGAGTTCTATAAATTACAAGGAATGAACGACGAACAGATTAGTCGCAAGATTGAGCGCTATGAAGATGCTGATATGCTGGAAGACGAAGCAGCTGATGCTGTTAACTATCTTAAGGCGTACGAGCAGCAACAGCAGGAATATATGGCTCAGCAATAGGAAGCTCAAAGACAAGAATAGGAGCAGCAAGCTGCATAGTTCATGAATGACCTTACATCTAGTATTAATGGTCTTACTAATATTAGAGGTATTAATATCCCAAAGGAGGATAGAAAAGCGTTGTTCGATTATATCACAAGAACTGATGCAGATGGCTTAACAGAGTATCAGAAGGCTTTTAATAATAACCTTGTTAACAATTTGATAGAATCAGCCTACTTCACAATGAAGGGTGATGCTCTACTGGGCGAAGCACAGCGCAATGGTCAGACATCTGCTGCGAGTAAACTTAGACAAATGCTCAAACATCAAACAAAAAATCATACATCATACAATGTTGGGCATGAAAAACAACCTCAGGCATGGGATATCGCGTCAAAATACCTATGATGAGACAATTAACATATTATGAATAATTCAAGTTCTTTATTAAATAATCTTCAGCTCTACCGTGGTAAGCGTTTTGCTGACTTGGTAGACGAAAACATGATTGCTAACGCAATGCTTACAAAGCCTCATGAGGTAGCAGGCTTGTTGTCATTGGTTTTTGGTACAAAGGATGATGGTATTTCAACTACCATCGATTTGTTAACTGGTGGTCTTGGTTCAACCATGACTATCGAAAACAGAGAGTATGAGTGGTCTGTAATGATTGATGCTGACCACGCTGTTAATATCCGCTACGCTAAGTGGAATGGCAAGGAGATCACTCCTAAGTCAATTACAGATGGTTTGACCCCAGGTATTAATAATACTCCTATTTATCTTGGTCTTGAAGAGAAATTCTTCGGTCCAGGTGCAATTCTTGCATTTGATAACATTAACTTCCAGGTACGTGTAAACGGTACTCCATACCAGGATGGTAGCACATGGGTATATGAGACATATGTAGCAGAAGGCTTCCAGGGTTCTTATATTCCTTGTGAGTACTTGCTCCCAGGTCGTCAGGTAGACCGTATCGGTTCTGCATACGAGGAGTACAGTGATGAGGCAGATATCATCAACTATCAGACTCCATTTAAGATGCGTAATAGCTTGATGACTATGCGTCTTACTTACGATATCACCGGTGATGCTTACTCTACAGTATTGGCTATCGCTTTGACTGATCCTGAGACAGGTAAGAAGTCTTATTTGTGGTCTGACTATCAGTATTGGAAGGCTCTTCGTGAGTGGAAGAAGAGAGAGGAGAAGCAGTTGCTGTTCGCTCACTCTAACCGTAATGCAGATGGTACTTACAATTTGAAGGGTACTAATGGTCGTTTTGTTCCAATCTCTGCAGGTTTGTTCGAGCAGATTGCTCCAGCTAACGTACGTTACTATACAAAGCTTACTACAGAGTTGTTCGAGGATTACTTGTTCGATCTCTGCTACAATATCATTGGTACTAATGAGCGTAAGTTCGTTGCATTGACTGGTGAGATGGGTATCCGTGAGTTCGACCGTATCTTGAAGGAGAAGGCAGCTAGCTTTAATATGATTGATACACACTTCATTACAGGTTCTGGTCAGGATCTGAAGTTGGGTGGTCAGTTCACAACTTACACTATGACTAATGGTATCGAGTTGACAGTTAAGCGTTGCGCTATGTTTGATAACATGGAGATGTTCCGTCAGCTTCACCCATTGACAGGTAAGCCATTGATGTCTTACACATTCTTGTTCGTTGACCTCGGTCGTCGTGATGGTCAGGCTAACATCGTTAAGGTATGTCGTAAGGGTCGTGAGTTCGTACAGTGGTGTACTGGTGGTTCCGTATTGCCAAATGGTTATGCAAATAACATCAACACTATGCGTTCTAACAGCCGTGATGGTTACCAGGTACACTTCCTTGGTGAAGAGGGTATCATGTTGAGAAACCCATTGTCATGCGGTATCTTGTACTGTGATGCTGAAGACCAGGAGTCTATCGCAGTTGAAAACAGAGCAGTAGAGCTCTAATTAATTAAATAATATACAATGTTCAACCCCACCCAAAATCGGGTGGGAGCTTGGCATTGCAACAACTAATTGAAAAATTATGGTAGTTGAATTAAAGATCAGAAAGAAAAATCCCTGGGCTGGATTGTTAAAGTACAAACATTGTTTTGATTATATTGCACCTTACTTTACCAGATCTGGGTCGATATACACAGGTTTAACACCTGAGGATGAAAAGAAATTTGAAAAGGAGCTTGGTTATCCAGAAGGCCATCTCGCTAAGAATTCACCATTCTGGAATACATTCTGTGTTAAGGTTGGCTCTAAGAGCACAATTCTCGACGACTCATTCCCAAGATAGGCTATGATTATTAAGTTCCTTGAGGGACATAAGAGAGTAGCTACATCACTTGATAAACTCAATGCTGGTAAGGATTACCTGCTTATTAATAGACAGGCTGAGGCTATTGAGAAGAATAAGATTAACAAGCTTCGTAGAGATGCTATTATTGCTTTTGGCAAGCTTTCTCTTGAGGAGATGCGTAAGTGTCTTAGACTGTTCGGTGTTAGCGCTGATACAATGTCTAATGAGCTTGTAGAGTCTACATTGTTCTCATTGGTTGATAAGTAGCCACAGAACTTCTTTACTAAGTGGGTTAACAATAAGACAAAGGAAACAGAGTTCTTGATCGAGAGTGCTATTGCCAAGGGTATTATCCGTAAGGATAGAACACAGTACTATTATGGTTCTGAGATGCTTGCAGACTCATTGCAGGATTGTATTGCATACTTGGACGCAAAGAAGAATCAAGACTTAAAGATCTCGATCATTAATCAGGTTGAGAATAAATAATAAACTAACGACGTATGACGCACAGTGATATTTATACTAAGTTTATGATTGAATATGACAAGGCAAATATAACTTCGTCATATCCGTCGCTAACTGAATATGAAATTGCAACAATATTAGATAAAGCGTACTTAGCTTTAATAGCTCAAAAATTAACAGGGAACAATCCAAGAAGATCTGCTTTTGAATCTGATGTTAAAGCAATTGAAGATTTAAGACCGCTAATAAAACAAGCTTCATTACATGGAGAACATAGTGATGTTGTTACAAATGAATATATTTATTCATTAAACATACAAGACTATCTGTATTATATTTCTAGCACAATATCATTAAATGCTAATAATAGTTCTATAGATAATCAGAAGCATATAATTCAGTCTGTTAGCCTTATCTCTCATGAAAATGCAAATAAATTTAAGTCCACGTCAACAAATTTACCTTGGGTTAAGAATCCAGTATGTTACATAGACAACAAGATTGTACACGTTTTAATTGATCCGTACGATGTTAAAAACAACATCGGCGATATGGTGTTAGATGTAACATATATAAAGACTCCTAACAAGTTTGTAAAAGGCACAAGTTTAGTTGATTTTGGAGATACAGAATTAGAGATAAATGATGCTATGGCTGAAGAACTTGTTAATTTAGCAATTATAATGTCTACTGAGATTGCAGAATCCAGTAGATTATCTACTAAAATAAATACTAGACCACTAGAATCATGACGCAAGAACAAACTAGAAAGCTTGGTATCGAGTTTGAAAGAAGGATAACAGAAATGTATCCACAGTTCGCAATAGAAAACAAACTTGATACCGATACAATATATTCTTTTTTAAGTGAGTATCAATCCTAGTATGTAAAGACTTTATATGTAGCCGAAGGTTAGACACAAAGTGGTACTAGGCAAGATAATAAAATTCACGACATATTGTCTAATCTTATTAGACATGAAGATATCAAACCTTCAAATGAAGTAGATAACTGCTAGTTAGAGTTTGATCTACCTGCAGATTATTCTATGTATATTACTTCATATAGTGTCGTAGATAGAACTTATAAAAGTAACAAAACCTTAGACACGCCTGTATACCTTGATAATGTAAACGTTAAGCAAGATTTGGCTGTTAGGTTTTTAGATGTAGCCTATAACTAGAAAGGAGTTCTGTAGAAGCCATTGGTAGTATTAGATTAGAATAATCAAAATACAACAATCAGACTCATACACGATACTTATACGCATATATCTAGTATAAATCTTACATACTATTGTTACCCATACGCATTCAATGTGATGAAGTTTAACGATTAGGATAAATCAACTGGAGCTGTACATAGTTATTGTGAATTACCTTATAGCTGCTTTGAAGACATAGTTTCAGGAGCTGTAGATATGTATATAACTTAGTACAAATTCAGATTATAGCTTGGAGGTAAACAGCAATAGTAGAAACCACAACAAGAATAGGAGGATAAGTAATGAGATATATAGATATATTGGTAGGTCTCGAAAGAGAAATTAATAAGTTTGACGACCCAGTACAGAAGCCTTCTACAGATGAATCATTATTCTGGCTTAATTAGGCTGTAGCCAAGTTTGTTAAAACTAGGTTTAATGGAGATATCGTTCACGGTACGTCATACGAACAGAATGAGAAGCGTAGAAACGATTTAATTAAGCTGTATCAAACAATTGTCTATCAAAGTGACAATATGTAGGTAGACGAATCAGAACCGTCTTATACATCATACTATGCGCAATATCCTAATGATTTTATGTTCGCTCTTAACGAAGATGTTGTTATATCTGATTTGCAAAACCACAATAAGATTAACACTTGCATGTTTGAGTGTACTTAGGATAGTTTTATGTATAGAGTCAATAATAGTTTAACTGACTTCCATTATAGATACCACAGAGCTAGACCATTAAGGGTTCGTGTTAATGATGGTTGTAAACTATTAACTGACAAATAGTACAAAATATATAAATATTCTTTAGGTTATTTGCGCAAGCCTAAAGAAATAACCCTCGAAAAACCATATGATGAGTACAATGATTTCGAGGATATTATAATGCCTGAGATAATTAAAATAGCAGCACAAATGTATCTTGAAAACAAGAAAGACGAAAGATACCGCACTATTACTCAGGAAGTTAGTACTCAAGAATAAGATAAGAATAATTTTAACGTGGAAAACCCAGCTGGTTAGGTCCAGTGTAACTAATTAGGGTGAGTAGAAAAAATTAATATATTATGATTACATATGTAAATACCGTATTGGTATCAAATAAGGGTGGTGATACACTCGCTACAAAGGAAGAGCTTGCAGGCAAGCAGAAGAAGGGTGATCTTAAAGAGTTGGTTGGTAAGTTCGTATTTATGAATTGCGATCCAGCTGCTCAGGATGGCTCAAACATTGAGGATATCTATGCAGTTGATGAGAACTGCGATAGATTTAAGATTGGTGTTGTAACTAGTGATAGTTTCCAGAAGGCTGACAAGATGGGTAATGTAACATACATCCCTGTTGTTAAGTGGTCTAACATCATCAATGCAGCAGATATTAAGTCTATTACAAAGCTCGATTATAAGGAGGATACAGAGGATACAATCTCAATTGATTTCTCTACAATTCCTGCAGAGACTTTGGATATTCTTTCAGCAGGTGGTTGTCCTGTAGTACTTCGCCTTACTTTCAAGGATATGCCTATGCGTTATCGTAAGTGGACTGAGTCTTACAGCTATGTAACAATGCCTGGTGATGGTATTCAGAATATTATGCAGGGCCTTGTTAAGGATATCGTACGTGCTTCAAAGCGTCAGCGTGTATACGCAAAGATCGATGGTACTAAGCTCGTGCTTGAGGCAATGAAGTATGACGATGATGAGCAGGCTGTAACAGAGAATGTTTATGCAAAGGTTCGCTTTGATGCAAATGCTTATTGGATGAATCCACAGGCTCCAGGTTGGGCAGCTAATAACAAGTATGATCTTGGTGTTAAGTTTGTTAAGCAGGAGGGTGTAACTTATCCTGCATCAGCAAAGCTTGTACGTGATCGCGAGCGTTCAGCATTTGACTATCAGGGTGTACTTCATCGTTGCTGCTGGTATGACCCACAGCCTAATATGGTTACAAATATTGACAACCATTACGGTGGTATTACTATCGAGTTCGAGAACCAGTATCGTACAGCTGACGATCTCTGGCGTAGAACAAAGCAGACAGTAGAAATCTACGCTTCTAACAATGGTACCGAGATTGGTGCTGCAGAGATCGGTGATGGTCTCTTGGCTAAGTTGGGCAAGATGGTTGCTACTCGTCAGAACATCGCTAACCCAGTTAGTAATTCAACTGCGTACGACGGTACAAAGTATTAATTTAAATACCGGGGTGGGGTTCTTACCCTATCTCGGTTTTTTGTTTTTAAACATATTATAATATGCAAAAGATTAGAATTGGAAACGATATTAGATTAAATCTAACTCTTCGTGGTCCTAGAACATACGATTAGGCTAGTATTAAGAAATTAGCTTGTTATTTAATAAACACATCTGTAGCAGACTTTTATACTGGTGAGACATGTTATAATGACCCACATATGTATGGCCATCCTTGCTTTAATAGATGCGGTTGCCCTTCATATCATGTAGAGCCACGCTGCTGCAGACCATATCATCACGACTGTAGATTAAGTGGTAGAGGATGTAATCCTTGTGCGGGAGCTCCTTGTATCCCACCTGCATATTGCAAGCCATTTGATAGAGTACTTGCTGGCTATGATGACAAGTTCTGTTATACAGCATATTCTAAGGTTCTTCCTAAGGCTAACAGCATCCAGTGCTACTTCCCTGCTAAGGATCAGCTTTTCTGTGGAGTATATAAACTTGTAGTTGTAGCAGAGATGTACGAACCAGGTTGGGGTAAAACCGATCTCCATACATACACAATGGATTACGGCGAAGTACTTATGCTTGTAAATGACAATACTGGGGCAAGTGGAGATATTACTCTTGATGTAGATAAGGATGATATTCTTAATAAGAATATTATTGACATAAGAGTAAAGACTCATGACTTGTATTTGTATGGTGGCAACCAGATTAGACTTGGCGAGCAGGATAAGAAAGACCATTATTATATCATAGAGGTAGAGCTCGAAAATGGTTCTGTACTTGAATATACTCCTGGCAATTGGCCTTATGAAAAGCTTCAGTTTGTTGCTACAAAGTCTAGTGTTATATCAATCGAGGAAGAGACTGGTATAATTAGAGCTATTAATCAGGAGAATACAAACAGTACTTACGTAACTGTAAAAGCTAAGAATAACGATATTACAACTGGATTTAACGTAACTGTAGTTGGTGGCGATTATGATTATATTGGTTATCTCCCAGTTAGACCATTTGCTGCTAATGTTGAAGACGATACAGAAGTAGGATTTGATAGAACCGATCAGTCATACGAAGACAAGAGCCAGGAGCATTATACAGCTACAGGTGTAGAAGCTGTTAATACAGACGATCTTAAGAGAGTTGATGATCTTACAAAGCCTGTACAGGTAGAGAATACAAGAGATGGACAGTATCTTTGGATTGTTACACGCAGACCTATTGCTTATGCTGCAAACATCACAGATAATGGTACAACAGATCTTAACTCAGCTATATATGTACCTCTCACAAAGTATCAGTAGAAGTTGAATGATAGCAAGTATTATTATTGCTGTCCTAACCCAATGAGCGCTAATACTAAGTCTGGTGGTGATATTTTCTATATTAAACTTGAAGCTTAATAATTATGGAAGCAAAGAAAGAAGATATTAAAATATATGGTAAGCTTGTAAATGTTACCACAGAGAATGTTGTAGCTGATGCTGAGCAAATCTGGGACTCTTATTATAGAAAGAACCAGACAGCTGTAAACAGATCTATGCGTGACGACTTTACAAAGTTTGCCAAGAATCCTACATTTGAATCTGCCGTATTTACAGGAGACTCTACATTCCAGGGCAATATGGCTGTAGAGAAATCTCTTTCTGTAAAAGGCTCTTCAAGATTCTAGGATTAGGCTACATTTAACGGTACTATTAGAGCTCATGGAACCCCTAATGGATTAGTTGTAGACCATAAGATTATTACAAATGATATTGAGGTTATGGGTACATTCCAGGCACTTAATATTGACACAAATAACCTTGTTGTTCACAACTTGTTAAAGGTAGAGAATGGCGGCTCATTCAGAGTTGATGGAGATACAATCCTTAACAATCTTTCGGTTAGTGGTACTCTTGATGTTCCTAATGCTACTACAGCCAAATATGGAAGCGTTAGACTTGCTACATCACCATCAGGTTAGGCTAGTACAGACGTACTTACAGTTGGCCTTGTAAAGAATATGTTACAGTATGTTCTCCCTGCATCATCTGAGAACAATATCCTCATTTATAGTAATGGCAAATGGATTACATCTGCTATCGACTAGGTTATTAATAGTAATACAACTATTAATGAACATATCAAAAGTATTACTCAGAATACATCTTATACAAAGAATGAGGTATATACAAAGAATTAGACATATAGTAAGGCAGAAGTCACATAGCTGTTATAGGATCTTAAAGAGTCAATTCTTAGGGAATACAATGGTGTTTCTTTGTGGTAGTCAAGTGGAAAAGAATATATTATTCCTAAAGATGGTAAAAAGATTATAGTTAATGCAGCTTATAAAAACGTAGCATCTTAATAGAGGAGGTATTTATGGAAGAATCAAATTACAAACATAATTATGAATACCTCTCTATTGAAGAGGCAAAGTCCATTATAGGTGGAACGTTTGTACAAGGAACTACAAATATTGGAGGAGAGCTTGCTACTAAGGCTGATATTGATAAATTGCTTACAGCTGCTGATAAAAAGTTAACTTCTATTGTCCCGGTTACTGATACATCTAATGAGTTTATTTGTTTCTTTGAATGTATTAGTAATGAAACGTTTCCAGATGATTTAGAGCACAGATGGATAGAAGTTTCTCCAATACAATTTACATTCCCAGCTGATGGAGGCTCTGTAAAAATAACTGGTTCATATGGATTGACTGGAACGCTTGGTACGAGAAAAAAAGTTGGAGATATAGCTGATACTATAACTGCAGGTGCAAACGCAACACCTTCGACCAAGAATGGCAGTAAGACATATTATTATAATAATGATTAGTCTTAGACACCTACTGCTAAAGTTTCTTGGACTCAGCCTAATAAGGAGGAAGAGTTCCCTGATGATGAAGCGCATAGATGGATTAGAGTACAGCCAGAAAGCTCATAGATATCTGTTGACGGAGGAACTATAAATGTAACTGGATCTTATGGTTTAACTGGTACTTATGGAACAGAAAAGAAGGTTGGAGATATAACTGACACTATAGTTGTAGAACCAAATTCAACCTAGGATCAAAAAAGTGGTAGTAAAACATATTATTACAACAATAATTAGTCTGACACTCCTACGGCAGAAATAACGTGGACACAACCTGGAAGAGCAGAAGAATTCCCAGACGACGAAGCACATAGATGGATTGAGATTACTCCTACGCAGTTTAATTTTCCAGCTGATGGAGGTTCTGTAAATATAACTGGTTCATATGGATTGAATGGAACATTTGGAACAAGAAGAGAAGTTGGTACTATTTCTGATACAATAACTGTAGAAGCAAATAATACTGAATCATCTAAGAGTGGTAGTAAAACATACTACTATAATAATGATCAGTCTTAGTAGCCTACTACTAATTTTTCTTGGACACAACCAAATCAGGTATTTACCTACAAGTATAAGATAGGGTTTGTAGAAACACCTGAAAGTACTAATATTAGTAGTTATAAAACAGTTGTATGGCAAAGTGATTAGTATGATGAAGGTTCTAAGAAAAAAGTTTATGTAAAAGCATCAAGATAGAAGATTAATTCACTTAATTAGGTAGTTAGTTCCGAAGATTATCATTTTGTAATAGATAATAATTATCAAGGTGATTTTCATGTAGATGTATTAGAAAATTCGATAGAGTGTTATCCAACTTTAAAAAATACAGATTATAGTAATAAAAAAACAACAAAAATAAAATGTTTTATACAAGAAGACAAAGACGTGTCATGTGAATTAATTTGCATTCAAGAAAGAAAGGATGTATAGATTATTTCCGGAGATGCCATAATGTTTACATATAATTGGGATAAAGGCACAGATTTGGATTAGGCAACTTTTGTAAATCTTAATCTCAAGACCGATAGATATGACAATTATGCTGGATTCTTAGGATATATTATAGATGAGTATAAAAACATCTTACACTTTGCTGGTGACAATACTAACAAAGGAAACGAATATGCATTTATAGATTTTAAGAATATATCTAAGTACTTAAACGAACATAGAGACGATTAGTCTTCTATTGCTGGCAAAACTGTATTACAATCATTAACTGATAGCGATGGCACAATTAGTATATAGTGTGAACTTTATACAAATTGGTATCGTACAAAAGAAACGGAAAATATAACTTTGTCATATAGCGTTTATAATAAAGATTCTGAAGATGCAACTGTTACTAGGTCTGATGACAAATAGTTTATATTAACTGGATATACAAAAATTAAGGATAGCTCAGATTAGGCGCTATGTTATGCTAGTGGAAGACGAAACGTTGATAGTTACGTGAATGTAAAAGACGGATATACACTTAGCGCTAAATTCTCGTATTATTTAGATAGTGGGGTTTTTGCATTTGATACAAATAAGGACAATGTTGGAAAATGGCATAAAGGAGCAGTTTTGAGTCCAGTAGAATGCAATCCATCATATAGTAATGTACAGTTTACAAATGATGGTAATAATATTAATTTCTCAATTAGTATAGATTCAATAGGTCAGCCGAGCTATTTTGATAAAAATGGCAATATTTATATAAAATCGCGTATTTAGCAAAAAGGAGGAGGAACCTATAATTATACGTCTATCTATGATTATACAACCAAAATAAATTAGCTTCCTTATAAAATTGAATCAAGCACCCCTTTGACAGAAGTTATTGAAGATATGGATTTTGGTGAAAGTAACACAGTTGAAATAATACCTAAATTATTATTTGACGGTGGAGCGAATAATTACACAGAAGAAAAGTATACCGAAATTAATCCTATTGAACTTGAACAAAATGTATTAACAATATAGAAACAGAGTGCTTAATAATAGATATAAAAAGACATAATCAATGGAAGTACTTAGTAAAACTGGACTAGATACTCTCTGGTCTAAAATAAAAGCTAAATTTGCTCTGATATCTGATCTCAATGCATTATCAACAAGGGTTTCTACCCTGGAGGCGTCATTAAAATCTTTAACAAAAACAGTTAATAATCTTCCTACAACAGTAACTAATGATTAGAAGTATCTTCGTAAAGACCAAGATGATTCTACAAGTTATAATATAACAGCAAAAGGTGTTTATAAAGCTCAAACAGCATGAAATTAACATTAAAGAGAATAGCTTTAAAACCAACGTATACAATTGGTAAGCTATACATAGACGATAATTATTTCTGTGATACATTAGAGGATACCGTAAGAGACATTAATAAAGACGGTAAGTTTGATAACGGAGAGAAAAAGATTAAAGGAAAAACTGCTATTCCGTACGGTACGTACGAGATTAAGTGGACGTATTCACCTAGATTCAAGAAATATACACCACAGCTTATGAATGTTCCTTCGTTTGAAGGTATCCGTATACACTCTGGAAATTCAAGTGACCACACAGAAGGTTGTTTGCTGCTTGGTGAGAATAAAAAGGTTGGAATGATCCTTAACTCAAAAGCTACCATAGCGAAGTTTTATCCAATTATAAAGGATGCTTGCGCCAAAGGAAAGGTAACAATTGAGATTAAATGAGCAAGATAACAGGAACATGGCGTGAGAAAATTTAGTACACAACCGCATGTCTCGCGTTTTTAAGCGGTCAAGCTCTAACTTGGATATAGTATTTACAATAGGGTGAAATCTCCACAGGAGTACTAGGGTTTGTAGCCCAAACATTAGTTTATTCTGCTAGTATCTATGGAGTATCTATTTACATACAAGGCAAGTTTGGAGAAATGAGAACATATTTAAAAGAATATTTAACAAACAATGAAGCAGCTAATTCAAACAATAAAGAAGAACTACAAGCTGCTGCTTAACGCTGTTTTAGGGCTTCTAATGGCCTTTTGCTTAGCATCTGGTATATTCTACCACAACAAAGCTAATAGGCTCTCAGAGGAGCTTAAAATGGCTAATAATAACATCGAAGCCTATTAGGATGCCTTATATGGTACCTAGTAGGCTTCTGGTGTTTTAAGACTAGATGTAAAAAAGTTGTCAGAATATAATGATAAACTTGTATAGTAGATAGATTCTATTAGAAAAATACAGAAGGTCAAAAAGAACGAAATACAGGTAGCAGCAACTCAAAAGTAGATATTAAACGTTAATAAAAGTAAGGGGGTAGGGGGTGATATTATAACAATTATTAAAGACTCTACTTATAAAGATAGTTTATAGTATAACCCTCTAACTAAAGTATACTATACAATCGGTAAAGATAGTGTTAATATTAAGCTTGATGTATAGAATACATAGTACCTCTACGTTTACAAACATAGAGAATATAAGAATAAGAAGAACTTCTTTAAGAGACTTATAACATTCGACTGGAAGAAGAAGGATGTATACAAATACAAGATACACAATACAAACGATTTGCTTAAAGAAGATAGTATTAAAATAATAGAAGCAATATGAATTACTTTTCACTTAGAACATTAATAGATGATATTCTCCTTATTGTCCGCAATAACAATATAAGTGAAAGTGAGGATCTTTCAAGGGATTAGGTAGCGTCTTGGATAATACAATACAAGACTTATTTACAAAAGAAGAAAGAGGAACAAGATAAAGAAAACGACGAAAGTGAACCAGATGATTCATTATAGTCAACTGTTGGGCCGATTGAACTTATTGTAGATAAAACAGAAAAGAATGTAGATTGTGAAGATTGCTGCTGTGATATCATTAAGCGTACAAAAGATAAAATATATACAGTAAATAAAAGCGCTGATGATATAGTTAGTGTATGTGACAAGAATGGTTGTGTTATACAATATATGCATAAGCTTAGAAAGCATTATCATAACTTTAGAAGATACACTTACGCAGAGCCTGTATGCTGGTTTGATGATGGATATATTTACGTAGAAGGGGATGTTGATTCAATAAGCTCTGTATACATTACAGGATATATAGATGAATCTAAAACCGCTGATACCGAAGACGATATAACAATACCAGGCTGGATGATCCCTGACATAAAGAAAGCTATACTTACAAACGAGCTTGCATTTATGATTAAGAGACCTAGTGATGATAGCAACAATTCAACATTAGCTAGTGTAAAACCAAATGGTCCTCAAGATAAGGAAGAATAAAAAGAGTTATACGATCTTAGACATATATAGAGCGTATAATAAAATCAATGAGAACGTCCCATATTTGCGATATAAGCGCATATTGGACGAGTTTAATAAAGTTGTAAAGGATGAGATTTTAGAGCGCTCACAGCTATTTAAAATGCCATATGGATTAGGTAGTATATGTATAGTAAAATATAAACCAAAGTCATATACTCCAAAGTCGTTATCTGTAGATTATAAAACATCTAAAGAAGAAGGTAAGAAGATATATCACCTAAACGAGCATTCTAATGGATATAAATACAGATTATACTGGACAAAGATACCTAAGACATTTTCAAAAAGATATATGTATCAGATACAGTTTGTAAGAGATAATAAAAGGCATCTAGCACAACTTATATTCAATAAACAAGATTATATAAACATAAATGATATTCAAGTATACAAAATGTGAATCTGTTATAGCCAAAATAATGGCTGATGCAGATATGTCTGAAAAGAATATTCGGGTTACAGATATACGTGAATGGATATTCGAAGCTGTTGAAAAAATAGGTGCACCAGTATAGTATGTATAGAAGGAGTCTGGAGATGATTGCGTTCCTATATTTGAGATACATGAGAATCAAATACCCATACCAGACGATCTAGAATCTCTTACATCTGTAGCATATTCTGTAGACGGTACAAATTGGATGTAGGCAAAGAAGGATGAAAGTTCATTTAAACTGAAAGCAAACGCTCATAAGAATCCTAGCTATACTCCGCAATAGCCACCTAGATAGCCTTTGATAACACATAGGTCTTAGCTGTTAGGTATCAATGGTTCAACAGCTGTATTAAACGTATTAAACAACAAAAATGTTAACGAGCCAACATATTGGATTAAACCTGGTTGGATAGTATTTAACAAAGACAAGGGATTTGTAAAACTTTCATATAAAGCAATTGCTACTGACGAAAGAGGCTATCCACTTATTCCAGATTTAGCTTCATATCAAGAAGCAATATATTGGTACGTAATGATGAAGCTTAGTTTTCCTAAGTTCTTAAAAGGATAGCTTGGAGGTAAAGTAAGATTTAACTAGAATACTTATTTTTACATGCAGTAGCAGTGGAACTTTTATAGAAATCAGGCATATGCGGAAGCTATGATGCCTAATGAAAGCGAAATGTCTTCAATAAAGAACGAGTGGACAAAGCTTATCCCAGACTGGGATTCTGATGACACGCTGTTTAATAACGTCGGAAAGAGATAGTTAAACTTTAATGATTACTACTATGGCTACTGATAATAATACATTCGTAAATAGCTTTGTAACAGGAATAGATAGTGATAGCTCTTTGGATAGAGTAAAAAATACCAGTTACTTAGAGGCTAAGAATATTAGGGTGCTATCATTCGATTCTACAAACCAACATGGATCTATTAAACCTATAAATGGAATAAAGCAGGTTGGATCAATAAAGGACGAAAAGGTAGAGAGAATATTAGCTACAGGAGCAGTACGAGATAGAGGTGTAATTATATATATATCAGAGAAAAGAAATAAGCCAGAGTTCTGTATATCCTGCTTTGATAACAAAATTGGTCAAGATAGTGATACAGACAACTCTGTAAAAGAGATACAGACTATATCTAACATATTTAGATCAGAACTTATAGATTGGCCTACAGATCGATCAAAGTGGCCTAAGAATGTATCAATCACATTCAAATATGAAGGTGATGATAATATCAAATTATATGTTGCCACAGGATTCAATCCTATAATGGTTTTCAATATAGCGAAATTATATAGCTATAATAATACATCATTCAACACGGTACAGTCTTATCCGAAGATTATATTTCAGAAACCTAAGTTTGTTAAATATGTAGATGGAACTCTTAAGACATCTTACGTAAGCTACTCGTACTAGATATACAGTAATCATGGAGTATCTACAGATATATCTCCAGCTTGTTAGTCTATACCTGTTATCAATGTACCATCAGATAGAACAGACGTATTAGGAATAAAGACCGATTAGTTTGATAAAAAAACTAACTGCGGTGTTTAGATTTTAATTAAACCAGAGACAGATTATTCTTTTCTTAACAGAATAAAGATATATAGAATCTCTGTACAGATTAATGGTTAGTTACCAACAATTGAAGTTATATATGACTCTGCGTATGAGCCAAACAGAAACGGGGATTTCTTTGTAAACGATACAGGTCAACAGGCTTTGGACACCATAACAATAGAAGAATACAACAGTATGTCTGGTGTACACATTATTCCAAAGGTTATAGAAAGTAAAGATAATATATTGTTTGCTGCAAACATATAGGAAAGATCAACTTTCATTGATACAGACCTGTTTAAAAAATGGGACGCTAGATCGTTTAGAGCAAATGGACAAGGATAGATAGTTCTGTAGAATACATCCGGAGACCAAAAGGTAACATATAAATGGTCTGAGCTTAACGAGTTGTCTATAAGTAATGGGTATATTGAAAGAGACTCTTATAATCCATATAATGACATAAATAAGCAATACTATCTTAGTGACTCGTACTGTATATATGACAAAGATAATTTCTACGGAGGAACAGGAGTAAATGTTTCCTGGAGATTTACAGTTACGTATATTCCTATTGATACTTGTAGTACTACTGGATCTAATGAGATTGGAACAATGTGGAATGTCCTTAAGGTTAAGAATACGCAGGATAGACCAATTCTTTACTTCATTAACAAAAACGGCCTTTAGAAAGCCGACATCGAGATATCTACAGAATAGGGTAGAATTAATAACTCTTGGGTAACAAAGTCTCTTAAACGAAACGAATTGTATAGATATGGTATAATACTATACGACTCTACAGGAAACCCTAGCCCTGTAAAATGGATAGCAGATATTCGTACTCCAAATTTGTATGATAAGTATTTCAATACTTTCATATCACATTATAACAATATGTATGATCTAGCATCAATTCCTCTTGGTGTAGCATTCAATGTTAAAAACTTACCAGAAGGATGCACTGGATACGAAATCGTAAGATGTTAGAGAAGAGAGTAGGATATAGCCTCAATAGCATAGGGTGTTATTAGTAAGCCAATAGTTGGATATAGTACACCTGAATGCCATAGACCAGATAGAACAACATACTTCCCTACAGGATTACTTACAACCGCAATGGTAGCGCAAGGATCAATATTTAAGTATTTTACAGAGAATTATAATCCTGCTAACGATGGTAAAGACGTAGATGCTATCCAAGCTGCTGGTAAAGTATGCGCATCAAATTTTGGCAATACATAGATATTCTAGTTTGTATCAGCTGAAACTACTTATTAGCCAGAATCTATAAAAGTGCTTACAAATAACAAAGACTTTAAGTTAGAGCCACTTAGGTATATTTTCGGTCAAAGCGGAAAGTTCTAGAAAGAGAAGCATATTGGAAATAAATATTTCATGAGTCCTGGTGTTTCAAATACCAATATATACACAAAACCAGATTAGACTGATGATGGTAAATCCTACGAATGGAAGTACTATACGAATAAGAGTGGTGGCGGATATACTGATTATCAATACAAGTCTTCTCCATATATTCTTAAAATGCTTACAGCGCATTTGAAAACAATGTACTACAAAGCCGATGTATCAGATAAGATGTGGACATGTTTAAGCCCTGGTAAGATAGATGAGAATATTAAGTATTCTGGATCTGATATGAACAAAATAGATGATAAGGTTTTTGCTTATATAAAACTGTACGAACAAGGATGTTCGTTAAGAACAAGGGTATGTAATACAAAAGATCATCTTATTGATTATGGTCCAAGCTCAATGGACGAGCACATTGATAACAATACGAAACTTGCTGATATCGATGATATATAGATAGCATCTGAGTTAAAATGGAATGAAGTAATTAAAAGAACATTTCTAGAAAAAGGCTCAAATTCAGATGTTAAAGAAAATGGTAAATGGTGGCCAACAATAGAATATAACAATCATATAGATTCTGTAGGCAAATACTAGTTCTGTAATACTGTATTTTATGGATGTGATGGAGCTGTTATAGATAGAGGTGGAGAAGAAGGAGATGATGGTACAACAATTGCATACGATATGATAAACGGTGCAGGTTAGGGTGATGTTATAAGAGACGATAATCCTGACTATATCTTAAGATTCCCATTTAGTACTGGAGGTAGATGCGCTTTGTTGTCAATGAAAAACGATTGCGCAAATATGTTATTCAATAGTATTCTTGGAGCATAGTCTTATTATAAAAACGTTGACAACAATCTACAGGAATTCAATTCTTTTTCAAGCTACTATAAGGTCAACATTAATAGTATTCCTGGAACCGTGTTGTGTAATATAAGAAAAACAGTAACTCCATATGACGGGTGTACAGAGAAATCAATAACTGCTAGCACATATAGATCTGATGGTCAGTTCTTTACAAAAGCAAATGAGTGGAATGCTGTATTCGATGGGGATACTTATATATCTGTACTTGATTATACATCGATGCATAAAGCTACTTGTAACTTCTTTAAAGGAAAGGATGATGTTGCTAGTAGAGATTACAGTGATTACAGGTCACCTTCAATGATGCTCGGATATGCTATACCGGTAGAATCTAATATAAACTGCAGATTTGCATATGGTTATGAATTCTCAAAGAATTCTACAAACGAAGGTGCATCTATGATTTAGATTGAGCCTGCTAATGTAAACAATATGTATACTCAAACTGAGCCAGAATACTTGTTTAACACAACATACGCTGCAGAAAACAATAGTAGAATTCATGCTGCTTTTGACACTACAAATATAGAAGACTTCAATAAGAATGTTGATTATATGTGTAGGTATTCTATGTTGAAAGAAGATAATGAGCACATTGATAGTTGGACTAAGTTCTAGAGCTCAAATTACCTTGACGTAGATAGTAAGTATGGCAAAATAACAGGTTTGAGAACATATAAGCAATGGCTTGTATTCTGGCAGTAGATGGCTACAGGCTTGTTGTCTGTTAATGAAAGAGCTATAACTGATAGCACAAATGGCACATAGTTAATACTTGGTACTGGTGGAGTACTTAGTAGATACGATTACCTTGATCAAACAGCAGGTATGCATAACGATGAATTATGTGACGCTCAATCTAGTTCTACATTATATTGGTTTGATCATCATAACTAGGAGATTAGATCATTTGATGGACAGGGTGTATACCCTTTAAGTAAGGGATCACAAGCTTAGAATATATTATACAAGTATTAGGACAAAGATTCCGATCCGACACTGTTCTTCGATAACAGAAACAACGAGGTTATATGTAAGGTAATTGGAGAAGATTCGTTTGTGTATAATGAGGCTGCAAAAGCATTCCCTTCAATTTATACAATACCGTTTGACGGAGCTATATAGTTTAGTAATAAAACTCTGCTAGTTAAGAATATAAACGGAGACATAAAAATTGCACAATGGGATGCAGATAATAAGTATACAACATCTTGGGAAGAGAAGATATTGCCTACTTATATTAAGTATGTTGTGAACAGTATTCCTACATCAACCAAGGTATTTGACAATCAAGAGATAATTACACCTCAAGACGAATTCTAGTATATTGATATATAGGGCGATAAAAAAGACAGAGATTCTTATTTCGGACTATCTAAAGAGTATAAATGGTCTACTGATTCTGGAATGAAATCAGAAGATGATCTGCATGGAAAGATAACTATAAGAGAGCATAATTATAAGTATGCTATCCCTAGAGACAATAGAGCAAATGCATATGGCTCAAGAATGAGGGGTAAATACCTTGTATGTGAAATGTAGGATAACAAACCTAATACAAATGTTGCTATATAGTATATACTAACTAAATTTAGAGCATCATGGATTTAAGATAGAGAAAAAGAATAAATAATATTCCTAAGTTTAATTCAGGTACTGGCTCATTATCTGATTCAATAAATGGAATTGGTGGAGATATAACTGGTCTTAATTAGTATAAGACAAATATAACTTCAATTCCAACATAGGCTGATATAAACAATATGAGAGGTCCTGGAAAGATAACTATGGGTTTAGGATCTGATTCAAAGCCTACTACTGGATAGGTTATAGGCCAAGTAGGGAATGCAATAGGTGGAGCGTTTGACCAGAGCTCTAAATTTACTAATAGTGCATCAAGATCTCTTGGGTAGTTTGGTGATTTAGCTTCAAAAATACCAGGACCATATGGATAGGCTATAGGAGGAGTATTTAAACTTGCTTCAAATTACTCTGGAATGGCGAATTATAGTCACAGTAGTTCAGAGATGATGAACTAGGCAGGAACCACTGAAAGTTCTGTAAATGGAATAGGATACACAAGATAGAATGTAGCAGACACAAAAGCTGCTTATAATGATGTATCTAAGACTGGTTTAAATAATACAGTATCAAGTACTGCTACAGGAGCTACAACAGGTGCTGCTATAGGCTCAATTATTCCTGGCTTAGGAACAGTTGCCGGAGGAATCATTGGAGGCATTATAGGCGGAATAGGAAGCTTATTTGGAGCCAGAAAAGCTAGAAGAAGATAGAATAGAATTGGAAAGAACGCTATAATACAGACTGATGTTATAAATTCTGCCAATATGGCTTCAGCTGACACTGTTGGATTAGAAAATAATTATTACGCAAACAATTACAACACAACTGGTGGAGTTCTGTATGCTAATAGAGGAAAGGATTTAAAATTAAGAAAACGAATTAATAGAGCTAAGGTATGATAAAATAGAAAGTGTGGACTCCTAATGGTTATTAGGCTGGTCCAACTAATAGTATGGTAGGTAAAGGTGAGTCTATTATAGACTACACTAATGGTACCGGTACACTTGTAACTAAGGGAAAGGTTGGTGTAGATAATCAGCCTAGCTCTGTTAGACAAGACGATAGAAATGTAATAGCTGGAAACGATATAGACTGGACTAACGGTATGAAGTTTTCTCAATAGATAGCTCCACTTACAGCTAGATTACAAATGTATAATGATATTGAAAAGAAAGCTAATAAAAAGCCAAGCATGAGCTCGTTATCAAAGTAGACAATGCAGCTTCAGAGCGCACAATTAGAGCGCGCTAAAGCCCCTATCTTGTAGGCGATGAAGAATATTACAGATAGGTAGGAGAAATAGCATTAGATCGAAGATTATGCGGCTCAGTTTAAAGCTAATTGCGGCAAAGATAGATTTGCTAATGGCAAGGGTATGTGGGAAGGAGTAAAAGACTCTTTTAATAACTGGATTAAATCTGGAAAAGGAAAAGTATCGAATGCTATACTTGATACAGGATATATGATTCCAGCTGTTCTTGAAAAGCAGATGCTTAATCATTGGATGAAAGAAAATCCATTAATGCCAAATATTTATGCTGCAAATAAATATGGCTAGTCTGCATTACAAACACTTAATAGATTAAGAATTAATCCTTATAATTAGCTGTAGAGTCTTAATCAAAACGACAGAGCAGCATACTATAGAATGCAGTAGGATGGTGGATATACTGGAGGATAGAGATAGGCTGGTAGAGTAGCTCTTGCCTTAGGTAATGCTAGAAATGTAGCTGATGTACTTAATAATGCTGATTTACAAAATAATAAGTATAGACAAAATTGGGCTACAGCTGCATTAGAAGAAGGTGGCCAAGATGCTGCTAGAAGACAGGCTGCCAACCAGTATGCGTGGGAAGCTTATAATAGAGCACATGGCGCTAAGACTAAAGGAATTGAAACACACTTGTCAAATCTCGGTCTTATTGGTCAGAAATGGCTGTCACAGCGTATTAAGAATAAGCAATATGGAGATGTGCTTGATATGTATCAGCAAGATCTCGATAATAAGAAGGATGCGTTAAAAGCAATATATGGCATAGGCGGTAATACAGGTACAACTGCTAGTAATCCTACTACAAGTTCCACTAATACACAATCTAGCCAGCAGCCATATGAAACAAATTTGTATCAACGTGGCATTTAGTCAGATAAAAATTGGTAGTAGAAAGCAATATAGGATATAGAAAATTTGCCGTTACCAGATTCACCATATTAGTATACAAATTATTTGGATACTATAGATTGGGCTAAATATTTTGACGCGTAGAAAAAATACAATAAAATTATTACAGGTAAAAATGGTATTCCAAAATCGTCTTAGTATACATTTTTTGATAAAAAGAGTGCTTCGCCATAGAATTATTTAAGTAACTTAATACCACAGTTAATACCTACACTGCCAGATACTAGTAAGTATATGCAAGAGTATCAGAAGAGAATGGATATGCCTATGGATAAGTTAAGATCTAATTATAACAAATACCTTGGTGGAGACCTTTTTGTAGACTCTGGTGAACCACTTGGGTATACTAGAACGTCTACACCTGCTAATAAAAATACCATTAAGGAATATGGGTTTCCAATTAATCGGGATTAGATGATCAGAGGACTTTTGTTATACAATAATAATTTTAAAGTTCCGTCTTTAATTCCATTTTAGCCTAATGTGGTAAGACAAAATGATAGGCTGCCTGGATTTTATATGAATAAAAGGAATAGAACCAATTTTTATACAGGTATTTAATTATGATAGGAATGTATGACGAACCAGTAGCGGTGCCTATAATCGACTTACTGGATAGCAGTATGATGTCATAGTACATTAGTGCTGCAAGAGAACAATATAACTAGGCTGTACAGGACCAAAAAGAGTTTGTTAAAGAATTTGGTGACCTGTATAGTCCTAGTGCTAGTTTGAACAAAGCTTACTATGATTAGACTAAGGGTAGGGTTAACGCCGGTCTTAATTACTTATATCAGAATGGCATAGATCCTCTTAGATCTGCAGAAGGTAGAGCGTATATAGCTAAGATTATCAGAGAGACACCTTATGATAAGATCTCTAAATGGAAAGCTGACGCTGACAATATGAAGACATTTTAGAAAGCAGCTGCTTCTATGGTTGCTGAAGGAAAACTTACATAGGATTAGCTCGGTTGGCAAATGTAGAAGTATGGGTTGGATTATGATAAGTTTGACCCATATACACAAAGTTGGAATACATTAGCTCCAACGAAGATGGATACTCTCGAAGATCTCACAAAGATTCCGTACAGTGTACTCAAACCAAGCAACCTTACATAGCAACAAGTTGAAGCTATGGGTTACAAGTATGACCCAAAGAATGATTACACTGGTATTACAGATTAGATGATTATGGATACGGCTGGAAAAGCTATTCCATCTGTTATGTCTACAGCTGCTGGAGAATATTATTATGACAAAGCCAAACACCAGTTACAGTAGGCCGGTGTATCCAATCCTACAGATGATTAGATTAAACAGCAATTACAAGGCACTGTAGCGCAGCTTTGGGAAGGTAAGAAAAACATAGCCTGGGATCCTAATAAATATTCATTGTTAAACTATTAGAATATACTTGCGGATTAGCTTGATGCCAAGAAGTCTGCTAGAGACCTAGCTAATCAAAAAGCAATTATAGACTATAAATACGAAGATGATGTAAGGCGCGCAAAAAACCCTAGTATATAGGACTCTTCAAGTTCGTCTAGATCTGGTAGAGGTGGTAAGCCAAAGAATCTTTGGACAATATTCGATGTAGCGTACAATAATCCTGGTTAGTCTGCTGGACTTGGCACTACAGACGATTATCAGAAGGAGGGTGTTGCTTTTTCTGATCCAGGAGTGCAGGTAAGACGAGTTAAGACTAATGGTGAGTACTAGACGGTTGTAACATTTAAAGTTGGCGATGCGCATCCTGTAAAACGAGGTGGATTTAAATCTGACGGGACTACAACTCCACCTTGGAAGAAATCTATGAAAGGCAGACAAGTTAACGCTACAGTAATAGGTGGCCTTACATATAATGCAAAGACAGGAAAGTACTACGTAAGATGTAAGCTTGATAATACTAGCGATCAGACAGATGAAACACTGCGTAAATTGAGCGGTGTTACAGAATTCTGGCTCCCTGTCAACGAGACACATAAGGGCTCTCCGTCAAATACAGAGAACCAACAATCACCAAATGATTAATAATTAAATTATGGCAAATTACAATTTACTTAAGTCCCCAGCAGAGGACTACTTTAGAGGGTAGGCTAAAAGATTTGGTATAACATTACCAAATCAACGCAAACCCGTTCCTAATAAAAGGACTTAGGCTAATGTACCAAGTTATATATCAAGACAATCTGGTTCAAGATTGGAATCTGATATAATGCCGCACGGAAATTGGTATAAGCCTAGTCAAAAATCTATTCAGAGATAGAAAGACGCTATAGCCGAATATGATTGGAATAAACATATTGACAGCTTGTACAAGAAACAGTATCAGTCAAATAGGCAAAAGATTGATGCTCAAGATGATTCTGAAGACATGCTTTCTGATGCAGAGAAAGAGAAGCAATCTAAACTCGAAGAAGAAGCTCTTCATCAAGAATATCTAAAGAGTCCACTGCACGCAATATTCGGTTCTATGGGTTCTCCTTTAACCGGATCTTATGATGGACTTGGAGAAACATTATTTAATATTGGATAGAGGGCTGGTTTATTCTCATCTCAGTCTAGTGATCTTGGAATTGAAAGCACAAAAGGTAAAATTGCTCTTGCACAAACAGATCAAGCTAAAGCAGATGCGTGGGCTAAACGAGAGAGATTAAGAAGAGATTTAAAATCAAAAGAAGATCAGTGGAACTACCTTAAAGCTAATCCTAAAGCTTAGGTTAAAGGTGACGCGTGGAGGGATACGTATCTTCTCGGATAGGATTTACTCAAGACTTATGACTAGTTACAAGATAAAGATCTTAACGAGCTTGCAGACGCGTACAAAGCCTCATGGATGAAAGAGCATAATGGAGACGCTACTGAAAAAGCTTGGAAAGATGCATTTAAAAACGTTTTTGGTTTAGATAATGCAGCTACAAATGTAACTTCTTCTATCGCTGGATGGGTATCTAGCTTTATTCAAAATAGAGCAAGAGAAGCTGGTATGGCGAGCTCTACTATTGATACATTTGATGGTACAGGTAGATCTAAAGAACAGATGGCTAGAGATTGGCTTGATAATTATAATAAATAGCTGTCTGATAGATTTGAAAAAGCGCACGCCGGAATGGATTTAGCACAAAAAGAAACCGAAGCTAAACAGTTTAAACAAAAAAGGCAGCAAGATTTAAATGATTACAAAGAAACTCTTGATGATTAGATGAGAAGAGCGTCTAAGTGGAAGAACTTTTGGAATGTTAGTAAACATGCTGAGAATCTTGCCAATATACATGCCAACGACGACCTTTTGACACCTGATTATTGGTTGTGGAATTTGCCTCAACAGATGGGATCTTCTTGGTCTTCTGATACAGGCAATATCGGCAATCTTATTACAACTGCTGGTACTGTTGGATCTTTTGCTTTAGGTGCAGCAGGACATCCAGAAGCTGGTTTTGCATTGTACAATGCAGCCAATGCGGCAGCACTCCCATTTAATTTACAGGGTGCATAGGATGAGAACTACGCTGAAATTGCTCAACGTTGGACATAGAATTATTAGTAGAATCTCAATAAATATGAAGCATAGGAAGCCTTCGGTAAAGCACAAGGTATTTCTGCATCGTATAAAGATTTGCAAAAGCAATCTGTAAAGTTTGCTGTACAAAATGGTATGTCAAAAGAAGATGCCGAAAAGAGGTATGATTTAAAAACACAGCAAGGTAAAGAAAAAGTTCTTGGAGATTATTTGATGGGTGTTACAAAAAGTAACGATCCGCGTTTATCTAAATCTAAACTTGGTACCACAAAAGGTCTTGAGCAGTAGTTTATGATAGATAACGCCAGAACTATGGGTACCGAAGTTGTGCAAAACGTCATATCGTATGTATAGCCTGGTAATAGCCTTTCGAATCTATATAGACAAGCCGTATATAAACTTCCAACAACTAAGCTTGGCGCCAAACTTGCTACAAGTAAAGCCGGTAGATTGGTAATAGGAACAGACTATGCTCTTGCTGGTTTAAATGGCGCCGTTGAAAGCAAATTTGCACAGGCTGGACAGTATATTAATTCTCTTACAAGTACAGCTGGTAAAACTGGAGCTAAGATAGGCTCTACAACAATGGATGTACTTGGAGGCGGAGTTCTTGGGCACTATGTTGGTGCTGGTGTTGGTGCAGCAGTAGGAGAAACTGCAAGAGGCATTAAAGGTCTTGCTAAAGAAATAATGCCACAAGCTCTTAAGGATGCCGGTGTTATGGCCGGTGAAGCCATTTCAAAAAAGGTTGAGGCTTTAGCCACGATGGTTGGTGCAAAAACACTAAAGAGAAAACTATTAAAGGCAGCGGTTAAAAACCCTAACACAATAACTGCTTTAAAGATGCTCAAGAAATATGGAATCAACACAGTTAGAAGTGGTATTATAGATAGGGCTTCCGAAGGTAATGAAGAAATTGTACAGCAGTTAAACGCCAATGCTGCTGAAGAGTTCGCTAAGACATATGGATACGGATCAGCTGACTTGCTTAGTCTTGCGTTCCAGGATATGGCTTATAGTAAATAGGTGTCAGACTTCTATAAGGGCATGTTTGGTCTTGGTGAATCTGAACTTTACAACGATATGGAGATGTTGTCAAACTGGCGAGGCGGTTTCGCTATGGGCGGTATGCATCCTATGGTAGCCATGAATATCTATCATGCTGCCAATGATATTAAAAATACTGTACAAGTAAAAGACGCTATAATGCATAGCGCTCTTCTCGATAGGGAACAAGGAAAGATGAATAGAGCTAGTAATGCTGTTATTTCAGACCAGATCTCTAAGGGAAGGTATAATTAGTTGGCTACAGAAATATAGTAGCTCAGAGAGGCCGATTTGAAGCGAGAGAGACCGCGTTTTGGTGAACAGTATTGGAATGACTTACAGTCTAATGTTGAACGTATTTCTGCTCTTGTAAACAACAAGCAGATTGAACAACAATATCGTATTAAAGGCATCAATAAAGGTACAGAACAATACAATGTAGCTATAGCCGATAGAGCTAACATCGAGCAATAGCTAACTGCTAATAGAAAGGCTTAGTAGGAAGCAGAAGTTAGGCTTCAGTAGATTTACGGACAGTAGGGTTATCAAAATCAGGTAGAACAGGCTGTAAATAGATAGGAATAGTCAAGAGACCCTATGTTGGCTGCCATAAATGCAGCTACAGCAAAGACTAAGGCTATTGAATCTTACGTTAATAGAAAGGTAGAAGAGTACAAGAAATCTCTTGACACAGCAGCCCTACCTCAAGAAGAAGTAGAAAAATCTGTAGCAAAATATAAAGAGTCTATTAAAGATGAAGCTAACGAATACGGTGAAAGATTTGTAGAAAACTCTCAGAAAGAAGAACATGCTAGACACATAAATAACTTCTAGAGAAATTCTGAAGCTCATAATAGAATGAAGGCTTTACTTACACTTAAGGCTAAGATAAATTCTATTGATGACGTATTTAAGTTTGCTCACGATAAACTTGGTTTAAAAACCGTTAGACCTGACGCTAAATTATTGTCAGCCAATATAGATAAATAGATTGCCCGTGCGAAGCAAAGCTTAGCTAAAGCTTATAAGAATTTCGATGAGAAATCTACAGATGAATAGACTTTGCAATTCTTAAATAACTTTAGCGAATCTGTTGGTTTTAATGATGGTGAGATCCAAGAACTTGAATAGGCTAGAGCTATGTATACTGCTAATGAATCATTACTTAACTCTACGTTATCTATCCACACAGAAGGTGTCACGCGCGACGACAATGGAAATCTCGAGTATAATCCAGATGAACTTAGGTATCAAAGAAAGTAGGCAGAGCTAAAATAGAAACTTGGTGACAAATACAAACCAGAAGAGCACACTAGAGCTACAGCTAAAGATGGTTCTAAGAGTAAGCTTAATGAACGTATTACTAAGATAATAGATGCAAATAAGCAAAACGAAAACATCGACTGGATGTTGTCTGATATATACGCTGGTAATGCTGTTACTAAGCTTACGGAAGACTATCAGAATGATATGTTAAAAGCCGCAGAAGAAGATGTAAAGGATATTAACGAATAGGCTAAGCAAGCTGTAGACCCTACAGAAACATAGCAGAATCGTACAGCTACTACAGAAGAGCTTTATAAGCATGCAGAAGAATATAAGCGTCGTAGAGATAAGGCTAGAGAGCATTATAGGAAGAAGCGTAAAGCTAGAAGAAATAAAGCAAGAGTATCATTCTTACTTGGTTTTGATGAGCTTGCAATGCAATCATTCGATGGCCTTATGGAAAACGCAAAGGTTGGTTTCTATAAGTTTGAATAGCTTTACAATGATATAAAAACTATTCTTCAAGAAGAAACAGGGCAAGACGGAGGTAATTCTGTATTAGCCTTAGCAAAAGCCATGTATATTCGTCATTATCTTACATCTACACGTAAAGAAAAGGAGAATATGAACACACCTATGGATGTATAGTCTTACGGTGCCCAAGTTGCTACACACGCTTCACAGGACACATCTTTTGATGGATATAGAAAAGCTTTGAAGCAGCAACAAGATAGAGCTCTTGTTCATTGTTTTCACACAACTATTGCATATGATGATAGCAACACTTTACATGTATTTGAAAATATAGATGAGATAGATAGACTCGAAAAATAGTCTTTATATCCAGATATACAAGAGCAGATAAATGTGAAAGACAAATAGTAGGCTATACAATTTCTTGCTGAGAATGCAGATAGATTTGGTAACCGTGATTATACAGATATTCTTGACGAACTGTTTAAACAAGATAATAAAGAAGAACTTCTTGATGGATTTGCTCACTATTTAGCATCTATTGATACGCAGTACAATAATGTGTAGTCAATAAAGGACGGTGAGGCTATTAGAGAATTAGTTTAGGCAATAATGCTTGGTAATGACTCTTATGTAAGTACGTTACAAGACTTTGAAGGTATAGATTAGGCCACATAGTATATAAAGTCAGTAAGAGATAGAATGCTTAATGGAGGGTAGTATAGAGTTCTTAATACAGACATCCCTATATACGGTTACGATGATAAAGGCAGAGCAGTACAATCATAGGCTGATATTATTCTTGTGGATAACGATGGCTAGTTACTTGTAATTGATGTGCGTTCTTCATATTTACCTGATATAAAGGGTAGAATGCTTAGTGGCTAGAGAGTTAATTCTATGGCTAGAGAAAGTATGATAGACCAGGAAAAGAGATAGCTGATGAGAACTAACTAGGTTCTATACGATATATTCGGTTCTAATATAGAGGGTACATACGTTATGCCGTTCTATAGTGATAGAAAGGCTAATAGAATGTTTGCTGAACCAGTATTTAAAATAGAAATGCTCGACTTCAATAAACCTGTAACACCTTACTATAACAAGTCTAATGAAGATATATCTAATGAGGTAGTTAAACCTTTACAGGACAAAGTAAACGATCTTGTATCAGATTTACAAAGTATATATGATAGCATTACTGAAGCTGGTGGCGAACGTAAAACCGTACCATCTTATGATATATTTAAAGAAGGCTCAAATAAGGACGAATTATTGCTTCAGATAAGAGATCTTTACTCAGCTATAGAATCTATCCAGAGCTTAAAAGAAGACGCTCAGATGCGCTTAAATTAGCTCCTGTAGCCTAAATAGCATGAGGATACTGTATCTGAATTCTACCCAGAAGATGCGTTTGATCACGTTATTGTAGATGAACAATATTAGGCAGGCTTAGATACTGTACACGAGATTTGCAAAAAACTTGATACACTGTTAAGCTCTATTACAAACCTTAACATTACAACAGCGGACGAACGAGCTCAAGTTAATGAGCTTATTTATTCTATATATGACGCATAGACGGCACTTGACCAATTCTATGGTAGTGATCAGTTTAAAGTCGAGGACACTCTTCCAGAGCAAAAACTTATAACAGCTGCTATTAACAAGCTCGTAAGCAATAGAATGATGTACGGAGATGCCGCAAACAAGGCTTTGCAAATGTGGCAGACTCAATTTGCATCCAATATTGGTAAACCTAGCTTTACTTATTTTAACAAGATCAAGTCGTTTCTTGCTACATTTGATGGTGAGTTTATGAATAGTCTTGTTGGCAATAAGAGTTTACAGAGATTCTGGAGTACAGTTATAAATAATTAGCTTAAATTCCTGGCTGATAATGCAAAGAACGTACAAAAGACTAATACAGCTCTTGATAATGCGCTTACTAATACTATTTACGATGCAGAGGACTTCATTAGAGAATATAACCAGAGATTCCCTGTAGATCCAAATATTGATGATATACTTGATATAAACAACGCGTAGAGTATCAATATGATTGACGACCAATGGAGAGAGCTTTATAGTGATACTACTAAACACTTCCCTGCATTTAGGGCTAAACTTGACCCACATTACTTCTCTATAGCGCTTGATCCACATTTGATTTATCCAGACGCTTCTGGAAAATCTGGTAATGCTGAGCTTGTATGGAGAAACAATGAAGTTCAACTTAAGCTTGCAGACTCTAAAGGTAGAACAATCTTTATGACATTCGACCAGGGTAATGACGCTGGTCCTAGAGGCGTAGATCCAATATACTTTGCTAGAAAGAAGGCTGCAGACGCTGTATTTGTACAGAAGGTTAAATACATGCTTGACTTTATGAAAACGCATCCAGGATATCATATAAGCATGAAATTAAGCCGTTCTAAGGGCTCAATTAAGAATGGTAGTGAATTATAGCCTGTAAGTAAATTCTTGTTCGCAGGAACGCTTAATTAGCATGATTTGTATAATATTACATGTGACGCTGGTAATAGAATAGGTTTTCTTAAAGCTACGCAAAACGTAAACACTGGTGATGTAACAAAGATGGTGTATGGTGGTCCAGAATTATCAACTTTAATCAGTGGATTTGATCTTGAATATATAAAACGTACAGCTATAACACAATCTGGTAATATAGTATACTTCTACGATACTGGTTAGACAGAGAAGACTGTAGATAATAGATGTATTGGCACACCATTAATATAGCCTAAGTTTACAGCCGGTCAAGGCGGTTAGGCTAATAAGATTGCAGACCTTATCTGGTATAAGTGTTATCAAGGCATAAATGAATACCAAGGTTATTCTATAGACGATTTACTTAAGTAGGTTCTTTATATCAAAGCTGATAATAAGGTGTTAAATGAAAAATACAACTCAATAGAAGGTCTTGTTACATTAGATCCGGATAACAAGAGAGTTGTTATAGGTAATGTTATTTACCCTACATAGAACCCTAGTGTAGACTATGCTAATATCTATAATGCGTTGTGTAATATGTATATGACAAAAGACGCCGCATTTGTTCAGTAGAATATGCAGCAGTATATATAGTCATCACATAATAGTGTATTATCTAAACTTAACGCGCAATATGCATCAGACCCTAATCTTGATAAAGTTGAGCTCCCAAATGGTCTTACGTTTACAAGAGAAGACTTTACTCACGACGGTAAGGGTACAACTGGTCTTGGTTATATGTTGCGCAACGGTTATTTGATGTCGTACGCAGCTAAGTTAGAGCCACCTACAGTATATGTAGACAACGTAGAGCTTGTGCAAGACCATCCGGACGAAAGTGCTCAGCAAGTGTCTAAAACAGTCGCTAAACAAGATATTCAATAGCAGCAAAAGTAGGCTGAAGACACATTTATGTCTTTATTCTATGAACAAGATTTAAGTGAGTTTGATGGACAGAAAGAAAAACCTTCGTTTGCTAACGCTGTTGACGAATGGGTTAGAAAAACCACTGGCATTACTCCACAATGGGTAGAAAGCGAGAGGTTATCAGATGCGGCTTACAAAAGGAATAGTGCAGTACTTGCTAAATGTACAGACGCTGTTATTTAGATGTCTAATTCAGTTCCTTATACTATTGGTTTCCACGAAGGATTCCATAGAGCGTTAGAATTACTTGTAGAGCCATCTATTAGAGAATAGATGTATTCAGCATACAGAAAAGCTCATCCAGAAGCTGCTACAGAAAGAGATGTGGCTGAGGGATTGGCTGATTTATTCGTCGATTATATGCTCGGTACAAAAGACGCTAACACCATAAAGAAACAAGGATGGATTAAGAGAAATATAAAGAAGGTAGCCAACAGATTGAGTATCTTATGGCACTATAGAAACAATGCTAAAACGATTCTTACTCTATTCAATGATATTAAGTCTGGAAAATATGCAGATAAATAGGTGAGCAAAGAACAGTAGAATAGATTTAAAAAGTTGTTTGGTGAAGACTTACACTATGAAATAAATGGACGCAAATTCGATCATATAGGATCTGCCGCCGAGAAAGAACATATGGCTAGAGCCCTTGGATATATTATAGTAAAGTCTGCCAAAGATGCTACTGATATATATAATGCTGTACACAACTCTTCGGAGCTTCCTATTAAATATATACCAATGAGGGTTATAAACAATCTTATTGGTGAGCCTGGTTCCGTTAAGCCTATTCTGAATGGATAGTACATGTCTATGGATTCGGTTACTCCTACATAGCAAGCATTTAGAGAAGTGTTTTACGCAGAATTAAACGATAAAGGTGACGTTGTATTCCCTAATTTCTCAGCTATATCAAAAGAGGTACAGAAGTATCTTACAGAAATAATGGATGCTTATGACGGCAAATATCAGCATGATGACGATTCTGAGACAAGCGAACAGGAAGAGAATGATTATGGAAAGTCTATCGAAAGATACGATAAGTCTGCATTCGAGTTCAATAAGCTTGATTCTGTAAGTAAGCCAGTGAAGATGTTCTTTGCTACAATACCTTACTACAAGTTTAATGATAATGGTAAGCTTACACTTGATACATCTAAGAACATATATGGTATTCCTACATTTATGCCCATTAAGTAGGTATTTAATGTAATCGTTAGCAAATTACATGATGTTAAAACTCCTTTAGACTTATTAAATAGACTGCAAGAGCTATCTACATAGAATCCTATGTATATGGCTATATATCAGAAATATAGTGATCTATACAATTCTATCTACACATTCAACAATGACGATCAGCTTGAAAAGATAGATTTTGATAAAGAAGCGTTTATGATACAAATTTTTACAGCTATCAAGGGTCACGAGCATAACTTTGTTATTGGTAGATCTATCCGCAATAAGAATGGAGGTGTAGAAGTTAAAATATCTGATGCAAACTTCGATAGAGACGCCAGAATGTACCCTAAGCTTTGGAACTCGTTCTTATCTTCTGGTCAATCAGGTTTGCTGCAGAGATCTGTTGGGCAGAATGGACAGTTACTTCTTTCTACAAAATACAATACGAAGAATACTTAGGTAGATATGCCTACAACTGTAGCAAGAAATGCATTTAGATTTATATCTCAGTTCTTCTCAGACTTGCAATCGTAGATACTGAATGATTCTGCTAGCGAATTTAAGATAAATGGAAGAATTAGAAGTGCATCGTCTAATAGTGATATCGAGGTACTTAAGGATGATATATGTAAAGAATTTAATATGCTTGGCATAAACTTTACCAAAGAAATGCTCGACCATATGCTATCTACAAAGTATAATGGTGTTGGTAGAGAGGCTCTTAAGAAATGGATTACATCAACAGGTGTGTCTAACATTAACAGTTTTATTGATGCTGTAGGTAAGGTTGTGCAAACTAATGGTTATACAACATAGAAGGCTATAGACTAGATATTTAAGACTGGTTTTGTTAGCGAATTAGGTAACTGGGCTGGAGCTTACATGAAGGTTACTACAGATAAGATGTCTAATGGTATGGATGGCACTAAGCTGTATAATGAGTCACAGAACAATAGTATTAGCAATACTACAGAGAATCTTAATAGCCACGATAAGAATAATATGGTAGTAAGGACTATTTTGTAGTCTAGCTATAACATTATGAATAATAATGGTGTAAATATGGGTTCTATTGTAGCAAAACAATTATAGAACGGAGAAGATTTCAATATTAGCATTTATACTCCTATTGGATTTAAGTCTGATAACCGCGGTGACAATGGTTCTAAATATAGCAATCTTGCTGAAGCTGAAGATTATATCAATAAGTTCGCAATGCTTTAGAACGGATATTGTATATTCCCAACACTTGCCGACAAAGGTACATATATGGTTCTTGGTGGTATAAACATCCCAGGAATGGAGTTCGGGTAGTCAGACAATGGTGCCTATACTGTATCTGGTGCTCCGAAGATGGTATTCTTAGATAGCACACACTATTACTTACAGCCTAATCAATCTGTATTAAACTAGTTTATCGACTATGCTTATACAGAGCGTGAAGCTATACTTGATTGTAGAGAGCAACTTGGCTTACCTGTAGATAATCCTAAAGGTTTACCTATACTTAATGATGAAGATAAGATAATGAATTACCACATCGGCAAGAAAGGAAAATAGCCTGGTGGTATTCAGTTTAAATCACTTACAACACTTAGAGTGTATGAAGATGGATAGATTAAACGTTACAAAATAAGCAAGATGTCTCCTGATGAATAGCTTAAAACTCTTAATGAGCAATTCTTCGACAAATCTAGAGAAGAGCAAGAATAGATAATGTCACTAACTCTTTAGGAGCAATATGAGAACGAAGTAGATAAAGCTGTTAGTCTTGGTATTGTCTCAAAGGATGAAAAGCTTGGTTATCTTGGGCTTAATAACATTAACCTTAATCAGAGCCAAATAGACGCCGTAGAACGCACTTTGTACGCTCAGATGTATAAGGATCTCACAGATAAAGGAATAACACCTAATACGCAAAATTTGCAGCGTACAGCACATAGTATGGCTATTACTGCTATATTGCAAGATGCAACGAATAGAGCTATTATTTCATCTGAGGAAAGTTTGAGATTATACATCGGTAATCCTGGATTCTTTAAGAATGTAGAAGATATTCAGAAACGTATTGGTGGCCTTGTATCTACTGGTGATGACAACGTTACATCTTTACCAAATTACGACGGATCAGATGGAGAGCTTTATAGATGTGCTGAAATATCAGATTATGAGGTAGCTTCGAATGCTGATATTATGAGCGAACTTCAAGAGAAGATGCGCGATGGTGAGCTTAGAGAAATTTATGGAAACCGTTACGGATTTAAAGGTGTTGACGATTTAGATATCGGCGCAGTAAGAGCTAGACTTGTAGATGACTTTGGTGAAGATGCTGTTAAGAAAATAGAAACAAGAGCTAATAACTTCTATGAAGCCTATACTGGCGGCATAAATGTAGCTGATGGTGCATCTTATATTACCGCTGATATGTGCAAGAGGATGCTTAGAGCCAGAGGAGCGTTGACAAACGATGTAGCTAAGGCTATTAACATTCTCGAAAGCTCTAATAAATACTCTTGGATGGACCAGAAAGACGCATATAAACTCATCTATGACAAAGTAAATCTTGTTACTACTAAGTATACAGCATACGGATTTAGAGACCACACAACAAATGGAAAGAAGGTTTCTAACTTATCTGTACCATATTATAATAAGTTTGCGTTGTTCCCTATATTTGATTGTATAGCTACTGGTAAACTTAAGAACGTGTATGACAAGATGAAGGAAAATAAGGTTGATAATCTTCTTATGACATCTGCTGTAAAAGTTGGCTTACAAGGTCATTCTGAGTTCGATGGAGAGACTATTAGCAAGCCGTTGAATGTTTATACATAGAGACTTTCTGCGCTTCGTAGACAGCTTAATACAGACCCAGAAGAGGGTGAAGTTGTAGCAGCCGGTACACAGATGATTAAGGTTTGTTTATCTAGTTTGCGACTCGATAGAATGTATGGTGATATGACTGGCGAACAGCTTAGAGACAAGTTGATGGGATCTATTAATAAGCTTTCTAAACTTGGTGTAGATAAGTTTAAAGATAGATTCTATTCCAATGGTATTATAGACCAAAAGAAGCTTAGCGAATATCTTATAGAACAACTTGGTGCAAGAAATGCTAATAAGAATCTTATAGACGCTCTTACATATAATCCACAGACTGGCTCAATGAATGCACCTATTGCATCTACTGCTGATGCTAGCTGGATGGAGTCTATGCTTATATCTGCGGCTAATAAGGATATTATTGACATTATGACTCCTGGTAGTTCGTTTATTTAGAGATCGGTATTTGCTATAGAAGGAAAGAATGGAGAAGGCAGTATACAAGGATAGGAGGTCTATAATGGTAAAAGATTGTAGATGATAAACGAAGAAGGCTCTATGGATGCTGTAATATCTATTGATTACTTCTAGGACATACTTCCAAAGAACTTGTCTTACAATGAAGCTAGACAATGGCTTTTAGATCACAATATAATTGGAGAAAAGGCTACGTCTAATACTATCGGATATCGTATTCCTACACAGGCTCAGTCATCTATACATGCTTTACGTTTTGTAGATGTTGTACCTGCTGTTAAATCTACAGTAATACTTCCAACAGAGTTTACCAAGATAACTGGTTCGGATAAACTATATCAATGTTCGAACCAGTATAATATAAAAAATCGTGTTAATTGCTGGAAACTCCATATCAAGCGGACAATCAGCAGCCAAGCCCTTTAAGGGAAGGTTCAACGACTAATTAAAGATAAAAATTTCCTAAATGGATAATAACGAATTATGAAAACAAAGTTTAATAAAGAATCAAGAAGCCTTATGATAGGCGCATTATTGGGCGACGGCTCAATAAGTAATAATAATGTATACAAAATTGCTCATTGCGAAGCTCAAAAAGATTATCTTGAGTGGAAAATAAAGCAATTTAATGATAGAGGTATAAGAAATACTGGAATTAAAAGTTATATAAAGACTTGTGGATACAATTCTGGAGTTCCTGTATATTATATGAAATTATACATGACACCTTTTACAAAAGTTTTAAGAAGAGTATTTTACAAACCAAAAAAAATTCTTGGAAATAGAAAACTTCTTAATAGACTAGATGCATTAGGTGTTGCAATTTGGTACATGGACGACGGTCATATTAATATAAGAAAATCTAAAGAAGGTAAAATTCATGGATTTTATATTAAGATTGCAACATGTTTGCCAAAAGAAGAAGTATAGATTATTATTGATTACTTTAAAGATGTTTGGAATATATAGTTTTACATGTTCCACGAAGGCAGAAAAGAAGACAGTTTTTCTTTGTGCTGCGGAACAAAAGAAGGATTAAAATTTATAGATATTGTAAAACCGTATGTTAAACAAGTGCCTTCGATGGCACATAAAATTCAATTCGATTTAAGCCAACGAACAAGAAAATTATATGATAAGAAAAGTTGGAGTAGTGATGAAAGAAAATCTCACGAAATGCACGACACTAGAAATAGTGAAGATATAGTCTGATCTCATTGGTAACAATGAGTTAACAAAAATGTTTGATATAGACCACCTTTATTTAGCACGTTACAATGTTAACAAAGATGGCAAATATGAATTTGACCCAGAAAGTGCAGAAGGATTGTAGAATAGCATTATAGAAAGTATTCTTACAGTACTTAAGGATAAAAAATCACTTAACATCTTGTATAAATCTATTGATAATGATACAGAACTTGTAACAAGTATAGCTGACGAAATTCCAGAACAAGGTAATACAAAGAGTGTAGCATATAACTTTGGCACATTGCACGAATAGGTTACTCGTAAGAACGACTATATTACAGGTAAGACTGGTATTGGTCCATTTGCATTGAATGTAACAAACCATATTCTTACAACATTATATGGTGTTAAATTTAAAGAGTCTAGCTTTACCAATATAACAGGCATCACTGGTTTTGATTAGATTCTAGACGAAGATAACAATTAGATTTCATCTTGGCTATCAGCATTTATTAATGCACACGTAGATATTGTGAAAGATCCATATATTTCTAAGCTTAATGTAAATGGTTTTACATATAATATGATCAACTTGCTTGCTAGAAATGGTAAAGGAAAACAAGGACTTTACTTCTTGTGTCAGCCTATAATTAGAGAAATGGCTAAAGCTGATATAGATGCTAAATCTCAGTTTACTAGAGATCCTAAGATATTTAGATCGGCGTTTGAAATGAGAGACAAGAGACTTGCTGAAATATTGCCTAGTATTACCGGTAAAACAATAGACGATCAGTATATTAAAGATGCTACGGAACCAAATAAATCTAAAGGCGAACCAGCTAGACGAGCAGAGATAGTAAACTCTGTACTCAATAATATGGATATGCTTTAGAAGATTGCTAAGAATCCAGACTTAGTCTATGCTTAGACAGAAGAAGGAGAAAGAGCTAGAGCTTTCTAGGTTAATTGCTACATAGCATGGAAGTGTCTTGAAAAGTATTCTAATGCATTAAATAGTTTGGTACAGTATACTAAGATTGACACCCGTAAACAAGGTAAGAATTTCCTTGAAATGTAGGCTTATCTTAGAGGTTACGAAAATCTTACAAATCCAGAAACAGATTAGCTGTTTGATATGGATTCTATTAACAACCTTATACATGGTACTTGGATTGAACAGAAAACAAGAGACGCTATTCAAGAGCCTATGAGAGTTATGGCTGGACAATCATTTTAGGGTACACCTTAGTTTATGGAGCAGCTTATCAATTTGTCCGATGACTTTAAGTACAAGACAAACGATAGAGAGTCCGATTTACTTAGAAATGCTAAGACTATGAAGAAAATATCGTAGGCTGCTAGTAGTTAGATTAAGGCTAGATATGCTGTTAGATTAGCTAAATCTTTAGGTATTGATGTTAAAGGTTTATTCGATGGTAATGCTACAATATTTGATAGACTTAACTCTATATAGGCTTGCATACAGCGAGACGCATACGGTTTAGGTAGATTAAAAGATAATTACCTACTATCACATCTCGCTCCATATATTTAGGATTAGGATGTTTTCGTAAACGGAAAACTTACTAACAAGCCTAAGTTTATAAGCGTTATTAATAGTATGGATGAAAGCAAAATGTCTGCTGACATGTTTATAGAGTCTTGGGAAGAGCTCCTTAATGACCCTTAGGCTAATGTTAGAAGATTTGCAAATTATCTTATATTGTATGCTATGCTTACATCTGGTGATACAAAGGGCTTTAACAAAATAGCTAAATACATTCCTATGAGTTGGCTTGAAGCTAGACACGACGAAAGTACTGTACCATTCTCTGACTATATTAGAGAACAACTTGAAGCTCCGGAAATTGATCACGATCTTATAGCTTAGAATAACTATATGGATAGTGATTTAGTAAGCAGAGCTACATTCAAAGATTACTATTACGCTTTCAATGCATAGTACTCTCCTGCTGTAATAATTAGCAAGGATTCTCACGAACACGACGCTTTGTATATATCGGTGCGAAATGATGGAGCTGTATATAGCGACCCAACGTCGTACACATTATATAAAAAGGTTGGAGAAGCTATGATTAATGGATCCAAACGTGCAGTATATGCGTTATTACCTAAGAGGGGCTGGTCCGATAGAGATGGTCTTAATATCTACGAAGCTGGTGATATTAATCTAAATATAAATGGAATTCCTATGAGTCAAGAAGTTATTGAAAACCAACTTAATAAACTCATGGCTTATCTTAGTCAAATGAAGCCAAATATTACTGACGAGCAGCGCAATAACTGGATGACATGGTTTAACCAGATGTATTACAATACTAATTCAGAATATCCTACAATACAACAAGCTGTAGAGCAACAAAGCACACAAAGTGTTAGTAATATTAATCTTGATGGTAAAGGTCCTTCTGGATAGACTGTGTATATAAGTAAATAGTTATTCTATAAAGATTAGCCTCAACAACACCCAAATGTACAGTATGTGTTCACAGATAATGCTTAGGCTTATGCTAAGGCGCAAGGTTTACCTATGAAAGGTTTCGCTAATTATAACCCAGTATTAAATGTAAGTTCTGGCGCCACTGGTACAAATCAAGCTTGCATTAGAACTGGTAGCGATGGAAAGATTACACCTAATGCGTTTGGTCTTGTAGTAAAGGTTAATCAGCAAGACGCTTCTGGTAAATGGTTGTCAAAAGATGGTTGCTTCTAGGATAATCAAGGTGATATAATGGCATTTAAATCATGGGTTAACCATATGTTTGCAAGAATAGATAATAGTAAACCAATTGTATTCCCATCTGCTATAGCTCTTGGTAAAGCAGCATTACCTAGAGAGGCTGCCGAATGGCTTGGTTTACAATTACTTTCTAGATTTAACATAAAATCAACAGTTTAGGAAAATACAAGAGCTGGTTATACTGGATACGGATTATCTATAGATGGCGTTGTAGATGATAATTACGCCAATACGTTAATTAAAGAAGAGTAGTAGAAGTAGGCTTTAGCATAGATTAATCTTACTAAAGAAGATATAGAAGAAGCTGAAAGAATTAGAAAACACTGCGAAGGAGATAAATAATGAAAGATATATGTCCAAATTTACATAATAAACAAGTAGCCTAGGAATATGGTGAACTTGAGGACTTATTTGGTCCAGATACTGCTCATTTACTCTGGAGCAGAAATAATGGTTATAGTATAGATAAGGCGCCAAATGGCGCCGACTCTATATTATTTGGAGAGTTGCTGAACGTTACTAATGGAGATAGAACATAGGCTCTTATATTAAAAGCTAAAGTTTATTCAAACGAATTCTTTAAATGGTTTGGTGATTGGACGTCTGAAGATAAAGGAAATGTATCTAAGGTTGTTGATAAGAATGGAGAGCCGTAGGTAACATATCATACGGTAGGTAATGGTCACAATCCTGATTTTAAAAAATTTGATACAAATATAGAAGGATTTAAAACAGCTATATATCACACAGATAATATTACTATGTCATCGACATATAATGATGCGACTAGTTATATATTATCGTCGTTTAATAATGCAACATTAAAGAAATATTCATAGTGGTACACAGATTCCAAAAGGACCGTTATTAGCATTTTGAATAATGTTGAAGAATCTGATTTTAAAGATAAACGTAATTTTGATTGGTTTAATAATATTCTTAAGAAAAAAATTATAGAAGCGATAAATTCTGGTAACATAAAAGACGCAGAAGATTGTTTGTTAAAATTAGATGGACTATTTGTTGAGTATTAGGATCCAAATGTTCCTTTTAAATTAATTACTTCTGTATATGAAGATATAATAGGATCGTTCTACAATTTTAGTGATATACATAATAATGCTAATCCAGAAAAATATAAAAACACATTTGAGAGCAATCTTTATAATAATATAAAAATTGACTATTTAAATATTAAAAACCCAAAAGTTATAGATGCGTATGGTCATAATTGGAGTAATATTCATGAAAAAAAATATTATGATATTAGTGACAAATTAGATAAAATAAAAGATAGGCTTAGTGACGATTTTTATTCATCTATTGACGACGAATATGATTCAAAACCTAATTTCAATGATATAGTCTATAGAATAATTCATCTTTATAACGCTACATAGGCTAAAGCTATATACAAAAATATTGTGGAGTCTAGATATCTTTCATCATTATTTAAAGGCATATCAGAAGATGACCTTATATATTATGCAAAAGAAAGATAGAAAGCATTATCAACTAGAGATTTAGAAAAGACATATCTTACTACTGATTATTCTGATGCAGAAGTGTCTGATTCTAGAGCAGAGCTTTATACTAAATATAAAAATAAAGATTTCTCTAAATTTGATTTATATGGAGTTACTGTTAGCATAAATAAAAATGGAGATGCTAATTTTTACATAAAAGATAATATTATTACTATAAAAGGATATTTAGATTTAGATATAAATTAGATAAAATAGGAATATTAGAAAAATAATATACATTTTTATAATCCAGATTTTCATTACGACGGTGTAATAATAAATAATGTAATCGATTATGGATCCAATACTGAAACATATGCACCTCATACAGTGTACGAATGCATTGATAACTCTCAAGTAAAATCTGTATTTAATAATGGAAAATTTGCTAATCCAGATGATATGTACGCATCCACTCAAGGAGAATTAAACATGGGAGCATCTACTAGATTGGCCAATATTCCAAGCAAGGGAGATATATCTATATTGTAGTAGTATTTAAAATCACATAGAAGCGGCATATCTAGTACAGCTTTAAAGCTCGTTATGGCTGCCGTAAATAGGTATTTCAATGATAAATAGACTGGAATTACGTACGAAATAGTAGACAGCCTTCCAGGTGGAGAAGCAGCACATTATGATAGAATTAGCAAGGTTATTCGTATAAATAAGAACGCTAACTTTAGAAACGAAAGCTAGTCACAAACGCCAGAGATACAAACCATTGTACACGAGATGCTTCATGCTGTTACAGAACATGCTATTAGCAATGATTCAAGGATAAGAAAGTCTTTTATAGATCTACTTAATAAAACCAAGAAAGCGCTTGGAGAAGAAGCTAAAGATTATGGTTTATCTAATGTGTACGAATTTATCGCAGAGCTTAGTAATGCGTAGTTTGTAGAGAAACTTAAATCTATACAATACACTCGCAAACAAACACTGTTTGAAAAGATTAAGCAAGCTATAAAGAAAATATATTCTTAGATTTTTGCAAGTTACAAAGACTTTATTGGTTCGGATAATGTGTACGAAGCAGCTGTTAATGATTTGTTTGCAGTTATGTCTCACAATGAACAAAATGAGGATAATGTTACAGATAATGAAGTTAATGACAGATTAGCCTCAATACAGGCATCTGAAGACAAGGTTAATCAAATACATCATAGAATAACTGAGCTTTTCCAAGGATTATACAAGGACTATAAGAAACAGCTTAATAAGGGCGCTAATAGACAGCGCAGAGAAGACCAAGTATGGTCTACAATATAGGAACTTAAGTCTCAAGAAAAGAAAGAGTCTTCAAGAATAGCCATACAATCTGCTTTAAAGACCATAGGTGTATTTGCGCGCGATCCTATTGATAATACTATTTTATAGGCTCGTAGAGATACTATTTTAGGCTTCTTGTAGGAATGTTAGAAGAATAATTTCGATAGTCTTACAGCTGAATAGATACACGACATGAAGTCTAATATTATAGACTTCTACAACGATCTTGTAAAAACATTGTCTGACAACTAGATGGATCTCGATGCTAGAGACCAAGCTGATGTCGATACGCTTAATGCTACAGTAAGATAGATTAATCAATTATGGAAAGATGCTGCACAAATTGTAGCAGATAAAATAGTTGACGAAAATGTAGATAAATACATCAACGAGTCTGAAGAAGAGAAAAACAAAATAAAGACTGTAGCTAAAGATTGGCTCCATAAGAATGATATGTACGGAGATGAATCTAAACTTACATTATTCTTTAATTACTCTAGATAGAACAGCCCAATTATTCGTCAAGCGTTCTAGATGATACAAGACGCTGATCAATAGACTAGAAAAGAATCTCTTCCTATTATGTAGTAGATAGCAAAAGCTTTTGATAAAGCTAATTCTATCATAGATGACCTTACTCCAGGAAACTGGTAGACAATGTTGATGGAGAGATATACAGATGGTCCTAAGAAAGGAGAGTTTACAGGCTTGTTTAGATCTGCTGTTAATAGGGGTTAGTTTAAACAAGACCAGGAAAATTTCAAAGAGAAGCTTAATAAAGAATGGCAAGACAAATATGGCTACTTCTATTATAAGGATCCAATCACCGGAGAGACTTTAAGAAGCGATACAGAATCATCTGTAGAAGAAGAACAGTGGATTGGAGACTAGGAACCAAACTATGTAACATATCAAAGAAAGTACGAAGAATGGCTATGTGATCACGCACATAGAAGATATTCTAAGACATACTTTATGGAACGTCTTAGTAAACCTTATGATCCAAATACTAGAACTGGTCACGGTTTGTCTCCAAGAACGCTTTCTAGACAGCAGTATATACAAGATCAACTTAACTATTTATTATAGAAATGTTCAGATAAGTAGACTGGATTATCTTATCCAGAAAAACTTAATCCGCATGATTATCAGAAACTGTAGATGTGGAAGGATGCTTTACAAGACTTAGGTAATCCGTTTGATCAAGAAGGTAATCTTAAAGAAGGTGATGAGTTGCAAACCGCTCTTGAGATACAGTCTTGGAATAACTGGTTAGCTAAACAAACAGACTATTCTACAGATTTTGATGAGTTTGATAAAGAATACCAGAATATAGTAGATTAGATTAAAGCTGGAGAAAAGACTACGCAGGATCTATATAAGTTTATTGATGCCAATTCAGAATATGGTATAAATCCAGAATATCTCGAATATATCTTTGGTAAAAATAAGTCTGCTAAAGAAAGTCTGCAGAGAATGTTCTAGAACTCAATGAAGAGGCTCATTAAAACAAAGAATGGTTTCGTTAAAGATTTTAGTAATGTAATCTTCTCTGAACAGTCTGATGGTACAGTAAAGATACCAGATATGTGGTTCTATTCAAGATCCGCTGATATTAAAAATAATGAAGAAAATAATGCTACTGGTATAGACCCAGAAGAATTTAGAGATGCTTTTGATATTAGAGAGGTTCCTTATACAGACCCATCTGGAATGCAATTAGCTAAAGATGGCGTAACAAAATTTGATCCACGCAACAATCCAAATGGTATAGAACCTATGTCTTGGTTTGAGTATATACTTAAACAATATACAGATGCTGCTCTTGATGGCAGAATGCCTAGGTATGTATCTCTTGATGGTAAAATAGCAATAGATTTCTCTACACTTGGTGGTAATAGATAGTCAGTAGAGAAATGGATAGCTGAGAATATTCTTATGTATACAAAGACATGGGAAGGTAAGGATGGTTCTATGAAATCAAAGCAAGTACCTCTTACAATATTCTCTCAGATAATTCCAAAGAGGGCTACATTTGGCAATAATTAGCCTACATCTAGATATATACCTAAAGGTCGTTTTACAACAAAGAAAGGATCATCTACATCTTCTATATACGACGACAAGTTTTACGATGGTGACAGAAGTGGATTATAGCCAGACTTTGATAAGTATGGAGATAAGGACTTTGTTAAATTTATATAGAAGGGTGATGCTAGAGCTTAGTATTACAATCTTCTTGTACAAACTATGGAATAGCAATGGGATAAGCTTGGACTAGATCCATCGTATAATAGATTTAAACTTCCGTAGATGGAAGGAACGTCTAGCATGAAGAGATACAGAGCCTTGGGTAGCCCTAAAAAGTTCATTAAGAATAAACTTCAAAATGCAACTGGCGCTACATCTGATGATACAAATATGCGAGACGAAGGCGATTTTGTACAGCGTAATGGTAAATGGGTTCTCAAAACTGCTCCAACACGTTTTATAGACGAAATGGAAGATCCTTCTATGATTAGTTCAGATCTAGCTTACACTGTTGGTATGTTTGTAAATATGGCTAACAACTTTGTAAACAAATCTAAAGTACAAGCTAAACTTGAAACGCTAGGTTATAACTTGTCTGACGAAACAAGAGATTCCGAACATCAAGGAACTGGCACTAGACAGCAAGAGCGATATACTAAAATGCTGAAACAATTGTTTTATGAGTCTAGAGAAACGAACGATAATCCTGGAGAAAAGCCTTCAAAGAAAGCTATTGCAGCAGCAAAAGCTGTAAACAAAACTAGAGGTATATCTGCGTATCTTATGCTTGCCGCAAACGTTCCATCAATGTTTGTTGGCGTATGGGATTCTTTTACACAGATGCCAGCGCAAGCTGCTAGAAATGATCAGTTTGGTTTTAAAGATCTCATGAAAGCATACTTGCATACAGGATTTAATCTTATGAAGGCTTTAGCTAACATTGGTAACCCTATAGCAAATTGTAAAGCTGTAGCCATGATGTAGAAAGATGGTCTTGTTAGAACAAACGACGAAACATTTAAAGATATTTATCGCAACAGAATTACAAAAGCTTTAAAACAATCGGCTACAGGTGGATATACAATGGGTGACTATATGATGAATATGCTAGCACAAAGAGCTACGTATAATGCAAAGAAATATTATCCAGGGAACGCTATTGTTAAAGAAGGTTTTTATACGAAGGCTGAGTTTGATAGGCTGATGGTTAATAGTGGTCTTGCATAGAAATAGATTAATAGGGATTGGAAAGATAATCACGGGGAATCTATGTGGAACGCATACTATTTTGATCATGGTATAGCCAAAATAAAGCCACCATATGACAATATTCAGGTTTAGGACAGCAAACTATCTGCTACTATATAGCAAACTATGGCGTTACTTAATGGTAATTCGCCAAAGAATGATCAATCAGCTGTTAGTAATAATGTCTTACATAAGTTCTTCTTCTTGATGCGTAATTTCTTTATCCGTAGAGCAGAACACTGGTTTGCTGGATATACTTCAGATAATGTTGTAAGAGAGATTGAATAGGTCAAAGAGACTGTATAGAGAGGTGGTACTACAACTATTAAAACTAAAACAGTCCGTAAGCCTCTAACAAATGAGTAGAAAGCACAGAGGTGTATGTATGATTATAGTACCGGTGAAGCTAATCCTGCCGTATTAGTAAATCTTATGAGAGGAGCACATACTCAGCTTAAATGGTTTAATCAATAGATGTTTAATCGTCAAGCCACTATTACCGATCCAGTTAAATTTAACAAGAATGAAGTTAAGTCTCTTAGAGAGTTTTTAACATGGGGGCTTTGTCTTGCATTACTTTCTGTAGGATGGATGGCATTCCATAGATACGTATAGGATGATACAAAAGATCTTAAACCTAAGACATATGAAGACTCATTACCTACAATAAAGAACTTTATAGACTAGAAGATTTATCTTAGACTTATAGACCAATGTATGTTTAGAACAATTGACTCGCAATTCTAGATATATAATGTCTATTAGTTTGTAGATATGGTTAAATCTGCTACAACCGTAACATCTGCTGTAGAAAAATTTACAGAAATACCTACAGCTTTAGCTGATGCTGCTGGATTAACAGGAAATAACCCGACTGACATTATTTCGTCTGACTCGAAGTATAAATACTTCCCACGTTGGCAAAGATCTTTAATGACAGCCTCTGGGGTCCTCAATAACATACAAACATGGGGCTCTAGTAGAGGTAATGACAAGGTTGGTAGATGGTATTTCGATAATACCGTAACAGGAACTGTGTTTAAGATGGGTGGTTACACATGGAAAGATGGAGAATAGAATAGTGGTAGCGGATTAGTTCCTCCACCACCTCCTCCTGCTCCAGTTGCGCCTCCGCCTCCACCACCAGCGCCTTAAAAATAAACGCGTACTAAGACATTTCACATAAACTAATCCAAACAAAATAGGGGAGCAATACCGATAAGGTACTGTTCCCCTTTGTTGTTATATAAGGTTTTCTAAAAAGAGTGGAGCCTCGTCTGCTAACGGCATAGCGTAATCCGTTTCTACAGACAAGGTGCTATTACATAACAACGATCTCCCTATATCTGAAGTAAGACCCCAAAACTGCAAAATTCGAGTCCTTTCTTCTAACGTTGGAGAGATTACTCCATCTTTCATCTTATATGTTGATGGCGTCATACTAAGCTTATACACCATATATGGCATATTATTGCACCGTTTAGTATACACGCCTTTCAAACTAGGTGATTTAACAAAACGGCGCGCTCTATCTATAGATAAAGCATTCCGTACATCGTCATTAACGACAAAATAGATACTACGATAATCCCCTGGATTATCAGGGTCATACGTATAGATATCTACAAACCCTGATTTCTCAGAGAAGTCATCTAGCTTAATATCGTTCATAATCAAAGGCATCACTACCTTTGCAAATTTACTCATAGGTTTAAAGTTTCACTACCGTCTCCAGTGTAATAATCATAGCTATGTTCCCAGTTACCTGTTCCCAAATGCCATAAGTACACTTTCATGAAATCATGTATTGTTACACCTCTAGAAGTAACTTGAGGTGTAAATAATCTGAATACTCTTATCTCATTGCTACCTGTTGTATCTATAGCTATGATATAGAATTCAAATCTCCATTTGTCAATTTCACCATTGCTTAATTCTAACACGTTAGTCAGATACCAATATACTGCTTCCTGATAAAAACACAATTGCCTACAGTAATCAAATTCTTTCATACTGTCTTCAAAGTGCCATAACTTAGCTGTAGTTTTGATATCCATAATTGTACATGTTCTTGTGTCAAAGTTAAATGTACAACTATCAAGCAACGATTTACAAGCAATAGAAGTATAAGCTCCATGATTCAGTTCATCTATAATCCAGTAATCCCAGTTTATCTGGAACTCGTGGTATATATGAATGTTTTTGTAATCGCCAGCCTTTTGTAGTAATTTGTTTGCTAGCTTATGTTCTTCAACATTATGCTGAATCTTCATAAGCTGGTCTAAGTCATACTGAGATATAAGTATTTTCTTAGACTTAATAGCTTCAATATAATCCTTATACTCTACGCTTATTTTAAGCGCCTCTGAGAGGATTTTATCTTCACTCTTGCCAACTATACTATAAGACTTGCGATAGGCCTCTGAGAGCTGTTTATTTAGCTCTATTTCGACGGTATTTATTAAGTTTTCGCAGAACTTTTGTGCCTGTGCACTTTTAGGCTTATCGCCATCGAACAGAACGTAATCATTCCAGAATTGATCTGGCTGAAGCAAGAACTCGTGTATCATAGTTCCTTTGCGTAACTGTGGCAAATCTAAGCCTTTCTCTTTACCATCCAGCATATTACGAAAATAGGCCGGTCCTTTATTCAAGAACCAGCCTATCGCGCTATTACTAATGCGCGTATTATCTTCGTAGTATGGAGTGTCGTATTCCGGTATTTTGTACTCTGGTGTAATCATTAGCATCCTGCACAACAACAATCATAGTTGATGTCTTTAGAAAATAACTTCTTGGCATTCTTCGGACAATTATCTTTACAAGAACGAGAATGAGGCTTTATAGTACCTTTTGAAGAAAGGTTCATATCCTCAAACAACTCCTCGAATGTTGTAGTAGGATAATCATTGGCCTCTTTTACAAAAGACACAATGTTATCAAAACTACATACTTCAAAGTTGTCCTTAATAAAGTCTGTCAAAGACTTAACCTCTTTCTTGTCGTTAAGCTTGTCGTTCAATACCTCCATTATAAGAGATGGAGACATTTCTTCAAACTCACGCCAATAACGGATACGAGAACAACGATCTATCAAATACTCTGATATTTCGTTATCATCATTACAGGTAAACAAAATCATATGCTTACCCTTAGTATCAGAGCCATCCAATACCTGTAACAATACAGAATCATCGTAATCCTCAAGAACTTTGTCAAGTTCGTCAAACAAGAAGCAAACGCTTGTGTCACCGAATTTCTCTACAAGATTTCGAAGGATATATGGACGTATACTTTTGTCTATATTTATAATTGGAAGACCGCTCTTATTGGCAATCATCTTAGCCATTACAGTCTTACCTGATCCTTTCAATCCTGCGAGCATTACACCAGTGAATCCGTTCTCTGACAAGTTATAACTGTTAATAACCTTATCAATAAAACGCTCATCACGTGCTGTACAATATACCTTAGAAGGTAAAGATAAGCTACCAGACTCTTCGAGTGATACTGCGTCCGTATAACGATCTACAATAATGTTATAAACCATTCCTGGAGTCAAATCACACTCAAGTCCTTCTGTGTTAAACTTAAAGTTTACGCTCTTACCTACTTTCAAAAATTTCTTTTCCATATTTACTGATATTATAATACTCAAATATTGGTTTTTATCTCTTCTATCATCTCGTCTACCTGTGCATGGTTACGAACGAGATAACATTTCATTTTACTTCGATGGCGTTTAAGATAATGCTTAAACAATTTCCATCTAAGTGGGAACGAATCCCCCATAAGGCCTTTACATTCTACTACAAACCCATTTCCTATGAAGTCTGGTAGATATGTTAGAGGCCTTATTTTTTCGCCTAAATACTCGAACTTATCCAGTAATACGAAATGCTTTGGCTCATATTTAACTGGTATTCCAGCTTTCATAAAAGCTTCATAAGTATAGCATTCGAGTTTGCTCCTAAAATGGAGGCCATACTTATCGACCTTAGTCGCATTCCGCACTCTGCCTTTAGATTTCTTGCCTATCATAATAAAAATTCTTTCCCCTTATCTTGGATACAGAAGTTCTATTAAAATAGACAATTTCGCCGTCAGTTACTTTTTGTTCACCTTCGTGATGGACACACGCACATATACAACCATCATCAATATAACTATCCCAGATAGTCATCTGCAATTTGTTTGGAAGATAAATGTGCATAAATCCACCTTTACTAAGATGAATTTTCTTAGTCAGCTTCTTTGTAAGCCATTTATGCAATAGAGGAGACATTACTGCACCTCCCAGCACACCAAGCAGGCATCCTATTACTACATCAATCATATTTCTGTAACGTTTTTGTTAACCAGTCTTTCATGGTGCTAAATCCGTTGTCACGAACAGCATCTGATAGATCTTTGGCTTTAAATTTCTTATTAATGAAAAAAGCATCTATATTATATTGTTTGCTATATTGTCTAGCCTTAAGCATACCAGTTTTATCTCTATCATACAGTATAACTATATGTTTCCATTTAGAACGTAGAGACCTAAGTATATCCTCAGGTATAAACACAGTTTCACTAGCAGCAGCTATTGCATTAAAACCCATCTCGTAGCAACACATCACATCTTTCAGTGATTTTGTTATTATGAGTAGGTCGCCTCCTTCCTTAGGCAATTCGGATAATCCCTGTACGTGCCGATTCGTCAGATTGGTACGCCATTTAGTAAACTTGGAAGCAAGCGGACGATAAATCTTAAACTTATCATACACTTTATATGCATACATAGGACTATTTTCTTTGTAGATACTTCGGACGATACTATTACAAAGAAAGTATTTAATGCTGAATACATTGAACTTCTTTAGGGTATCAATATGTATTCCAAACTGTTTCCAGTATTGTTTGTCTACATTGGTAAACGGCTGTCGAACTATCCCGATATCGGTATCTCCTTTCGGTATATCGTACGTATTTGTCCTTACAGTTGTATTAGGATTTATTCTGCGTACGATTCTCAATAATTCTCGTTCAAGTTCTTCTCTAGTCGTTATACCTTTGTATTCTTTTATGAACTTTAGAGCATTTCCATACTCTCCAGTTCCAAGGTCTTTCCATAGCAGTCCTCCAGTTTTGGAATGAAATATTCCAAATGAAGGATTCTTATCTCCAGACCTTAAAGGACTATTCATAAGCTTTCCAACTTTGAATTGTCCTAAACAATACGTATAGATGTCTAAATCATTTACTTTGTCCAAGATATCTCTCAAGGACATAGTAACTGCTGTTCTAGTACTATACATAACTTATAAGTTAGGGGCTAGTTGCGGATTCGAACCGCCTCCTTGCAAGGATCCAATCTAGCCATATAGTGGAGAGTACCGGAATCGAACCGGTAAGATAATCAATCGTTATCGTCAACCAGATGTCTGCAGACTTACTCCCCTTATAAATTAGTGGGATGTAGAGGGGTCGAACCTCTTCAAAGCAATTTGCTCTTTTCACTCGCAATAAGTAATACTTATTTAGCTTAACCCTGACTATTAGAGTACATCCCTTATAAGTTAGTGGGTATCCACGGCCTCGAACCGTGGCTATATATTTCTATATTAGAGCTTTCCTTCCTCATACCCTTATAAGTTAGTGGAAAGTATCGGATTCGAACCGATAAGCAGGGTAGTGTTTCTTTTAAGCTTGCACACATTCCAATCTATCAATGCCCTTGTTTTACCATTAGACTAACTTCCCTAAAAATGAGCAGTTTAGTGACATGCTCAGGTCGTGACGGACGGATAGTTTACGGACATATCCAGGTCGGGGACTTCATTTGTACATCCCAGATCCAACTTAAGTATGGTTCACTCATGAGATCTGGCACACCAGGAGAACTGATGTGCAATAAAAAGAGTGTAACCTATCCTCACGGACCGGAGTTTTCTACATACATTTGTACCAATGAAATTGTGGCTATGCTAGGAATCGAACCTAGCAGAATGGGTAAAAGAAAATGCGCTAAAAACAAACCATTCTTGTCATGTGTCTCACGACACCCTGACTAGCCTTATTGGAGGCATTTCACCTCCAAAGGGTAACTGAATTACCTAGCTCCACCAATACCCTTTCATGGCAGTATTACCTCCCTGGGTATAACCACTTGTTGTATAGTTTGACACTCCTGCTATGTAGGCAGTATAAAAACCACCTACCGGATTTCATACAGTCAAGTAGTATTTCTATTTCTTCAGGCGTAAATTCCTTAAAAGGGAAGATCAGATGCGCCTGCTGCATCCGCAGTTTCCGGAGTAACGGTTGGTGGCACGTTAAGCGGATCGTTGTTCTCCTTATCGGCAACAACTGGACGCTCCATAAGATCGTTCTTAAAGAGCTTAATCTGCGAATTTGTATTAGACATGTCTTCAACGAAGATTCCGAGCTTACTTACCTGAGTATAGCCCTTCTTGTCGTAAATAACCTTCAAACGAAGCTTCTTTTTAGTAGCGATCATAGGGTCAAGCATCTGCTTTGTCCAGTCGATCATCTCCTTAAATGTAGAAAGCTCTGCATCTGGTCGCTGTGGATAAAAACAATCGAGAATCTGACAAACTCGTCCAAACTGAGCATTATCACGCTTCTGCAGGTCTTCGTCTGTCTTGATATACATTCCCTTTGTATTCTTCCACTCTGTCATAGTAGCTGTTTGACCATCCTCATTCTCAAATACGATCTCGAGGAAATCGAGACCCTGAGGAGACTTGTTACAGTTTACCTCTTTAAGAGTGATATTCTGGTTGATGCCTACTGGCATATAACTACTATTACTAAATTCTTCGTTGTTAATTGCGGCTGTCTTTGTACTAAACATAATCTCTATTATTTTAATATACGTAATGCTAACATATCTAGTTTATTCTCAGCATAATATGCTGTTGATCGAATAAATCGATACATCAATTTACTTAAATATTCTATCCCAATGTGTTGTAAGTGTCCCATCTTCATTACCTTCTGCTATGACAATATCCTTTCCGGCTATATGTCTTGCACGAGCCTCCATAATGGTATCAGATGTACCACCTTTGAAGGATATATGTGTTTCATTTCCTTTGCGATATACATAACCAACCGCATCAGCTAATCCACACACAATTTTACTCAGTTTACCAACTAAGTCGAGCTCTTTTGCAGAAACTTCGACACCGTCCTTTTCAGTTACGGTATCTTTAACGTGACCTACAAGAATAAATTCGTCACACAAATCTCGGAACATGTCAACTACCTTCTTTACTGCGTCTCTAAGATACTTATAGCCTGCACCATTAGGTAAAGTTGTTACGTCTGTACCGTCCCATTTCTTACCCATTGGAGTCTGGCGATATAGTGTACAAGCATAGCTCATACAAATATCCTCGAGTCGTGTAGCATTGTCAATAGTGATATGCTTATAGAAATTATGACCTACTTCTTTATTCTTGGCACGAATGGCACTTGCTGCTTCTCCTAAATCATTGATCGTACGACACTGGATGGCCATCGCATCAACGAAGACAGAGCCTCCCTCAAGGTCTATGATAAGGTTATTATCCAGCTGTGCAAGACAAGATGTCTTACCAGCCTTTGGAAGACCATAGAGTATAAGATATCTAGGGTTTTCAGAAACTGCAGGAATTTTACTAGTAGGTAATGTTAAACTCATGATACAATGATACTAAAAGTTTTAATTAAAGCTTAATGTTAATATTAATGATTGTCTTCTTAACCTCTGGACTAAGTGAAGAGGTAAAGTTGTAATCACTAAAGTCAGAATAGCTATAAATGTCGGTACCAATCTGGATCTCATCATTGTAGAAAATGATAGGGAGACCATTCTCAAGACGGTAAATCTTACCGAGCTTAATACCCTTCATAGTATTCTTCTTCTTGCCATAGTTAGCAAGAATATCACAAGCCTTTGCGAACAAAGTGTCGCCCTTCAGAGGCTTGTAGATATAAGTATGATTCAACTCGTCGAACATGGCATCAATCAGATCGTCCTCCTTCTTTGTGTTAAACAAATAAGAGTTGTTCTTCTTTACAGTAGAAAGAATAATATCATCGAGAATCTGAGAATAAATGTTACCATTGTTAGTGTTCTTAATGTTGTTATCAGTAAACTTAATATCGTATGTTGTCATAATTCAGCCTAAATTTAATTGCTTAACTTTCTATCAAGTTGTTATATGCTAAGTCATTCTGGAATTCAAGTATGCAGGGCTTTCCTGCGTCTCGATTCTTCAAGATGTGTAGATACACCTTGTTCTGAGTAGGTAAATGGCTCGGGCCGTATTCTTGTATTCCAAGAATTTCAGGCCTATGAATAACTATAACATAATCGCTAGCTTGAAATAAAGCATCAGCAGATGAAATGTCGCTTCTCATAGGATAATGCGACAAAAAATTGTTTATTCTTTCTGGTGATTCGATATTTCTATTCATCTGTGCTAGTTGTAACACTGATGTCATAGGATACTTTTTAGCACTTATGAAAACTCTTTCGAGTTCCTGCATGGTCTCTATAACACTGCCTATAGGCTTTGTCAATAGAGCGTGATCATACATTATTATAAAGTGTTTATTAGTACCTTTTACATATGTATTATAGAAATACCTAATAATATCTTCTGCTTCCTTGGGAGTTGTAGGATTATCTACAAACCATATAGGATACTCCTTTAGTTGGTTAGATACTGAGATGACTTTTCTGAAGGTATCGTCATCCAGGTCCGTTTCCGAACTATACAAAGTCGAAGTCGTTTTCCTAAGCTTACTAGAAAGCGTTCTTCCAACCTGCCTAAATCCAACCATCTCTAACGAGAAAATCAGAATTACTATTTCTTCATCAGGATTCAAATCAACAATATCAGTTGAGATCTCATTTGCAAACGAGCTCTTTCCGCTTCCTGAAATACCAGCTATGGTGTAAACGGTATTAGGTTCAATACCTCCCATACACTGCTTATTAAACTTAGCCCATCTAGTCTTAAGAGAAGTTATAGAATGTTCTCTTCGACCAGATATGTAGTTTATTGCCTCTTGGGCTACAACTGACATTGGTCGTATAAGATTAGATAAGTTCTGTTCCATAAGTCGATTCCTCAATTTTAGAGTTGTCTTGCATTTCTTCCTCAGATTCTTCCCATTGGTGGTCTACGAGCCATCTCCACATCGTCTTCATATAACTTAGTTTACCTTCGTTAGTCTTTTTCTTCATTTCGAAGTCAAGACACTGAATAAGATGTTGAGCCATGGCCTCACTTTGGCCTACATAGACATTAAATAAATGTCTACATTTGTTAACATTGGCTCTTAGATAATTTTTTGTACCATCTGGTCGTAGAACGTATATTGGGTACATTTCATAGAACAGATCGAAATAGTCCTTTTTAGGGCGGACTACATCCTTAAGCGCATCTGTTGCATGATATGTAATTGAATTACCTCTCTCGATCGAGGTAATAAGTCCCTGAGAAATTAAGTTTGATATTTCTTCGTCGCTAATTAGGCTGACAATTTTGCGGACGTCTTGATTATAAGTTTTTTGATTCTTATCCAATACCAAACTTAGGAATATTAATTGATTTGAATTTAATCCTGGAATGTCCAGGAGTTTTGTGTTTAGTTCAATAATCATCTTATATACGTTGATAAACGATTAATCATCGAAGATTGTCAACTGGCGATTAACAAACTCACTAGCTATCTTTTTTGCTTTGCTAATGTAGTATTGGTAATCCAGGTGACGGTTTTCTATTGGTGTGGCATCCATCTTATTAAGGATTCGGACTCCATGTTCTGTTATTCTTGTTTCAGAACGTTTTTCGTACATTTTGTCCTTAACCCTTATAAGATAGTAGCCACTATTCGATGCGTAATACCTATTAATACGTTGAATCAGGTTTCCACCATACTCAACTTTTGATTCCTTATTTACGCTTTGTGACATCAAGAAATCACGGATATCTCTATCCTTCTTAATAAACTTGTCTATCGGTTCATTGTTCAAAAAATAGTTTATCACAGCTTTGGAGATAACAACTGGTGTCATACTATTGTTAAGACCAATATCTGTGATAAACTTGCCTTTCTTTTCTATCAGTCTCGGATCTCCAGATTGAGAGTATCCTTTGCGAACACCAAAGTAATTGTTCACGTCGTACTGATAAAACGACTCGTAATCATCGGATTCGAATGTCAACTGGGTTAATTGCTCAACTTCCTTAATTGCATCGGCTATTGCGAAGCGGGCGGATTTGTCAGCAATGTAGACGACACCATCTGTATTGACTTGTACAATCTTACAATTCAATGCTAGAAGCTTATCCACTAACATAAGTAGTATAAGTTGCCCATTTATACGTATCTTGTATACGTTAAGTGGATCATATGCCCAGCTACTTTCTTGTTGCATCTTTCCGGTAAGAGCATTAAGAGCCTGTTTGAATGCCTTAGACTTTAATAACTCTCCATTACGTTTGGCAGCCAAACGCTCTTCGTATAGAGCGTTGTACACGTTCCAAAAATCTTCTCCTAAGTGAACAGGAAGCCAATGGTGTATAATGGCTAACGAAGGATACATAGACGTAACGTCGGAGTGTCCTATAAATTGTTCATCTGTAGGTTTGTAGACTCTAGGTTCATTGATGGTGTGTATACCACCTTCTCCTATAGAGTAGCAAATGTTTGAGAGAACGAACTTCTTCTCATAGTTTTCTTGTTTCTTATCAGACTTACTTGCGTTGCAAGTAGCATTCTTTACGTCCGATAAAACTTCTTTCAACTTTGGGTTAGAATATTGTATGAATGGGAGTATAATGTCACCTAAACAAATGTTTCCGACTTTTCGAGTACGAGTTTTCAGCTCGTCTTTTGTTGTGTTGGTAATGTCTAAAGTCTTTCGCAAGAGTATTTCCTCTCCAAATCGTACACCACTCATTGATAGTGCATCAAACCCCCATTCTTTTTCAACTTCAAGACGTAGTTCTACATCTTCTTTTACTTTATTAAGCAAAGTTTCAGTAGCATCTACGTCATTCACATTATACTCTATCATAGCATCGATATCGCATTCTTCTATCTGCATATCAAAGTTGCCTTCGTACTCTTGCACATTTGGCATATGCAAAAGTATTTCGATTTCTTTTAAGCTTTTCTGTTGCTTAGCGCTATAGAGCATCAACATAAGGTCAAACGAATAGAAGTAATTTGCATACTTATACTGTTTAATCTTATCAATATTGTCTGTTTTTTCCGAACTTATTATCTCTTTACTAAGATAATACAGAGAACTACAAATTCTCGAGTATCCTAGTCGCTTCATTCTATTGCAGAAATGTATGATGTAGTTTATAACTATATCATCATAATGTTTGTTGTTATAACCACACATTATGTGATCAGTTCTGTTTGTATAGAAGAAGTCAACTAGTTCTTCTAGTTGATTTTTACGACAGGATATCTCGAATTTATATAGGTTATGATTCTCTGAATCTTTACAAGTACAATGAAAACAGTTTGGAAAAACTTCTATGTCATATAGAACTACTGGTCTTTCCTTTACTATCATAGTAGTTCCAATCGGATTCGAACCGATGACCCCCGGTCTTCCCGGTGCTCTGACCACTGAGCTATAGAACCGACCCCGTTGGGCCTGCATGACATACACGATATGTGCGGACGCTGATTTATGTTTTACGTCTTTCGGTACCTTTCTCGCTGCCACATATCAGTACCACATGTTGTCCCTAGTGAGGGTTTGCACCTCGCAGTCATATCCTTTCGGAGCACACTAGGGTGACCAGTGGTGTCCTGGTCAATTTTGAAGAGAGTACGCCTTAAGCTGCCATTCGCATTTTATTTGCGTTTGGCAACAGGATTCGTCCTGTCTTCTTGCGATGGTCTTTAAGGTTTGTACAAACAAGATTACTGCGTTTTGCCTTTACCTTGTTTGTCTCCTTATGAGCCATCTTCATGACTTTGCTGTGTTCTGGAAGCTTGTTTACGCCTCCATACTTAGCAGTTTCGCCATTGTCTTTTATCTGAGCAACTTCCTGCTCAGAGAACTTGTCGTCCGAATGCTGGAATCGTCCTACAAGTTGTAATTTGTCATATTTAGCGACAACTAAGTCTCTAATACGTTCTTCAGCCGCGACTCTCTCTGCCTCCCAAACCGGGAATTGCTGTGCATAGAACAAGTCGTCTTTCTTAACTGGGCATGGGTGTTTTTTCTCCCATTTCTGCAGCTTGTGTTGAACATATCCTTCCATGAGCTCGATGTGGTTAAGCTTCGTAACCTTTCTGCGAGATTCAATCTTAATTGAATTACGCTTGAGCAGTATGAACCAAGGTCTCTTACGAGAAAGACCGTGTATACCATGTTCTTTACAGAACTTAGAAGTAGTCCCATGAGACTTGTTAAAGTCCTTAAGCCACTTCTCCTTAATATCACGATAAGCTTCAACACAATCATCCAAATATTGATTATTCTGGGTATTCATAACGTTGCCTCCTATAATTAAGCTGCCTGTTTAACTGATTTTTGTTTAACTTCCTTAACCTGTGTAGGCTTCTTGTTTACAGCCTTAGCCTTAACCTTAAGCCCACGACGAAGCTTACGTCCCTCAGCCTTAGAGCCGTGACGGAAGTTGTACGTGTTCTTCTCAAGGGTCTCCTTAGCCTTTTTCTTAGCTCTACGGAGATTGTAGAAGTTAACGCTAGCATTCTTAGAGCACTCGATAGTATGAGGATCACCTCCCTTCTTGTGCTTATTGTGGTTACTTACGGATACGTCTATACCAGCCTCATCAAACGGAGACTTGCTATCAGAACGATACTGATAGAACGTAGCGTTACCCACAAGGTCACGCAGTTTTTCTACTACGGTTGCTGGCACATCCTTAAAGAATGCTGTAGAATTGGTAATGCATGCAGATTTAATTCCGCAGTCTTTTACCAACTTCTCAAGTTCTCCCTTCTTCTTCAGAACGGAGTCGCACACAACTGTTATATTGTATACAGTAGCGTTGTCCCACTGTTTCTTTGCGATGTCTACCACCTTCTTGGTGTCGGCATCATTGAGATGCATTCGCTTGCATCGACGAGTAATTGATGCGATGTGACGAGCCTGAGCAACATTACGACGCTCTTCCTGCTTCTTCAAACGCTCCTCCAGAGTGATTTTAACAGGCCCTGAAGCCTTTGTCTTCTTGGAGTCGATCAACTTATCCATGATGCTCTTTTTGCGAGCATTACGAGCCTCTGCGCGAGCCTTAGAAGCGGCATACTTAGCCTCTTCACGAGCTTTCTTTTCAGCCTTCTTTATTGCTTTAGCATCGTCTTTTGCTGCAGCAATTTCTGTATTTTTTACAGCAGCCTTAGACTCTTCCTTCTTAGCTGCCTCAGCCTTAACTGGTGTAGTTCCTATCTTAGCCTGAACCTTCTTGAGGTTCTTCTTATTATTCTTCTTCTTAGACATAATCTTGATAATTTAATGTGTTAATAATGTTGTTTTTAAGGCAAGGGATTCCTTATTTGTGGTTCGTGTAAGCCTCGATCTTACTCCTTTCGGCGACCCTTGTATTTGTCTCGAACCTATAGTATCTAAACTGCGAGATCCATCTCGAATTTATCTGCAATAGCATCCTTAATCTCAATAGAAGTCTCATTGTTAAACTTCTCGAGATTAGCATCAAACTTATTTGCTAGTAGCTGCTGCTCATGAATAAGCTGTGCAATCTTAGCTGATGAGAATACCTCACGCTTAGGCATAGCCTTCAATCCCTTCTTTGCCTTAGTTGATGGATCAAGTGTCTTGATCATCTTGAGCTGAGCTATAGCCTCCTTTGCCTCACATGCTGCAAAAATACTATAGTTGTTTGTCTTCTTAAAATCCTCGTAAGAGAATGTAGTAGTACCTGTGTTAAGAGCTACCAAAATACCCTTAATCATAATACGCTTCTCACTAAGTTGTACAATCTGATTATACAAACTCTTGAGATCTAAGCCAGAACCCTGCTTTGCTGCAATCGCCTTCTTAGACATCAGGTTCTCTGCTCGAATAATTCGCCAATACTTATTGATGGTAATATCAATGTTCTTGCGAATTGCAATAATGTTTGCTGAGTTCAATTTAATTGATTTCTTATTCATATAGTTTGATTAAAATTAAACAATTTACTTGAATCAGCCATTTACCTAGCTCCTATACTACATATTACTGTAATAAAGGATAAAAGGGTATCCATTGGTAACCCTACCCCGCAGGGTGGATTACCTATTCTCCGCAGAGAACTTTTAAGGATGCCCTTTAATATAAACTAATAATATTGTTATTGTACTTTCTTGCAAACAATAACGGTAACGTCATGCATGAATGTGTACTCTTCTGCGCACAGATCGTACACCATTCCCGCAGGAATGTTTCTGTTTATGGCATTACTCGTTTAGCGTTTACAATTCCATACTCCAACTCAATCATTGGTTTACCGATGCAGTCTTTCACCTGCAAAACTTCTTTACGTCCGTTGATATTGATAACAATTTTATCAGGAAACTCTTGCTGAGCGTTAAGCCTTGGCCCTGACACCCGGGACCCCGCAGGGTCCGCTCCTACGCCATCAGCAATGCTAGAATTCTGACATACTTTTGTCGCAACATCATACAGTCGTTCTACGACCCAGTTAAAGTTTTTATCTTTAACTCCTTTCATCACAATTTCTTGCGATAGTCCTTCCATAATGGCTTTTTGGTTAAGCCCTGTAGAAAGACTCACTAGCGCATCCCATACCTTAAGAGCGAAGCTCTCAAATGGTAAGGTTTGCTCACAGCCGATTATCTTGTTCCAAAAATGGAATCTAGTTGAACCTAGAGTAATACTACCATCATCGTTAATGGTATAGATTTTGTACTTCTCTGTATGGTCCAACTTTTCATAAACGGCTGCCTTAATTTTCGGTTCTGAGAGCATTACTGCTATAAGCTTAACGCTCTTTTCTGTTAAAACAGCCTCCATGAACTTATGCTATCTTATCAGCTGGTTTAGAATCTGCCTTCTGACGCTCGTAGTCGGCAACGATCTTCTCGTTTGCTGCAATGGCAGACAAACACTGAGCCTTAGCCTTATTGGCCTGCTCGATGATTGCCTCAAGGCGAGCGATCTCACCACGGTTAAGATCGTTAAGAATGCCACTCAAATCCTTAGGATCTGAGAACACAGCCTTAGAGTTCTTGTCCTTAAGAGCGTTCTGAACTGCCTCCTCTGTGGTCTCACCAAACTTGGTGCTGTTCTCACCGAGAGGGATATCGATCTGGTGCTCGGTGCCCTCATTGAGACGGCAAACGACGTCACCGATTGCATTCTGCTTAGTTGCCATAGACTCAATCGTAATATAGCCGATCGCAAAACGGCGAGGAGAACGATTGAGGACAAGGTTTACATTGGAGCCCTGCTTAGCCTGCTCCAAAACCTTATCATGATCTGGGTTGAACATACGGGTCTGAGGAATAAATACATCCTGACCAAACATTCTGCCACCGAGCAAGCTCAGTGGGGTACGATTTGACTTAATTGTAGTTTCCACGATGTTTACATTAATTTCTGACATAATCATATCCTTTTTGATATCGTTATTGATTAACTAACGATATGATTTTTAAAATATGGTGTATTTTGGCTACACCTTTGCCGTTGTTTATTGAATAAAGCAACGCTGATACGAAGATACTCGGTTACTACTTTGCTTACTTAGTTTTCTAAAGAAAGTTCTACTATTGTAGACGCTTTTCATAGACTTAGCTACACTATTTCTACTACAACAATAGGGTAGTAGACTTGTAGCAGGAATTACGTACGTATGACGTAATTAACATTTACTGGATTATCCAGGCCCATCGTCTAAAGCTTTGAATGCTTTCTTTGCATAATCAAATGCTGAACTATTTTCTGCTATTTTGTTCACGTTTTTTCTAACTTGACTATCCTAATCTTCGTTGGTGAAATTTTGCAGAGCAACTAACACTCATAGAATCTTAGAATTCTTATAACCCACGAAAATATGTAGAATCTCGGTCGTATTTCCCTTACTATACTTACAAGATATTCCTACACGATTGTTATTAAAGCAGATTATCTCTACTGCTAACTTAGAAGCGACTGTCAGCTAGGTCTCCTTACTGCGGTACTCGGCTTATGGCATGTACCCAGCGGTTGGTTATCGGAATGTCTCAGGATCAAACCCATCACAGACTTTACGGCTTTTTACATCTTTGCTGATGTTTGTAATTTTTCTGTACCGGTATTACTACCTCCTATTTATAGTGCACGAATATTGGGAATTCAACCCATACATTTCATCTTGTCACCCACTTATAAACGTAATATACATGTATAGAGACAGTATACACATATAATATACACAGTCGTTTTACAACATAGAATATAAGCTGCCCATCAACTTTCTGTATTGCTTCGAACCTTTATGTTTACATATACTGTTGCGCAGTATATTTTAGCATGGTTGGCATATCGGTTGGCACTCGATTTCTTTACCTCAAGTCCTTACTTACAACGTAAGATACACTCTATAAAGGGACATCAATTTTTGTTAAACATGTTATCTTTTAAACTTTCTAGATTTTCATAGTCTATATCTTTTGCATACAATATACGCATATATAATATACCAGCTTACTACTCTGTAGAGACTATATAATATTGCATATCATAATACAAATAGACTATTGGTCTAAATTGTTTTGGATGAAAGTGGAGGTCAAATGATCCTGGCTGGATATATTTCGAATCAACTTTCTACCTATTTTGCTATTTCTTATTCTAGGATAGCTTTCCATCAATTTTCTTTGACTGTAACGGAGTCATCGATCATAGTCTCATGAACGATTTAATTTTCATGGAAATTGGCTGTAAGTTCGGATTGCCTAATATCCTAATTACAACTGGAATAGATTTTCACCGCGATCTTCACCCGCGTACGATACTCCCGTAGAGCTTCGATTAAGGGACTGCCCAACCCTTGTGCTTGTTTTACTTTTATATACCGCATAAACAAGAAAAGCCTGGCGGTCTACCATGAACTCAGACGTCTTACACCTCATCCCTGGCACCCCTTCAATGGAGTTGTGACGAATCGAACGTCAAGGACTATATGTCAACGTATTCACCATACGTCCCGTGAGTATTATCCTCACGATATTGCGTCTTAGATAATTTTTTCGGCCTTTATACTAGCTTTGGACACTAGAAACACTACCTACGGCTTAATAATACTTCTATATTGTTTGGGATATCCTCGGTTCTTCCAGTACCATGCACCATACCATGTATGCAATCCTGTTCACCTACTGGGGACCAATATAGTTCATCTCGTGTAACGTTCGTGTATGCTTAGTATTATCACATACAATTCCGATACGGTTCATTATGCCCTTCTTGGGACTTATGCGTTTCTAATTGCACTACATCTTTTTAAGGTGTATTCAGCCTCATCCAGCTTGTCTCCAGACGGTTCTCACAAGTCCAGCTGTACAATTATAGGAGCTGATACAACGCTACTCCTACTTATATCAAACTGTTTCAATGTTTGATACATTTCATCCTACCTTTTGAGTGATCTCACCCTGCAAGACAGGGTTAACATATTCTCGGATCAAGTTTAATATTGAGTTTTTCTTCTAGCTCCTTCGCGGGGGATGTTCCAGAATAGTACGTAGACTAATGGGATCTACTATATGTACTTACCTAATTATAGCACATAGGGTTCTTATGTTTACTTATGTACATTAGAGGCGATTTGGATATAATCACGGAGCTCTCCCTTACGAATGGTAGAGTTGTGATTAGTGGAGTCGACCTTTTCTCCAGGTTCCATAATATACAGAAGTGGTACATACGACGTATCTGTCTTCTTAATTATGGTGCGTTTAACAATTGCCTTTGCAGGTAACTGTTTATGATTACAAGGTACAGGCACTTTTACCTTAACGGTATCATGCACTGTATCAGGATTAGCACGATTCATCTGACCAAACAAATGGTCCATTGGTTGCGATACAGTAGATGCTGCTACTGTTTGCACTGTCGTTGGAAGGGGTACATTCTTAAGATCTGCAATATTCATTCCGATCGCAAGAAATGCTGCACCTAACAACGTTGTTACTAATTTTTTCATACTTTGATAGTTAAATTATTTACGTTCACTTTGCCATTGGATATCAAAGGCTTTTCTAACGCGACCAACTAGTTGTGAACCAGCTCTCTTAATTGGCCGTATTATTTTTTTACCTGAGCCTTAGCCTTACCCTTGGCTTCTTTCTTCTTATTCTCTGCTGCCTTCTTATCAGCTGCTTCCTTAGCAGCCTTGGCAACAGCCTCTTCCTCAGCCTTGATCTCCTCATCGGTCTTAAACGCCAAGTCGATAATGTTCTCCTTAGCATAACCAGCGAGTGGATCAGAAGGGTTACGGAACAGATTAGAGATGATACCAGCATACTGAGTAGCGTTATCCAGCATAGAATCAGGCTTAACCTTAGCCATCATCTCTGGAGCAACGTCGCGATAGTATGCACGCTTGATAGAGATAAGAGTCTTCTTGGCGAAGTTGTTACCATCCAAGAAGTTCTGCTTCAAGCTCTCGACGAAGCTACCTGGAGCTGCAAGAACCGCTGCAGTGGCCTTATCGGCAAACGCGATGTTCTTGTTAGCTGTATCAATGTGAGCCTGGACACGATCCTTCTCAGGAAGCTTGTTCTCTTCCTCAATCATAATCTTGCCCTTAGAGCGAACCTCATCAGCACTGATAAGAACAAGGCATCTTACAGCGTCTGCAATCTGATTGTCGGTATACTTGCATACACCGGTGTTCTTGTCTGTAGAATGGTCAAGAAGCTCGCAGAACGCAGATACAGGAGATCCTGACGTAGCGGTAACATTGAAGAGGTGAGCGCCAATTCCATAAGTGAGAGTTCCGACACGACCCGTAAGGTTAACAACCTCACGAAACACGTCGTGGAAGCTCATGTTGTTGATGCGCTCAAGGTTGCTCTTTGCAGAAGCAAGAGCCTTCTCAGCGTTAGCCTTATAATTCTTGTCCTTGGTGTCTTTGAGTGTCTTCTCAGCAGACTCAATAGCACGCTTAGCTTCGATAGAGCGATATGCCTTATAGAAGTTTACGCACTGCATAATGCTGTCCATAAGCTTAGAATCGCGATTCATAGCCAGGAAGCCAGAGAGAGCCTTCTTAAGCTCTTCCTCATCCTTGATCTTTGTAGGATCAAAGACCTTACCTGCTGTTTCAGCACGAGCATGTGCGTCTTTGTCAAGACTCTTTGCGGTCTCTTCTGAAACCTGCACAGCTGCACCTGTGACCTCAACTGCCTCAGCATCATCGGTCGAAGGCAAGAGCTTGGCCTCATCAAAGTTTACACCAATCTCCTTAAGAGCTTCCTTAAGCTCTGGGAGCGCAGACTTGCGGATTACTACCGCAAAGTCACTAGAACCATACTTAACCTCATTGCACATGCATACAGCAATGCCAAGAGCATTAATATGATTGATCTTGTCGATGGCTCCCTGCGGGATACCAGTATGCTCTGCAGCGTTCTCATCCAAGAAGAAACGATCATGAGCCATCTTTAACAAGTCTACTTGGTGGTTGCGGTCCATACTTGACCCACCTGTTGTTGTGAGCATAGCTGCAGCCTCAATAGCTGCGTTTGCACCGTTATCACCATTGTTGTTATTCTGGGCAACCTTAACGTTACCCTTGTTCTTTTTGTTAGCCATTTTGATAATGTTTAAAAACGTTTATAAATAAAATTAATTAATACTTTTCTGGGCAACTAACTTAGATTCAACTTGTGTCGAATATAAAGTTCGTTTTTAACCAATCTTGTGGAGGCTTAGTGAGCACTTTAATATGCCCGTCTTCACCCAAGTTAAGCGCAGCGACAGTATCTGCTACAACTTTATCCTTACCTGCTGGTTTTGGCTCATCACATGTACCGGCGCCCTCTGAGGGTTCCAAAGCCTGAAGTGAGCACGTCGGTGCCAGCATGGGAGTTGCAGAAGATTTAACTGTGCTGGCTTCACTTTTATGGTCAACAAAGGCACTGTTGACCATGCTCTTACCAGTAAAACCAAGTAAGAGACTCACAAGAATGATCCAGAACAACTTGTTGCTCTTATTGTATCTTGCGAAACCAAGAGCGATAAAAATTGAGAGAATCAATAATAAAAGTGAAGTCATTTTGTTAAACTTTTAAATTGTTTTTAATTTTCCTACGAGTGCGGCTTAATGCAGCTTTTATAGTGCCTGTAGGAGTCTTTAGCACTTTGCTAATTTCATCAACTGACAGATCCTCTACGTAAAACAAATTAAAAATCTTCTGTGTCTTTTTAGGGAGCTTTTCAAACTCCTTTAAAAGAAATTCGTGTTCAAGAAGATTGACAAGATCTTCTTCTTCCGAAGAACTAGTTAATTCTACGGGTAGTCGGCCCATATCTTCTCCTAATTCCATAGATTTTTCCTTTATCTTTCGCAAATAATCTATAGCTGTTCTATTAGCTATAATTCTCAGCCATCCGCCAAAAGACGAATAGTCTGTGAATGTCGAGAGTTTCTGGTGAACCTTAAGAAATACAACATTTGTAAGATCTTTAGCTTCATCCATATCATTCACGTAATGAAAGAGCACGTTGTCAACGAACTCTTTATAACGGTTAAACAATTTATTAAACGCAAGCTCATTTCCCTTTTGAGCTTCTTTTATGGTCTCAATCTCAGATTGAGTGATACGCTGATACTCCATATTGTGGAGTAGGGGAGATCTCTCTCACCCTACCCCTGATAAAACGGAAGGTCGTATACCATCTTTTGACGGTACAGCGACCAAACGTTATTTACGAAGTTGTTGAAAAGAATCAATTTCAGATCCTTTCCGCCGGTCTTCATTTCTACTTTTTCAAGTAGTCCTGAACCGATGCGCATACGAGTTGTAAGCGTTTTGAGTTTTTTCGTATCGCCGAAGATTATGACTTTCATAATCCAATCTCCAACTCTACGCAAGTGCTCATTGCACGCATATTCGTACAAACAATTTTCGTCTAGGCTATCTCCAGCACAAAATATGTGAGGTTCATAAACGAAACCTTTTTTAAGTCCATTATGGAACCAGTTAATCACATTTTCTATACTTTCATCTTCATAGCCTAACAGACTAGCTCTGTAAATTAGCATTTTAGGGAAATACTCCATTTTTTATTTTGTTTAATTAAATGTTTTCTTAATAAATTTAGAAAAATCTTCAAGATATTCCTCTAGAAAACCAGCTTTTTCTGACAAGAAATTATCAAATAGTGTCATATTACCGCATTTGCACGATATTTTGTAATAGTTTTCCAGAAATTTATAATTATTCTGAAACCATACCACCCAACTATTGACCCATGTCCAAAATGCATATTCTCCAGCATTGAAAGTCTTGTTGATTGATTCTAAATTTATAGAGTCTGCAAAATTAAAATTTTGAGACCCCTCGTGGATTCCAAGAGCCATTCTTATTGACGCATTCTTCTCATCTGTTCGAGGTCTCCCTTTTCCAGTGTTGTAGATTGCTATATTCTCTTGATATACACGGTCTATCCATCGCGTTTTAACAGCATACTTAATTCTTTCGTGTGGCTTCTTACCAATATTTGATAATCTACCAAACTCTGTACACCATTTAAATGCGAGGTTGACGACATAAGGACACCTGTCCTTTATCATCGCTTTGTATCCCTTTGTCATAACTAATAGGAAGAAGCTGGGGAATCGAACCCCAGACCCAAACCAAAAGGCGACGGTACCAACTTCTTTCTTCTCTCCACTTAGGTAGGAAACACCTAGACTAAACTTACGCTACGCAAGTATAGTCTACAATGTTATTTACATTGTCGTTTAATTTATAGTATAGTGCTTAATGTATTTATCTCCTCTGTCTGTCAAAACCAAACACGCCCGTTTAGACAGTTTTACAACATGTCTAGGTTGCCCACGTTTATTCGCGAACGAATCCGTGTCCTGTCATACATCAACATTTAAAATAGACAGTTTTACAACATGTCTAGGTTGTCCAAACGGAATCTACACAATAGCGTAGAGGGGGAACCGTGGACGTGAGGGGAGTCGAACCCCTGTCCAAACAGATTGTTTCATACACACTTTACATTCTTTGTAAATGTTCCGATGATCAGTCAGAACATTTGATTTAAACCACTTTGGAGTCGTTCTAAGGCGCTTTCGGCAGCATCGTGGTTAATTACTCCACTTATCTCCTACAACGCCTCAGAACGCATTAGAACATGGTTGAAAATATATAGGAATCCTCATGATACAAAGATACTTAGAGGGCTATATTCAGCATTTTTGATATATTTTGCAGGGTTCGATTAACTTTCTCAGAGCAATCAAATCTCCCCGATACAAAGATACGCACAAAACATATTGTTTGATCTACTGTCCCAATTAACTGTGTGGGTACACATCTCTTTCTCCTATCGTGATACAAAGATACTTGATAGAAATGTTAATTCATTTCCTAGGTTCTTTCATTAGCCGGCTACCATAGCCCTCCTGTAATACCTGGGAACCTGCATGCGTGATACTAAGATACTTGCACCGGAAAAAGAATTAAAAACGATCGAACTGATAGTTGGCATAATACCAGCTGTTCGGATACTTGGTGCGCAACTCATTGTCGTGCTTCTCGTATTCGTTGTTCAGATCGGTCATCTGCTTACGCTGATCCTCATCGATCTTCTTCGAAAGATCGCGGAACATATTTGGCGTAATCTTCTGGTCGTCAGGAACGGCGGTACCATTCTCGTCCTTGCCCAGAAGACGGGCCAACAGCTCTGTACGCTTCTTCAGAATATCGAGCGTGATCTTTGCCTTCGCACGGTCCTTACGGACATTGAGAAGCTCCTTAATACGGAGATAGTCAGCACACTTAACGATCTCTTTGACCTGGGAGATCTTACGCTTCTCCTCATCCTGGCGGATCTCTTCAGCCGCCTTGTCTGCGATGTCGGTTACGAGGTTACCCTTAACCAACTTTTCTACAACGTTGTCTACTGACGCATTCTGCTGCTCTTTAGCAGCACCTTTTGTTTCTGCTTTTGCCATTTTGATAATGATTTAAAATGTTTATAAATAAAATTAATTAACATATGTTACTTCACCCACACTCCATGATGGATTCTTAACTAATACCGCACCGTCGCTATTAACGGTGATATCACATGGAGCTTTATGGGCGCAGTTAGCCAAATGAATGAGTGCGAATCTAGCTTTTTGAGCTTGATTCTCATCAGGGTATTTGGATTCGAATGCCAATGTCTTGACAATCTTACCCTTTACCTTCTTAGTCGTATACACTGGAATCTTCCACATAATCGAGAGGATTTAATTTGTTCTGAAACTTGTCACGCTTATAAGCCTTTGCTTTAGCCTCTGCGTGACGTTGACGATACACTTTCTTTGTATTACGTTGTGTTCTACACATAGTTACATATTACCTTGAACTGTTTTGAATACACAAATAACATCGGTAGAAATACCATAAGAATCGCGCATTCTCTTACTTACACCACAAGATATAACCTTGATAGCATTTGTAAGAGACTCGTTGTTAGGCTCGTCATTTACAGCCTCGACCAATGCAAGCATCAACTTCATTTTTGAGTTGAAGAACTTGCCAAACTTCTCTTTTACGTAGATACACGCAGACTCTACTACAGATAGCTCTGTAGCATTCTTGTTTTCTGCGTGACGGATAACAATGGAATTAACTTCGGTCTCATCCATTGTAGATGCATGCACATCACCAACATCGGGTTTAGCGACCTTCAGCTGTGAAGCTATTGACATAACTTCAGATGAGTTCAAATTTGAACCCTCGTAAGAGATAATGATATACCGCTTCATAGCTAATCCTCCTTTGTCGTTATGTTGGTACTGGAGGACTGTATGATGCGCATATGCTTACCATTTACAATGGTATCAACGACTTCCGTGTTAGGAATGTCTGGCGGAGTCAAGATATTGTATTGGTCCGATTTGTCCGGCAAGTTCATATATACATGCTTGTTAACCTCAAACTCATGGGATATGCTTCCCTTAGTTATTGGTTCCCCAGATTTCTCTAGGACCGATACAACGTCACGCATAACCTTTTCAGGTATGCTGAAGAATACAGAATCCTGATGTCTCCACTGACCTTCCGTCTTCTGATATGTCAACGCATCAGAATAGTCGGCGAATGTAGGATTGTCAACTTCCTGCATCATCTTTGATACCATGAGCGAATCATCGTGTCTGATTTCGCTCTTTGTCTGCTTCACATAGTCACATGATGACACTGCGACAGCTACAATAAGCATGGTTAAGCACATGCTAAGCTTTTCAAATAATCTCTTCATTTTGATAATTTATTAGAGATTTAACAAATGTTAACTATCCGGGTTTTAAAGATTCACGGAATCATCTTTTGTGGACCAGCTAGGGCTTGAACCTAGGACCTCCAGATTATGAGTCTGTTGCTCTA
>ERZ1023633.4-NODE-4-length-98960-cov-29.622132_pt1 | contig 98960 bp, 61 predicted proteins | sample MGYA00380333_ERZ1023633 | MGnify/ENA primary metagenome ERZ1023633 (study PRJEB33179, sample SAMN07448972) | human gut metagenome | biome: Human-gut; feature: Human associated habitat; material: Faeces | host: Homo sapiens | place: India: Bhopal | collected...
AACTTATTAAAGGAACTGGCAAAGAAGTTTGGCTGGGTTATTCAAACCGAAAAGAGAAGTAGCATTGAAGAAGCCCTAGAAGATGTTAAAGCTGGAAGAGTATATCATGCAAAAGATGCTCACGACTTAATCAAACAGTGCTTAGAATGAGGTATTTGGGAGTGTCACATAACCCCAGATTGGTTGATGCTGTGGGAACAAAACGATGAAAAACTAACCTTGCTGTTTCTCAACAATGGAACCCATAGCGATTTGTTTTAACAAAATAGCTTTACAAGTTAAATGTGATGAAAAAATCTCTTAAGGGAAGATTTTATTTCCCTTAAGGAAAAAATAAATATCCTTAAGGGAAAATATTCAATCTCTTCTTTCCCCATTTTACGGGAGTTTCTTCTTGATTGTCTTTTACCTGAATATTATTTACATAGCGTAATATTACGCTCGTTATGCATCGTAGGTTACACTTACAACCATTGCGCTTTTTACGCAACGCAAATTACGCAATAAAAAACGAGATAGCCAAATGTTTTCTAGTTTTTTAATAATAATTATCTCCTAAAGCCGTATCTGATGCGCAGACAACGGAATAAGCAAAAGTACTTCACACTACACTACAGCGGCAAGGTTAAGGCAGAAGCTGCTAACCCAGGGCATAAAAAATAATTTTTTCATCAAATTATTGCCACATCTATCACACTCACACTTAACTCATTGATTATAAACAAATAACGCGTGGCAATAATGGATTTTTTATTGCCACCTTATTACCACTTATTGCCACACCCTGAACCTGATGCGAAAATTCTGATAAGATACTTTTTCCGAATGAGGCTTACTTAAGGTTGAAGTAAGGCTTACGTAATGTTGGAGTAAGGCTTACGTAACATTTAACTAAGGCTCATTTGAACTTCAAATAAGGCTCACTTAAAAGGCAACTAAGGCTTACTTGAAAGGCAAATGAGACTTACTAGATGGGAATCAGGATGCTTCTGAAATTACGTCCCGACGTATCTTGTACTACGTCGGGATGCATCTGTTACTGCGTCGGGACGCATCCGATGCTACGTCGGGATGCATCTGTTACTACATCGGGTGAGATTTTACGGAAAAAGAAATGAAATCGATGAATATGCAAACGATTGCGCAAATCGTTTGCTTGATTTACATCCAATTTACGCATACATATCAGAATTAGTCGTAACTTTGCAACAAATAAACAAAACATCTTAATCCTTGAATATGAAGAAGATATACTCTACACTCGTTGCCCTACTGGCAACCGCAAATATGTTTGCCCAGGGTTGGCCTGCCAACTACAGTGGCGTCATGCTGCAAGGATTCTCATGGGATTCTTACGACTACTCACAATGGAGCATCCTAGAGAAGCAAGCCGATGATATGAAAGGTTTCATCGACCTTGTATGGCTTCCACAAAGCGGTAAATGCATCGAAACTACAAAGGTGATGGGCTATAAGCCATATTATTATTTCAACCAGAACTCCTCATTCGGAACTGAGGCTGAACTCAGAAGTCTGATTGCCAAGTTCAAAGCCAACGGCATAGGCGCAATAGCTGATGTTGTGGTCAACCATCGCAATACAGACGGCTGGTATGCCTTCCCTGCAGAAACCTACAAGGGAGTGACCTACCAGATGTTGTCTACCGATATCTGCAAGAATGATGATCGTGGAAGTACGGCAACACAGGCAAAAAAAGACGGGGTTAGCCTCAGCAATAACTATGATGAGGGAACCGACTTTGGAGGTTGCCGTGACATCGACCACAAGAGCGAAAATGTGCAGAAGATCATCAAGGCATATCTGAAATTCCTGAAGGAGGATATAGGATATACCGGTTTCCGCTACGACATGGTAAAGGGATTCAGTGGTTCTCACGTAGCTGACTACAATGATGCAACAGGTGTAAAATTCTCTGTGGGTGAATATTGGGACGGAAACCCATCTATCATCAATTGGATAAACAGCACCAACAAGAAGAGTGCAGCCTTCGACTTCCAGTTCCGTTATAATGTACGTGATGCAGTAGGCGTAAAAGACAATAAGATTGTTTCATCACCAAACTGGTCGAAGTTGAAGAGCGATATCAATCTGATGCATGACCCAACATACCGTCAGTATGCCATCACATTCGTAGAGAATCACGACATGCAATACCGTTCTGCAGATGAGCCGCTGGATCCTCTTAAGCGAGATACGCTTGCTGCCAATGCCTATATGCTCGCCATGCCGGGAACTCCTTGCGTGTTCCAGCCACACTGGAGAGCCTACAAACAGGAAATCAAGAGCATGATTGAAGCCCGCAAACTTGCAGGCATCACCAATATGAGCAATTATACCAACAAGATGGCACAGACCACTTGCTTTGCCAATGAGACTACCGGCGACAAGGCGAAGCTCATCGTGGTTGTAGGAAACAACACCAAGGCATATACTCCAGGTGCCGACTATACACAGATTCTCGAAGGATACCACTACCGTTATTATCTTTCTAAATCTGCAGAAACCGCATGGTGCAATATTCCATCAGGCGAATACGAGGCAGGATTCAAGGCTAAGCTTACGGCTGTCAGTCAGAACAGCAATGCCAAACTGGTATACACTACTGACGGCACAGACCCTACAGCCAAGAGCAAGCAGGTGGCTACAGGTAACACCATCAACATAGATGAGACCTGCACCTTGAAGGTTGGCTTGCTCAGCAACGGAACCGTAACAGGTATCCGTACCTACAATTATACCGTCAAGACATTCGAGCCATATACCATCACCATATATGCCAATGCCGACCAGGTAACCAACTGGGGTTCAGCCATGTATTTCTACGCATGGAATTCCAGCGAAACCTTTACACTAGGCTGGCCAGGTACTGCTGTTACAGCAACCAAAACGCTGAACGGAAAGAAGTGGTACTATATGGACTTCAAAATCAAAAGCAAGGATGCTATCGTAAACATCATCTTCAATCAGGGAAATGGAACAGGCAAGAAGCAGACCGTAGACTTGAATGCCGGCAACAGCACCAAGTATTATGAGATTACCACTACACAGAGTAATGGCAAATACACCTGCAAGGATGTTACCGCCATCTGGGCACCAACAGGCATCACGGGAACCCCAACCATAAGCAATACTACAACAGACAATGCATGGTATACACTTAGCGGTATGAAAATGGGTAAGAAGCCTGCAAAGAGCGGTGTTTATATCCATCAGGGCAAGAAACAGATTATTAAATAAATATCAATCATACGATAAGTATCCAAACGAAAAAAGAGGACTCGAATGGTCCTCTTTTTTTATTTTGCATACTTATCTTTGTCTCTGGTCAGCACCCCACATCAACTTCTCTCTCAATGTAGAGAAATATCTCTGGTTGCGCTGCTTTACTATTTTAATGGCATGTGGTGCCTTACGGATAATCAGACGGGTCTGCTCTGTCATTCGTTCGCTTCGTCCGTCGATAGCAACGAGATAATTATGGCTTCGGCTTTCTACATCCAGGATAATCTCTGCCGTATCATTGATGATAATAGGACGGATATTCAGACTGTGAGGAGCAACGGGAGTCAGACAGAGACTACCACTCTGCGGAATGATAATCGGTCCACCATTAGAGAGATTATAGGCAGTAGAGCCAGTAGGAGTAGTCACGATAAGACCATCCGCCTGATAGGTGACCAGGAATTCTCCATCCACCTGCGTACGGATAGAAATCATCGAAGCATCATCCCTTTTCAAGACCGCAATATCGTTCAAGGCGAAAGGATTTCCCGCCAAGACGCCCCCTTCAGCCTCTACCTGAATAACCGCATGATCCTCTATCAGGCAATCGCCGGCATACAGACTGTCCAATGCCGTTTCTATCTCACTAGGCAACACATCGGCAAGGAACCCCAAACGCCCCATATTCACACCAAGAATAGGAGTTTCCTTAGCCCCCACCCTGCTCGCCGCCTTCAGGAAGGTACCATCACCGCCCATAGAGATGACATAGTCTACATCAAAGTTGTAGTCCTCGAATACGCCAGAAGCCTTCACCTCAAGATGCTCTACCTTGGTAAGAAAATCGTAGAAGAGGCTTTCAAAATAAACTTCAGCTTCCTTCTTTTCCAGATAAGAAAGGATTTTCTCTATCGAAGCACTCTTCTTGGCCTGATATTCATTGCCAAAAATAGCGAATTTTAAATGTTGTTGTCCCATTTATTTTGTTATTTCAATTATTATTCTTACTTTTGCAAAGGTAATAATATAATTCGAATAACGAAACAAAAAACGAATAAATTATGGCAAAGGTATATGAATTTCTTGCCAATGGCTTCGAGGAAATCGAAGGTTTGGCTCCAGTAGACATCCTCCGCAGAGGTGGTGTAGACATCAAGACCGTCAGCATTACAGGTAGTGAATGGGTAGAGACTTCTCATGGAGTCACCATCAAGGCAGATCTTAAGTTCGAGGATATCCAGAGTTTTGAGGATGCCGATATGTTGCTTCTCCCTGGTGGAATGCCAGGCAGCAGCCATCTTAATGAACATGAAGGCGTTCGCCAGGCTCTCATCTCACAGCACAAAGCTGGCAAGCGGATCGGTGCCATCTGCGCAGCCCCTATGGTTCTGGCAAGCACTGGCATTCTCGAAGGCAAGAAGGCAACCTGCTATCCTGGCTTCGAGCAGTATTTCAGCGAGAATACCGAATATACAGCTACCCTCTTCCAGGAGGATGGCAATGTGATTACGGGCGAAGGTCCTGCCGCCACCCTCCCATACGCCTATAAGATATTGAGCTACTTCGCAGGCAAGGAAACCGTGGCAGCCCTGCAGGATGGCATGATGTACACCCACCTGATGGAGAGCAAATAATAATTATAAATTATTAATTATCAATTATAAATTCCATCATGGATTACGTAATCATAGTAGCCGGAGGCAAGGGTCTCCGCATGGGAAGTGAAATTCCGAAGCAGTTCTTGCCCGTAGCCGGCAAGCCTATCCTGATGAGAACCATTGAGCGTTTTCATGAATACAACCCAGAGTTGAACATCATTCTGGTTCTCCCAGAGAGTCAGCAGGAATACTGGCATCAGCTCTGCGAAGAATATCATTTCGACATCAAGCACCAGATAGCCAATGGTGGCGACACCCGATTCCAGTCTTCCAAGAATGGCTTGTCACTCATTCCGGACAATGAGGATGGCGTAGTGGGTATTCACGATGGCGTCCGCCCATTCGTTTCTACGGATGTGATTGAAGAATGCTTCGAGACAGCTCGCGAGGAATATGCTGCCATCCCGGTATATGCTGTAACTGATACCTTACGCTATATCGACCAGCACGGAGGTGGCAAGAACGTGCTTCGCAGCGACTACCGTGTGGTGCAGACTCCTCAGACCTTCGATATCGGTCTGGCGAAACAGGCATTCAACCAGGAATACAAGGAGCAGTTTACTGACGATGCATCGGTCATAGAAAGTCTCGGTTGCCAGGTAGCAATGGTAGAAGGTAATCGCGAAAACATCAAGATTACAACCCCATTTGACATCAAGATAGCAGAAGCTCTTTTGAAATAAACAGAAAGCAGGGATTTCCTCACGGAGACCCCTGCTTTACATCATAAACCTAATTATATACTAAATTTTAACCTATTTTATTATGAGATGTCTTTCTTATGTTCCTGATAACTTAATCCAACACGTATATACCTTAGCCTTTGCCATTCATTACATGGCAACAGCTACGGAACGTAACTTCAACATTCCACGGTGAACCAAATTGCGCACACTGTGATAGTTCATCTGCATGATTTCACAAATGTCCTCATACTTGCGCTGCTCTATATAATATAAGGTGAACACCTGACGCTGCCGAGGCGTCAATTCGTTCATAAGAGCAGTTACCTTACGCTTATTGTTGAGGGTTTTCTCATCTTGAATATAAGAGTGTTCTACGTCTTCCACTGCCTTTTCGAGAAGCACATTCTCCACCGCAGTTTCCGTCATATAGCCCTTACGACGAAACTCATCGAGCAGACGATTACGAAGAGAGATAAGAAGATAAGAGGTAACCTTCAAGACATGCAACTGATTGCTTCTGGCGATGAGCTTGCAAAACACATCCTGTACACAATCTTTTACAAGTTCCTTATCTGTGGTCATACACATACCATAGTTAAGCAACATGTCCGCATACATATTATATAATGCCATGAATGCGGTATGATCACCCTTGCGATAAGCTGCCAGCAGAGCTTGAGCAGTTTTTTCTCTTTCTTTGATTTGATAGCTTTTTGATTCCATAAAGGTATACGTTTGTTAAGTTGTTGGGTGCAAAAGTAATCTAAAAGTGGGAAAAGCTAAGGAAAAAACAGGTAAATAAGTGGGAAAAATTGGTTAAACGCCAATTTTTCCTACTATTTCAGTCCGTCAGATAGTTTTTTATGCGATTTCTAAGCTCTTTTACATCCATATCTGAGAAGAAACCGAAATCTTGATCCAGATGCTGAAGTATGTATTTTGCCTCAGCAATATCACTCTTCGCAAACTTAGCCTGCAAGCGTTTGGCATAAGAAGCCCATGCAGGATTCGTACCTGAGGCTTCATCAGAAGCATCAAGTACAAATTCCACGAATTGGGAATCAAGTAAAAGTTTCCTTACATTATCGTTTATCTGAGGAACTATCATTCTCTTCGCTTATTTATGATATTATTATAAGTTAGGACAAGAGCCACCGGCATCCTTTACCGCCTTGCCGTTCTCAGGAGCAGAAGCTCCACTATAGATAACCGCCTTCTCAGGATAAGCCGTGCGGTATTCGCTCACACTCTTGAAGACATCATCATGGGTTACCTTGCCAGGACGAAGACGACGCTGATATTGGCGAGGAGCCAGATTCTTGCCTCCTTCCGGTGCATAGAGTCCCTTCTGGGTATAATACCACTGTTCGATATGGATGATGTCAACCACCTTTCTCAACTCCGGATTCTGGAGGATGGCATCCTGCACATCCTTATTGCAAGACAGAGCTACCCATACATGCTTGCCCGTCTTGGCCTCCCATTCGGCAACGGTCTGCAACCAGAACTTGGTGAAATGGTAAGGACCGGTATATTCCTCACCAATGGAATGAATGACATTAGGCTGGTCGGCAAAGGCATCCAGCATATTCATGATGTACTGCTGATGAAGCTGACGCATCACCGGATTATCGATATTATAGAAATACTCAGCCATCCATACACGCTTGTCTCCTGCAAAAGGAACCGGTTCCGGGAACACCGTGCCATTGATATTGTTGACCGGACGCCAAGGACAATCCACCCAATGGGCACCTGCCTCCAGGATATTATGCTGGAAATAGTGCTGGTTGATAACCAGCAAACCATTCTTGGCTCCCTTTTCTGCCAAATCTCTGATTCGACCGATATACCAAGGATTCAATTTGGTAAGGTCGTATTTACTGAGTCCGTCCCAGGCTATGCCCTGACCGCTACGGGCAAAAGGCTGTTCATAGAATGGAGCCCAGACATCACCATCACGACGACGAACTCGTTCATGATCATCACGGCGGCGGTCATACCACAAACCGTAGTTCTGATTGAAGAGCACCACATGCTTGTCACGAAGATGAGCCACCACACTATCTACACGAGTGGTAGTACCCTGTCCCTCCATTCCCGGTACAAAACGGGTCACAGCATCGGCAATCTTGGGAAAAGCAGAATAGCGGACACGTCCATTCCACCAAGGCGTATTCATTCTGGCACCCTTCAACAAGGTATCTGCCACCATAATCTTACCATCTCTGATAGCAAAGGAAGGCTTTTCGGTCTTTGTCTTATCCGCCTTCTTAGCAGAATAAAGAGCCGACTCCTTGATTTTATCCACAGCCACAGCCTTGCCTGGAGAAACAGAAGCGGTAAAACGAGCACTGTCAGCTATCCACATCTGCATGGTGATGCGAGGTTTGCGAGCCTCTTCCACCATCTTCTGTGCCACATCGTAAGTAGGATTGTTGCTCACATTGTTGCGTTCCCTCTCCAACACACGGCATTGGGAAGAAACATCCCTACCCAGACGTTTCTCCAGAAGAGAAGCAAAACGGCTCCAAGGCTTGGCATGATTGTTACACTGCTTGAAATCGCCCGAACCGTTAAACTGTGCCCAACAAGCAAACACATGGTTGTTGCTGCCATCTGGAATGCTGTCGGCAAAGATACCGGCAGCCGTACATTGATAAGCCAGACTGTTGGCAGTATTCCATCCGATGCCGTAGCCTTCGAGACCGAGATTGCAGAACTTGATGTCGTTGCCGTCGATATTCACATTATCAAAGAGCAATCCGGTGCACCAAGGTCCCACTGCACCACTATAGCTCAAGGATTCCTGACCATCACACTGTACAAAGGCATTAGGACCTGCCGCACAGAGTCCTGCAACAAAATCGTGCATACCCTGTTCAGAATAGCAACGCTGGAACAAGCATTGCTCACCCATACAGAGGAAGGTGCGACGACGGTAGCCACCGATTTCTGAGACAGGAGCTTGAGAAATGCAATCCTCTACCGTGATACGGGAAGCATCACGCTGGGTTACGACTGCCGAACCAGCCAGATGGCGGAAATTCACCATTCTCACCCAACCGTCTTTCACCTTATTAATATATACACCCTCCCAGGCATGGTTTTCATCCTTCGGATTGGTAGTATCATATTCAGAATCTATCGTGAGATTTTCTACACCCACATTCTTCAAGCGCCAGTCATTACCGGCGATACGCTGAACGAAGCATTCCGCATCATCCTGACCGAGCGACATGGATAAAGGAGCATCCAACTGCAATCCTCCCTTTCCATCAGAAACCACACTACGGGTCCAGCGCACATCGATTTCTCCCGGATGCCAGCCCCAATAGCCCAGGTCCTTGCCTGCACCGAAGTCAGCACAGCCCATCTTCTGAATCCATTCCTTGGTAGAAGGACGTACAATCAGAATCTCATCGCCCATCTTGCAGCCGGCAGGCAGCGTCACCTTCCGCTCTCCCAACTTCCAGGGAGCAGACAATTTCATGGGTTCGCCCAGCGTCTGCATCTGCTTTTCGCTTTCCAGATACACCACCGCCCCACGGTCTACACCTTTTTTATATAGCACCGTCTGGTTGCGATCAGTACCTCTCAGCACCACGCCCGAAGTCTGGATGCGAAGCGGCTGTGAGAGTTCGAATACACCCTTATCGAGCAAGACAGCCCCTCGTAGTCCCGTCTTCTTATCCATTTTGCGGGCAGAAACAAAGTCGATGGCTTTCTGTATGCGAGCGCTCTGGTCGCCTTCTTTCCATTTCACGAAGACCACAACGTCCGCATCCGGAATCTCCTTTTCGCTCTGCTGGTAGCCCACGTAGCTAAAATCAAACGCGAAGGGTTGCGCAAAGATTTGCACAACCCCTACTAACGTAAATATCCATATAGAAAATAATCTTTTCATACCTCTTGTTTCATCAGAGTTTTTATAACCTTACGGAAACTGTTTATTTTTTCTTTGCCGCTTCAATACGTTTATACCATGCTTCACGCTCAGCCTTCAGGTCGTAACCCCGTTTGGTGAGCCAGTTATTGATGCGTCCTTTGTATTTTCCGAACCAGCCATGTTTAGCCTTGGAATTTTCGGCATCAATGGCAAACTCGCGAGCTTCTTTCAACCAATTGAGAATTTGGAGTTTCTCGTTTTCTTTCAGAGAAGGAATCATCTCCAGATGAGCCTGATAGGTTTTCGGAACGACACCGAAGCTCATACCATCCTTCACCTGCTCTACCTGCTTCTCTGAGAGATAGTTTTCCAGATTGGCAGCAAATTCGAAGTGGTGCTTATAGAGTTCCGCATCACGCTCAGCCTTATTCTTGCCGAACTTCTCATAGATATCGTTCAGCAGGAAATAACGGTTACAGATGATGTGGAGCACATTCTGCTTGCTGCTTTTATCAGTCATTTGCAGCGCATCCACGATTTTCTGCGAACGGGCGATGATGTTGTTCACATACTTGGCATCACGCCCCACGCTGTCGAGCTGTACCTGTGCTCCTGCTCCCAAAGGAAGCAAGAGCAGACAGGCTGCGCCTAACAACTTATTTCTCAAAAGTTTTTTCATATTCTTGTCATGCATTAAGAAATGAATCCGAAGAAACAACTCCGGGCATTCATTCCTGTTTTACAGGAGTTTTCCCTTCTCTGCCAAAGTATCGTGGTTGTTCTTCATGTCAGTCCAATCCACCTTTTCCTTGGTGCTGATACCATTGATATACTTCTCGATATTGGTATATCCGTCACCAGTGCAATCCTTGTTGGCATCGCTAGGATCGTTAGGATTCAGGCCGTTGGCAATCTCCCACTCATCAGGCATACCGTCACCATCTGTATCTACGTAAGGCTTCACCCTCTTATATTTAGGGAATCCACCAACCTGACAGATGTCTGTGATGATACCCTTCTTGTAGGATTCCTTGTCCAGACGGCGATACTTAAAGCTGCCATCTTCAGCCTTCGACTTGTCAGCCAATCCCCAGAAGTCGCCGTATGGATTCTTCTTTGGCAGTTTTTTCACATAGTAAGCTTCGCCTGTGCGAACCTCCTCTACGATACGCTGGTCCACGATATCGCGGGAAGGAATGGTTGCACCCACACTCTCAAGCACCTTATCAAAAGTCTGGTCCTTAGGAATAATGGTCATGTGTGGCATGACGAATGGTTCGTTAGAACGCATCAGCGCCTTAACATCTGCTGGTATTCCATTTGGAAGATCCTTGTCAGCAATCTGAATACCGCCGTTCCAGTTGTCCTTGGTTACAGCCTCGTTGCCTTCTACGATATTTCCTTCTGCATAAATACGACCATACTGAGCCCAAGGGAAGAGTTTGTTGCTTCGGCTTTCGCTCTTCACGATACGGTAGCTGATGGCACCCTTCGGAGTAAGAGGTCCTGGCTTATAATAGTTGTTGATGAAGTTGCTCATGGTTGAGAACTCACCACCATCTGCTGTACGATGTACCCAGTTGTAAACGATGTTGTTCACGAAGTTGAACACACCACCCCATCCGATAGATGGATTACGGCCTGTATTATCCGCCCAGAGGTTACGCATGAAGGTAGAATTCTCTCCACCGATTGTACTGCCAAAGGCATGGTTCCATGTATCGAGTGCCTTGGCTGAGATGGTATTCTGGATGGTTACATTCACCGTTGGCACCTTGCGTTTTGGTTTACCGTCATGCAAATCGAACATGTGACGGTAGAAAGAGATATTCTCATCCAGACCAAACTCGCAAGAGCAGTGGTCAATCATGATGTTACCTACCGGATTACCACCGAAAGAATCCTCACGATACCATACATGGGTATTACCACGGCGGAAACGCATGTGGCGAACGATAACATCATGGGTATCAACCTGGAAAGATTCGCCCGAAATCATTACGCCCTCACCTGGAGCTGTCTGTCCGGCGATGGTGATATAAGGAGCACGGACGATGATGGGAGTTTTCAATACAATATTTCCCGATACGTTGAAGACGATGATGCGGGCACCACCCTGTTCGCAAGCCCAACGGAAAGAACCAGGACCAGCATCATTGAGATTGGTCACAGTCAGCACCTTGCCGCCACGGCCACCGAAAGAAAACATACCGCCACCCTCAGCACCAGGGAATGCAGGAATCTTAGCCTGGCGCAAATCGTATGGACGGGAAGCCCATGGCACATAAGGACGACCAGCCATTGCCTCTTGTTTCACGATAGGGAAAGCCACAGCCCAAGCAGAATCTGAATGGGCTGTCCATGCAGCTTGCATAGAATCAATCTTCGCCTGAGCTTCCTTTGTGATAGTAGGATACTGAGCGAAAGTTGCTGCTGGCAAGATGGTCAATGCCATCGCAGCGAAAATCTTCTTACTTCTTTGCATTGTTTTAATATTGTTTGTTCATTATATCTTAAAGACGCCTTTCCCTTTCTTTTGTCCTCAATGAACATACGCATTTTTTTCGGGAACAGGTGGCGACATTTCATCCGCAGGAACGTCTTACACCTATATATATAATATAAACGAAAGTTACTTATCTATTATTTTATTGAAACAAGAAACAAAAAACATAAAATTGAAAAATGATGAACAGAAGATGCTTCCCCTTAGTTGCCGCTTCGCTGATGGCGCTTTCAAGCCAGGCACAGCAGGTTGACTTCAACATAGCCAGCAGAAAGGCTGCTGAAGTTACTGCCCTCAATTTCACTCCTGTTGGTGTGAAGCAGGGCAATACATACCAGTTTGCCCTGGGTGGACTGGAGATTACGCTCGACGCACCCGTAAAAGACCAGATTATCAAATCCAACTGGTTTAAGCAGGGCATACAGTTGGGCGACCGACTCACCAGCGATGGTATCGTAGTATATCCGTCGAAGGGCGATAATGCCCAGCTCCGCATCACCATCCGAGGTCTGAAACCAGGTCATCACTCTCTCCTTGCCTATCACAACACCGTAGACGGACTTACCGGCAATATTCCTTCTATCCAGGTTTCCAGAGAGAAGGAACAGATAACTACCGTTAAGAAAGGCAAGAAGCGTATCCAGCAGAAGAGCATGATGCAGGAGATTCTTGCACAGGATATTAAGCAGACCGTAAGAGAGATGAAGGCATCGCAGAGCGGCCAGTCGTACATTGAATTTGATGTAACCGACGACCAGCCTGTAGTTATCCACTATCAGCTACAAGGTGTGGATAACGCAAACAACACGCTCACCATCAATGGTTTGGTATTCGACAAAGCCAACCCAAAAGCCACCGCTCTCAACCCTTACCCTGCCGATGACGATCTTCATGTCAACGCAGAAGGAGGCAAGGTTGTTCTGCGCTGGCAAGCCGGCGAAGGTGCCAAGCAACACCTTATTTATATAGGACAGCGCGCCGACCAGTTGAAGAAGGTTGCCACCACAAATAATGCTTCTTTCGAAGCCACCGGTCTCAGCAGCGCCAACGATTATTACTGGCGTGTAGACGAGGTAGATGCCAACGGCAAGATTTCAGAGGGCGAAGTATGGAACTTCCGTCCACGCCGTCTCGCCTTCCCGGGTGCCGAGGGATATGGAAGATTTGCCATCGGCGGTCGTGGCGGTTCGGTTTATCACGTTACCTCTTTAGAAGATAACCCTGAGAATCCGCAGCCAGGCTCTCTCCGATACGGAATTACCAAGGTTAAGGGACCTCGTACCATCGTCTTCGATGTTGCCGGCATCATCGATCTGAAAGACCGTCTGGTTTGTTCCGACCCATTCATCACAGTAGCCGGACAGACTGCACCCGGCAAGGGAATCCTTCTCCGTGAGCATCCTTTCGGTTTCGGATCAGAAGGCATCTTCCGCTTCATCCGTCTCCGACTGGGAAAATATCTCGATAAAAACGGCAAGACCATTACCCTCGACGGACTGGGTGCTGCAGGCTGCGACAATACCATCATCGACCACTGTTCGGTAGGCTGGACCATCGACGAGGCTTTCTCCAGCCGCAACGGCAAGAACATCTCTTTCCAGCACAACCTCATCTCCGAAGCACTCAACCAGGCTGGCCATCAGAATTATGTCAATGCCAAGCACGGTTATGCTGCAACCATCGGTGGTAATGTAGGTTCGTTCCACCACAACCTGCTTGCCAACAACGAAGGAAGAAACTGGAGTATGGGTGGCGGACTGGACGGAGCCGGATATTATGCCGGAAAGCTCGACCTCTTTAATAATGTAGTATACAACTGGGGCAACCGTGCCTGCGACGGAGGAGCCCACGAGGTAAACTTCGTAGGCAACTATTACAAGATGGGACCAGCCACCAGCATGAAATATATCCTCAATGCCCAGTTGGAAGGTACCGGCCAGGGAAGTCAGGCTTACTACATGCACGATAATATCCGCCAGAACTATGTGGGCGATATGAAACAGAATGCAGGAGCTGTGGCAGGAAAGCATGGAGAACTGGTCAGCGACAAGGAAGGCGAAACCTACAAATATACTACTTCTCACGGACAGGTAGTCAACTGGAAGGTATTTACCGACAAACCATTTTTTCCATCCTATGCCAAGGTAGAAAGTGCCCGCGCTGCCTTCAAGAACGTATTGAGCGATGTGGGAGCCAACCAGCCTTGCATCGACCAGCACGACCAGCGCATGGTAGAAGAAACCTTGAACGGAACCTATAAATATGTAGGCTCCAAGACTGGCAAGAAGGGACTGATAGATGACAACCTGGATGCCGGCAACGATGCCTGGAAGGAGTTTGAAGCACTCACAGACCGTCGCCCTGCCAACTGGGATACCGACCAGGATGGAATGCCAGACTGGTGGGAGAAGCTGGCAGGTACCAATCCGTCAGCAGCCGACAACAACGAGTTGACCGATGGCGAATATACCCAGCTGGAGCGTTATCTCAACTGGCTTGCAGAACCACATTTCATCACCTCAGCAGGCAATAAGCTGACTATCGACCTGAAGCAGTATTTCGCCGGTTACAACCAGCAGCCAGTCTTCACCCTGGAGAGCAGCATCCAGCCACAGGAAGGCAAGATGAAACTCAATAAGAAGGGAATCCTCACCATCAGCCTCAACAAAAAGGCTGCCGACTGCCTCATCGACATCAAGGTGAAGGCAACCGACAAAGACCAGGTGGCTTCCCTGCAACGTACTTTCCACATCGCTATTACCCAATAGCGGTGTGGAAGCACAAAAGATGATACACCAAACAATATCTAATCCCGAAGAATCAATAAAAAACAAATAAACAACTTTCAAACTTAAGGTAAAACATGAAAAGACAAGTATTATTCTCGATGGCTTTAGTCTCAGCACTGACAGCATCGGCACAGAGAATCGACTTCAATCTGGCAGGTCGTTCCGAGTCACAGGTCAATGAACCCGAGTACACAGCATGGGCAGTAAACACCTGCGAAACAGAATCGAAGGAAGTAGAAGATGCTGACGGAAATCCTATCACCATCACGCTGGCTAATGATGCCTCTTATGCAGGCAGAAGACTGAAATCATGCTGGTTCAAGAACGGACTCAGCAGTTCCAAGCTCATCGCCGACGGCTTTGCCATCTATGGTTACGAAGACGGTAACACCCCACAGGTAACCGAAGGTGCCGTCCGCCTCAACATCACCCTCAAGGGGCTGAGCACCGGCAAGCACTCGCTGATGGCTTACCATAACAACAACGATGGTTTCAATGCACCGAAGCTCGATGTATACGTCAACGGTACCAGGCAGCAGGAAGGCATCGCACAGACCAACAGAGCCCTGACTCCATCAGCCTGCGGCATGTCGTACGTAACTTTTGTAGCAGAAGAGGGAAAGGATGTCGTCATCTCTTACGTAACCACACCGAGTGCCAGCGATGACAAGAGCGGCAATTATACCACCTCGCTCACCATCAACGCCCTTATCTTCGACCGTCCGAATCCACAGACGGCAGCCACAGATCCTTATCCGGAGAACAGAGATTATCATGCCGATGCCGATAACGGATCGCTCACCATCTCCTGGACTTCAGCCGAAAAAGCCGTCAAGCACCATGTTCTGATGGGTATAGATGCCAACAGTCTTACAGAAGTAGCTACAACTACCGAGGCAAAATATACGATCAACCAGACATCTAACCTCAACACCTATTACTGGCGAATCGATGAGGAAGATGCTGCCGGTAATGTATACGAAGGCGATGTCTGGAGTTTCCGTCCACGTCATCTAGCCTTCCCTGGTGCAGAAGGATATGGTAAGTATGCTACGGGCGGCAGAGGCGGAAGCGTTTATCACGTAACCACACTCGAAGATAATGGCGATGATGAGAATCCGATAGAGGGTTCCTTCCGTTACGGCATCAAGAAAGCTACCGGACCGCGCACCATCGTCTTTGATGTGGCGGGCGTCATCGACCTGAAAAAACGACTCACCTGCAGCGACGAATACGTTACCATCGCCGGACAGACGGCTCCAGGCAATGGTATCATGCTCCGCGGCTGTCCTTTCGGTATGGCAAGCGAAGGCATCACCCGTTTCCTCCGCATGCGTCTGGGACATAAGGAGACCAACGGCGGAACTATCAGCGATGAAGATAAGGTGAACGGACTCGACGGTATGGGAATGGCAGGCAACGACAATGCCATCATGGACCATTGCTCTATCTCCTGGACCATTGATGAGGCATTCTCAAGCCGCAACGCCAAGAGTCTTACTCTTCAGCGCACCCTGATTTCCGAAGCGCTCAATGTGGCAGGTCATCCTAACTATAGTGCGGGTACAGCCCACGGATATGCAGCAACCATCGGCGGCGGCGAAATGTCGGCAACACTCAAGGTAGGTTCTTATCACCACAACCTGCTGGCTCATTGCGAAGGAAGAAACTGGAGTTTGAGCGGCGGACTGGATGGTGTAGGAGCTTACGATGGTCATCACGATGTATTTAATAATGTGGTTTACAACTGGGGTGGCCGTGCTACGGATGGTGGCAGCCACGAGGTGAACTTCGTGAACAACTATTATAAGATGGGACCAGCTACCACCCAGAAGAAACTGTTCCGCCTTCAGCTTGAAGGCACCGGAAGCGGTACACAGAGTGCATACGTTCATGGCAATATCCGTCAGGCTGCAGGCAATGGAGCCCTGACAGAAGATAAACTCAAAGATACCTATGTTGTCGAAACATCAAATGGTCAGGTAGTAAACTGGGAGCCATTCGTTTCGAAACCATTCTTCGAGTCTCTGGCAGCCATCGAGAGTGCCAAGGCAGCCTATAAGAATGTGCTCTGCGATGTGGGAGCCAACCAGCCTTTCCTGGATAATCACGATACCCGAATGGTGAACGAGACGTTAGCCGGAACTACCACGACAGTAGGCAGCCAGAGTGGCAAGAAGGGACTTATCGACAGCGAGGAAGATAAGGGATGCGAAGGTTTCAAGGGCTTGAATATCACAGAGGCAAAGCGAGATGCCAACTGGGATACCGACCAGGACGGAATGCCAGACTGGTGGGAGGAAGTAAAAGGCGTAAGTGATGGAAATGCAGATGAAAACGCAGATGGCTACACCAACCTCGAAGAATATCTCAACTGGCTTGCCGAACCTCACTTCACTCTCAAGCAGGGCGAAAGCGTAACCATCGACATGAAGAAATACTTTGCCGGCTACACCAACAATCCTCAGTTTGAATGCGAGGCTAAGGGTGATGCGATGAGCAAGATGAGTCATGATACGGGTGCCAACGAGGGTGAATATATCTTCACCGCCAACGAAGATTGTGGAAAGGCACTCGTAGATTATACTGTCAAGGTAAGCGATGATGACAACATCAGCACCTATACCCGCACCTTCCATTTCTATCTGACAGATGGTTCAGCAACAGGCATTCAAAACATTCAGACCTCAACCGCAGCCGATAGCTACGAGGTATACAATGCTGCAGGTATCAAGGTGAGAGAAGGCAAGAATCTCGATTCTCTCCCATCAGGTGTTTATATCATCAAGGCATTGAAGGATGGCAAGGTAATCAGTTCGAAGAAAACTTGCATACAATAAGGCAATCTGCACCTTAGAAAGTGCATTTTTCATATAACTCAGCATCCTGAGAGATGCAAAAAAGGGAGCGCAACCATTAGTGATGCGCTCCCTTTTATGATTGTTTCTTTTATCATAAAATTCTAACCGAATCACGTCAGATTACTTCTGAACGAACTTCTTGCCAGAAGTTGAGGACAAGCCCGCTAGGCGTTCCGGCGGATTTGCAATCCGCCTCAAGCGAGAATGCAGCATCACGATCTTGGAGATATGAAAAGCCTACGGCTGCGGATTGCAAATCCGCAGGAACGCCTAACGGACTTGCGAGCCTGTATTATGGACTTAGACACACCCTCCCACAGAAAATATCAGAGACAGAAAACGGAGTGCATTCTCTATCAAGAGAACACACCCCGCAACCTTAACATATTATGTTATGACAATATCGGCATTTCTCTCTTGCCATTACTCAGCCAATGGGTCGAAGGTACCATTGGCACCACCATTGTTGTAATCACCCCAACCGATGGTCTGAGGCAAAGCCTTGTTGGCGTTAGATGTACCAGAAGTGAAGCCTAAGAAGTAATACTTAGGACGGAAGTTCATGTAGAGAAGATTCTTGTTAGAATCGTAACCGTCACCCTTCTTTACCTGCTGCTTCAAATTAGTTTTGTACCATTGAGCCAAAACGGTAACCTGATCAGAAAGATCTTTACGGAGATCAACTCCTGCAGGACGTTCTACACCACTCTTTAACAATGGATCAGAATTGCAAGTAGTTCCACCTACACCAAACTGGTCACCTGTACGATAAATAATATTCTCACGACGTTGACCATTCAAAGCCTTGATACCAAGATACTCACAAGTACCAGCAGCCAAGTCACCACCTAATGTCCAAGTAGAAGGAGCACCCTCTACATGACCTAGTCCACCATCAAAGAGCATCCAGCGACGAAGGTCGTCGAAACGTTTACCCTCATAAGCGAACTCAATCTGACGCTCATAAAGAATCTGAGAAATACATGTAGCACGATCCATAGCAGCTTTTGGCGTAATACCACAATCTCCCGTATAACCTGCACGCTCACGAATCTGCTTCACATATCCAACAGCCTCATCCGGATGACCAGCGCCAGCTGTGACCTCAGCAAGGTTCAAAAGAACTTCAGCATAACGTAGCTCTATCAATGGTGCAGCAGAGTTGAATGGAGCTGCATCTTTCTGTCCACTAGCATTGTATGTATACAACGTATTAGGATTTACATCCAAATCATCACTCTTCTTACGGACATACACTCCCTGACGACTCTTTAGTAAGTTATCTGCACCATAATAGTCGCCACTTTCTACATCCCCCTCAGCTTTCTTTTCTGTGTACCAAACATAATTCCAAAGAACATAATCTTTACCGCCATTATATGAAGGATTGTCACTATTGATTTTAGTAGCATCACCATCATAAGCCCAACGGAAACCAGGGAAAGCAAATGTACGATAGAAGCGTGGGTCACGATTGACAAATGGAACTTCATCATCATAACTCTTTGAAGAGGCTTCCAACTTACTATAAGCGCTATGCATCTCAGCAGGGATTTTGCCATCTGCCATAGGGAACTCATCAATAATCATCTTAGAAGCATTCTTGCCGCTTTTCCTACCAGTATTGCTAGGTCTAATCTGGCACTCCCAAGTATTATTTTTCTTTGGATCTTCGATTGCGCCACCACCTTCCATGGTATAGTTATTATACAATGTTACAAACACAGCCTCTGGATTTTTGCCAATCTGACTAAACATACCAGCAAATGCAGAACCATTAGTGTTCTTAGCATCAGTATACAAACCATAACCACACTTATTGATGGTTTCGAGATCAGCCTTCATTGTTGAATAAGCATTCTCCCAACGACTCTTATCATCAGATCGATTAAAGAGAGGACTACACCATAACAACATAACACGTCCCTTCAATGCCAAAGCTGTTCCGGAAGTGACACGTCCCCAATTTTCACTACTCCAACCACCATTCTCTGTTTTTGCAGCAAGCATCTCTGCAGCCTTATCCAAGTCACTAATGATAAATTCATAAGTAGCCTTAGATGAAGAACGAGGAGTAACCGAAGTCGCCAATGGGTCCTGAACCTCTGTTACTAGAGGTACACCACCATACCACTTAAACAAGTTGTAATAGCACCAAGCACGGAAGAAATATACCTGCCCTAAATATTCGTTCTTTTTGTCTTGCGAAAGGGTACCTCCACTAATACCAGCTATTGCATCATTAATATTACGGATACGTCCATATACTGAAGCCTGCACATTACTTTCGTCACCCTTGAAATAATCAGGAACTGCATTGGTTGTACTTAATGAACTTAATTCTACTTGTGGATCCACAAAAGAACTAAAGCCGCTATATTCTTCTGTTGATTTACCCGCAACATCAGCATTACCAACAGATGGATATTTCCAAGTTTGATCAGATATGGCTGGCAAGCACCATGTATAAATGTCATTTACACGTCCGCTACACCCACTTTCATAATTGTAAATATCAGGTGTCGCATTGTCATAGTTCTTCTTTTCCTCCAGGAAACTTTCGCTACAAGAGCCAAGCGCCAAGGCTGAAACCAAACCAAGACTGAATAATTTTATTGTCGTTTTCATTGTTCTTTTCTTTTTAAGAATTATATAAGTATCTCATTAGAATGAGAGGTTCACACCCACAGTCCACTTACGGAGGTTAGGATAGCTTCCGTATGAACCAGCCATAGGATTCATGAAGTTGTCTGGATATGGATTGTAGAAGTTGATGAGGTTCTGACCGGTAATATTGATACGGCAACTATTGATGCCGATGCTACCCAACCAGCTCTTTGGCAAAGTATAAGCCAAGGTCATACGGTTCAGAGCCACACGTGCTGTACTCACTCTCCAGAAACTAGACGCAACAGCATTCACATCTGTATACTTCAAGTTTGGATAGTAAGCTTCACGGTTCTCCTTTACTACGAGATTACCAGAGTTATCATATACATCTTGATAAGCAAACATGTTGTCTGGATTCCAGAATGAAGGCATATTTGTATATTCTATACCATCATTTGGCTTAATAGCAGAACCTGGCAAAGTGGTATAACCACCCCAACTTGCACCAATCTGAGCAGTCAATGAAATACCCTTCCATTCTGCATTCAGATTCATGGTCAAACCATAAAGGTTGCTGCTCCGGTGTCCCAACTCTACCTGGTCGTTATCTACATCTACGATTCCATCAGGTCCGGCATAAGTACCGGTCTCTGGATCGTAAGCACCACGAACATCCTTATACATCAACATACCAGGGCGAATCTGATCCTTAGTCAGACCCATATAGGTAGTGATATTATACTTATTGAAGTACTCCTCAATATCCTGGAAGCTGCGGAACATACCGATACATTGCATACCCCAGAGACCTACGTCTGTACGGTGACCAGGAGTAATCTGACGATAGAGATAGTCTGTAGCCCAGTTCATATTCAGCACCTTGTTATCAGACCAGCCTGTGTTGATACCGATACGGTACTTAAAGTCCTTACCTATCTTGTCTTTCCAGGTTACAGAAAGTTCACCACCCCATGAGTCCATTTCACCAAGGTTGTTTGCCGCACTTGGTGTTCCGACAGTTGTAGGAACAGTTTGCTTTATTTTCATCAACATCTCACGATTCTTCTCATAATAATAATCGAAGGTTACAGACAGACGGTTGTTGAGGAACTGTGCATCAAAACCAACATTCGTCTTATAATCTTTATCCCAGTGTACGTCAGCATTCACAGAAGCATTATTCTTATTAATCGTGATTCGACTACCAGCACCTATCGTGGCACTAGAACCAAAGACGATTCCTTTTTTGTCTTGAGCATATACCTGCATCCACTGCCAAGGGTCTGTATTATCACGACCTGTCATACCCCAAGAAGCACGGAGTTTCAAGAAATCGATACCCTTCACATTGTTGCGGAACCAGTTTTCCTCAGAAACAACCCAACCAGCAGAGAACGCAGGGAAAGTACCCCAATAATTCTTCTTCGCAAATTTAGTTGATGCATCTGAACGAACCAACGCCTCAAAGAGATACTTATTTGCGTAAGCATAATTGATACGTCCAATATAAGACAAGGTTGCACTTTCACTACGCGTGAACACAGTAGACATCTCAGAAGTTTCTTTTACAGAGTTTGACTGTCCCGTAGTAAATTCATAAGGATCAGAAACAGATCCCATCAAATATTCACTCTCAGCCTCAGACTTCTCTACTGAGAACAAACCAGAAATACTATGCTGTCCAAAATTGCGCTGATATTGAGCCGTGAAATTTATCTGATAATTATCTGTACGAGTCATGGTACGTGCAAGATAGTTACCATTATTACATTCACTTCCTGCAAAATTATCAGCATCCAAATAGTCATCTCTATCCTCCATACCTGTAGGAGTATAAAGATGATTACCACTACCATATCTATTTTTCATCTGGTAAAGGTTGAACTTTGAACCGAACTCATTATTCTTATCCGTATTAATACTCTTAGAATAAGAGAAGCGTAACTTCAATCCCTTTAAGATTTTACTCCATCCAAAGTCATAATTTATGCTACCATTAACATTCAGATTAGAGTTCATTGTCTTGCTGTAGTCGCCATTGTTCTGCAAAGTAGCAAAGTTGTAGCCAGACTTTTTACCCTTGTCATCATTAGAAGGACCAACAGTTTTCAAATCATAACCACCAATAGACTCAGGGATGTAAGTTGGACGAGTTAAAAGAATATTATAGTCTCTCTCATCACCAGATCCACCTACCTTAACTAAAGGTTTTTTCTTGGTACCATAGTCACCACTTACAGACAAGCTTGCACCCAACCACTTGCTTACCTTTACATCCACACCGGCACGGTAGTTCCAACGGTTATAGTTGAGTTTACCGAGGTTACCATCCTGATCGAAGTAAGAGATACCAGCAAAGTAGTTTACCTTATCGGTAGCACCACTTACGTTTACGCTATGTTTCTGCTGGAATGCTGTATCCCAATACTTATCAAGCAAATCGTAGTTCAGCCCCTTCATTGTCTCCAACTCATCTGCCTGGAAAAGGGCTGTTCTCTTGTTGAGAGAAGTATTGGTAGGGTCAGCAGCAACAACTGCATTGTACAAACGACCATACTGGTAAGCGTTCAGCATCTTTGGGCGAGAAACCTCATCTGCCAAACCGAATGTACCGCTATAAGAGATGCGAGGTGCACCCATCTTACCCTTCTTGGTTGTTACGAGGATAACACCATTGGCAGCACGGGCACCATAAACGGCAGCTGAAGCATCCTTCAATACAGAGATACTTTCTACCTCGGAGGCATCCAAGTTATTGAAAGCCTCTGCTCCTAAATTCTGTCTTGAATTTCCTACCTTTACATCGTTAGGATAGATATAACCATCGATAACGAAGAGAGGCTGCTGGGCTGTAGAACCTACTTCGCCCAATGAGTTGGTATCACGGATCATGATACGGGCATTTTCACCAGGACGGCTGTCACCACCACTTACGCTCAAACCGTTAACCAGACCACCCAAAGAAGAAGCCAAGCCACCATTAGCGAGGTCCTGGATATCATCTGTTGGGATGTTTGCTACAGAACCGGTCAGGTGAGCCTTCTTCTGGGTACCGTAACCTACGACTACCACCTCCTGAAGAGTCTTGTCGTCAGCAACCAGCTTGATAGTACCACCATTGGTAGTAGCATCCCTAAAACCGATATAAGAAACGGTAACCTTGCCACCCTTAGGAACAGACAACTTATAGTTACCATCCATATCGGTAATCACAGCAGTCTTGGTACCGGCAACCTTTACGGTAGCACCGATAACAGGTTCACCGAGGTCATCGAGTACAGTACCCTGCACTACTTTATTTTGAGCCATTGCAGGCACAGCACAGGTAAGTGCCATACCAAAGGCCAATGTCTTTATATATTTACGTTTCATCTTGTTTCGAGATTAGATAGTTTAAATTATTTTCTCCAACGTGGATCACCGATTGTACTTGAAATCGCACCAGTAGCCTTGAAATTAAGCCCGAAGTTAGGCTGGGTGAAGTCGAGTTCCTTCTTGGTCTCTGCCTCATCAAATCCAGCATCCTCTTCAGTAGCCAGCTTACCCTTATCGGTTCCATCTACTGAATTGGCGATACCCCAGACAGTATTCAGATTCTGGTGATAATCCAATTTACAGTTGCTCTGAATGAACTTCTGCAAACGGAAGCAGTCGTAGAAGATGTTGTTATCATAAGTAATCACGTACTTATCGTTGTTAGGAGTATTGTTACCGAACTCCTTCTTGTCATATACACGGATAAAGGTATTATCCATCATGGTGCAAGAACCACCTGCTGTAGGGAAGGCACGGTCCAAATCCTTGTTATTGAAACGGAACATACGGTTTTTACTATTGCCCACAACAGTATTGTAGATAGTAGAGTTCTTGATGGTAATGCTCTTGATACCACCATAATAGAACTGTTTGCCACTAGGAGCCTTAAAGCCATTAGAAAAGCCGCAGATGATGGCACCATTAGAGTTCTTCTTTCCGTCATTACGCATCTGAACCACGCTGTTCATCACACGTACATCAGAAATACCCCATGAGCACTGGCCTACAGAGAAAAGTCCATCGATGACATTTTTGAAGGCACAATCCTGAATAATGATTGGATCTTGCAAGATATATACATCGGCTGGCTGACCACCATTTTTACCAGCGCCTACACCCTGAGCCTCTGCAGAGCAAGATGCAGGTGGCTCTGGAGACATCTCGATGATACCACCCTTATGAGTTGTGGCAGAGCAGTCGAAATTGATGAACTTCACCTTCAGCTGAGCTGAAGTATAGATGGCAGCACCTTCACCCATAGTAACCAAAGCATGGCTCAGTTTGTTACCACGAAGGGTCATCTTGTTGCCCTTGAAATCAATTGAGTTATTGCAGGTATAAGTACCGCCTGCTTCCAACTCGAAAGCCTGCTCCTTATCAGATTCCTGCAAGTTGGCTGAAATGAATTCTGAAATATCAGAACCATCAGGAATGGTCATAGCTGGAACCAATGTACTGTATGCCAATTCTGTTGCCTCATCAGCCTCAGTATTGTTCTTAGCCTTGTTACCCAAGGTACGTACAGCTATCTTATAGTTGGTATCTTCGGCTATCTTGAATTGGAAAGAGGTACCGTCAATGGTATCATTCGCCACCTCAACAGGATTGCTTGGATCATCTACATTATAAGCCTTACACTCATAACCACCAGCACCATAGACTACTTTCCATGAAACTTGCAGCTTATCTGAACCGTCAGAAGCAGCTACAGTCTTTGTCGAAAGTTCAGGTGACTCAAGTTTCACTCCAGACACGCCGTCGTCAAACTTCTCTTTGTCATCAAAACCATCAACGGCACACGAACCCAAGAACATCGCTCCTACGGCAGCAAGTGCCAAGGAGAAGAGTCCTTTCCGCGCAATGAAATGATTTTTCTTCATAATTGTCTTTTTTAGGTTTAACTTTATTTTATTTATTTTCTTTTTCTAGTAAGGGTCTTTGAAACACTTCCTTTAAATAGGCTATGTTTCTACCGAAATTATATTTCACGTCTCTCACTCTCTTCACATCCCGGCTACGCTCTACCACCAACCAACCGCTCCATCCCATCTTATCAAGCGTTTTCTTGATTTTCGGTAGATTGATTTCCGAGTCTTCCTGGAGATTTACGCTATCGGTATTGGAGGCATGAATCTGAATGATACGTTTGGCACCCAGTTTGCGAAGTTCCTTGCAAATGTTGCGATGATGATCGGCAGCATCCTGGAAATTGTAGTAGACCTTGACTTGTTCGCTTCCTACTTTCTTCAGCAGTTTCTTATCAAACTTAGCTCCCATTCCCGTTCTGATGCCTATGGTTACTCCTGCCTCTTTCGCCATCTGTCCGGCGGTGCGAAGACGGGATACCAAAGTAAGGTATTCCTTACTGCCCTCTTCCTGCCAAGCCTTTCCACTTCCGCCCAGGGGCAAAAAAGCTACTTTGCTTCCAAAGAGTTTCATCGTTTGGAAGCAATCAGCCAGAAGATCCTGATAATTTTCACGGGACAAAAAACTCTGAGCGAAGAAACCGCTCATCGCCATCGAAGGAACTGCTACCCCATATTGGTGTGCGGCTGCCTGGAATTTCTTTGCCTGTTCCGGGTTACGGAGTTGGTTGTCGAACAATATGCGATTACCCAATCCACCCATGTCAACCTCTACGCCATCAGCTTCCAGTTCGTGAGCCAACTTAAACTCACCAAGCTTCTGACGTTTCAGCATCATCCAGTCGCAAGCGGCAACCTGATATCTAACGGTTACCGTTTGCGAACATATTGGCAAGATATTGAAGACCACGAATATCAAAACCAATACACATCTATATCTATGAGAAGACAATTGTTTCATTATGCCTTTAGGTATATTATCGATTAGTCAAATTATTGTTTGTTTGATACCTAAAAGACGCACGTTGGTTCACATTGTCCTCATTAATTTTAGTTTTTTTTCAAAAAAATTATTTATTCTGTTCATTCTCCTTCTGCTGGGAGACATACTCTCTTGCCGACATGCCATATTTCTTACGGAAACATTTGCCAAAATAACCCACATCGGTAAAGCCGCAACGATAGGCTACATCAGTGATACTCAAGTTGGAATGCTTCAATAATTCTACGGCATAACTCAACTTGAAGTTCTTAACCATGTCACTTGGAGAACAGCCCATCACAGCCTTCGTCTTCTTGAAGAAAGCAGTACGGCTCATACCCAGTTCCTGCGCCAACATCTCTATCTCGAAATCAGGATTGGTGATATTGTCTTCCATCAGTTTCCTTACCTTGTCGGCAAAAACCTTATCCTGCTGCTCGGCATTAAACTTACGTTTATACTCTGCCAGCTGATTCTGGATATAGATATTGTTTTTCAAGCGAAGCTGATACTTGGCATAGCGGAAAGCATAGTAGCTGGCTACGGATATCAGAATGATGTAGATGAGATAAGCCCACCACGTAGCCCACCAGGGTGGAAGAATGGTGATGGTCAGCTCTCTCGTGCTGTGAGAATCAGGATTGGTGGCATCCATTACCTCTACGATAAACTGATAGGTTCCAGACGGCACATTGGTATAGGAAGCCAGACGGTTCTTGCCTGCATAGTGCCAGTCGTGGTCGAACCCCTTCAGACGATAGCGGTAGCTGATGCGCTCCGGATTGTAGAAATTCAGAGCCGCAAACTCCAGGGTGAACATCGACTGTGAATGGCGCAGGGTAAGATGGTCGGCATAAACCATCGATTTCTCCAGGATAGCCGGCTGGTTATAACTGCGGATATCCTGATTGTTCACTTCTCCACCTATTATATATATAGGGTATTGCAGTTTGGCAGTATGAATATGTTCTGGCTGATAAGCCAAGATTCCGTCCTTGCAACCCAGCCATATCTCCCCGTTCTGCAACAAAGCCGCAGAAGACTCCTCCAACTGGACATCAGGAAAACCATCGGAATTGTCGAAATGCCGGATGCGGTCTGATTGATAATCATAGCACGACAAGCCATCGGCATTTACCAGCCAAAGGCGTCCCATCTTATCCTCTAAAATCGAAATGATGACATCATTGTGCAATCCCTCCTTAGCTCCCAACGAAGTAAGGATAGGAAGACGTGTCTTCTCGTCAAAACCGTCCAGTCTACTCAATCCTCCACCAAAGGTACACATCCATACATGTTTGTTGCTGTCCTTGTAGAGTCCGTAGATATCACTATTGGCACGGGTATTTACTTCTGTATTGCGATAGGTAACAAAATGCAGGTCTTTCAACGAATGGAAATCTGTCTTGAAAGACATCAGTCCGTCCATCGTTCCTACCCACATTCTTTCATGACTGTCCTCTACCAGGTTGCGAGCATCCATATAGAGTCCGTAACCCGGATAGTTCTTCATACCATGATATTTATTATAGAAGCATACCTTTCCGCCTTGTTCCTCCAGCAGATTAAGACCTCCATCCAGGGTAGCCACCCAGATGCGATGCCTGGAATCCTGATAAGTCATATAGACATTATTGCCACTGATGGAATGAGTATTCCTGCCATCATGGCGGAAGTGCTTGACGCGATAGCCATAAGGAGAAGAGGTGTCAGGCTCCAATTTCACCAAGCCATCACCCTTGGTAGAAAGCCAGAGATTCTTTTTGTCATCAGACATCACATGATACACACTTCCGATACGTTCATGTGCATAGTCAAAGACATGCTTCAGCTTGCCTTGGGCATCAAGCAGATACACGTTTTTACTGCGTGCACCCACTAGGATATCACCGTTCTTCAACTGATAGATAGCCTTCACACCACTCTTATCGCCATTTGGTAAAGGGATGATGCGAAACTGGTCAGGAGTGAAACTGACACGGTAAATACCATTATCAGCAGAAGTGAGCCACAACAGTCCGTCCTTGTCCAGGTTCATGTGCAAGAAGTGGCTATCTGGCTTATGGTCCTGGAACTTAGGAAGCAAAGCCAAGTTGACACCTTCCATCGTCTGCGGATCAATATAGATGATTTCGCCAGCACCGGAAAGATAGAAGTAACCATGATGAGAGGTAGCGATGAACTTAGGCTCCACCACCTTACCTACGCCCGAAACCGGATAACGGCGCTCCCATCCGGTCTTCGGATTACGGCACACCAGGGCGGTATGCGACTCATCCAACTGCCACACACATCCGTTCGGGGTATGATAAACAAAATGTTCCTTCGATTTACGGGCGAAATACTGCTGCCACATACCGAGCGTCCATCCTCTGGTTTTCGCAGTAATCGGAACAGAATAGATTTGATAATCCTTTCCAACATAGTTGGCACGCAAAGCCTTCAGTTGAACCACATCCTGGCACAACTGATAATTGAACGTATTGATATACTTTCGGGCATCTACCAGCGTCTGGATACGGATGCTTCCATCCTTTAATGTTTCTGCAAGAAGCAGGTTCTTATCTTTGGTGAGCAGGAGAATCTTGCCGGTACCATCTGCCTGAATCTTGATGACCTGCAGATTACGGGCATAAGGTTTCAGTTCATCATAGACATCTTCGAAACGTTCGGTCTGCTTGAAGAAGACGCTGAGTTTCCAGTCGAGCGTCTTGATCCAGAGATTGCCCAGAGCATCTTCTGCCAACCATTCTACCTTACGGGGTGGCTGGTCAGAAGAAGAGATGTAAGCATCAGAATAATTGGCAAAACGGGAACCGTCGAAACGGGATAAGCCGAACCAGGTTCCCAACCACAGGAAACTGTCTTCCGACTTCAGAGAACAGTATACAATGTCGTGAGGTAACCCTTCCTTCGTAGAATAATGAGCTACCTGCATATTGTTCTGTGCCATACCCAACAAGGCATAAAGCGAACAGAGAAGTATGGTAAAATATCGTTTCACATATGCAAAAGTACAAAAAAAGTCTTGAAATCTCCAATAAACTTTCTGTTTTTTGAAGATTTCAAGACGATAACGATTACGTAAACGGAATCTTCTACATAGAACTCTCCGGTTACGCATTATTAATTATTGATACCGAAATCAGCCTGCTGGTCTTCTACCTCTTTCAGCATCTTTGCCTTCTGCTCGGGTGTAAACTCATGAGAAGAAGAAGTGGCAGAAGAAGCATTCTGAACAGATGATGAAGTGGCAGACTTGGCAGTCTTTGTACCCATCATCATGGTTCCCTGATAAGCTACGCTCTCTATCTCCAGGTCGGCAGGAGTAGGAGCATGAGTACCCGGGAACTGAACCTCGGCATGAATCTTAATCTTGCCCGGCTTCATCGTGCTGCGCACCAGGATAGGAGCACTACCCCATTCTACGGCTCTCGGATTGGCATTGATGCTGGCATCGCCAATGATTTCGCCCTCACCCTCCAGGGTAAAGCGGATATTCTCTTTAGCCAGACGGCGAACATGACCGTTATCATCGGTCACTTCGGCTACCACAACCACAAAGTCGCTACCATCAGCCACCAGCGGTTTTCCCATCTCATCAACATAAAGACGGAGTTTGGTGCTGCGGCGGGAAGGCATGCGCTGGTCGGTACAAACCACCTTGCCATCCTTGTATCCCTCTGCTACCATCACTACCATCTGAGGAGATTTCTTCTTATAACTGTATTCGCGAGCCTCCCAGAAATCCCAGGCTTTCTTGAATACCACAGGGGCATTGAATGCTGCTGCCGTAGGATGAAGAACTGGCAAAGTATAGGTGTGAGCACCCTGATAGGTGGTAAGACGAACGCTGTCACAATTAGAGAATACCGTCACATCGGCATCGCTGAACTGGGTCATCTCGTGAGCGATATGCACAAATGGCTGGTCGCTTCGCTGTGACTCAAACATATAATAAGCAGTCTTCTTCTGTCGGAAAGCATCATAGATGCCGCCCCAGTAAGGATCTGGATGATAGCCACGCTGATGATCGAAAGGATGCCATTGGCAACCACCGATAAACTGTCCCGGTGTGTGCATCTCCTCGGTAGTCTTTGCCAGAGAATAAGCCTGGGTCAGCATCGGTTTCTCACCCCAGCTGCGGCTGGCACGGTTCAGGTTGTTATGCGCATACCAGTCATCCACATACTCACCAAACTCTCGGGTAAAGACACACTGGCTGATGCCACTCATATCCATATCCGGCCATCCGTAAACCACATCATAATTCTCCTTGACACCTGCCGAATTCCAGTCGGCAACAGCCACTGGACGGTATGGATAAGGATACTCATCCTTGGTCAACTGCAGCGACTTCAGGGCGAAATCCTTAGGATAGCGGGTCTCATTCAGGATAGGCTCCCACATCAGAACCGAAGGATGGTTGCGGTCACGACGTATGATTTCACGGGTATTCTGGAACACACGTTCTGCAAACAGAGGGTCCTTGTTCCAATACTGCCAGCCCGGTGTAGCCACGATGATGAAGATACCGAGTTCATCGCAGGCATCCATGAACGACGGGTCCTGAGGATAGTGGGCAGTACGGATGATGTTGAAACCTGCATTCTTCAGACGGAGCACATCTCTCCATTGCTGACTGTTGGGAAGTGCATTGCCCACATAAGCAAAATCCTGATGACGGTTGGCACCGATAAACTGGCGGTATTTCTTGCCGTTGAGCCAGAAACCTTCCTTGCCACGGAACTCAAAGCTGCGGATACCCAACTTGGTCTTTCCGCCGTCCAATACCTGCTTACCGTCCTTGATGCGGGTAACCACACTATATAAATAAGGTGTCTCCGGCGACCAGAGATGCGGATTCCTGACAGAGAACATCTGTCTGATGGTCTGATGTGCATCGCCTGCTGCCAGAAGCACATTCTGCGAAACGGTCTTGAGCACCTTGCCCGAAGCATCCAGCAGACTCTGCTCCACCTTAACCTTGCGTGCCTTTCCGCCCACATTCTGCAAGTCGACATCAACAAACACCTTCGCCTGCTTCTCTGAAATATCCGAGAAATGAACGAAGATGCCAGCATCACGGCGGTCGGCTTCAATCACATGGGTGATAGAAACCTCCTTCTTATTGATGAGCCATACATCGCGATAGATACCACCATGATAAGCAAAGTCGAGTGTATACTGCGGTTTGCCAGGAGGATAACTCTTGTCATTAGAGTTGTCAGCCATCACAGCCACCACACACTTATCGCCCTTCTTCAGTCCCTGCTCTTTCAGGTTGACGATAACAGGCAGGTAACCTCCGAAGTGCTCCTTAGCCAGTTTGCCATTCACATAAATCTTCTGCTTGCCCATTATCGCCTCGAAATAGATTTCAGAGCGATTGCCCGGCACGATAAAGGTTTTGCGATACCAGGCTATACCCTGATAGTTGCGGCAACCCGAAGCCTCAGCAGGTTCCAGTTTCACACTATGAGGGGTAGAAACTACCTCCCAGTCTGTATCATCATAGTCGGCACGTTCTGCGCCCAGCACATCACCCAAATGGAACCGCCAGTTGGGATTGAAATTCCACACCTCGCGTCCCTGGTTGCTGACAGGAAACAAACCCGCCACCGATGTATCATCGTAAGCCGATGCCTTTACCGAGCCTGCGCCCAGCAAAAGCATCATAGCCATCAATATGTAATGTCTCACCTTATTAATTATCAATTATAAATTATTAATTATTAATTATAAATCCCAATCGTCGGTACGGAAAGAGCTGACAGGCAGACCATCGTGGAAAAGATCGCCCACAACCCAGTTTTTGAACGCATAGCGCACAGCCACAGGCTTCTTCACTTCCTCGCTCTTCACATAAACCTTGTTGCGTGAAATCCAAGCCTGTGCCTTGTGGAATACCTGGTCTTCGCCGGCAATCTCGAAGTTGTCGCTCTTAGGACCATTGTTGAAGTAAACCCACTCCTTGCTGCGGTCGAAGCTGACTACAGCGGTATCGCCCTTGAACTCAACACTCTTGTAGACAGCGAAATCAGGCAATCCCTTCTGACCATAAGTATTGGCAAGAGAAAGCAGAGCCAGACGCTCGCCCACCTCCTTCTTCTTACGTGGATGGATGCCATACTCCAGACCGGCATCAAGCAATACAGCCATACGGCAGTTGCTGATGCGCTTCTCTGCCTCCATCTGCTTTTCACGAAGCAGGGCACTGTTGTTTTTCCATTTTATCAGACTATAATCGTAGGGTGCAATCTGACAATAATAGAACGGAAAAATCCCCTGCTTCCATTCCTTGCGCCAACTGTTTACCAGGGTCTGCATCTGGTCGGCATAAGTAGCATAGCGATTGCAGTTATCCTCACCCTGATACCAGATAACACCCTTCATGGTGTAACCGATGAGCGGATGGAGCATACCATTATAGAGAGCCGAAGGACAGCGCTGCTGATATTTCTTCACATCAGCCTCATTCCAAGGTGTATGAAGTTTAGGGAATGCCTTGAGCCAATCGCTCTTGATGAGATTGCCGTTAATCCATGCCTCACAGGCACTACCGCCCCAGGAAGCAACAATCAGACCTACTGGTACACCCAGCGATTGGCGCAACGTCTTACCATAATAATAAGCAGCAGCACTAAACTCACGAACGCTTGCTGCATCAGCTTCCTTCCAGTCGCCAACCACCGTATCAACAGGATGCAACTGGGCATTGCGCTGAACCGTAAAGAGGCGCAACTGCTGGTCTTTACACAGCATCAGTTCTTCCGGAGTGCCCGCAACAGGCTGTGCCTTGAATCCCTTCATCGGCATCTCCATGTTACTCTGACCCGAACAGATCCAAACCTCACCAATCAGGATATTGTGAAGTTTCAGTTCCTTTCCATCGCTCAGACTCAGTTCATAAGGACCGCCAGCCTGAGGCGTTTCTATCTTCATCGCCCATTTTCCTTGGGCATCGGCCTGCGCCTTATAGGTCTTGCCATTCCAGGAAGCACGAACCTTTACCACCTTGTTGGCATCAGCAGTACCCCACAGATTACACGCTGTTTGCTGCTGCAATACCATGTTATCGCCAAAAATCCTTGGCAGTTTCACTTCTGCCTGCGCTGCCATTGTCATGGCGAGCAGCATTGCTGAACATAAAATTTTCTTCATTACTTTGAATTCTAATTTTTGAATATTGATAATTAGTATAGTTGATTTCTTCTGTTTAATACCTGATGACTATCGGTGCAAAGAGACCGGCAGGGAGAAGCTTCTTGCTCTTGGTACGATACTTGGCATTGGTCCAGATGCCCTCAAAAGGCGCCTTGCCTTCTGCTGCACCCTGCAACGCATTATGCCAGGTATTGGCAACCACGATTCTTAGTTCGTTCTTGCCATTCCTGAGCGCACGCTTCGAAACAGTTACCTCGTATGGAGCAGTCCAGGCATAACCGTATGATTTGCCATTCACCCAGACTTGAGCCACATCCCCGATATTGCCCAGACAAATCTTCACATCATCTCCTGCGGAATCCATCTTATGCAGATTCTTCTGCCGAGCATCCATATTCTTCCATTGAAAGGAAGTGGTGAAGGATGCATGACCGCTATAATATCTCATTTTCTCATCCGTAGCCTTCGACCAGTCGAAAGGCAGGGAAACGGTGGTATCTTTCTGAATATCATCAAAATGAACCTGCCACTTACCAGCTATCTCCATCTGATGTGGATAGTTTTCTACAAAGCCCTTACCTGCCATCTCGCTAAGTTTCTTTCCTGTCTGATTGACAACCTGCACACCTTCTTTCTCTGACAGAATGACGAAAGCCGAACCATAAGCTGGCAGACACAGACTCACTTCCTGACGGGAAACAGAAGACGAAATACGGAAGGATGCAGCAACCATTCGTTCCCGGTTCTCCTGATTGGTCAGGAAATAGATGTCTTTCCGGTCTTGTGAGTCAGATACGCATCGGTGGGCATAATCCATATTCTCCGGCAATACCACATCGGGAGCGATGCCATGCTGCGAGAAATCCTTCGCCTGATAAGGAGCATCGATGATGAGAACTCCCTCCTGTCGCAGTTCTTCTATCTTCGTCTTCACCTCAGCAGAAAGCTGCTGCTGGGGCACTACCAGAATGCGATAAGTCAGACTGCCCGCCTTCCATTTCAGCAGGGCATCCTTGTTCATCGAATCATATTTATACCCATGCAGGGCATTGCACCAGTCTTTCAGATCGAGGATATTTGCCGAATGGGTGACTCCCACTGGTGATTCCTCCATCGGAATGCCTTCATTCGCCATTCGCTTCTGTTCACTTTCCACCCGTTCTGCTCCAAACACGCCCGGAAGCATCGGTACAAGCTTATCCGGAGTAAGCGAACGACTCGGAATTTCTTCGCCGGTAAATACGGCGATGTCTACCACCGGTCTGCCCTGCTGCAGATAATCCTGACACAGGGTGATGTAATCAACCATTCCTCGTGCTTCCGGATACCAGGTATTATCGCGCTGGAAAAAGAGTCCGATACCATCCAGCGTCATACCCGGCTTGCGGTCCATCCAAGGGTTATGGGCAGTTACATGGAAGAAGAGTTTGTTCATGCCAAGCGCCAGATTGCGGTCAAGCATCGGCTTGAGCATGGCTGGTGTCTCATTCCATACACCACGAACCTCGGTGAATCCCTCTGCCTGAACGATGTTCTTATTATAAATATGTGCACCGCTCACGGCATCGAGCATGTCGTTGGGTTTATCGTGAGTAGGCGAATTGAGCCAGTATTCTCCCATCGGATTGTCGGCATACTGATAGTGCTGCAGACCATCGGCAGGGAAGGTTGGTGCAATACTCTCGTGAGATACTTCTATATCCTGTTCATGAGCCAGATCGGTAAAGGTCTTGAAGAACTTCTCGTTTACCAGGTCATTGATGGTGAGACGGATATCCTTCAGTACCTGTTCGTATCTGGAAGCCGACTCCATCGGAACACCTGCCATAATCGGGAGGTATGGGATGAGATCGTAACCGCGGCGTGCCTTGAACTCCTCGGCAAACTGATAGCCCCAGTTCTGACTGCCACACTCCCAAGAGTCGATGTGCAGATACTTCACCACATCGCTGTGCGGACGGTTCAGGAACAATGCATACCAGGAATTGAAAAGTTTCCTGACGGCTGCCGGTGAGAACTTATCCACTTCGAGTCCCTTACCGGTTCCGGCTGTCGCATTGGTCTGTCCTGTTGAGGTATGTCCCATTCGCAACAGGCGCCAGGTTCCCTTAGGCAACTTATTCATCAGGTTGCCGTTCACCATGACACCCATCACCATTCCATTTTCCAGTTTCAAAGGCAGTACATCTGCCATCGCCACGGTCTCGCTCTTAGCTGCCGCATCGGTTTCGATACGCCATACGGCACCCGATTTTCCCTCATACTGGTTAATCATCGGCTGGTTGCTCAAGAGGATATTCTCCAGTTTCAGCAGCGGTTTCCATTTGGCTGCATCCAGGTCTTCTGCTCCCGGCTCTGTACCTTCCGGCGTCCATGAGAATCGGAAATAGCGGGCGGTGGTAGTCGGCAAACTGAAGGTATAATCACACATCGTGTTCTGCCAACCCTGACGGGGTGGCACCAACTGCTTGATATCTCTGAAGTTGATACCGTCATCAGAAGCCTGCACCAGGAGGCGCTGCGACTGGATGTTGTTGCCATTAGGTACCACCCGCATGCTGCGCACCGTTACCGGCTGTGCGAAGGTATAAGTGATAGATGCCGGTTTCGCTGCCAGATAATATCCTTTTTTGGTAGATACGGCATCAGTATAATCAATCTTTTCGGGTTGGAAGAGCTGCGGTTTCTCCTGGCATCGGATGGCGAAGGCTGCGATGTCTTCATAATATCCACCCGCAGAACCTGCCGGCTGCAACTTTCCGTTCAGATAACTTTCCGGTTGCTGCAACAGGATACCCGCTATTTTCTTGCCACCATTCACAATACTGTCGGTCCAAACCACCTTCTGCATCGATTCGGCAGGAAGGATAGACGGATTGCCAGCCAGGGCGAAACCGTCGCAGATATGAATGCCCATGTCAAGGCCCAGGGAGTCGGCTTGCTGGAAAGAGTAATCCACCATCTCCCAGAACTTAGGTGACAACTGTGCCGCCTCGCCCTGATACTCCGGACATTCGCTGACACCACGAATCGGCATCAGATAGGTACCGCCCAAACCAACATTCTTCATACCGACCAGATCGGCATGAATACCTGCCTTGGAAACGGCGCCATACATCCAGTACCAGAAGGTCCAGGGCTTAGCCTCGTCATTATGAGCCATTGCCGACGCTACCAGAAGCGCCGACAATGCCATCACCGTATATCGTTTTTTCTTATTCATAACAGTTCATAACAGTTAAAAGTTAACAGTTCAAAGCTCAAAGTTCAATGTAAACACAGCCTTGCCCTTGCCGTTCAGCCATTTTGGCTGGGCTGAAGGTCCGTTGAGGTCGGTGGTATTCACCTTGTTTCTTACTGAAGGTATCACCTTGAAGACTGCCAGACCGGTTTGTGGCAAGGTATAGAGCAGACCGTCTCTACCATCACGAGGGGTATAAACACCCATGTGCTCATCGGCAGTCAGACCAGAGAAGCCGATTTTTCCTTCATCAGTCTTGAACTGCATCCACTTCACGTTGGCAAAGTAGCCTTTAAACTCAGGATAATCCCAACTTTCGGCTGGAATCGGGTCATTATAGTCGTTCTGCCAATAGCCGTATTGCGGACCCTGTTCGCGGTTCTGCCAAACACGGTAAGGACCATTGCCCACCCAAGCCTTGCTGCGGACCTTGCTTTCCGGATAGTCGAAAGCCATGCCCATCATATCTACTACGCCACCGAAATTGTAATGACAGGTTACAGCCACCGAACCGTCAGAAAGGAACTGCCAGTCTACCTCATCGAGTGAGCCATGCTGGTATTTAGCCACCAGCTTTGCCTCCGCTTCCTTCCATTCGAAACCGGCGAAAGCACCCTGGTCAACAAACTCGGTATAGAGTGTCTTTTTCTTCTCAGCCTCCTTATCATCATGATTATAGAACTGGTCCAAGCTGCGGTCGCTTCTTCTAGCAGCCATGAACCGAGGTCCATTGCTCAGCGAGATAGCCTTGCCGTTCACCTCTACTCCCATCAGTCTGCCATCTTTCTTGGCAAAGCGATAAGTTCTTCCACCCGCCTTCACTTCAACAGCATCAGCCTGGTCAGCATAAGCAGCAGATGTAGCAGATGAAGTACTTGGAGCACTTGAATTTTTCACTCTTCGTTCTTCACTCCTCACTCCCCTGCTCCATGTCATAATTTCCTCACCTTCATGGTTCACAGCCTTGATTTCTAGCGCTTCAGCATTCGCCAGCATCGGTATCTTCACCTGGGCTTCCTTGCCCGGAGCTACATCGGGAGAAGAGAGATTGCCCTGCTTCAATACCTTGACCTTTGTGCTGCCCATCGTTGGCATCTGCAACAGACGATAAGAGAAGCGGCAATCCTTCAGATTCACGAAGTTATACTGATTAGATAAGGTGAGTTCACCTTTCTCCACATCATTCCAAGTCAACTGCACCGGGCACCATACCTCTTTAATCGTATAGTAAGAACCTTCCTTCTCGGCATGAGGACCAACAATACCATCGGCTCCGAAGTTACCCATACAGTCTACATAATTGTTCTTGTCGGTACGCACCACACCCTGGTCCATCAGATCCCAGAGGAATCCGCCGGCACAGCGAGGGTTTGCCATCATCATGTCCCAGTAATCCTTCAGTCCTGCTCCGTGTCCGCCGTCATACAGACCATGCAGGAACTCGGTAGGCATGAAGATTTCCTTCTGTCTCATATATTCCTGGGTCTCGCCATAAGAGCGGTAATGCTTGGTTTCAAAGCCGTTGCGGTTAGCCCAAGGATAGAGAACCACGCGCTTCTGCTTATCCCAGAGAGCGAAGTCTGGCTCCAGTTCGTAGTTGAAACCACCCTCGTTACCGTTGCTCCAGAAGATGATGCTAGGATGGTTCTCATCACGGGTAATCATCTCCTTCACCAGCTGCTTGCCCACGATGGTAGGATGCGCCCAGTGCCATCCACTCAACTCACATTCCACATAGAGACCGAGCGAATCGCAAGCCTCCAGAAACTCCGGATCGGCAGGATAATGACTCAATCTCACGGCATTCATGTTCATGCTCTTGATGAGTTTCACATCTTCTATATTCTTCGCCTTGCTCAGCGTTCTACCGGTCTCCGGACGGAAGCTGTGACGGTTCACACCTTTGAAGATGACTTTCTGACCATTGATATAAACGCCATCGCTGGCACGGTATTCGATGGTGCGGAAGCCGAACTTCTGACGCTCTCTATGGAGCGTCTTGCCTGCTGCATCCTGGAGTGTGAAGACGGCAGTATAGAGATGTGGAGTCTCGGCAGTCCACTGCTTAGGAGCTTTCGCCTGGAAGTCGACATGCGCCTCATCGCTGTTTCTGGCATCAGCCACGTTCGATGCTACCACCTTTCCTTTCTCATCCAGAATCTCGGTTTTCACCTTCGCACCCTTGACGGCACGGTTCAGGTAGCAGTCTGCCATAAAATGACCATCCCCCTTGGCATCAATTGCCACACGGTCGATGTTCTGCGCAGGTTTTGCCACGATGAATACAGGACGGAAGATGCCGCCGAAGTTCCAGTAGTCAGCACGGCGCTCCGCCATGTTCACCTGACTGTTGCTGCTCTCCTTGCTCACCTCCACTTCGAGTCGGTTCTTATGTTTTCCGAAGAAGATGCGGTCGCTCACATCGTAAGTAAAGCGATAGAAACCGCCCTGATGCAAACCGTTTCCCGCCTTTCTGCCGTTGATGGTTACCTTGGCATCGGTCATCACGGCTTCGAAGACGAGTTCTATCTGTTTGCCCTCCCACTCCTGTGGCAGCGTAAACTCATATTTATATTTTCCTTTTTCGTCAGCAATACCTTCTGGAGTAGCCTTTCCGTAGAATCGCATACCATACTGATAGGTACCGAATCCCTGGAGTTCCCAGCAGGAAGGCACCCCAATCTTCGTCCACTTGCCGGCATTCCTACCACCTGTGCAGTAGAAGTCCCAGTTCACCATATCATCACATCCATGTCCCGAGAGGTACTGGCGCTGTGTGTCAAAACCCGTCTGTGCGGTAGCAGCCATTGCCATCGCCTCCAAAACTATTGTTAAGAATGTTTGTTTTAGATACATATTGTTTATTCTGCGTTTGTTTATTACCTTATTTATATAAGACTCATAACCCTCGGTTTTGTAACTAGACAGAAAAGAACATTCTTCATATTCGGTGCGAAGATACAAAGAAAAAAGCAGATAAAAAAATAAAAAAGCTACAATTGCATAAAAAGATACCTTTTTCGCAACTGTAGCCTTTTAGTAAACAATTTACCATTACATTCTCATCTTGAAATGCAGAGTATAACTGTGAGTCTTGTCAATGGCATATTTCTTCAATACACCTGGTCCGCAACTGCTGTTACCCAAGCCCAGAACGGCACAATCGAGACTGAGATAGGTATTGCGCAGGTTAGGATTACCAGACTGCTTCAATTCGAAATCGTGACGGGCGGCATAGAGGTCTGCCACACTGTATGGTAAGGCAGAAAAACTCAAAGGTGTATCGCCGGCAGCGATAATCTGCAGGGCATTCTTGCCATTTTTATTGGTCAGTTCGATATACGAGCAGTCCTCGTGGTTGCCGTTGTCCTGCGGACGGGGATAGTGGGTAAACTGATTCTCCACGCTGCTCTCATACCATCCTATCGGACAAGACTGCTTGCGATCTGGATAATTCTCCCAAGGTCCCCTGCCATACCATTTCACCTGGTCGTAAGCCACTCTTGGCAACTTCAGCATCAGGCCCAAACGAGGAAGTTCAGGCAGATTGCCCTCAAAACTATAGGTAGCCTTCACGTCGACAAAGCCGTCCTGCTGAGGAGATACCTCCAAGCGGAGACGGATATTGCCGCCAGACTTAGCCGATGCAGAAGAACCATCCTCACCATAATGATATACATACTCCCCATCCTTCAGCGGGATAGCGGAAAGTGTGCTGTCGAGATGAGTCTTCTTCCAATCCTTCGCTATCCAGTTGCCGAAACTCTTGTCGTTGTCGGTTGGCGCACGGAAGAACTGAGGAATCACGGAGAAATTGCGTGCCAGCAACTCGGCAGTTGACAGAGTTACCAAACGGCGGGAAGACTTGTATCGCTTCATGGCATCCGCAGCCAGTTTCCTACCAGCTTCATACAAGTCATCGCTGAGGGCTATCTGCTCCCTTCCTACCTCTACACCCTGCTGGGAAATGACTGAGAGATTCAATCGGGAATCCGTATTTTTATACGCTTTGAAGTCACGCAAGCTGCATAACTTTGCACTATCACCCGGCTGTACTGATGGCATCTTCAGCTCTCCCTCCTGACCGACAGCTCCATTTTTCGTCACCTGATATTTGCAGCTGAAGCCCTCCAGCGAGAGATGGGAATGATGATTCTTTACCCAGATTTCATCCCCTTTCTGAGTTATCCACACCGGTGCATAAGTATGCTTTACCTCCTGATACTTAGTCGATACCGAGCGGTCGGAGAAGACCACACCGTTCAGACAGAAGGCTTTGAGATTAGGCTTGTCACCGAAATCACCACCATAGAGCACATGGTTGGTTCCCGGAGCATAGATGCCCTGGTCTACCCAGTCCCAGATAAAGCCGCCAGCCATACGGGGATGACTGTATATCTCCTCCCAATATTCCTTGAAATTACCCAGCGCATTACCCATACAATGGGCATATTCGCTGGTAAGCACAGGACGATTATCGTTCTTTCTCATCGCAATATCCAGCAGATGCTCCCATCGGGCATTCTCCGCTCTCTCCTTGTCAGAACCTTCGGGAACACCCGGATTCAGATACTCTGCCTTCACACGGGGATAGAAACGGCTCAGGACATCCACACAGGCTGGGTCGGTCTCATCAAAATCCTTCTCGTTCAAGCCCTTAGCTGGCTGATAAGGCGTCTGAGCACCTTCATAATGCACCAGTCTCGTTGGGTCGAAGGTATGAAGCCAGCCTGCCATAGCTGCATGATTGGCACCGAAACCGCTCTCGTTGCCCAAGCTCCAGAAGATGATGCTAGGATGGTTTTTGTCTCTTTCTGCCATTCTCACGGCTCTGTCCAGAAAGGCGGCATTCCAGTCGGGAGTAGAGGTGAGCGTACCACGGAGTCCGTGGGTCTCGCAATCTGCCTCGTCCATCACATAGATGCCGGCACTGTCACAAAGTTCATACCAGCGGGAAACATTCGGATAATGACTGGTTCTGACGGCATTCACGTTCGCCAGCTTCATCAGTCGGATATCGCGCTGCATCATCTCCTCGGTCATCACTCGTGCCAGTTTCGGATCATGCTCGTGCCGGTTCACGCCACGCAGTTTGATAGGTTTTCCGTTCACCATCAGCTGTCCGTTTTCTACCGAAACCCATCTGAATCCGATGCGCTGCTGTACCTGTTCCACCACACTTCCCTGCTTGTTGAGAAGTGCCAGTTTCAGGGTATATAAATAAGGGGTCTCAGCAGTCCAGGCATGCGGTTTTTCTACCACGCCCTCCATACGTTCAAATTTTCTTCCACCTCGCTGTGGATACCATTCGTTCATCAGGGCTGCCTTATGATTCAGGTCGAGAATCTCGTCTACAGAAGCCTGCAGAGAAGCCTCCGGTCTGTCAGCTCCCGGCAGTTTCAGCATTACGCCCTTACCTTCAGCATCCTCCAGCCACGCCATCAGCCGATAGCCTTCTCCCTTCTCACCTGCTGCCACCGCCAGTTGCGGATTGATCTGCAGGGTGAAATCGCAGGGAAAGGATGTAGCGGAAGAGAGCTGCGGCAGGGTGCGGACGGCGAAATCACGGATGCGGACATTCGGTGTGGAATAGAGCCAAACATCACGGTGGATGCCGCCGAAGCGCCAGAAGTCCTGATCTTCCAGATAACTGCCGTCGCTATACTTGTAAACCTCTACGGCTATCTCGTTCTTGCCTGCCTTCAGATAAGGAGTTACATTAAATTCGCTCGGCTCCATCGACCCCTGCGAATATCCCACCTTCTCGCCGTTTACCCATACATAGAAGGCGCTCATCACGCCTTCAAAACGCAGGAAGGTTTGACGGTCCTGACGGAACAGCAGCGAATTTGCCTTCAGCTGGAAGCTACGTTTATACTGTCCGGTAGGATTGCGTTCCTCGTAGGTGGTCCAGTCCTTCTTGGGTTCAGTCATCACATAAGGAGGATTGATTTTAAAGGGATAACCTGCAGATATATAGATAGGTGTGCCATATCCGTTTACCTCCCAGTTGGCTGGTACTGCGAGCGTTTTCCAGTCCTTGCAGCTATAGTCCGTACGATAGAAATCCACGATTCGTTCCTCCGGCGTCTTCGTCCATCTGAACTTCCATTCTCCGTTGAGCGACATCTGGCTATCTCCCTTCTTTGCCTGATAAGGCATGAATGCAGCCCGTGCCGGTTCCCGGTTGATGGAAAGCACATGCTGGTCTTCCCAGTCATGGTGCTCTGCAGCAGCTGAAGCCTGATGTGCAAGGATTGGCAAAACCATCCCAGCCATCATGATCATGATTTTCCGTTTGTTCATCATATTATTTATTTTTAATTTCCTTTTATTGCACTTCCAGATAATCGAACGAAACGTTCGGAAGACCGGAGAGGATTATCTGATAGGTACCGGCATTGATCTGAGAATCTGTAGTGGTACCGATGGTTTTGAACTTATTCGGCGTTTCAGGGAAGGTCATGTCTCTATCCAGCAGGACGATACCCTTGCTGTCCACAATCTTCAACCTGCCAACCTGTTGCTCACCGGTTGTGTTCTTATAGCGGAAACGCAACATGTATTCGCGGGCTACACCAGGATTGATAGTCCAGGTTGAGGACTTGCTCTTATAGCGCACAGCCGGGAACACTTCGTTGTCCTGAGGCAACAGCTTCTTCGGATATTTCTCTACCACATCCTTATCCAGGTCAGCCCAGTAAGTCTTGCTCATTCCGCTCTCAGGCTTGCTGCCCTTGAAGGCGACATTCCACTTCTCAGCATCTCCTATCTCTCCCTTGGCAGCAATGGCAATGGCAGAGATGATTGCCTCTCCCACCTTAACTTCCGGGAAAGAAACGGTCAGCAGACCGCCCTTTACCTTGATATCTACCACCTTCTTACAGGCTCCCGCAAAGCCAGCCTCAGCCCAAAGGTCGAGGTCATCAGCTACCACGGAATCGTTGATGGCTACATCAAAGATGCGCTCGCCTTCACAATCGATACCGGCGCCCTCATGCTTGCCCAACCAAGGCTCTGCAAAATAGAGTTCTACGCGATATTCACCATCCGGAACGGCAAACTGATAGTTCAACGCATGACGCCCCCAACGGAAATACTGGAAGAGCTGTGCATCATGAGCCGCAGCATGATGAGAGGCTTCAAATGATGATTTCAAGCCATGAATGCGGGAGGTAAAATGTCCCTGACTCGCCGTAAATGGATTCATGCCGAAACGCTCTGCCCAGGAATGAGAATAGATGCTGTCGTCCTGCTCCCATTCGCTGCCATAACTGTCTGTAACGGCATCACCGCCACAGTTCACTCTATACAGATAGGTATAACCATCGGCAGGTTTCAGGAGATCTCTGCTGCGGTCGGCAGCTGTAGACGTAAGCGTATCTGACTGCACCTTAGTATAATGGTTGCGATACCAGTAGAAGCCTTCGGTAGGCTGCTCCCAAGGCGTGAGAAGTCCCTTGTAATTGAACGGTCCCACCTTGTCGATACGGCGGTAAGCCTCATCCGGCTGAACTCTTCCCGGGTTCTCATGCGATACGAAGAGCCACTGGAAATGACCACAGACGCTGTCCTTGGCGCTCTCTGCCAGCATCGCCTTCTTGCTGAGAAGGGATACAAAGACATCTTCGGTATAGGCTTTTGACAGAGCCTTCGCATCACCGGCATGCAGTTTCTCTGCATCGGAACTGCGGAAACCGAGCGTGCGCCAGGCACCATATTCACCATTCAGCAACTGGTTAGGCTGCTTCAATTCCTGATCATATTTATCGGCAGTTCCTCCATAGGTTCCGCTCCAGTTCTGAATCACATTCCAGTCGCTTCCCTCTCCTCCATTACAGGTGGTGATGGCGCGCATGGTCTGAGCGGTAGGGTCCATCTCCCGGATGATGGCAGCACACTCCTCGGTGAAATCCTTCGGCATCACACTCTCGTTCTGAATGCCCCAGAGAATGATGCTAGGCGAATTGCGGCGTTCCTTGATCCAGCGGCGCAGCAGACGCTTGAAATTCTTGCGGAAGGCGGATGTATCATACCATACATGTGCCGAGAACTGACTCCAGAACAGCATGCCCTGCTCATCCAGCAGCTGCTGGTAATAGAGATTATGTGGCTGATGAGCCTCACGTAAGGCATTAAAACCTGCCTGACGCATCATCTTGACACGAGAGGCAATCTGCTCGTGAGAGAAGGCATGACTCTGACCGAAGAGGTGCTCGTAATCGCAGGTTCCGTTGATGAAAACCGGACTGCCATTGAGATAGAATCTGCCGTCTTTCTTATCCATCTGGGCTGAATCGCCACGGAGCGCAGCCTGTTTCTGTCGGAGTACCGGCCAGGAGATAGTGCGGATGCCGAAAGGTGTAGCCACATCATCGATGGTCTTGCCTTCTCGTTTGATGATGCTGGAAAGGGTATAGAGATAAGGATCCGTGATGCTCCACAGATGGGCATCGCTGACCTTTGCCTGATGACGGACCACCTGGGTCTCGCCTGCCTTCAGGGTAATCTTTCCGGTCTGTCGGAAAGCGGTCTTGCCGCTGCTCAGCGCCAGTTTGCTGATTACCTCGATGGTCTGCTCATGGTCGGAATAGTTCTTCACCTCGGTATCCACGAAGACGCTGTCGCATGCCTCGTTGTTCCAGACGTGTACTCCGAAAGGTTCCACCCTCACCTCATCGGTTTCGATAAGCGATACCGGACGGAAGATGCCGAAAGGCTGACTGCCCTCCGAGAATCCCCATTCTGATGAACAGCCGCCGCAAGGCCAAGGATTATTGGTCTGCATAGCAGGATGTTCTACCTTGATATTCAATACATTATCGCCCTCACGGAGCGCATCCGAGATATCGAGCGTAAAGCTGGTTCTGCCTACCAGTTCCTTCGGATAACTCTTGCGGTTCACCTTGACCGTAGCAAAGGTTCCCACACCTTCCAACTGCAGGAAATAGCGTTTTCCGGTCTGTTTATGAACGGAGAAATGCTTCTCGTAGGTGGCGGTACCATGCAGATTGCCGTGCTTCAGCTGGCGGTAACCATAATAATCGTCCAGATTACTAGGCACACTCACCCGGAAGGTTCCCATCTTCTTCGTGATACTGTCTTCCGAAGTCTTGCCGAAGGTTACCTGCCAATCCTGATTCAGACTCACGATCTGTCGCTTTCCCTTCTTTTCGGGTGTCGGGAAAGAAACCTGCGAACGTCCCATCGGCACACTCGTAGCCACAGCGATGCCTCGCTGTCCGGCATGGTTCACGGCACAATAGAAATGGTACACCACGCCCTGATGCTTCAGCACATAACTCTTATGGGCGAACATATCATCATAAGGCTTGGAAGGATAAACCAGGTCGGCTCCCTCCCAGTCCTGCCAGTTCACCAGGTCCCGGCTTACGGCAAATGTATTGTAGGCATTGTATTTTCTCTCCGGATTATAGGCAGAGAAATAGAACATGACATAATAATGCGGGAACTTCACGATCTGTGCATCTCCCGTAATGATGCCCGGAGCCTCATGAAAGAACACCGGATTGCCAGTCTTTCGCTTGGCTGTGCGGAGAGGCAGACGGCGCCAGGAAGTCATGTTGCCGGAGAGGGCGATACCGATACGCTCTGCCTTCAGCTGGTTGGCAGGGTTGATGCCACCGGCATTATAGAACATGACGAAAGGTTTGCCCAACGTCTTGTTCTTATCCCAGTAGACGGTACTTTTATAATGGGTGAGTTTCTCCCACCACTGTGCACTCTTGTCGTTGATAGAGAGAACAGGCGAAGGGGATGTTTCCCAAGGATGTGCCTGGGTGATATCGCCTTTTGTAGAAGCCATACCCATATTGAGCGGCTTGCGGATGGCCTCATAGCCCGTACCTTCTCCACCGAAATAACTCATCCAGTGGCGACCTTTGTATTTTGCCATCTCATAGGATCCGTTCCAGGTCCAGTCTATCAGCGCCGGGTATCCTGCACGCTGGTTCATATCCCATCCCTTGTCGGCATAGCAGAGCAGGCGTCCCAGGATTTTCCACTGCAGCAGGTCATCGCTGGTAGCGAGCCATGTTTCATACCCTCTGCCATCCGTTCCGTTCTTGCCGTTGTATACCACATAGGTCATATACCACTTGCCGCCCTCCCTGTACACCATCGGACAGTCTATCTGGTGGTAGTTGTCCTTTGGGGCAACCACCATACCATATTTATAAGGCGTCTTCACCTCGTCGTATATCTTCTGCATCACGTTTTTGCTGATTTTCTGTGCAAAAGCGGTGATGCCGCCAAAGATAAGAAGAGATAAGAGTACCAGTCTCTTTCTTTCGATCTTCATATTTTAATTTTAGTACAAATTAATTTTAAATCTTACAAATACAAAGACGTTTGGAGATAGTTTTTGTAACTATTACCACACCCTGAATCAGATACGAAAATTCTGATAAGATACTTTTTTTCGAACGAAGCTTACTTGAAAGGCAAATGAGACTGACTAGATGGGAATCACAATGCTTCAGAAATTACATCCCGACGTATCTTTTACTACGTCGGGATGCATCTTTTACTGCATCAGGACGTATCCGATGCTACGTCGGGACGTAATTTGTACTATACTCTATCCTTTCCCAATATCTCAACCTTGATGATTAGTAGAACAGCCAGTCAATTGCCTTATCGGCACCCGACAAGCCGGCATCACGAGCGGTAATCTTATCGCTCGTAGCACCGAGCACAAGCAGGAAGCCCTTTGGCAAGAGCAGGGTGTGCTTGCCGGCGGCAAACTCATACTTGTGGATGTTGACCTGTGGCATGCCGTCGATGCGGATGGCACTGGTGAGCTGTGGCTCTGCCTGACCGTAATCGTTGGCTGTGGCATCGGTCTCCAACTTCGGAGCCTTGGCATATTTCATCTGGTCGTCACGGAAGTAACCTATCAGGAGCTGCACAGGCTTCTTGGTGATGAAGGTGAGCGAGGTAGACTCGCCACGCTGCTTGCTGCTGTTCATCACATAAGCATTCATACCTGCCAACTCAGGAGCGAAATCGGTCACTACACTATCCAAATCGTTGAAGAGTCTGGCTCCCTTGGCTATCTTCACAGTCTTGAAGTTTGCCTCGCCATTGATATTCTCCATCTGGAAAGCACCCTTCTGCAGGGTTGCATCCTTAAAAGGCTTGATATCCTCAGCCTTCATCTTGTAAGTACCCGCAGCCTGGGCCTTGAGCATGGCGATATTCTTCTTCAGATTTGCCAGTTCCTGCTCATATTTCGGCAAGAGTTCACTCCAATGCTTCATATTGCCGCCATCACCTCCGATTGGGATGCGGCGCTGGGCGGTCTGCATCGAATTGGCATAGAGATAGGTATCCTTGGTAAGATCTACCAGCTGACGGTAATACTCCAGACTCTTTTCGAGCAGCGGAACGGCAGCATCCAGTTCCTTGATATCCTTGCCCCACTGATAGTTGAGCACATGCTGAGCAGCCTTCACCTTCCAACCGAATGCGTAGGCAAAGGCACGGTAACAATGCATATCGTTCTGAAGACGACGGAACTCATCCTGATTGCCGGTTACACGACTCGCAACGGCATCGATGGCAGCCACAGCCTTGTCGCCATGAGCCTCGGTCTGAGCTACGATATCAAGCGGCAACTCACCCACATGAGACTGATGCTTCCACTCCTTCTCTACATATTCGATGAGTTTCTCGCCCTCAGGACCGCAACTCTCATAGAAACCAGGATAGATGGTGTACTTATATGGATTCACCAGCTGACTCATGAACATGCCCAGGAGCAGCGTCTGACGGTTGCCCTCAGTAATACCGAAACGGCGAAGGAGCTTAGGCGCAATCTCACCGCTCTCATCGTAAGCCTTGCGGATACTGTCAGCAACAGCGGCATCAGAAGCATAGTAATCAACAAGTACCTTATCCCAGTAATTACCCTCGGCGGCTACATCGCGACGGCAATTCCAGGCATATCTGCCCCATGTCTTGTACCACATCCAGTCGCGGTCCAACTGCTTCTCCCGCTGACCGCCTGGCAATTTATCTGCCGTATAAGGCCAATCCCAGTAACTAGCCTGCGGATAGAGATGCAGGGCATTGGCGTGATGAACATCGTGCATCGCCGTTACCGCCTTCTGAACGAAAGAAGGAGATGACCAGCGGAATGGTTCGAGATTGGCAAGGATATGCACGTTGCTGATATGGGTAGAACCCAGGGCTGCCAAATCGGTATGAATCTTGGTCCAAGGACCGCGAGGCTGATAGGTGGTCAACGACTCTCCATTATACTTATGCATCGTATAGAGGTTCTTGTAGAGAGGCAGCGCTGCCTCCATCACCATCTTGCAGTCGGTATCGTGGGCACGGAGCAGGACTGGCGGTTCGTCGGTTCTGCCCAAAGCCTTCAAGCCGTCCTTGACACCCGGAATGATGGTCTTGGTCATCCATTCCACATCATCCTCGTAGGTATTCATCGCCTCACCGAGACAGACGAGCAAGCCTACATTCGGATATTTCTCGATGAAGGCAGCTACCGACTTGCGGGTATAATCGCTGATGAGCGGAGTGATAGGACGGTGACGGTCCTGTGTCTTCAAACCATAATGATCAGCAAAAGGCTTGGAGAGGATGATATTGTAGAACATCTGAATAACGAAGATGCCACGTCGGTCAGCCTCCCTGGTCAGGAACGAGAACATCTCTTCGTTCTTCCTGAAGGTAGCCTCATCCACCTCCAGGGCGAAAGGATAATCCTTCAGTTTGACGAGCGAAGCAAAAGGATGACCATTCCAGAGATAGAGCGAATTCATCTTGTTGTCTACGAGCATATCAAGATACTGAATCCACTGTTCCTTGTCATAGAACCAAGGAAAATTCTCTGGGGTATAAGGGTATTCGTAAACCTGATGGCCCGGCAGATAAACGGTCTTCTGCAAGCCAACACAGGCACCACGGAGCACCATTTCCGGTGCATCTTCCTGTTTCAGCGGCACATTGAGAGAGCCATACTGAGCCACGTATTCTGCTATTTCGTTACAGCCGTAGATGACACCAGAGCCATCATTTCCCTGCAACTGGATTTTCTTTCCCTTGCGGGTCCATGAGAAACCTTCCTTCTTCAGTCCGGCAGTATCCTTGGCTTGCGAGAGCGAAATGCGATATTCGCCCTTCTTGCCGTTCACCACTGCAGAGAATCCCAAACGGTTGAGCTTCTTCTGTAGGTATTCAGCAGCATACTGTTCCCGATTAGAAGCCGTCTTCCCGGTCAGGATATTTACTTTCTGGGCAAAGGATACAGATGGAATCAGCACGAGGGCTGCCATCACAAAAATCTTTTGTACTTTTATCATTGTCTTAGTCTTTGTTTTATAAATAAAGACGCAGTTTCCTTCTTTTTGTAATCAATGAAGGAACATTCGTTTGTGGGGTCTAAAACAATAAAAGGATAGAGTATGATACGTTCATCGTACATATTCTATCCTTTTAATTTACTATTTTCTTATTTTATCTTTTTCAAATCCACTTCCTTATACGCCACTCTCTGGCGGCGCCAGGTGTAGATGCAATGCAGTTTGCCATCCTTTCCCTCGATGATGCCTGGATAGGAATACTGGTTGATAGGACTGTCCTCCAGGGTGAGGAGATGACGCCAATGGGTGCCGTCTTCGCTGATGGCAATACTCAATGGCGTGCGAGGTCCCTTCTTGGTTCCCGGCAACGTCTCGAAATTGTTGTAGATGAGCACGTGTCTGCCATCCTTCAGGGTGACTGCATCCGTACCGCTCTGGTTGTTCTCGATGTCGAGCAGGGTAACCGGAGTCCAGGTATCACCACCATCGCTGCTGAAACTGGTGGCAAGCTTGGCATTATGGGTACGCATCAGGACCTGCAATCTGCCATCCTTCAACTTCAGGATAGATGGCTGGATACTGTAGATATATCTCGCCTTCTCACCCTCCTTGTAGATAGGATGCTGCATATCCACCGTAGCCGAATCCACATCATCGGTACGAGGCTTCAATTCGGCATCTACCGGACCCACATACTTCCACTTTTTGGTCTTCAAGTCGAGAATCTCCACATGGAATCGCCAACCCTTGTTCTCGGTACTGGAACCGCAGATGAGTCTGCCGTTCACTATTTCCGGCTTGTTCTTGATAGGACCGAGGAAACCGTCTGGCAAAACCTCCGGATCACTCCAGGTCTTACCGCCATCCTTCGATTTCACTAGACAGCCCGTCCAGTCGCCAACCGTAGAACCCACCTTATAGAACAGCCATATCTCGCCATCCGGCATAGTATAGAGCACAGGGTTCCAGCAAGACTTGCGCTTCAGATTGGCAGGCAACTTGATATTGGCTGACTTAGAGCGGAAATCATATTTGTAACCGGCAGGCACACCGAAACGGCGCAATCCATCCTTGATAGGCCCCTTATCAGCCGGAGTCGTCTTCTCATCAATGCCCGAAAGCCCCGCTTTCTTAGCCTCAGGAGTACCCAGGCGATAAACACCATCGGCAGCCAGGATAGGTTTCTCCCAAGCCTTGGCACCCTTCGGTTTTCGACTTACCCAGATGCAGACATCCGGATTGCGCTCGAAGGTACCGCCAAAGTAGGCAGCCACTAGGTCACCGTTCTTCAACTGGGTGATGGTAGAGGCATGAGCCGATGGGAAGCCGCTGTAATCATAAAGGAATTCATCCTTCAGGATGGCTGCATCGCGGGTAGGGATTTCTACCGAATAATGATAATCGCCACTACCCACCGTCTCAACCTTGCCATCAGGCAGATAGACATCGGCTGTGGTGTTGCAAGGCACGGTGATATCCCAGTCCACATGCTGCAAGGTCTTCTTCCACTGGCTCTTCACTACTCCGTATGGAGTCTCGTAATCAGCTTTTACCGATTCGCAGTTCTGAATACTGAATTCCGGCTTCAGCACGATGTGCTTGTAAGCCACGCTGGCATCAGCCTCAGCCACCTGCTGCACGTTGACACCCTTCTGTTGGATGCCTCCCAGATACTGATAGCACCAGGTAAGCAAGTCGCCCAAAAGCATCACATGATTGCCCGAATTCATCTTCGGATCAGCCTTGTCGCCATTCCAGAGTTCCCAGATGGTAGTGGCTCCGTTCTCTGCCATATAACCCCACGACGGATAGGTGCGCTGGGTAGCCAGGAGATAAGCCACATCAGGGAAACCGTTGTCGCTCAAACCGCGAAGGAGCCAGGAGATGCCGATGACACCGCAGTTGACATGTTCCTTGGCATCGATGCAGATGCCCTTCACTACCTGCTTGATGAGTTCGCTGCGCAACTCCTGGGGAGCGATGCCGAATGAGAGCGCCAGGAGATTGGCAGTAGAGGTATTGTTGCCATAATAGATGCTGTCTGGATAAAGCACATGACCCGGACGACGGGAAGTTCCTGCCTTGTTGGTGAGGAACTGCTTGTTGAAGGCATCTATCATCCCGCTTCTGCGGTCTGCCCAAGTTTTCGCTTCTTCCTTCAAACCTTGCAGGTTGGCAAACTGCTCTGCCAGCTGCAGACAGCGGATCATATAAGCGGTGGCTATCAGCTTACCATCTGTCTTTCGCTTCGGATCCTGACTGTGAATCAGTTCCAGCTTCTCTGGTGGTACGCACCAGTCGCCGTATTTATCCTTGGTGATGATGCCGTTCTTATCCGTATATTCTGCCAGGATATGGTTGATCCATTTCCTGATGGATGGATAAGAATCGATGATAGGCTGCTTGTTGCCAAACTGATGATAGAGCATATCACAGGTAAAAGGCAAGGCTGCCGGCCAGGTAACATCATCGGTATAGTAATTCCAGAAGGCAGGAGCCACATCCGGGATGTTGCCATCCGAACGCTGGGCATCGCAGATATCGTGCATCCATTTGCTGTAGAGTCGCTCGTTGTCGAAAATGAAACTTTCACCCAACGAACCCACCGTACGGTCGCCCAACCAAGGCTGGCGCTCGTTGCGCTGCGGACAGTCTACCGGCATACCCTTGTAATTGCCGTAGATGCCCCACCATGCATTCTTCAACACCTTATTTAATATCGTATCAGAAGTCTCGATATGTCCGATGGTAGCCATCTCGTCGCTCACGGTATAGGCGGTGAAATCCTCCTTTCGGGCATTCTTCATACCGGTGATGGCAGCGTAGCGGAAGCCGTGATAAGAGAAGGCAGGACGCCAAGACTTTCCGTTTTCCTTGCCGTTGCAGACATAGATATCCTCAGAGAGGGCATTGCGGAAGTTGGCGAGATACAGACTGCCGTCAGCCTGCAGTTTCTCGGCATATTTCACACGGATGGTATCACCCTGCCTGCCACGGACCTGGAAACCGATCCAGCCCGCCATATTCTGTCCGAAATCTACGATGAGAGTATCGTGGCGATGCTTCAGACTTACCGGATGACCGAATTCCTTCTCAATCATTCCCGCCATCGGCTGCGCCATCAGCGTACCGTCTGGAATGGCACAGCGCTCGGCTTTCTGCCACTGGCTGTCATCGAAACCAGCCTGGGTCCAGCCCTTCAGAGCCTGTTCTCTGCGGGCATCATACTCCTCACCATCATACTCGTTGTTGCTACGGATAGGACCATCGAAGCTCAACTTCCAGGTGTTGTTGGTAGCCCAGGTTTCAGTCTTTCCGTTCTCATACTCCACCTTCACGTTGATGCGGCATTTCGGATAACCGAAGAAAGGCGTCTTGTAAGCCTTCTCCAGTCGCATCGGAAACATTCTGCCGTTGCCCAGTTTGATGGCGATGGCATTCTTCTCAGTCAGGAGCGAAGTGATATCAAACGTATTGTAGTAGATGGTCTTGCGGTAATCGGTTGGTGCAGGCTGCAATGCCTGACTGCCCCCCATACGCTGTCCGTTGACATAAAACTCGTATACACCGAGTCCGGCAACATAAGCCACAGCCCGCTTCACCTTGCCTTTTGCCGTAAAGTCCTTGCGGATATAGCGTGCCGCCAGTCGGGTATGCATGCCTTTCTGTTCTCCCGGCTGCAAGTCTTCCAATCCAATCCAGGTGCCGCTCCATTTGGTTTCACCGAGCAGTCCGATGGTAAAGAGCTGCGGTTCGGTCCATTCCGACTTGCCTTTATTGGTAGTGATACGCACCTTCCAGTAAGCTTGAGCACCACTCAGCAGCGCCTTGCCCTGATAAGGAATCCACAACTGTTCACCGCTCTTTCGCTCACCGCTATCCCATAAATCCGCCTCGTTTCTATCCAGTTTTTCTCTGGAAGAAGCCACCAGGATCTGATAACTCGTCTGCACCACGCCCTTCCTGTCAGAAGTAATCTGCCAGGAGAAGCGAGGGGTTGATGTTCCGATGCCCAGAGGATTCACCTGATTCTCCGTCCGCATCTTTACCACGTCAACATGACTGGCAGCGGAAAGCGGAAGTGCAGCCGACAGTGATACGGTCAGCAACACACTCATCAATATATTATTCTTCATTTGAATTCTTCACTCTTCGTTCTTCACTCTTCACTTTATTTATTCATTCAAATCTCTTTTCTTACCAGCCAGACTCTGGTCTTCTATCATCTTCTGGTCTTTCTTCAGATAGTCCTTGCTGGCATCAATGGCGATGAAAACACCATCGCAGATGCCGCGGGTAGCCTTCTGAGGAGCGAAGGTGATGACCTTGTTGTCAAACGCTCCGATATATTCCAGCTGTCCGTTGGCAGCATCCATCCACCATACGTTCTTTCTGCTACCCGAAACCTTGCGGAGGTCGAGTTTCATCGGAACACAGTTGTAATTGTAAACCATCAGATAATCATTGCCTCGGGTAGCCAGCAGACGGTTATATCTTTCACCATTCTCACCAGCGATGATGCTCTGGTCGGGCACACGCTCAAAGTATGGCAGAGAGAGCATCAGATTCTTGAGATGCTTCATCTGGTTGAATCCAGGATCGTTGAGCGCCACATACCAAGGTTTCTCGGCTCCATCACTTCCATAACTGGTAGGATAGCCCGGTTTCAACATCTGCATGATGGCATTATGACCATAGGTATGACCGCAGGAACCGGCAAAGACACTCCAGTAGGCATAGCGGCGCACATCATAGTCCTGCCAGCGCTCCTCGTTAGGATCGTGCAGTCCCTTCGGAATATCCTCGTAGCTCGGTTCGGCATCGAGCACAGGCTTGATTGGCTTGTATGCCCAGGTGGAATCCACATACATCCAGTTGTCTTCCTCGGTATTGTCCGGGATAGGATAATCCTTGTTGCCCATACGTTGACCATACTTGCGGTGACCGCTCTGGAAGGTATGGAAATCGAGCCATTTCGCCTTGCTCCACCATTTGGCAGAAGTATATCTGCCACGAGGATGATAGGTCATGAGATGGTTGTGGTCAATACTCTTGATGCTGGTAGCGAGCGACTCCCACACCTCTGGGTGGATATCGCCCTGAATATCACCACCCATCACCCAGATGATATTAGGAGAATTCTTATAGCGGTTGGCAAGGAACTTTCCGTATGCCTTAGCCTGCTGTGCATTGATATTCTCTGCCTTTACCTGAGAACCCCAGATGGTTACCATGCCGATGTAGATTCCGTTCTGTTCGGCAAGTTTGATAATGTAGTCGAGATGATCCCAATAACTGTAAACACCAGCGGGGTCTGCCTTCGACAAATCCCAACCGGCAGGGAGCGACTGCTGACCGTAGATATTAAAAGAAGGTGTGCCGTCCATCACCTGGATGAGAACGGTATTGAATCCCGCTACACGGCATTTCTGAAGATAATACTGTGCCTCGGCTCTATCCAAACGTTCCGGAAGAAGCCAGCCGGTATCACCCAACATGAAGAACGGCTGTCCGTTTTCAAACTGCAGGAATCGCTGGTTGGCAGAAACCTGTAATTTACCATTAGCCCAAGGCTTTTCGTTTTTTGCAGCAGAGGCTGCGGTAAAGATTCCGCAAGCCAACGCCAATGTTATCATTATTTTTTTCATTTTCTAAAGGAGCTTTGATGTTAAGGAGTTAAGACCCATGTTTTTAAAACAATCGAATAGTCTCTCCCTTTCGTGTAGTGATGTCATAGGTATTTGACTTTGGCAACACTACCTTGTTGAGTTTCACTTCGGAATGGTTCTGCATCTGTGGCTGGTCAAAGACTGCAAAAAGCGGATTCGGATTCTTGCCCTTGGCTGATTTCATGCCCTTGATGCCCTTCAACCGGTTGCCTGCCAGCAGACGGAGACGGAGATTGCCACCTAGAGTAGAACGGATCTTGAGCGAGGTGATTCTGCCATTCTTCCATGCTAGTTCCTCGATGAGGAAACCACCTCTGGTGCGAAGTCCCTGCACCTTTCCTTCTGCCTTCCAAGCATCAGGAAGAGCCGGCAGAATATTGACACATCCGTCATGACTCTGCATCAGCATCTCGGCGATACCGGCAGTACAGCCGAAGTTGCCATCTATCTGGAACGGTGGATGCGCATCGAAGAGATTGCGATAGGTTCCCCCCTTCTTCTTATTCAATCCATAGGCGAGGAAGTGGTCATCGGTCAGGGTCAACTGGTTATGAATCAACTTATAGGCGTGATTACCATCCAGAAGACGAGCCCAGAGACAAACCTTCCATCCCATCGACCAACCTGTACTCGGGTCGCCACGATGTATGAGCGAAGTACGGGCTGCATCGAAGAGTTCCGGAGTCTGCTCCGGTGTAATCTGATTACCTGGATAGAGCGCATAGAGATGACTTACATGACGATGATTATCCTGAGGATCGTCCCAGTCCTTGATCCATTCCTGCAACTGTCCCCACTTGCCAATCTGCATCGGTGCCATCTTTCCCAACACTTCCTTCAGATGAGCAGCATATCCGGCATCTTCGCCCAGGATTTCGCTCGCTCTGATAACGGTAGAGAAGAGTTCGTGGAGCAATTCATTATCCATCGTAGTGCCATAGCTCATCGCTATCTTTCCATCCTTGGAAGGATGAGTATTCTCCGGACTCACAGCTGGCGAAATCACGAGCCATCCATGCTCTGGTTCCGGTATCAGCATCTCATCAAGAAAGGTAGCTGCACCCTTCATGATAGGATAAGCCTTGCGCAGGAATTCCTTGTCACCACTATAAAGATAATGTTGCCAGAGATGGGATGATACCCAGGTACCACCGGTCATCCACATACCGGATGTTGCCTTGTCGATACCGCCTGTTACTCGCCAGATATCGGTATTGTGATGCAAAACCCATCCGTCCTTTCCATACATGGTCTGAGCTGATTCCTTTCCGGTTTCACTTACCTCACGAATCAACCGGAAGAGCGGTTCATTAAGGTCGGCGAGATGGGTCATCTCTGATGGCCAGTAGTTCATCTCCATGTTGATGTTGGTGGTATACTTGCAGTCCCATGACGGGAACATCTTATCGTTCCAGATGCCCTGCAGGTTAGCTGGCTGTGTGCCAGGCTGCGAACAGCATATCAGAAGGTATCTGCCGAAAGCATAATAGGTGGCTACGAGATAGTTATCGTCCTGCTTGGCAAAACGGATGAGGCGTTCGTCGGTAGGCAGATTCTGATACTTGTCAGCGCCCAACCAAAGCGAGTTGCGATGCATCATGCTCTGGAATTTAGCCACATGCTGCGCCATCTGCTCCCTGGCATCCTTCGCCATGGCAGTATGAAGCGCCTGCTTGCTGCGTTCCACCTCGTTGCCGGTAATATCCTTGTAGTTCACAAAGTTGGTGGCGATGGATATATAGAGTACGGCTTCATCGGCATTCTTCACGCTGACCACACCGTCGCGACAGGTCTTCGCAGCCTCGCCGCCTTTGATCTGAGCCGCCATTCTGCCCATGAATCTCACCTTTCCCTTCAAGCCTTCGTGTTTGGCTGCCACTCCTTCAAGGGTAGCCTCTTCGCCATCGGTACGGATGATAACATCATCGTGAGGAGAAGTGAAGTTGGCATTGAAAGTAATACTATGAGGCTTGTTGGCGGTAAATCTTACCATCACTACGTTATCGGCAAAAGAGGTAATGACCTCGCGCTGATAGTTGACGCCATGGGCTGTCCAACGGGTAAGACAGCGGGCTGAATCCAGACTCAGTTCACGATAATACTGGGAATAGCCATCCATCCCGGGAGCCGAGATATAGACATCACCAAAGGGTTGGTAAGGCATTCCGAAGTTGGTATTCGACATGATTTTCTCGGTACACATATCCTGTGCCTTACGGTATTCACCCTGCCAGATGAGGTTCTGCACGACTGGAAGAGCAGCCTTAGCATGAGGATTAGCATTCTTGTTAGGCTGTCCTGCCCAAATGGTTTCCTCGTTCAACTGCAGGCGTTCGGTAGCAGGGATGCCATATACCATGGCACCCAAACGGCCATTACCCAAAGGCAAGGCATCGGTCCAGACCAGCGCTGGTTTGTCGTACCAGAGCTTATACGGTTGTGCTGTAGCCTGCAAAGAGAGGCAAGCCAAGCAGCAAAGTGTGATGGTTTTTAAGATTTTCATTTGTTTTTGTTTAATCGATTAAAGTACTATTTTATTTATAGACGCAGATGAGCCGCCTTTGTCGTCAGAAAAGACGAAAAAGACCTCACGTCATTTATAAAACGGCGTGAGGTCTGATTTATTATCTCCGGATTTATTATCTGATGGCCGATTGCAAAACTTCCGGTTTTTCAACCTTCACTTTACTTTCATCCAGTTTGCTGCGGTCCAAGCCGAAGACACGGATGAAGAAATCGTAGTTTGCCTGGCGCTTGTTGACACCATAATCGTGACGTTCCTGAGGCAGATGCACATTAGTTACCTGTTCCTTGGCACCATACATATTATATATATACTGCAGATATGGATATTCGAGGGTTGGAACAGAGGCGGTCCAATCGCCACCATCGCTCACTACCAACAATGGCTTAGGGGCAAAGAAAGCCATCAACTCGGCATTACACGTACCATGCCCCGCCAACTGGATAGGTTTGCCACTCTCGCAAGGACAACCGCCATCAAAATGAGAGGCGAGATTCACTGTTGGGGCTGCTGCCGTGATTCGGTCGTCGAGTACCGTCAGCAGGACTGTATGCGTACCGCCACCACTGCCACCATTCGCTCCGATACGCGTCTTATCCACATCCTTGCGATGGTTCCACATATAATCGAGCAATACCTCGGCATTCAGAGCCTGAATCACATGGGCACGGTCGGTCTGATGCGAATTCTTGCCATATTCAGCCTCGCTCTGTCCCCAGCCATACAGGTCGAAATCTACACAGATAGCACCCATCCTTGCCAAGGTTCCGAGGCGCTGCTGCTCATCGGCACGATATCTGCCGCCACCGAAATGACCGTCGGGACAGATAATCAAAGGATGCTTTCCCTTCTTGGCTGGCGTATAGATGGAACCGAAGACATGCTCACCAGGCAGGGTCTCGATGCAGATATTCTGAACCGTATACCCGTCATATCGGCGCACCTTTCCTAGAATCGGCTTCTTATGAACCAGGGAATCCATATAGCGGTCGATGCCCAGGATGCGGCGCACCTCCTTGCGTACAGAATCCTTGCGTGCTTCAAACTGTTCCCGGTTCTGGTAGAGTGTCTTGAGATAAGCAAGCATCTGCTCACCCTCTTCGGTATGGCGACGGGGATATTCATAAGGCTTGATCTTATAGACATTACCATTCTGCTTCCACCAGTTGAAGTCGAAATACTTGCAGATATTCGTCAGGGTTTCCTCCAACGAATAGGGCTTGATGCGGAAGTCTGCATAAGGCAGCTGCTTGCCGATGGTATCCACATTATATTTGAAGCGAACACCCCAACGCTGCGATACGTCCTGCATCACATCGTGAAGGCTACGGGTGAAATGACCCTGATAACTGTTCTGAGCATCAGCCTTTGGCTGGTTACCGTTATCTTGCGCACTTGCCGACAAAGACATGCTTGCCACGATAAGTGCCATCATTATGTTCTGTTTCATCATAATCTATCTTGATTTCGTATTCTACATCATTATCGGTATCTACCGTTACCTCTATTTTATCATCAGCCAGTTTCTTCCAAGCCACGGCAATCTGCTTGCCATCGCTGAGTCGGGTACTTCCCTTAGCCCAGGTCAAGTCGCCCATCGGCTGAGGAGCGATGATGAGTCTGCCCTGCTCTATGCGGATGCCCACAATATCCGGCAGGAAATGGTTGTTGATATGCGCCATCATGAAATGGTTCATCGAAGCACCCATCTCCGGATTCCACTGTTCGGTAAGCGTGGTCATTCCCTTCTTGATCTGGAAGCCGTAGCCCGGCACATCATCATGCGCCAGCATCTTGTACCAGAGGTCGGCATATCCGTTTTCAAGCAATGCCTGGAAGAGGTAGCGGTTGCCCACATCACCGGTTGTCAGCCGGTCGTGATGCACATGAATATCATCTACCAGATGCTGGAGAACCTGCTTGCGATACTGGGATGGAACCATGCCCAGCGCCAAAGGAATGGCATTAGAAGCCTGACTTCCCGAACCGTAATATACCTTTTCTACAGCATCCTTAACTACAGCATCCGAAGAAGATTTCCCAGAAGATGCAGCCTTCTCAACATGCAGAAACTCCTTCTGGAAAGCCTGCAGGATTTCAGAAGCCAGGATGGCATAGCGGTTGGCTTCAGCAGTCTTTCCGTTCATTGCCGCAGCCTTCTGTGTCAGTTTCACCCACAGATAATAATGGGCTGTAGCTACCAGCGGCATCGGGGTATTCTGAGAGAAGCCCGAACGGCCTTTTCCGTAATCATACCAGTCACCCAAACCCTGTTTCAGTATACGGCAACTGTCCTTACTCTGGAGATAATCCACATAGCGGAACATCTGCGGTGCATATTTCTTCACCATCCGGTCGTCGCCGTAATGCTGCAGATAAAGGAATGGAAGCGCTACCAGGGCACCGCCCCACTCTGGTGATTCTGCAAACGGATCGAGCCACTTGCCCTTGAAGTAGATATACTCAGGAGCGGTTGTAGGAACGGCACCATTGGCATGCTGGGCATCGGCGATATTCTGCATCGTCTGCTCTATCATCGAGCGACAGTCGTAGTTGTATACCAATCCCTCGCCATTGAGCCAATCCTGCTCCAGCCAACCGAGTTTTTCTCGATGCGGACAGTCGGTCCAGACAGCCTGCCAGTTGCTTCGGATGGCACGGTCGATAATCTGATAAGCACGGTTAAACATCGGATTAGAACATTCGAAGTTGCCAATCTTCGCAGCTGAATTATAGACGAAGCACGACTGGATATCCTCTATCACTGGCTTGCCATCAGGATTCTCATCACCCTTCATCACGGCACCTTCTACCTGGATATAGCGATAACCATAATAGGTGAAATGCGGATGCCAAGTCTCGATGCGCTTGCCGTCAGCCGACTTCTCGCCCTTTCCGCTGAGCGTATAAGTAAGATAGTAAGGACTACCCGACTGTTTCTGGTTGCAGGTTCCCTGTGCGGTCAGGGTCTCGGAGGGATAGAGCCGTACCTGCTGTCCTACCTTTCCACTGACCTTAATCTGTGGGAAACCGGCGAGATTCTGTCCCATATCCAGCACAAAGGTTCCTGCCGGAATAGGATGTTTGGCATTGGAAGCCTTGGCGATTTGCTGAGGAGTGAGCTGATGACGGCTCTTCACACCGAAGTATTCCATCATCTTCACCGGCTGTGCCATCTGCTGGCGCAGAATGCCACGAGGTTTCTTCTGTATCACCACCGGTTTCCAGAAAGGCATGATGCGGGCATCTTCGTCTTCGCCACCATAGATACTGTTGAAGGTGATGCTGCTAGGCGAATATTTCCACGAACCGTCGCTGACGATGCAGACGGTTCTGCCATTCTTCAGTTCGATTTCGAGCGAACAGTAGAGCGTAGGAGGACCGTAGGAAACCTTCATCTTGGCATATCTTCCACCCTGCTCATTATAGAATCCGTTGCCCAATAATACCGTGAGCTGGTTCTTGCCTTTTCTTAATAACGCAGTCACATCGTAAGTATTGTAAAAGATGGTCTTGTCATAATCGCTCCACAGAGGGGCGAAAACGGCATCCGTCACCTTCTGCCGGTTGATACTGAGCTCATAGAATCCCAGTCCCACTATCTTCATCATTGCCTTGTGGACATCAGCCGGGAGTTTCATTTCTTTCTTCAGCCAGATGCTTTGTCTTGACAATGGAGCCGTAGCCTTCCAGTCTGGTTTTCCCTTCGCATTCACCGTTCCTGTTCCTACATAATCTCGGTTACTCGGAATGTGCGCATCCTCATCGGTTATCGCTCCAATCCATTGTGGCTGAGGCGCTTCATCGCCCATCTTAAAAGTAACAGACTTTTGAGCATGAATCTGCATCATGCCCAAAAGTCCTATCAATATCAATAAATATTTTCTTCGTTTCATATCGTATTTTATTCTACATTATTTGAATGCATCCTTCACTACGAGTTTACCGAGCGTATCACGCTGACCAGCCAACTTACCATCTACCCATACCTGCAAGCCCTTGCCCACATGATAACGGGAACCGTCCTGGTCGTAGAGGATGGTGAGGTCGTGACCATGATAACGCACCTTGTCAAGACAGAAGTACTGCCATTTGCCAGCTGGAATGATAGGACGCACCTCGATGGTCTGATCGGCACGAGGACGAAGACCCACGATGCCGGTGATGATGAGATCGCAGAAGGTAGAATGGTTGTAATATCTGCTGCGCTCCTGATCGCCCTTCAACCAGTAACCAGTGGTTTCATCAAGATACTCACCGATGTAAGGTTTGCCACGCATGCTCTGACTCTGCACATACTTCTCCATCTCATTGAAGTAAAGGCTGTCCATATCGAGACTACCTTTTGAAGAAACTGCGAGGGCAGATGGCTTCACCTGATAATTGTTGATGAAATTCGCCATCGCTGTCAGGGTCTGGGCGGTAGCGAAAGGCCAGATGGCACCATCCCACTCACACTTTCCTACTCCATGAGAGCGGAACTGCGGATGGCGGCGTTCTGCGGTGGTTTGTCCGTAAGGAGCAGAGAAGCCCTTGCTGTCTGCTGCCTGTTTCCAAGCCTCAGCAAACTTCGCCTCATCGGCAGGGAGATTGAAATACCAAGGCAGGAAACCGATTGCCTCGCGCACCTTTGCTGATACTGCAGCATTGCCACTAGGCTGGAAACTTCTCTTCGTGGCTACCTCCTTCGCCTCGCCGGCATTCGGCTTATACACCTCGAAGAACTGATGGTCGGCATCCCAGAGTTGGGTTTCTACCAGATGCTTCAGAGTATCTGCCTTAGCCTCATACTTCCTAGCCAAGTCCTGATAGCCGATGGTCTTTGCCATCTGCGCGATGCCAATCGCATTGCCATACATATAACTGTTGATGCTAGGACGGGCATTCTTCTCTCTTCTGCCGCCACTGATGGTTTCTTCCATCGCATCACGCACGTCATACTGCCAGTAGAGTCCGTTGCCCCAGCGGTGGTCATCCCACAGCTGATACTCCTTGTCCAGGTCGTTCAACAACGACTTAAACTCCTTCCGGTTACCGTCTACGAGATAGCGCTCCCAGATAGAGGCAGGCATCCAACTGCTATAGAAATTGATCTTAGCCATCGGCTTGCCACCATTGCCATGATACCAGGTATTCAAGATGCCGTCGAGATACTTGCCATCACGAATCCAACGACTCTCGTGGATATGATGTCCCACTCCAGAGGCGATGAGATTATACTTGTCGGCATAACTGCGAGGCACGAGAAACTCGGTCATCGCATAGCCTACAGGTGTATTTTCGATATGCTTGCGGAGCGTCCACCAGCGGAAATAATACATCTCCTCGAAGTTGCGCTGCGGACAGTCGAAGAGGGGCACATTCTGTTTCATCCAGTCCCATGCCTGCGCATTCGGGATGGCAGAAGTATGGAGAACCTCCGGCTCCATTGCATTGAAATCGTCTACATAATGCTTGTAATCTGCGGTCTTGAGCACAGCCGAACCGGCATCAGCATCCAGACTCACGGTCTTGACATGAGCGATGCGGTAGAGGGCGGTGGTATCGGTATCACCGGCATGCTCCAAAGTACCGAACCAGTCGGCAGGAGTGTCGATCGTAGGGAAGGTACGGAGGTCGCCGGTACGGAAACGGATGCGCTCTATCTGATGCACTGGTGCGTAGAAGATGCGCTTGGTGCTCTTGCTCTGCAATGCCTTGCCATCTGCATCGAGTGTGCTCACGGTGAGGTTGAGCTGGCGGTGCTGGGTATCCAATGTAGCTTCGAAACGATAGGTCTGGTCAGCCTGATAAGGCATCACATTGCCATATCTCGCTCCGTTCTTCACACGTATCATTCCTTCTTTGTTCAGTTCGATGCGGGTGCAGGCGATGCCCTTCTCATCGAGGAATTCAATCTGCAGGGAACCGTTGCGGGTCTGAGCTGCCTGCACATCGAAGGATGCCTTCAGGTAGGAAGAAGCTGGAATCTTGCGCTCTACACAGGCATAGTCGAACGGATCTTCATCCTTCAGCTGGAGCCACTCCTGACGGAGCGAAACCGGTGCCATCAGCGGAGAATAGATATTCCAGGTCTTGAGGTCGCCGAGTTTCTGATACTGGGCGAAATCATCATCGGCATGGGCAGTAGCCACGGTCTTGACCGGAACGGGTACATGCGCCACCCAGATATCTTCCTTGTTCATGGAATAGCTCACCCACATATCAGAATCCTTAGGAACGCCATTGCCTTCCTGGATGCCACGGACATACTGCGGACCACGACTCTTATAGTTGCCACCGTATCTCATCGGTGGTACTTCGCCACAAATCAGATTCAGCGTCTTGTATTCCAGACCGTCACCACTCAGCGAGATGCCCAGCGGCCAGCGGTATTCAGACGGATTGTAGATGGTGGCATAGGTACCATCACTCAACCGCTGTCCCCAGATTTTGGCATTGCTGTTGACGAATCCCAGGGCACGGTTGGTAGTAGTATAGGTATTGCCGCCATCCAGACTCAACGAGGTGAGGGCATGTTTCCACAGACTGGCTATTCTGCCATCCGGCAGGGTATAGTCGCAATAGGCCTTGTAACCATTGTTGACAGGTATCAGCTTTTCGCCTCTATCTGCCTCTTCCACCCATTGCATGCGGTAACGTGGGTTGGCAAGGATTTCCTCGCAAGCCGCTCTTACCGCCTTGGATGCTTTCTTATAATTAGGATAAGCGGTATTCTTCTCATTGAATCCATGATTGTAATAGATGAAATAGATAGGTCCGAGCGAACCGTCTTTCTTCACCTCTCTCACCACACGGCCGATGCCGTTACCATCGTTCGGATCGTCCTTTCTGTCCAATGCCACACCATAGTTTCCGGTAGCCAGGAGGATGCCGCCCTTGGATACATACCATCCCACACGCTGGTGCATGATTGCCTTCAATGGTTTCTGCTTGTAGACATCAGGATATTGCAGTTCCGGTTTCGGCTGGTATTTCGCCTTTCTGAAATCGGCTGGCACATCATATTCAGGGAAGAGAATCTGTGGCTGGCTCCAGTTGTATCCGTCCTCAGAAACCTGCATCAGGGTTCTCGATGGGGGTACATGCTCCTCAGCTGGATCGCTCAGGAAGTGCATGTAGAACTTGCCGTTCCAATACGCCATCATCGGCTGATGATTATAGGTCCAGCCCCCGCCATTTGCCTGGGAAGGATGCTCGCGGTTGGCACGGAGCGTCTGGATATTGTGAATTCCTACCACTGGCGACAAGGCACCGTCATGACGCGACGGATCTGCCATCGTGGTTCCGGTATAGTGGATGCGGTCCTGTTCCAGCAAAGCCTTCACGATGCGTTCCGGAGCACGGAAGATGGTGCCGTGCTTGTGGTTCTTCGGCACACTCACCTGCTGGCTCACATCGGTGAAATGAACGAAATCCTTGGTAAAATGAGCACCGAAATCGAAGAGGCGGTAACGATCGTAATAAATGAGATAACCATTGCCCAGCGGACTGTTCTTAGGCAGTTTGACGATGGTTGGTCCTTCCATGAAATTGCCGGTGAACGGTTCTGAAGCCTTGCTCCACGGTCCCATCGGGTTCTTGGCAAAAACCACCTTGATGTTGCGGGCATTGCGGGTATTATCCTTCAATACCATCACATAATCGTTCTTGCCACGCTTCAGCAGAGTGGCATCTATGCAACTGAATCCCGGATCTATCAGGAGCTTGCCCTTGGTCCATGTCTTAAAATCCTTGGTTACGGAATAGTAAAGACGGTGATTGTTCTTCTCATCTTCGATACCCAGGGCGAAGTGCTGGCTAGGCACACACGATGCCCATACCACTATTGCCTGCTGGCGGTCTTCATCCCAGAAGAGTTCCGGTGCCCATACATTCACGGTAGTAGGATCGTCCATCACCTCGATGAATTTCGGTTCGCTCCAATGCATCAGGTCGCGACTCTCGGCATAGCCAAAGCCACGGTCGCCCCGCCAGCTGCTGGTCCATACCAGATGGAACACACCGTCAGGGGTACGGATGATGGAAGGGTCGCGCATCACTTTCTGCTTGCCTACCTTAGGAGCCAGGAAGGTGCCCGGAATACTGTCCCAATGGACGGCATCCCTACTATAGATGAACCGCAAGCCGTCGGTTGCCGGCTCGTGGAAAGAGGTTGATACATAAAGGTCCTGTGCTTGGGCTAGGATGCTAGAAGCCAACAGACACAAGACCATCAGCAGTTTGTTCTTTATCATTGTTCCAGTTTTTATTTCGTTATTATTTATATGATTATTCCTTTATATGATAAAGACGCAGAAGTCCCTGTTTTGTAACGTCATTATAAAAAAATAAGTTAAACATTTGGTTGTTTTGTCATAAAATAGTAATTTTGCAACAATATGAGTAGTATTTTAGACCAAGACATCATGTACCTGCCTGGCGTAGGTCCCAAGAAGAAAGAGATACTGAGCAGGGAGCTCGGCATCAACTCTTACGGTGACTTACTGGAATACTATCCCTACAAATACGTAGACCGCTCCAAGGTCTACCATATCAGTGAACTCACCTCTGATATGCCTTACGTACAGATAAAAGGAAAAATTCTGAGCTACGAAGAGATAGATACCGGCAAACGCAACAAAATGCTGGTGGCGCATTTCTCCGATGGCTACGGCGTGGTAGACCTCACCTGGTTCCGTGGTGCACAATACATCATGAAAACCTATAAGGTGGGCACAGAATACCTCGTCTTCGGAAAACCAACCGTCTTCAACGGCCGCTACCAGTTTACCCATCCCGACATGGATGATGCCACCAACCTGCAAATCTCCGAAATGGGCATGCAACCGTATTACGGCACCACTGAGAAGATGAAGAAATATGGCTTCTCATCACGCACCATCGAGAAGATCACGAAGGAACTGGTACGCATCCTCCCTCCCCTGCCCGAAACATTACCAGCCAGCATCGTAGACCGTCTGCACCTCGTATCTCACGATGCCGCCTTCCGCATGATTCATTATCCCCACTCCCATCAGGAGATGCAGAAGGCACAGGTGCGCCTCAAATTTGAGGAACTCTTCTATGTGCAACTTAATATATTAAGGTATGCCAGCGACCAGCGCCGCAAATACCGGGGCTATGTCTTCAACCGCATCGCCGATATCTTCAACGGCTTCTATGCCGATCATCTGCCTTTCGAACTGACGGGAGCGCAGAAACGGGTGATGCACGAAATCAGAGCTGATATGTGCAGCGGCAGACAGATGAACCGTCTCCTGCAGGGCGATGTAGGCTCGGGCAAGACGCTCGTGGCTCTCATGACCATGCTCATCGCCCTGGACAACGGCTATCAGGCATGTATGATGGCTCCTACGGAAATCCTTGCTGAGCAGCATCTGCAGACCATCCGCTCTTTTCTGAAGGGCATGGATATCCGGGTAGAACTGCTGACAGGCATCGTGAAAGGAAAGAAGAGAGAGAAGATTCTTGCCGAACTCGCCACCGGTGATATCCAGATTCTCGTGGGCACTCATGCGGTACTGGAAGACCCTGTGATATTCCAGCGACTGGGCATTGCCGTCATCGACGAGCAGCACCGCTTTGGCGTAGCGCAGAGAGCAAAATTGTGGAGCAAGAGCGAGAATCCACCGCATATCCTCGTGATGACCGCCACTCCTATTCCACGTACCCTCGCCATGACCATCTATGGCGACCTGGACGTGAGCATCATCGACGAACTGCCACCGGGCAGAAAGCCGATACAGACCCTGCATAAGTTTGATACCCAGCTCACCAGCCTCTATCAGAGCATCCGCCGACAAATCAATCTCGGCAGACAGGTATATATCGTCTTCCCGCTCATCAAGGAGAGTGAGAAAAGCGACTTGAAGAATCTGGAAGAGGGCTACGAAACGCTGAAACAGGCGTTTCCGGAATTCAAGCTGAGCAAGATCCATGGCAAAATGAAGTCGGCAGAGAAGGAAGAGGAGATGGAGCTTTTCGTGAAGGGCGAGACGCAGATTCTCGTTGCCACTACCGTCATAGAGGTGGGCGTGAACGTGCCGAATGCCTCGGTGATGGTGATATTGGATGCCCAGCGCTTCGGTCTCTCCCAGCTGCATCAGTTGCGAGGCCGCGTAGGAAGAGGATGCGACCAGAGTTACTGTATCCTCGTTACCAACTACAAACTTTCCGAGGAGACACGCAAGCGCATCGACATCATGTGTGATACCAACGACGGTTTCCGCATCGCTGAAGCCGACTTGAAGCTCCGTGGTCCCGGTGACCTGGAAGGCACGCAGCAGAGCGGCATGGCATTCGACCTGAAGATAGCGAATATCGCCAGAGACGGTCAGTTGGTTCAGCTGGCACGCAATGAAGCTCAGGAAATCATCGACAATGACCCACAATGCAACGCCCCTCAGAATGCCCTGCTCTGGAACCGACTCAGAGAATTGAAGAAGACCCATATCAACTGGGCTGCTATCAGCTAAGGAAAAGAACGAAGGATTTGTAAAGAATAACAACTGAAGGATAATTCTGAAAAACTGAAGGATGTGAAGGATTAGTCACAAAAAAGGGACTGAATGCTGAAACTAAAGAAACATATATATATATACAGCGTAAAGCAAAAAAGATGAAATTATATGATTATCAGGTAATTGCAGTATATTTAGTCAAATGTTAAAATGCAGTTTTTGATATGATATTATTATTTTGAAAAACTGCCTTCAGTCCTTCAGTCCACCTTTCTGTCCATTCTCTTTACTTTTTAACCCTATTTTAACACTCCTCCAAACCTTGCCTTCAGTGCCTTCAGTTTTCGTGTCTTATTTTTTTACTCGCCTCTTTTTTCAAAGAATCAAGTTTTTTCGATACACTATTATTTTATCTTACTGAAATAAAATATTATTCTACTGAGATATTATTTTATCTCTCAGAGATATTTTCCTAACTTACTGAGATATTTTCCTAATCTAATAACTACTTCAGAATACAGCCCCATAGAAAACAAAGAAATTCCAGAAAAAACTTGCTGATTTGAAAATAAAATCGTAATTTTGCGATAACAACAAGATTTCAATAATTAAATAAAATAAGGAAGAATATGGATAGAAGAAGAAAGCCAGCCATCAGAGAACCCCGTCCGGAACTTACCATGGACGAGATGCGCACAATCTTATCAGAATTGAAAGAAATAGAAAGCGTAACGGGCATCAGATACATTAAATTACATGTAACCGCCAAAATGATTATCGGCATACGGGAATCATCGGGCAAGGAATTCACCATCAACCTGAATGACCTCTACAAAGCCTATCAGGAATGTCTCAGATTTACGAGTCCGGAGGTGAAAAAGTATATTTTCATGGGGCATTCTCCTGCCGTGGCACTGCTGAGAATCCTGCAGAATCATGAAAACAAACAGATTGTCAATTAATTGCATCGAATCTTCATAACAAACGTTAAAAACAAGATTATCACGTTAAATATCGGGCAGTTAGCGTTAACATCCATTGATTTTCGAGATATTTTTGTTATATTTGCAAAGTCTATATAACAAAATCGCAAATTAGGGTACTTGCCCTAGTGATTTTTGCAGAATTTGGATTATGGATTCTGCGCTTATTGACATGGACCTAAAAAAGAAAATAGAAAAAGTAGTATGAGTTTTAAAAAAAGAATGAAAAAAATTTCGGTCGTTGCCTTGTTGGCGTTAACAGCTGTTCCCGTTTGCGGACAGGATCTGTTAGCAAGACAAGCTCCAGTAGACCACAGAATGAAAGCGCTTGACACGCTTGCTGTCTCGCACTATCGATTAATGGAAGATAGAGAAAATCCTGCAGCTGAACTGTACGAGGACTTCTCTAACAAGTATGCCCATAAGGCAACAAAATTGCCAGAGCACTTCCGTATTGACCTTCGTCATTTCTGCATGCCAACTCCTAGTCGCGTTGTCACAAGTAACTTCGGTTATCGTGCTAGCTTTGGCCGCCAACATAAAGGTATGGACATCAAGGTTTATATTGGCGACTCAATCCGCGCAGCCTTCTCAGGCAAAGTTCGCATCGTAAGATATGAAGGTGGTGGTTATGGTAAGTACATCGTCATCCGTCACCACAATGGTTTGGAGACCATCTACGGTCACTTGTCTAAACAGATTGTTACAGAAGGGGAAGAGGTAAGAGCAGGCGACGTGATTGGCTTAGGTGGTAACACCGGTCGAAGCACAGGTTCTCACCTTCATTTCGAAACCCGTCTATGCGGCGTGGCTTTGAATCCGGCACTCTTCTTCGATTTCCGCAACCAGGACGTTACAGGCGACTTCTACAATTTCAATCGCGATACCTATGAAAGCGAATATGCAGAGGCTAACGCTGCTCGTGGTAAGATTGGAAATGGCGGATATACCAAGGAGCAGGTGAACGGTGGAGAGGTTGGAAGATATACCGCCAGTCCATCAGGAGAAAAGCTCTATCACAAGGTTAAGTATGGTGAAACGCTCATGAGCATCGCTGAGAAACGTGGTGTAAGCGTAGAGCAGATTTGCCGACTCAACGGTTACAAGAAGGATAAGAAGCTGTCACCGGGACAGATTATCCGCTACTCATAATTAGGAAACTACAAGACACGAAATACGATAAATAGCAAACCTAATTTAAAATTAACAAAAACCGATTCATATAAATGCAAACAAAAAGGTCGCTACCGTCATGGTAGCGACCTTTATCTTTTCTATATTTTATCCACCTTATTATATAAGGCATTTACATCAGGTGGAAGAATCTCAGCACATCATTCAGGTTGGCTACAACGAGCAGGAGGAGGAGAATAGCAAAACCGACATACTCGGCACGCTCCATGAACTTATCACCCGGCTTGCGACCTGTAATGATCTCGTAAAGGAGGAAGAATACATGTCCACCATCCAAGGCAGGAATAGGCAGAATGTTCATAAACGCCAGAATAATGCTCAGGAAAGCGGTCATCATCCAGAAAGCGTGCCAATCCCACATAGAAGGGAACAGGCTGCCCAGAGCTCCGAAACCACCAAGGCTCTTGGCTCCTTCCTTGCTGAAAACATACTTCATATCGCCTACATAGCCCGACAATACGTTCCAACCATACTTGATACCCGCAGGGAAACTCTGGAAGAAGCCGTAGCTGATATGGGTAACCTTGTAATCCTGGAGAACAGGATGATTATAGAAGCCAAACTTCACACCGTTCTCGGTAGACTGCAGCATGACATTGTTCTTCAATGTATCGCCAGACGCCTTGAGATATGTTACCTGAGCTGTCAATGCCTTCACGCTATCCTGATGAGAAGAGGTAGAGGCGAGAACATCATTGATGCGTCCCAGCTCCAGCTGGAATTCATTGAAAGAATCCACCTTCTTGCCATTCAGAGCGAGAATCTTATCACCTTTTGCCAAACCCAGTTTGCTGGCAGGCGAATCCTTCATCACACTGTCAATCTGCAATGGCAGATAAACCTCTACGAAGCGAGGACTCTCCTTGATCATACTGAGCATGTCGAGGTCGCCTGGCAGATTGAGACTCATCGGCTTGCCACCACGGATGATGTCAACATGAGTAGCGTTAGAGAGATCGCGATACATATCACCGTCAAAGGTCTTGAAAGGACCAAACTCTGTTCCCACGAGAATATCATGATCCTGAAAACCCAATGCCTTAGCCTCGGTATTGAACTTCATTCCCTGAGTCATATCCTTGGTAGATACATAGTCTTCGCCCCAATGGAAAAGAATCATGGAATAGATGAAGAGAGCCAGTACGAAATTGACCAGCACACCGCCAATCATAATCAGCAGGCGCTGCCATGCCGGCTTGCTGCGGAATTCGAAAGGCTGCTCAGGCTGTTTCATCTGTTCAGTATCGAAACTCTCGTCTATCATACCCGAAATCTTACAATAGCCTCCGAGCGGCAACCATCCCAAACCGTAGGTGGTATCCGAATTCTTTGGCTTGAACTCGAAGAGATGGAACCAAGGGTCGAAGAACAGATAGAACTTCTCTACTCTTACGCCGAAGAGTTTGGAGAAGAAGAAGTGTCCGCCCTCATGGAGCAACACCAAGATGGAAAGCGACAGCATCAACTGCAACGCTTTGATCAAAAATACTTCCATTTATTTACTTTGAACTTTGAACTTTGAACTTGGAACTTTATGATGAGTCCTATATCCTGCGTTCATTTTAATTATTAATTATTAATTCTACATTATTAATTATTACTTATGCATCAGCTCCGTTGCTATGCGGCGAGCCTCAGCATCCGTCTGCAGATAGACATCAAGATCTGGATTGCTGTCGAAGGTGGTCTTAGCCATCGTCTCTTCAATGATGTCTGCCATCTGAAGGAAGCCACATTCGCCCTTGCGGAAACCGGCATTCACTATCTCATTGGCTGCATTTACGATGCACGACATATTGCCACCCTTCCTGATGGCATCAAAGGCAAGCTGCAGGCACTTGAACTTCTTATAGTCAGGCTTGAAGAACTGCAAATTCTGCGTCTTAAAGAGGTCGAGACGCTCCCCATTGAGATGCAGACGCTGAGGGAACGAGAAGGCATACTGGATAGGCAGACGCATATCAGGCACGCCCAACTGAGCCTTCACGGCTCCATCGACAAACTGAACAGCACTATGAACAACACTCTGCGGATGAATCAGCACTTCTATCTTATCAGCAGGAACGCCGAAGAGCCATTTCGCCTCTGTCACCTCGAAACCCTTGTTCATGAGCGAAGCCGAATCGATGGTAATCTTGGCTCCCATATCCCATGTAGGATGCTTGAGGGCATCGGCTGCAGTAACCTTCTCCAACTGCTCGTGGGTAAAATTGCGGAAAGGTCCGCCCGAACAGGTAAGAAGAAGTTTCTCTACCTCGTTGTCACCCTCGCCCACCAGACTCTGGAAGATGGCACTGTGCTCGCTATCTACAGGAAGAATTGGCACATGATATTCCTGGGCTAGATTACAGATCAACTCGCCTGCCACCACGAGAGTCTCCTTGTTGGCAAGACAGATTTTCTTGCGAGCCTTAATGGCATGGATGGTTGGCTCCAAACCTGAGAAACCCACCATAGAAGCCAGCACCATATCGATAGGCTCAGCCTGCACGATGTCGCAAAGCGCCTTTGCACCTGCATAAACCTTGATATCAGGCTCATCGCTCAGCATATCCTGCAATTCCTCGTAGTGGTTCTCGTTGGCTATCACTACGGCAGCAGGGTGGAACTTATGTGCCTGCTCGGCAAGCTCCTTCACCCGGTTGTTGGCGGTAAGGCAGTATACCTCATAAAGGTCGCTATGCTGCTCGATGACATCGAGAGCCTGCGTACCGATACTTCCCGTAGAACCGAGAATGCATATCTGTTGTTTCTTCATCATTATATCATTTATAAGTCAAGCAATCCTTCGGGGATTGCCATTCTGATTTCCTTCTTTTCAGCATTCACCTCTTCGATGAGGTCGTTGCTGGCAGGGATGAGAATGTCATCACCTTCAGGAGTCGTCACTTCGAAAAGGAGGTTGAGGGTGGAATCATCAACACGATCCAGAGTACCTACCAACTTTCCGCTTACGGCATCTACCAGCTGAAAACCGATGATTTCTGCCCAGGTCATATTCTCACCATCGCTATCCGAAAGATGGCGTGGGAAGAAAACCTCGCGACCGGTATAGTTGCGAGCCTGCTCCTGGGTATCAATATCCTCAAATTTCACGAGTACATTCTCATCATTCTTGAAACGATACTCCTCTAAATAGAAAGGTACGAGGATGCCGTCGATGTCGAGCACCAGATACTCGGCATCCACACGGTCGAAAACATCATCAGTAATGGCAAAGGTTATCTCGCCCTTCACCCCATGAGGTTTTCCCAACTTACCTATCTTATATACTTCGTCACGTCTTATCATATTACTTTGAATTTTGAATATTAATCGCAGACACGGGTAATCTTGGCACCCAGCGCATTGAGGCGATGCTCGATATCCTCATAACCACGGTCTATCTGAGCGATATTCTCGATACGGCTGGTACCGTTGGCACTCATGGCAGCAATCAGCAGGGCGATACCGGCACGGATATCCGGACTCGTCATCCTGCCAGCACGCAACTTGATTTTATGGTCATGACCTACCACCACGGCACGATGAGGATCGCAGAGGATAATCTGTGCACCCATATCTATCAGCTTATCAACAAAGAAGAGACGACTCTCGAACATCTTCTGATGGAAAAGCACACTGCCACGAGCCTGGGTAGCCACCACGAGAAGTACAGAAAGAAGGTCTGGTGTAAGTCCAGGCCATGGAGCATCGGCAAGCGTCATGATGGTACCGTCAATAAACGAATCTATCACATAATGCTTCTGCTCCGGAATGACAAGGTCATCGTTCTCTACCTTGATCTTCACACCGAGACGGCGGAAAGAATCAGGAATGATACCGAGATCCTTGACCGAAACGTCCTTGATGCGGACACCGGCACCACACATGGCAGCCATTCCGATAAACGAACCCACCTCGATCATATCGGGCAGGATGCGATGGCTGGCACCATGCAGCTTCTTGACGCCCACGATGGTAATCAGATTGCTGGCAATGCCACTGATCTGTGCTCCCATCGCATTGAGCAGATGGCAGAGCTGTTGGATATAAGGTTCGCAAGCCGCATTGTAAATGGTGGTGGTTCCCTCAGCCAGGACGGAAGCCATGATGATATTGGCTGTACCCGTCACGGAAGCCTCATCAAGCAACATATAGCAGCCCTTGAGCTTCTTAGCCTGAATCTGATACACATTGCGCTCCTCATCATGGACAAAGGTAGCACCCAGATACTTAAATCCCAGGAAATGGGTATCGAGACGACGACGACCTATCTTGTCGCCACCAGGCTTGGCAATAGTGGCCTTGCCGCATCTGCCGAGCAGCGGACCAAACATGAGCACGCTGCCGCGGAGCGAAGAGCATTTCTTCACAAACTCCAGACTATCGAGATAGTCCAGATTCAACTCATCACTCTGGAAGGTATAGTCGTGACGGTTATGCTTCGTCACCTTCACACCTATTTCCTTGAGCAACTTGATGAGGTTGTTCACATCCAATATATCCGGCACATTATTAATGCGCACAGGATCATCGGTAAGGATGGTGGTACAGATTACCTCCAGCGCCTCGTTCTTGGCGCCCTGGGGGGTGATAGTACCCTGGAGCGGATGTCCGCCCTCTATAATGAAAGACTCCATAGAATTCTATTTAATAATGTATTACTACTTTCTTTTCTTTCCGTTATTATTATTGTAAGGCAGATCACGGATAGGAGCAAACCTAAAGGTGTCCAGATCCAGCTGTATCTTACCATGAGTATAGCGGGCAAGGTCAGAAGCCACCTTCTCCTCATCAGCCGAACCGTGACTCCACTGCATCAGGTCGCGTCGCATCTGATTGGCAGTCAACTCTACAAGCGCATCACGCTCTGCTCCCGGCTCCATCTGCTCGAGTTTTTCAAACACACCGAACATCATGGCTCCATAATGGCGCACAGGTATTCGCTTCATCGGATAGTCCATAGGCTCTGGTTTCTTGGCTATTTGAGCAGCATGAGCTATATCGTAAGGATAGTCGATATCCAGCTGGAATCCGCTCATGATGGCTAGATGATCCCAGAACTTACGGTCTTTCTCAGCCTGCGTCATCCCCTCAGGGAACATACGTTTCATGATACTGACGATGGATTCTGCACAATGCTGGCGCTCTGCGCGGTCGGTGAGCGTCAAACAATGATCCACCATCTTCTGGATTTCGCGACCATATTCTGGAAGCACGAGTTTCTCTCGCTGTGTATTGTAATCTAATCCTTGTATATTCATATTTTCTTCATCTAATTATTTTAATATAGTCAATGCGCTCATGGATGAGAGCCGCTTAAATTAATTTCTTCGGCATCTTGGCTACGAAGTCCTTGAGATAGAAAGGCACGAAATAAGCCACATCCTCAAACTTGCCTTCTGCAAATCGCTTCTCTGCCAATGGAGCCATGTTCTTTGCCAATGGTTCTATGCCCTCTACGAGGTGAGCGTTAGGATGCTTGATGGTCTCCATACACTTGGCAGCACCATTGCCGAAGAAATACACATGATGCTGATCGAGATACTCCTTGTAAGTATCAGCATCCACAATATCAGCCTGGATAGGGCGAACCACCTTCAAGGCGCGGTCGAGCACTTCGGCATATACCTCCATGCGACGGGCGTCGAGCATAGGTACGATGAGGGCGTCTTCCTCCTCAGGATGTTCGCCTAGCAATACAGGCACAGCCATCAGTTCGAGGGTTGGTACTGCTATCAACTTCACGCCACGGCCATAGCAAATGCCCTTCGCCATACTCACGCCAATACGCAATCCAGTATACGAACCAGGACCACAACTTACAGCCACAGCTTCCAATGGAAGACCATGAGAATCGAGGAAATCCAAAGCCTCATCCACATACACACCCAACTTAACTGCATGGTTAGGACCTGAGTGATCTTCCTTGTTGAAAATCACCTGTCCACTATCACTAATTGCCACTGAGCACACGTCCGTACTCGTCTCAATATTCAAAATACACGACATAATTAAAAAATATATTCTTAAATAAGTTGCAAATATACGCATTTTCTCGCTTTTTTTTGTACTTTTGCAGAAATTTAACGCGAAAGATTATATGATACAGTCAATGACAGGCTTCGGAAAAGCTACCGCAGCCTACAAAACAAAGAAGATTAATGTAGAGATAAAGTCATTAAATAGCAAGAATCTTGACCTCTCTACACGTATAGCTCCGCTCTACAGAGAGAAGGAGATGGAAATTCGTCAGTACATCGCTAAGTCATTGGAAAGAGGCAAGATAGACTTCTCTATCTGGATAGAGAAGGATGCTGCCACCGATGCTACACCTATCAACGGTGCGCTTGTACAGAATTATTACCAGCAGATCAAGAAAATATCGGAAGAAACCGGTATTCCTGAGCCAACTGACTGGTACAACTGTCTGTTGCGTCTTCCTGATGTAACAACGAAGACAGAAGTCGAAGAATTGACAGAAGAGGAATGGGAGGTTGCCAAAAATGCAATTTGCGAGGCTGTGACCCATCTTCAGGACTTCCGCAAGCAGGAAGGAGCCGCTCTTCAGAAGAAATTTACCGAGAAAGTGGATAACATCCAGGCTCTCCTGGCTAGCATCGAACCATACGAGAAGGCTCGCGTGGAGAAGATCAGACAGAACATCGTTACCGGCTTGCAGCAGATTCCGAATGTGGATTATGACAAGAACCGACTGGAGCAGGAGCTTATCTACTATATCGAGAAGCTAGACATCAGCGAGGAGAAGCAGCGCCTTGCCAACCACCTGAAGTATTTCCGTGAGACCATGAACGAGGAAGGTCATGGCGTAGGAAAGAAACTCGGTTTCATCGCACAGGAAATGGGACGCGAAATCAATACCACAGGCTCAAAGAGCAACCAGGCTGAAATGCAGAACATCGTGGTAAAGATGAAGGACGAGTTGGAGCAGATCAAGGAGCAAGTGCTGAATGCCCTCTAAAGGAAAGTTCCCTTTCTAAGGAAAAACTCCCTTTTCTCTCTAGAGCCCCCGTTCCAGGCGATTCCATCGCCTGGTCCAAATAGTATATAAAAAACAAAGAGCAAAGTTCAAAATAAAAAATGAAGAACGGATTGTTAATTTTCAGTGCCCCATCGGGCAGTGGCAAGAGTACCATCGTCAACTGGTTGATGAAAGAGCATCCAGAGTTGAAGCTGGCTTTCTCTATCAGTTGTACCTCTCGTGCTCCTCGCGGCACCGAGCAGAATGGTGTAGAATATTTCTTCCTCTCTCCAGAGGAGTTTAAAGCTAAGATTGAAGCTGATGAATTCCTGGAATACGAGGAGGTTTATCAAGACAGATTCTATGGCACCTTGAAATCGCAGGTGGAAAATCAGCTTACCAAAGGCGAGTCAGTGATTTTCGATGTAGACGTTAAGGGCGGTGTGAACATCAAGAAATTCTATGGCGACCGTGCCCTGAGCATCTTCGTACAGCCACCTTCGGTTGAGGAATTGCGCCGCCGCCTGGTGGGTCGTAATACTGATGCCCCAGAGGTTATCGAACAGCGCCTTGCCAAAGCCAGCTATGAGCTGACCTTCGCTCCTCAGTTCGACCACGTGGTAGTGAACGATGACCTGGAGAAGGCTCAGCAGGAAGTTTATCAGCTCGTAAAAGCCTTTTTAAACGCAGAATAACAAAAGCAGAACAAAAGCAAAAAGCCCCGTTCCAGGCGATTCCATCGCCTGGTCAAAAGGCAAATATAGCTCTCTTGCTGATCATAAAGTTCAAAGTTCTATGTTCAAAGTTCAAAGTAAGAAAGTAGGAATCTTTGGCGGTAGCTTCAACCCCATCCATACCGGCCATATCGCATTGGCGAAAAGCCTGTGCGAGAAGGCGGGGCTGGACGAGGTGTGGTTTATGGTATCGCCTATGAACCCCTTTAAAAAGACGGCAACCGATTTGCTCGATGACCATCTGCGACTGGAGATGGTAGAAAAGGCACTGGAAAAGGAGCCTCAGCTCAAGGCATGCGACTATGAGTTCCGCCTGCCCAAGCCATCCTATACCTGGCACACGCTTCAAGCCATCAGCCAGGAATTCACAGACATCGAGTTTACGCTGCTGATAGGTGGGGACAACTGGGCTGCCTTCGACAAGTGGTATCATCACGAAGATATCCTTGTCCACTACCCCATCGTTGTCTATCCCCGTCAGGGAAGCAGCGTGGGCGAAGTGCCTGAGGGCGTGACAATAGTAGAAACTCCATTGCTCAACATCAGCAGTACCGAGATACGGCAACGCATCAAAGAAGGAAAGAGTATCAAGGGAATGGTACCGGAGAGCATCGAAGAACTGGTAAAAAGAAACTATAACGCCCGATAAAAAATAACATCCGGGTGTTTGGAAACTTCTGCCTTTTAAAAGCATATAACGTTTGCTTCAAAAAACTGTTTACAACATTTTAAACAACAATAGAAAGATATGAGTTGGAAAGAAATCATCAAGAAGTGTCTTAGTGTGGCATCTGCTCCTATTCGCAGAAATGCCAACTTCTTCGTGTTCATGTACTTATTGGGCACGATCAGTTCGCTGGTGACCATACCGAAATATGGCTCATTGTACGACAATCTGTTCCTGGAACTCTTTGTCGACCTCTACCTCCTGTGTGCCATTCTTGCTATCTTCCCCAAGAAGGTACGCTTCTGTCTACGTATCGTGCTATACATTATATTATATAGCACCGCAGCCGCAGACACCTATTGTTTTGTGAATTTCGGCTCTACACTCAATCCTTCCATGCTGATGCTGGTGGGCGAAACCAACAGTGCAGAGGCAAGCAGCTTCCTCTCGGCACTCATCTCTGCCGAAGTACTCTTCAGCAGTGTAGGCTGGATTCTGCTCCTGGCTCTGATTCAGATACTCATCGCCATCTTCCGCAAGCAACTCATCAAATTTTACGTCTTCCTGATTACCTGTCTGGAATTGGCTTCCTGGAAAAAACGAATCAAGTCGGTTCCACGCATCACCGCAGCCATGCCTGCCTGCTTCGGAATCCTCTGTATCGCCGTTTTCATCACAGGATTGTGCACTTCCTGGCACAACAAGACGGCTTTCCACAAACTGATGTCGGGCAAGACCATCGGCGAGGTGGAGCACACCCTGACAGAGAAAGACCATGCCGTGCTCTATCTACCTATCTACCGACTCGACTTCAGTATCTATGCCAATCAGCTGGCAGCACACCAGATCACCCAGCTTATCCGTGCTGCCCACACCGTAAAAGTAGACAGTTGCAGCTATCGTTCGCCTAACATCGTACTCATCATCGGCGAGAGCTACGGCAGACACCACTCGCAGCAATACGGCTATTTCATGGAGACGACTCCTAGACAGAGTGCACTGGAAAAGAGCAGAAAACTCACCAAATTCACCGATGTAGTAACCTGCTGGAATCTGACCAGCTTCGTATTCAAGAACATGCTTTCCACCCATGTGATTGGCGAAAAAGGCGAATGGTGTGACTATCCACTCTTCCCAGAGGTGTTCAGAAAGGCCGGCTACAACGTTACCTTCATCACCAACGAATTCCTGCCGCAGGCTAAAGAAGCCGTCTACGACTTCAGCGGTGGTTTCTTCCTGAACAATCCAGAACTGAGCAAACTGCAGTTTGACCATCGCAACACCCAGTTGCACGATCTTGACGACGGATTGCTGAAAGACTATGACGACAGCTTGAAGACATTCCAGAAGGAGCACAACCTCACTATCTTCCACCTGATGGGACAGCATGTGAACTACAAGCTGCGCTACCGCAAGGAGCAGGCCAAGTTCTGGGCAAGCAGCTACGAGGAAAAGCGACCAGAGCTGACCACAGCACAGCGCAAGATGCTGAGCCATTATGACAATGCCACCCTCTACAACGACTCTATCGTGACACAGATTGTGAAACGATTCCAGAAGGAGAATGCCATTGTCATCTATGTGCCAGACCATGGTGAGGAATGCTATGAAGAGGACCGCGGCTTTATCTGCCGCAATCATGCAGCCAATATCGACTGGCCACTGGCTCACTACGAATTCGAAATTCCTTTCTGGATATACTGTTCACCAAAATATATCAAGACCCACCGCGACATCTACCGTCAGATACGTGCCGCCAAGGACAAGCGATTCATGACCGATGCCCTGCCACACCTGTTATTATATCTGGCAGGCATCGAGACGCCTACCTATAAGGAAGAATACAACATCCTGAGTCCAAAATACAATGAGATGCGACCACGTATCCTCAAGAATTCTGCCGACTACGACCAGCTTCGCGATGAACATCTGAAAAAGATGGAAGAGCAAAAGAAACAGGAGGAAGGTCAGCAGCAAAAGAAGAAAAGTAACAAGAAGCAAAAGAAATCCAGAAAGAAAGGAGATAAGAAATGAAGCAATCGATATTAACAAGAGAAGCCTGCAATGCACTGAGAGGACTTGCCATCATCGGCATCTTCCTGCACAATTACTGTCATTGGCTAGGTCCCATCGTCAAGGAGAACGAATATCAGTATATCCAGCACAACGTAGACTGGCTGGCACAGGTAATCGTCAATCCCGACTTCAACCTGCCCATCCATCTGCTGTCGTTCTTCGGTCATTACGGAGTGCCGGTATTTCTCTTCCTGAGTGCCTACGGACTGGTGATGAAATACGAGGCAAAGCCACATCTCTCAGCAGAGCAGGAAGCACAGATATATCATATTTCGGGCGAGAAGACGGGTCGGCACATCAACTGGCGCGAGCCACTCCGCTTCATACGCTATCATTATCTGAAACTCTTCAAGATGATGATAACCGGTTTCGCAGCATTCACCATGCTCGACCTCATCACGCCGGGCTCTCATCACTATGCAGCGCTCGACATTGTGGCGATGCTAGGCATGTTCAATAATATTTTGCCAAATCCAGACAACATCATCTGGCCAGGTCCATATTGGTTCTTCGGTCTGATGCTGCAGCTCTACATCGTATACCGTCTCTTCATCTATCGCCGCCATTGGGGCTGGACGGTGGCGCTGATGGCAATCTGCATCGGCATTCAGCTAGCCTTGGGGTTCGACAATTCGGAGAGCGAGGCGATGAACCGCTACCGCTACAATTTCATGGGAGGCATGCTGCCATTCGGACTCGGCATCCTCTATGCCCGCTATGGAGAGAAGATCCTGATGACCTTCCATTCTCCTGTTACCAATTTCTTTGGCATCATCTTCAGCATCTCTCTCATCTACAGCCTGAGCGGAAGCATGCTGGGCTGGACCTTCGTGCCCTTCTTCATCTGTCTGCTGAGCGTACTGCTTGCTGAACTCCTGCAGGACATCAACTGGCTGAAGGGCACTTACAAGGTATTGGCATGGATGGGCAGCATCTCAGGTGCCCTCTTCGTCATTCATCCGGTAGCCCGCAAGATCTTCATCCCTATCAGTCGCCGTGGCGACATCTATGCCGGTCTGCTGCTTTATATCATAGCCAGCGTTTGTCTGGCATGGCTGTTTACCCAACTGATGAAGAAGATTCCCAATCCGAAATATTGAGAGTGAAGGACGAAGAGTGAAGAGTGAAGAATTCAATAGCTATTGAAACTCACCCTTCGTTTTTCACCTCCATAACAAAAAAACAAACAAGAAGACAAGAGAATTCTTCACTCTTCGTTCTTCACTCTTCACTTTAATCATGAAGATAAAAGATATAGAACTGGCAAATATCAGCCGATTTCGTGGCGAACTGATGGGAGCAGCCATGCTGTTCATCATCCTGTTCCATGTAGCACTACCTAGAGAGGATGCCTTTTTCGGGCTTCGCAGAATGGGCAATGTGGGAGTAGATATGTTCTTATTCCTCAGCGGAATAGGACTGTGGTTCTCGTGGACGAAGAATCCTTCTGCCAAGCATTTCTTCATCCGCCGCTATCTGCGCATCTACCCAACCTGGCTCATCATCGCCTGCCTCTTCTATATCCCAGGATTCCAGGGAGGCAGTGCATGGAACTGGATCAATCTCTTGGGCGAGATAACCATCAACTGGGGGTTCTGGCTGCACGATGAACTCAACTTCTGGTACATCCCAGCCACGATGATGCTCTATCTCTTTGCCCCTGCCTATATGGAACTCATCAAGCGCCACCCTATTTACCGGTGGTTGCCGGTGGTGATGATCATGTGGTGCATCCTGGTACAATATGTCACCCCGATACATCAGGCTGTGGGACATCTGGAGATATTCTGGAGCCGCGTGCCTATTTTCTTCATCGGCATCAATATGGGTGAGATGGTAAGACAGAAGCAGACACTCGACGGGACTTCGATATGGATGATATGGCTGATGTTCCTGATGACGCTGCTGGCGAGTATCTTTCTGGAACAGGAGAAACATGGTATGTTCCCGCTCTTCCTGGAACGCATGCTCTATATCCCGCTCACCATCACGAGCATCCTGCTGCTCAACCGCATCTTCCGCCGTACGCCCCACTGGTTCAACCGTGGTTTCATGCTGGTAGGAGCACTGAGCCTGGAATGTTATCTCATCCACATCCACTTCGTACTCAAATATATAGAGCCTCTTCATCTGGGCTATTGGTCAACCTTCCTTGCCTGCATAGCAATCACCCTGCCTGCAGCATGGATATTGAGCAAGATAGCAGGATGGATTTCTAATGAATTAGCTAAGATTATCAAGTAAAAAGGAGTTTTTATGAACGAGAATAAAATGAAAGACAGCAAAGGAATGGCTGCCTTAATGCGACTGATTCGCCCTAAACAATGGATCAAGAACGGATTCATCTTCGTACCGCTGTTCTTTGGCGGTGCCCTGTTCCATATCGATGCTTTGCTGGCTGGACTGATTACCTTCTTTGCCTACAGTTTTGCTGCATCGAGCATCTATTGCTTCAACGACATCTTTGATGTAGAGGCCGACCGTCGCCACCCCGTGAAGTGCCACCGTCCGATTGCATCAGGAGCGGTAAGCATCAGGCAGGCATACGGTCTGATGTTTCTCATGCTGGCACTCTCCATGGGGACATGCAGTCTGCTGGAATCATGGGAAACCATGGTCATCATCGCTTTCTATTGGCTTTTAAACCTCTGCTACTGCGCCAAGCTCAAGCAGTATGCCATCATCGACGTATGTATCGTAGCCTTCGGTTTCGTACTCCGCCTGCTGGCAGGTGGTGTGGCTACCCATATCATGCTGAGTAAGTGGATTGTGCTGATGACCTTCCTCATCACCCTCTTCATGAGTTTTGCCAAGCGCCGCGATGACGTATTGCGCATGGAAAAGACAGGTGAGGCTCCCCGAAAGAATACGAGCCGATACAACCTTACCTTTATCAATCAGGCGATTACCATCACCGCCTCGGTTACCCTGGTATGCTACATCATGTATACGGTGAGTCCGGAGGTTATCGAGAATTTCCATACTGATTATCTCTATCTTACCAGCGTATTTGTATTGGTGGGCTTGCTGAGATACATCCAGATAGCAGTGGTAGACCAGAAGAGCGGAGACCCTACGAAGATTATCCTGCGCGACAGGATTACCCAGTTTATCGTCCTTGCCTGGCTGCTCTCCTTCCTCATCCTTATCTATATCGTATAAGAAAGAGTTAATCCAAAAGAAGAACAAGAAATGAAAAAGAAAATATACTGTTTCGATTTCGACGGAACGCTGACAACGAGCGATACCTTGCTGGAATTCATCAAGTATGCCAAGGGAACCTGCTGTTTCCTGATGGTTTTTCTGATGTACAGTCCGCTCCTGGTGCTGATGAAACTGCATCTCTTTCCCAACTGGAAGGCGAAGCAACTCATCTTTGCTCACCTCTTTGCCGGCATGCGCATCGAGAAGTTTGATGCGCTCTGCCGTGGGTTTGCAGAAGAAAACCAGCATCTGCTTCGTCCTAAGGGCATCACCCTGGTACATGAAGCATTGGTAGCTGGGGCTCAGGTCTTCATCGTAAGTGCCAGCATCGACAACTGGGTGCGCCCCTTCTTTGATATCCGCAATCTGAAAGGTGTACAGGTGCTTGGCACACAGATAGAAGTTGTGGAAGGAAAACTGACGGGCCGCTTCAAGAGCAACAACTGTTATGGAGCAGAAAAAGTATGCCGAATCACGGAAGCCCTTTCTTCATCACAAACAGCAGATACCAGTGACAAGACATTTCTCGACCGTTCTCTCTATGAGATAGAAGCCTTCGGCGACAGCCGTGGCGATAAGGAGATGCTTGTCTTCGCTGACAAGGGGCACTACAAGCCTTTCAGAGAATAATCATTTTAGAAAGATAAGTCACGGATATAGATACATATAAATCAAAAGGAATCAGATGAAAAGAAATACCGATCTCGATTTCATTCGAGCCATCCTCATTGTCCTCATGATATTGATTCATATCGTGAGTTTCGGCAACGCATATCCCCAGCTGAAGGCAGGCATTCTATCATTTATGATGCCTACCTTCCTCATCATCACGGGCTATCTCGTGAATATCGAGAAGACCGGCAGGCAGATGGGAAACTATCTGAAATGCCTCGCCCTACCTTATGTCATCATGGTGACAGGATTCTCGGTCCTCTCCTATTATATGCCGGTGAGAGATGGCATCACAGAGCTCTCCCTCTCCCAGATAGGCGAGAAGATCTTCGTCACTTCCATCGGTCCCTATTGGTTTATCCAGACCATGATTATCTGCGGAACGCTCTATTATTTCTGCTTCAGCGGAAGGAATTGGAATGATTTACGCAAGAATTATACGAAAAGAGATACCTATGCCAGCCTTTTCGTCTTCGCAGTTACGCTGCTTCTGATATCAGAGACTCCAGCCCTATCGGCAAGTGCAGCTGCCTATTACTTCATCGGCGTGGTCATCCGACAGAGCAAAACGGAGTGGAGCAGGCTGTTCCGCCACGAGTTCTTCGCCATCATCATGTGGATTTATCTGCTCAACCACGATGACTGGTACGACTGGGGGAGTCTGGCTATCGTCTTTTCCTGCTGGTGCTGCATCAGCACTTTGCTGTTCCTGCAACATCTGCTCGATGCCCCAGAACGCTTCAAGGACATCAGTCCGAAGATAGGAAAAGTGGCAAAGGTGACCAACAGAATCAAGGACACCTTATTATATATAGGGCGCAATACGCTGCCTATCTACCTCTTCCACCCCATCTTTACGATGGCTGCGAAGTTCTACCATCCCCTCTTCAGCTGGGATCCGAGCGAGATTTCGTTTGCTCTCTTCACCGTGATACTCGCCATCCTGGGAAGTATCGCCATCGCCAGAATCATGGAAAAGACCAAGCTGGCTTACCTCTTCGGAAAGGGAAAGATATTAAGATAATTCAATAAAAGAATAGAACCATGAATATCAAGAAAAAAATAAACGATATGGATGATGCCAAGCGGGAAAAGCTGGGCGAAGTAGTGCGCTTTGGCATCGTAGGTGGACTGGCTACGGTGCTGCAATACGTCATCTACCTTGCCATGATGCCAGCCCTGGCTCATTTCATTCCGCAGATAGGCGACCATACCCTGGCAACTACCGCCAATACCATCGCCTACCTGGTGAGTTTCATCTTCAACTTCATCGCCAGCACACGCTATACCTTCAAGGTGAAAGCGAATGCCAAGCGGGGAGCAGGATTCACCTTGTCGCACATCGTCAACTATTCGATGCAGACCCTCTGCCTGAATGTCTTCGTAGGGCTGGGACTCGCCAAACAATGGGCAATGATTCCTACGCTCTGCATCTGTATCCCAGTCAACTTCCTCCTGGTGAGGTTCTTTCTCAAAAAGAAATAGAAATAAAAGATTTATCATAGCAAAACCAATATGAGAAAAGTTTTCGATATATTCAAGATTAAAAAAGAAGAAAGATGGCTGGCACTCGTCATTTTCCTGATGCTTGCCGTCCTCAACAGCTTCGTTATTGCCCGATACGCTGGGGCTTTCACACAGATAACCGATGATTACTACAAGAATTTCATCCGCCACTTCTGCGTATCAGGCTTCGACCCGCTGACTTACTGGATATTGAGCGACTGGAGTGCGGCATATAATGTCTACCGCCACCCATTGCTGGCAGCCTACATGTATGTTCCTTATCTGCTGAATATGGGACTGATGAAGCTGACGGGCTACAACTGTGCTCTTTTCATCGCCATCGCCATTCAGATATTCTGCGGCTTCTATGCCATGATATTCCTCTATCGTATCTTCCGTGAGGTCGTAGAATTGGGACAGAAAGTATCCCGGATGCTCACCCTGCTCTTCTTCTCCTTCGGATTCGTCATGGTTACCACCATCGTTCCCGACCACTTTGTCATCTCGATGATGCTGCTGATTCTGGCACTTTATATCTCGGGCAAGAGAATGAAGAGTCATCATCAGTTTAAGATCTGGCAGAGCATCCTCTACTTCCTGCTCACCGCAGGCACCTCGCTCAACAACGGATTGAAGATTTTCCTCTCTTCCTTCTTCGTAAACGGCAAGGCTTTCTTCCGTCCCAAGCATCTTCTGCTGGCAGTTATCCTTCCGGCAGGACTTCTTTGGGGATTCTGCCAATGGGAATACCGGACACTGGTATGGCCTCAGGAAATGGCGAAGAAAGAGGCAAAAGCCAAGAAGATGGCGGCAAGAAAGGAAAGACAGCAGCGTGCTGCCAAACTGAAGCAGCTGAAGGATTCGCTCGTCCAGGATTCCATCCAGCGAGGACTCAAGATCATCACTCCAGAAGAAATAGCACAGAAAGCCAAGAACGACAGTATACAGAAGGCGAAACTACGGGCAAAGGAAGAGGCTAAAAAGAAAAAAGGACCAAGACAGGGAGCACCGATGAAGAAGGTAGGATTCCTGAGCTGGACCGATGTCTCCACCTCCAGAAGTCAGGCGCTCATAGAAAACTTCTTTGGCGAAAGCATCCAGTTGCACGAAGACTATCTGCTGGAAGATGAATTGAGAGGCAACTGCGAGCGCCCGATGTTTGTACCTTATCGCCATTGGTGGAACTATGCAGCAGAAGCCATCCTGTTATTACTGTTTGCAGGAGGCATCTGGGCAGGCAGAAAGCACAAGTTCCTATGGCTTGCCCTGTCCTATTTTGCACTCGACCTGGTTCTGCACATCGGATTGGGATTCGGACTGAACGAAGTATATATCATGACGGCACATTGGATCTATGTTTTGCCAATAGCCATGGCATATCTCTGCAAGTCAGCCCAAGGCAGATTCCGCAAGGGCATCATCACCACCATCGGCATCCTGACCGTCTATCTCATCCTATACAACGGTTCTCTGATTTTCAGATACTTCTGTCTGTAAACAAGAAACGCCCTTAAAGGCAAAAGCTTTAAAACTAAACGTTAATGATGCTTTTGCTCTTACAGGGCGTTTCTTATACTTTCATTTAAACATGCTTTTCCGTTCCCATCCATTTTCCCAACCGTTTCCGGATGGCTTTCAGGATGATGGAGAAATTGCCGTATCGCAGATTGAGGAAGAGTTCTTCCAGCGAACGGCCTATCTTTATCCATGGATGGCCCCAACAATTGATCTTGTAGAGACGTTCCTTATATTCAACATCTTCCAGGATGTAACGGGGATGCTTGAGCGGGAACTCCAACTCATGGCGCTTCATCATGAAAATCTTGCGATAAGCCTTCGGCGTGGTCTTCATACTACCCGAAAAATGGGTAGACTCATCAGACAAGCCAAGATTATTAATCAGATTCCTTGCCGGCATAATCGCCATACCCGAACTCAGCAGCATGGCAGACCAGAACAGACTTTCAAAATACTGCTTGCCCGAAGCACGATGGTCCTGCATCATCCGGATAAGATCAGAACGCAGCTTCCTGCTCTTGACAAACGACTTCAGCTCCCGCATGGTATAAGCATCATCCAGGAAAGTATACTGCTCATCACGCTTCTCAAACACACGACGCCACGAAGCCCAACCCCAGATAGCAAACACAGAAGTGAAGAAATAACTGTTTGGACAATAATCGGTTATCTCGTCCTCATTGAATCCTGCAATCATAGAGATACGCTCATCGTGCTCATACCGGTCGAGCATTTCCTTACAGAAAGGAAAGAACGACTGAGACGGCACACAGTCATCTTCCAGGACGATGCACTTGTCAACCATCGAAAAAGCCCATTTCTGCGAAAGATGTCCCGAAGGGTCACATCCCTGATTCTGGGTCTGATAAGAACGATGCACCTCGCACTCCCAATCGATATTCTCATCCGATGCTATCTCCCGGCACGCCTCAATGCCAGGCATATCCCGTTCTCCCCTTGCTCCATCCTGATAGAGGAACAGCTTGGCAGGACGAGCCTTCTTCACCTCGTCGAAAACTTTCTGGAAATGATCTGGGCGATTGAAAAACAGCATCAATACAGCCACATCTATCTTAGCAGGTTGTTTCATATACATATTACTTATTTACAAAATTAGCCAACTCAGGAAACTATATATTATCTACTGCAAAGATAATGCAAAAAGGAGACAATGCCAAATAAAACCCTTACAATTACAAGCCCAAATGCAATATTTCCCCTTTTTTCTTCCTACAATCAATTTTTTACACTAACTTTGCAGGCAAATAAGAAAAGAAGAATGAAGAATATTTTTAAAATCAAAAAAGAAGAAAGGATACCGGGCCTCGTGGCTTTACTGGTATTCGTGCTGCTCAACGGGTTGTTCTTCTACAAATACGGCAACCTTTTCCTCAGAGCGCACCACGTCAGCTTCTGGCAGTTATTCGCCAAGACCTTCCATGTATCCGGCTTTGATGCATGGTCGTACATCTTTATGTCGAATGGCAAACTCTATTTCGAGATCCCCCGCCATCCGCTTTTTGCAGTCATCCTTTATCCCTTCTATCTCATCAACAAGGAACTGATATCTTCGGGCGATACCAACTATGCGATGATATTCATGGCCATCCTGCTCATAGCAAGTGCCTTCTATTCCTTCATCTTCGTATACCGCATCTTCCGGGAAATCATCGAACTGAAGAAGAAAGACAGCATCCTTTTCTCTGCCATGCTCTATTCCTTCGGTATGGTGATGGTTTCCATGCTGGTTCCCGACCACTTCTGCTGGTCACTCCTCATGCTTACCATGACGCTGTATCTGGCGGGCATGGCGATGAAGGAAAGACGCAGACTGTCTGCCTGGACCATCGGCATCCTCAGTTTCCTGACCGGAGGAGTCACCCTCAGCAACATTGCCAAAACCTATCTGGCAGCCTGGTTTACCAACGGCAAGAAGGTCTTCGCCCCTAAGAATCTCGTGGCTATGATTCTGCCAGCCATCCTGCTGGTAACTACTGCCTACCTTATCTATACGGAGGTAAGGGAACCTCAGTTTCATGTAGATAAGCAGATTGAGGTAAAGGCACATGCCAAGGATCCGGAACAGCAGCGAAAGGATTCCATCCATCATGCATGGGTTCTGGCTCATACAGGAGAACCGATGAAGAAGGAAGGATTCTGGAAATGGACCGATACGTCAACTTCCAGGACCGATGCCCTGATTCACAACATGATGGGAGAATCCATCCAGCTCCACGACTCTTATCTCCTGGACGATATGTGCGTGAACCGACCTACCATCGTGAAGTATAACTACACATTCAATTATGTCATCGAAGCCATCATCTCGCTGCTGTTCATCATCGGCATCGTAGTAGCCATCCGATACAAGTTCTTCCTCATGGTACTGAGTTGGCTGGGATTAGACATCGTCATCCACTTCGTGATGGGATTCGGACTGAACGAGATGTATATCATGGCTTGCCACTGGATATTCATCATTCCTATTGCCATCGCCTATCTGATGAAGTCGCTCGCACCTGGCAGACAGGTCGTCCTGAGATATTTCTGCTGGTTACTCACCTTGTATCTCTGGGCATGGAATGGCTACTGGCTGTTCACCTACATGTCAGACCAGGCAACCCAAATCATGAAATAAGCGGCTCCCAAAAGCCACATTCTTTATAATAACTCTCTAAAAAAGGAATCTTATGAACATAGCAGTCATCTTTGCAGGAGGCTCAGGCCTCAGAATGCACACCAAGTCAAGACCTAAGCAGTTCCTGGAACTGAACGGCAAACCTATCATCATCTATACTTTGGAATTGTTTGACAATCATCCGGAGATAGATGGCATCGTCGTAGCCTGCATCGAATCATGGATTCCTTTCCTGGAGAAGATGATACGCAAGTTCGAAATCAGCAAGGTGGTGAAGATTGTACCGGGTGGCAACAGCGGCCAGGACTCCATCTATCACGGACTCTGTGCTGCCGAGGAGTTTGCCGACGGCAAGGATGCCAACGTGCTGATTCATGACGGTGTACGCCCGCTCATCACCGAGGAAACCATCACCGACAATATCCGGAAGGTGGAAGAATGCGGTTCCTGCATCACCTGCATACCTGCCACGGAGACTTTCATCGTAAAACAGGAAGACAACTCGCTGGAAATTCCGGAACGAGACAATTCTCTGATAGCAAGAGCACCACAGAGTTTCCGACTGAAAGACATCCTGTCTTCACACCGCAAGGCAATCGAAGAAGGCAGGCACAACTTCATCGATTCCTGTACGATGATGAGCCATTACGGCTATAAACTCGGTACCATCATCGGACCGATGGAGAACATCAAGATTACAACACCAACCGATTTCTTCGTGTTCCGTGCCATGGTAACAGTACATGAGAACCAACAGATTTTCGGTTTCTAAAACAAAGGATAGAAAAGAAATGAAACATAACGAAATAGAGCTAGAAGACTGGAAAGACTTTGCCAGCAGATTCCCTCTTTACGAACAACTGAGAAACAAGACCATCGGCATTACGGGAGCTACGGGCTTACTGGGCTCCTGCATGGTTCATTGCCTGGAAGAACTCGACAGGCAGCACGGACTGAACCTGACCATCGTCTGCTTCGTAAGAAACGCAGAAAAGGCGCAGCAGGTACTGGGTCACCCTCAGAAAGATGCCCATTCAGAAGAAGCTCTGGGCAAGAACATCGTGATTCTGAAGCATGATTTCAGCAAGGCTGAGGAAATGCCGCAGGAGGTTCATATCGATTATCTGGTGCATTTTGCCAGTCCTACTGCATCCCAATACTTTGTCAGCAAGCCGGTAGAAACCATGATGACCGATTTCGACGGCACAGCCCAGCTCCTGCGTTTTGCCCTCCGTCAGAACACCACCTCTATCGTCAATGTTTCATCCCTGGAGGTATATGGAAGCATCTATGATGATTCCCATCCACTCAGCGAGGAGCAGCAGGGATACATCCATCTTTCAGATACCCGCAGCAGCTATCCTGTAGCCAAGAGAGCAGCCGAATGTCTCTGCCATGCCTATGCCCGCGAATATGGCGTGCATGTCAAGACTGCCCGCCTCGCCCAGACCTTTGGAGCAGGCGTTACGGCAGATGACAACCGCGTCTTCGCACAGTTTGCCCGCAACATCATTGCCGGAGAAAACATCGTTCTCCATACCACTGGAGAACTGAGCCGCTGCTATTGCTATACGGTTGATGCCATCGAGGCGATCCTTTTTATCCTGCTGAAGGGTGAAGACGGCGAGGCATACAATGTTGCCAACGAGTCAACCTACATTTCCATCATCGATATGGCGAAGTTCCTCTGCAAGACTTTCAATCCCGACATACAGCCGGTCATCCAGCTGAAGGAAGGCATGGGCTATTCTCCGATGACCCGGCTCCGTCTGTCCTGCAGCAAGGTGCATCAACTCGGCTGGACGCCAGGATACGACATGAAAACCATGTTCCAGCGTCTCATTAATTCCCTGAAAGCATCAGCAGCAACTTCTCATTAAAACATTAAAAGCATCCATCAGCATCATGACATCCATTCTAAAGAGAATATACAAGAGTACATTGGGAATATACGAACGCAAGGACCTGTCGTCCTGGAGCCATACTCCTGCCTGTTCTACTCCCATCTATGGCATCTACCATATCTTCTGCGACGCCAACTGGAAAGAGATGGTAGGGGAACAGATGCAGCATCTCGCCGACAGCGGACTGCTCGAGGCTAGCAACCGACTCTATATCAGCTGCATCGCCAGAAACGACGAAGACATCATGGAATTGGAAGATATCCTGGGACAATACTCTAAAGATAAGATAGAATTTGTTTCCAAGACCACCAATCCGCAGCGATTCGAGTTTCCGGCGCTCGACTATATGTATGAGAAATCGCAGCACGAAGACTTCCTCTTCTATTATTTCCATACCAAGGGAATCACCTATCAGACTCCCCTGAATCAGGAAGACAAGGAATTCAAGGGATTCGTAGAGAAGATTGTGGCATGGAGAAGAATGATGGAATATTTCCTGATGAACCAGTGGAAAGTGGCTGTCAATACCCTGGAAGCAGGATATGATACCTACGGAAGCTATCTCTTCCCTCCATTCAAGAACAAGATGTATGCCGGCAACTTCTGGTGGGCGAAGGCTTCTTATTTCAGAACGCTCCCCGCCCTAGACGAAGATACCAAGCTGCACAACCGGTTCATGGCCGAGGAATGGCTGCTGAGTCTGCCGGGAGTAAAGGCTTTCTCGGCTTTCGATACGGTGGCAGACCTGTATTTTGTCAGGATTCCGCCAACCATTTATGAGGTCGGCAGACATTCTCTTTGGGATTCCCTCAAATACTGTACCATCTATACCTATAGAAAATATCAGCGTAAATGGTTCGGTTACAGCTATAAACAGCACTGCCAACAAAAATTCCAGCAACTCAAGCAATCGCTTTAGTTGCTGGAATTTTCCATTTATAACTGGTTCATGACTTGAACTCCAACTTGCCGACGTGCAGATTCACCTTATCCAGATCCGGCAACTGCATATAGTCACCATATTGATCTGTCAGCACCTTATCGTAGTTTCCCGGTACAGGCAGCTGATGCCCCTCAAACTCCAGGGTGGTCAGCGGGAAGATATCTTCCAGATGGCGCTCTACGACAAAAGGCACACCGAAAGCATCCAGATAGGCACCACCGGTCAGTTTGGCGATGCCTCTCATCACCGGATAAATCAGCCGTTCATTCAGATGCACCCAGCGCATCACCTTGCTCACGAGCACTTCATCCTGCAGATCCTTCCGCTTCAATATCTTGTAGGTGTGCCCGATGGTCTGCATCGACAACCGCTGCAGCCATTTGGGATGCTTGTCGATAGGAAAGATATCTATATAGATGCCACGCTCCTTGAAAATCCTGTCATAGCCATTGTTTTCATCCAGCACCGAACGGCGGTCTCTCAACTTGGCATACTGGAAGAAATAGTTTTCATCCGTCTGTCTGCATTGCAGCGCCATCGTCTTATCCAGTTCGCGGGGCAGAATCTCAATCATCTTCAGATAATCCTCCCGAAGCATCTGCACATCCATATCATCATCCCAGGGAATAAAACCCTGATGGCGGGCTGCACCAATCAGTGTGCCGCCTATCAGCCAGTAACGGATGTGATGGCGCTTGCAGATGGTATCAAAAGCCAGCAGCAGCTCTACCATCCTTTGCTGATGCTTCCACAGCAGAGAACCTTCGGGATTAAACCGGGCTCTCAACTCCTCATTACTATATTGTCTTGTCTGATTTTCCATCATATTCATCTATTTTTTCTTTAATACAAAACGGATACACTCATCCAATATGGCAACCCGAGCCACTTTCATGACCACGAAATATAATACGGCTGCCATCACAACCCTAGCCAGAAGCAGACATACCAGATTGGTAATGCTCATCGTTGCCAGATAGGTAAGGATCATCACGCCCAGAGCCGCCAGCAGGAACGGACAGGTATCTTTCAGAAAGTCCAGCGGACGATAACTGATATAACGGTAAGCCAGCGCATACCATACAAACATCCAGACGATGGTCAATGCCACATAGACTGATACCATCAGATGGATGCCATAAGGCCAGAGAAGCAGCATCAGCACAATCTGGGTGACGCTCAAGGAAACCGTACACCAGAAATAGGCACCGGATTTCCCCTTACTGATAACCACATTGGAAAACAGCGTATAAAGTGGCATCACCGAACCACCCACGCACAGCATACGCAGCAGTTCTGCACTTGACTGCCATTTCTCGGTCAGCGTGATGATGATGAACTCATTGGAAACGAGTCCCAGCCCGAACAGCAGAGGAAAAGAAAGGAAGCAGATAAACCTGACCATCTTTCTGAAAGCCATCAGCTGGCGCTCCCTGTCGTCAGAGAGATTCACCAAGGTAGGCTGGATCACCGGATTCAGCATTCCCTGCAGCAGGAGATAACACTTCGAGTTCCACTGATAAGCCTGGTTGTAGCTACCCGTAATGGCATTGGTATAGAAACGGCCCAGCAGGATATTCATCACATTGTCGTTGATTTTGGTGGCGATGGTTGTGGCAGCTATCTTGAAACTGAACGGGAACATCGTCCTCACCGGTGCGAAATCTATCTTCAGGGAAGGTCGCCAGGTGGAATAATGCCATACCAGCAGGGTGTTCAGTCCCACATAAACCACTCCCTGGGCAGCCAAGGACCAATAGGCAAAGCCATTCCATGCCATCAGAACACCCACGCTACTCGACAGCAGGACCGCCGTGATACTCGCCTTCGCCTGCTGCTTCACCATCATGTTCTTGAAGAGGAATGCAGCCTGAGCCGTACCCAGACTGGAAAAGAGAATATTGATGAATGCCAGCCTGCATAAGGATACCAGTCTTTCATCATGATAGAAATCGGCTATGAAAGGGGCACAGAAGAAAAGGATGACATAAAGAGAAGATCCCACTATGATGTTAAACCAGAACACGGAGTTGTAATCATTGGCTGTAGGATTCTTCAGATTACCGATGGCCGAAGCGAATCCGCTGTTCTGAAGAGCTATCGCTATGAGCGGGAACACATTGATCATCGCCATCATTCCATAGTCTTCCTTCGACAACAGTCTACCCAGGATGATGCCGAATACCAGTCCGATAACCTGCATCGCCCCATTGTTCATGGCTCCCCAAAAGAGCCCCTTCGCTGTTTTTTCCTTTAATGTTTCTGCCATTTATTTCGTAATTTGCTGCAAAGATACAATAAAAACCGCAAACATACATGCATTTCCATAAAAAAAGAAAGCGCAAGTCATCACGACTAGCGCTTTCTTTCCTAAAATATGTAATCAAGTAATCTTCTCACCTGATAATATTTTAAATACCTATTGAACCATAATAAACCGAAACTTTACGGTTAAATACCAAATTAAATATCAATCCTAGATAACACTAAACTTAAATTTCTTATGAAAAAATATCCAGCGCGTAAGTGACCCAACTCAGGATCACCCACCATTCTGTCTATTATTTTGATTGCAAAGATAGGGGATTTTTTTGACACATAGGGGGCAAAAACTATTTTTATGGGGGTAAGAACTGTTTATATAGTGTAAATCAAACAACACTAAACACCCGTTTTCTAAAAATTCCCCTCATGCAGAATCCATTTTTTTATCTTTTCAGAACCCCTCTTATCGCAAACCAGGCATGAACACAGAGGGTAGTAAGAAGCCCATAATGGCTTCTCATCACCTGGAAACGTTCTTTCAGAGATGCCTTGTGATACTGGCTGGTCATTCCGCCATCCAGAAAATTTGTTATGACAGCATTCACATTGCGCAGAGGCAATCCCCTGCGAGCCGACTCCTTCATAATACGGATGCACCAGTCAACATCTGCAGAATAACGATAATTCAAATCATAATGGATATGCTTGGCTATATCGGTACGGGCATAGAAAGACTGATGACATACCAGCATACCCCATTTAAATGAACGCCAGGACAATTTTTTAGGAGGAGCAAGCCGGCGATGGCGCAGGAATCTTCCCTCAAGATTCACTATATCCGTATCGCCGTAGAGAACCCCGGGCAGGTTTTCGCCTTCACCCACACAGCCTTCCACCAGCTCCAGGGTATCTTCAGAAGGAAACACATCCCCGGCATTCATAAATACCAGATAATCGCCTGTTGCCAGGTCTATACTCTTGTTCATCGCATCATAGAGTCCTTTGTCGGGCTCAGATACTACCACAATCTGATGCGCATTCTCACCAGCTTCAGCCTTGTGCTGATAGGTTCTGACCATCGACAGAGTCTTATCCTTGGAGCCGCCATCCATGATGATGTGTTCTATATTACAATACGTCTGGCGCTGGATACTGTCCAATGTACGCTGCAATACGGATGCAGCATTATAGGTACAGGTAACAACTGAAAATTTGATCATATACGATAGTGTTTGAAAGCCATCGCCTGATTATATACCTCTATATATTGTAAAGCAACAGCATGTTGTGAATAATTGTGCATCACCTTCTGAAGGCATGCGGTCTTGATGTTCTCCTCTTCTGCCTCGAAGAGCACCCAGTGAATGCCGGCGGCCAGGTCCTTGGCATCCCGGTAGTTGGCTACGTAGCCATTCCTGCGGTGGTCTATCATCTCCGGAATGCCTCCCACCTTGAATCCTACGCTAGGCACTCCGCATGCCATGGCTTCCATGATGGTATTCGGAAGATTTTCCGACAGGGAAGGCAGGACGAATACGTCTGCCGCATTATAGATATCAACAATGTGCTTATCCTCGCTCACATAGCCCAGGGATATGGTTGGGAAAGGCAGCTTGCCTTCGAAATCCTCACCATGACCGCCAAGGATTGCCACGCAGGTATTGTCCCGCATCTCCGGATAGGTTTCGCTCATCAGCTGGCAGGCTTCTATCAGATAATCCATTCCCTTGTAAGGATTGGTCGCCTTCTGGGCTATGAACAATATGATGTGCTTGTCCGCTGGCAGATGAGTTCGCAAGCGTGCCTCCTTCTTGCCTTCCGGACGATAGAGATGTGTATCTATCGGATTCGGGATGGTTTCTATCCGCTGACCGGCAAGAAGTCCGCTGAGCTTTGCCTCGGAAGCCAGCCAGCGGCTGCAGGTTACGAAAGAAATGCTTCCGGCACCATATATCTTCTGTTTTTTCTTCCAGATACGAGCCGAGAGATCATTCTTGCCTCCTCCCTGGGGCAAGTACTTACAGTTGCCGCATCCGTTATTATAATGATGACACCCCAAGGTGAGGTGACAGATGGAAGAAGCTGGCCAGATGTCGTGCATGGTCCAGACCACTGGCTTGCCACTGTTCATGATTTTCTTGATACCTTTCAGCGACAGCATTCCTTGGTTGATCCAATGGAGATGAATCACGTCAGCCTCCTTGAATTCGGGAAGGGAAGTGATATCATTTCCTGCATTGGCTATATCAAGGGCAAAGAGATTCTTTTTGGAAAAATGCAAATGCCAGAAAATGCACCAGCGCTCCCAAAGGAAACTCCACTGTGACTTGAGCGAATGGGGCAGTCCTACAACTGTAATATCCTCGCTCACCTTATCGCGCACCAACATCTTGGCCTTAACACCATTGTTGTTAAGGGCGTCCATCAGGCGATTGGCAGCAACTGCTGCTCCTCCCGCCTTCTCACTTGTATTTACTATGAGTACTCGCATTGCTAATATATTTTACGATTGCAAAGGTAAGGAAAAAAATGTGCAAACAAAAGAAAAACAAGAAAAAACTCACGCAGATTGCGCAAATTACGCTGTTCCATACCTTTTTGACCCCTTGAACATGAGCACGGAAAACTATCCCCCCAACCTACTTTCTCAAACGGGTTGGGGAATTTTGTTTCAGTATAGACAGATGAACAATTTAAACTATATACTTGTTTATGCGACATTCTAATTTATGAGAGTCAGATGACCGCACAACGGCCGAGCTACGGCAGCACAACACGTGGTGGACATGTGCACAACAGCTGTTGTGCGGCCAAGATACCTATATCTTACGGAAATATATCCTTATTCTTCCGACGACTTATAGTACACTTTTAAGAGAGCTGTCAGACAACCATATCACCAACAAGCACTAGGAAATGCCCTGAGGGAATTGGGAAAGAAGACAAAGATTGCAAGAAACGCAAACTAAACGATTTCAGAAAGAAGAAAGAAGAAATAAAAACAGAGAAATGCATAAAAAACATGCCACAACTCTCAACGAGCTGTGGCATGCAATATGTTTAACTTAAAAATTCTAATCAAAGATAGTCTCACGACCTTCATCAATTATCTGTTAAACAATCTACCTTAAAACCTAATAACTAAAAACCTAAATCT